>WNFI01532337.1_pt1 | contig 47605 bp, 35 predicted proteins | sample 5400471 | NCBI WGS metagenome assembly WNFI01 (sample SAMN13153348, study PRJNA577476) | soil metagenome | isolation source: 100 cm saprolite on Douglas fir-dominated hillslope | place: USA:California | collected 2013-09-17
CGCCAATCTCCCGATTGGCGTATTTTCCCCGAACGAATCTCGTACTCCTCTCACCGAACGTCGCCGAGTATTTCCCCGACGAGCAATCCGTCAATACCGTCTTGCGCACCTTGATTCACGCGACGAAGAGGCCTCTCCGCCGCGCGCGCTGACCACGCGTGACGAACAAGAAAAAAGCGAACTCAAAAGCCCCAGGTGCGAAACCGGCACCCGGGGCACCCGGCTCCGCGAAGTTCCCGTCGGGATCGTCAAAGTAGTAGGCCATGGCGCTAATAATGCCTCGTGCCGGGGAAAATTGTTCTTGCTTCCACGCCTCGGCGAAGGATGGATGGAAACGTTCGCGGGCAACTACGGGCGTGAAGAGGTCTAAGGGCCGCCCGCGCTCATCCCCCTGATAATAGTCAGCATCTGCCTTTAGCGCCCAACCGCGCATCCTTGGCTCCAGGGCAAGACGCACTGCTTCAACAGACGGAACGAACGACGGGAGCATGTCTATTGCCCTAAAGCGTCCCCGTGCGTCGCGTCCAAGCAGAACGGCCGAATAATCGCCGTCGTGGATGTCCCGAATTACAACGCCGAGTATCCGGTCGCTAACCTCGGAGTACTACTCAAGTTCTTGCCCGAACAGTTCGTACAGCGGCGCACGGGTGTATCCGGCGAGGGCATTGAAGCGTAGTTGGCTGATCTTTTGCATATTCTTAACAGTGGGTGATCCCCTGGCATCACTGTTTTTCGGCGCATGCATCTGGGACGCATGTTTGTCCACGCCAGTCTTGGAAGCGCATCTGGAAACGTTCGGATTCTATGAGGTCGAAAGGCGCTATAAAGGGGGGGCGGGGCACGAGACGGGATTTTAGTGCCCCGCCACCGCTATTCTTACTCGGCTTGTTTCAGTTTCATTCGGTGGAGTTCCATGGACTTGCGCAGGTTGTTCCAGAGCGGTCGGCTCTTGCCCGTTGATTGTGGATTGCGACCGAGGCTCTCTGACTGTTCTACGACGTCCGCAATGAATTCGTGTCCATGCTCGTCAAAGAAATCTCGGGGGTCAGTAATCCACTTGACTTGTCCCCGGCCGTTCTTGGGAAATTCCAGGAGCATACGAAACGCACCGGTAAGTGGGTATAGCCATCCGTCTGGGATGAGGTATTTCGTCTTGGCACCCGTAAGCGCGAGTGTGTGAGTGCGGCCTTCGGTATATCGCACTTCCTTACGTGCTCCAAGTTTGCTTCCCGTTCCCAGCGAGTCCTTGTATTTCTCGTACTGATCGGGGAATGTCAAATGCAGATAGTCGTAGAGTCCGAGAATATCTGCGACAACAGGTCGCAGCGACTCATAGCCCGGGCGCCATTCATCGTCACGATAGTAATCAAGGATTGCGCCTTTACCCGTATACGCCACGACTGGCTCTTTGCCGAGTTCGTTCCAGTTGGGGTGGAAGAGCGTTAATAGTCCTAGAATTGTACGGATGTCCACGGGCTGTGGGTCATTCTCCTTGTATCGGATGCGCCCGCGGAATTCCGAGCCTTCTAGTACGTCCTTCAGCCAGTCGAAGCCGCCACCCAGGTTCTCCAGGCTGAATTCCTTCACCTGGTTGCTCGTGTTCCGCGCGCCTGTGAGCGGGACTAACATCTCGCCGATTTCACCCGAAATCACTTCGACGTGTACGAACGCGTCACGTAGATAGGCTGGTATTTCGTTCTCGCCTAGACTGTCGAACTCCGCTACGGAGATAGAATTTTTGACCTTCGCGACGACCCGGTCAGTAGTTGCCCCGTCTGCCAAACCGTTCTCCTCGTCTGAAGAAATAAGGATGTGAAGTATCTGGCTGCGGTTGTCGTACCAAGCCTTCTGCGCAACTACCAACAGGCCTCTGTTGAGAAGATGAAACCACTTGGAACGGTCTCGTAGGGACTCTTCAATCGCCTCAGGTACTCGTCCCGCAACCTTTTCGTGGCTGCGCGGATTAACACCGTCGGGAAGCTTGCCATGGGCAAACGAACGGACCGGGATATAGGCGTGGTGAATGTGAAGGTTCGCGTTGTGCGGGTCCTTCAGTGTACGTATGTTGTCTGGGGAGACTTTGAAGCGAAATTCACGCGGAACTGCAGAATTACCATTAGATGCCATTGCGGCTCCTATGCGAGCAGGGCCTCGTCTTTTTTGATTTAACTGCGTTTGACGTTTGCCCCGAGACTTCCGCCTACAGGTTTCCTGAAACGCCAAATCAACATTAAAATATCACAAATTTTCGGCTTGTCAAATACTTTCTTTGGCTCGAAAGAGCCGAGTGCCTCGTGCACCGAATTTGGCGGGTGGGCCAGCCTCCATTTAACCAAAGGTATTCCCGGAGGACTTTCCCGGCGCCACCCACTCATGATCAAAACCAATCCGGGAAAATCAGCTCGACAAGGCCGGGAACCCAGTCGGAATAAAATCGCTCATCGCAGATTCTGTACCTTCCGTACTTCTTCCTGGCATGCTTGCCCTAGTGCGGCTGGATGCCCCGTCCTCCGCGAGACCCGCTTCCTTCCAGGTCCTTTTTTTCGGCGTCTTTACTTTCAACTTTAAACTTTCAACTTTCAACGTAGCGGGTTCACAACGCGAACCGAACCGTAAGTCTGCCCTTCTGCCAAATCTTCTGAATAGAGGACCGTAGCGCCGGAAGTCCCTGCAGCTTGAAGAATCAGTGCATCCCAAAACGAAATCTTATAGCGCGATTCGATGGTCAGGGCCTGCAGGACGGATTCGGGGGTGTTGACCACCACCTCCCAGCTCGAATAGTCCTCGATCAACCGCCGTGTCTCCTCGACGGACAACGGTCGGGTGGTTTTGCGGCGGAGATTGATGCACAGTTCCTGAAGAACCTGAGTGCTCAGCACCCCGCCCTCGGACCTCCAGAGATTTTCAATCAACGTTCGCGCTCGCTCGTGTTTCGCTCCGGTGCCGAAGTCATGCCCGTACACCAATATGTTGGTGTCCACGAAGCATTTATCGCTCATGAAGTTCATCCCGCGATCGAGCAGGACTCCAGCCCAGATCCAGGCCCGTGCGGAGCCGCGCTAAGGCGCGCTTTCGTGCGCGATCGTACCCTTTGCGTTCATGCACAAGCTCCTCGAGTTTCGCGGCTAGCAGGCCACTGATCGAGCTGCCCTCTTCGGCGGCCAGGATTCGCGCTTCTCGCAAAACCTCCGCGTCCAGTTTCAATGTGATGTTCGTTTTCATTCTTAGCACGCACATGCGTGCAGCACTATTTTACGTGCTGAAGCAGCGGCCGTCAATCCCCCTGCCAATGGCGAGTAGGCCAACCGCATGCCCCGAGCGCCGGTGGAGTCTACCCCGACCGGGTCGGGGCGCCTGGGGCTCTTACTCTTCTTCACCTTCTCGCTGCTTCCCCAATACTCAAGATTTTCTCCTCTCCCGCCCCTCTTAGTTTCGCCGCCCGCTTCTTACCAACAACTTACAACTAAGGACTAACAATTGACTCCCGGCGGCTCTTTGACTTCCCCGCCCCCGGTTCCCATCCCTTGAACTCCGCTCATCAATTGCGCATGGCGTTTACCCCGACCTGGTCGGGGCATCCCGGATCCAACTGCGGGATCCCCTCAATCCCTGCCTTTTCAACACCTTCCCGCTCCATTCGAATGATATCCAATAAATATATTGACAAGCATACTATTTCGTGCTACTCTGTTTTGTGTATATCGCATCAGATCCTCGCCCGTTCTTTCCTTTCCCTAGCTTGCCCGCTGTCTCCCCACCCCACTATCCCCCTAAGTCCTTTCCTCTCAATCTTTTTGCCGACCCCCACCCCCTAACCCCTGTCGCCTCAATCTTTTACAAAAACATAGGGGGAAGGGGGGCCTCAACTCTCCAATCCCCATCCCTCGTTTCCTATCCCCGATCCGCTAACTTCTTTATCTGCCACACTTCCAAGAAATCGCTTCCTAAGTCCAATCATTGCCACACTTCCAAAATCGCTGTCTGTAACCCCTGTATTTGCCACACATCCGAGCCCCGGGGGGCTCGCCCCCGAACCAAACTCTTCGCTCCCCACTCCCGCCGATTCCCCTATCCCCTTTCTTTTCACATTCTTCCACACTCTTTTGCACTCAGCAAAAGCTTAACTCTTTTGTTTTCAATCGATTCCGAACTCTTTGCGAAAAACACCCGGGGTGGGGGTACCCCCTGCCGGTTTGGCAAACTGCTGGAGAATCGCCCGAACCCCATGGAACGCATTCTCGTATCTTTGGATAGGACCCATGCGCCGCCTCCTGATTCGCATCGCTCTGATTTTAATGCTCTTCCCGCCGCTTTTGGCGGCTGTGGCCGGATGGCTCGCCGGCCCGGCGTTCCTCCATCCCATCCGCCGCGAGCTCACGCCCGATCTCATCCGTGAAGCCGACGCCTCCTTCGCCGTCACGGGGGCAACCCGCGAGGATTTCGTCGTGCGCGCACCAGATGGGGCGCTACTCCGTGGTTGGAAAGTCCGTCCGAAAAACCCCAACGGCAGTTGGGTCCTCCTCTTCCACGGCGTCGCCGACAACCGCGTCGGAGTCATTGGTCAGTCGGAATTCCTGCTGCGCGCCGGCTACAGCGTCGTCATGATGGACGCCCGCGCTCACGGCGCCAGCGTCGGCCCTATCGCCACCTACGGCTGGCTCGAGCGCAACGACACCCGCGCCATCATCGACGAATTGGTCCGCTCCGAAGTCGGCCGTTATGCGGACGAACAAATCCGCCCCGGAAAATGGAGAGTCTTAGTTAAGGACGAAGTTAAGCCGCTGGAAGCTGCCCACTTCCAGGTTCTCCCGCCCGGAATTCCCGCCCACATCTTTGCCCTCGGCGGTCTGCGGAAATCTCCGTGGCTCGGCAAAACTCTTTTCTCTCCCGGAACCTGGACCTTGCTGTATCGAGACGAAAAACTCGCCGGTTTTCCCGTAGCGGAAGTTTCGCCGCAAAAAGCCGTCGCCGCCCGCGCGTTTCCCGTTCTTCTCATTTGCGACGAAAAAGATGAAGCGCTCCCCTGCCGTCATTCGGAAATGATCTACGCCGCGGCCCGCGGCCCCAGACAACTCTGGGTCGTGCCTCGCGCCTTCCACACCGCCGCCTACGGCTTCGCTCCCGAAGAATTCCGCCGCCGCGTCCTCTCTTTCTTCGCGGCGTACTCCTCCGCTGCCCCCGATCCTGCTCCTTCGCAAAACTGGGTTCGTCCCCCTCTCAAATATTTTTTTCCAACGAGACCTTTCATCCCACAAATAAAAAGGACCGCTTCCGCGGCCCTTGCAAGTGCCCATGCCATTCCTTCACACATCGCTTACTTTGTCTCTTCTCGCCTCCCCTTCTTCTCTCTTGCCGCTCCTTTTTGGTTTCTCTTTTCTTTTTTCCCTTTTAACTTTTTTCCTCTCTTCTCTGCGTTCTCTGCGTACTCTGCGCCCTCTGCGTTAAATTCCTTTTTTTTTCAACTTTTCAACTTCAAACATCCAACTTCCGTTCCATTTTCCACTTTCTCCGCTCAGTGCACGGGATGCTGCCGCGCTTCCCATTCCTGGCTCAGCCGGCGCACGGTTTCTCGCAAGCGCACCGCCAGCGCGGCAATCGTTTCGAGCCGCCGTTCTCCGCCATGCGGGAGTTGGCCGTCATTTTTTCTGTGAACTTCCGCCAGCAGGAGTTCCGCGTTTCCCAGAATCCCGGTCAACGGGTTGTTCAGCTCGTGGCGGAGCACCTCGCCAAAATCTTCCTCTGCCTCCTCGAACGGATCGCGGGCGCTGTCCGCCACCCTCTCCGCCTGGCGCAGACGGCTCCGGATCAGACCAAGCGCCGACGGCAGGCATCCTCCATCGCGCATCACATAATCGGCGGCCCCCGCATCGATCAACGCCGAGAGCTCCCCACGCCGCTCCGCCGTCCCAATCACCACCACCGGCGCATAGACCGCCAGCGAAGTCACCACCGCGTCGAGCCGAGGCACGATCCCTCGCGGCCCATCGGCTTCGGGCGCGATTGCCGCCTCTTCGAGCAGGATCACCTCCGGCGCATCTTCCTCAAGGATTCGCCGCGCCGCGGCGACGCTGGACACGGACGCCACGCGCAGTCCCGCGATGCTTGCCTCGAACTCCCGCCGCGCCGCCGCGCACAGCGCCGCATCGTTGCTCACAACTAATATGGTTTGTTCCCTGTTGCCCATGGCCTCATCCATTTCTCGCTACTTTCTTTCTTGCCGCCTCTGCAGGCGGCGGTTGATGGTGGGCTTGAGCTTCAAGCACACCGCGAACCTTCTCCGTCAATTCTTCCACCCGGAACGGTTTGGCGACGTGCGGCAGGTGGTTGCGTTCCAGAAATTCCCGCGTTTGCGCGGCGATGATATCGCCGGTCACGAACAGGAACCGCTCCCGCAAGGGATTTCCGGAGCGCTCCAGCGATTTATAGAAATGCTGCCCATCGAGACCCGGCATCTTCATGTCGCAGATGACCAGGTCGAAAGTCTGCCGGGCCGCGCGGTCCAGGGCTTCGCGGCCATCCAGAAGCACATCCACATGCATCCCCTCGTCTTCGAGCACGTCGGCGATCAAGCGGGCCACGGTCGGCTCATCCTCCACAACCAGCACGCGCGCGCTTTTTCCGGTTTCAAACGCGGGCGCAAATCGATTCTCGCGGACTGCGGCCTCCGAGGCTTCGGGGAACAAATTCTTCCACCCCGGCAGAGGAGAACCCACCGTCTCGTCCTGCGCCGTTTCCGCGGCCGCCGGAAGTTCGATTTGGAAAACCGCACCGCCTTCGGGCGGGTTCAAGACGTGCACCTGTCCGCCATGTTCGCGCACGACGCTCAATACGATGGCCAGCCCCAGCCCGGTCCCTACGCCCGCGGGTTTGGTGGTGAAAAAGGGATCGAAGATCCGCGCGAGAATGGCCTGTGGTACTCCCGGCCCGTTGTCCGCAACTTCCAGCAACACCCGGCGCTCGCCGATTCTTTTTGTCCGCAGCCGGATCGTTCCGCCCTGACGGTGCTGTTCGATGGCTTGGCGTGCGTTGCCCACCAGATTCATTAACACCTGCTGCAGATGACCGGGGTCGCCCTGCACGAAGGGAAGGGCAGGGTCCAGATCAATCTCCACGCGGATTTTTTCCGCAGCGAGGCTGAACCGCTGGAGGTCCATGGCGCGCTGCACGGTTTGATTCAGGGACACCAGGCGCCGCTCGGGGAGCGTTTCCCTGGCGTTCAGGAGCAACTGCCGCAGGATGGTGCTGGCGCGCTCCGCCTCCTGATAAATCTGGCGCACTTCCTCGGTCTGCCCGGGAAAATTCTGGCGCGCCAGAAGCCGGTGCGCGTAGCCCATAATGCTCGTCAACGGGTTGCTCAATTCATGCGCAACTCCGCTGACCATCTGGCCGAGCGCCGCGAGCTTCTCGGTCTGCAGGAGTTTCGAATGGAAAACCCGCTGGGCGGTCAGGTCGCGGTAGATCTCCACGCGACCCAGCAGCCGCCCGATCGGATCGAGCACGGGACGCGCCGCTCTCTCGAGGATGCGCGGCGATGGATGTATCATTTGCAACTCCTCGCGCACGCCGCCATCGATTCCGCGCGCCAGTTCCCGCCAGCGCTCCGCGAACGGCGCCGGTTCCGCCGCATGATTTTTGAGACGCTCGATCAATCCCTCGAGGGTGTTGATTTTTCCGGACTCTTCCGGTGTAAGACCCGCGATCTGTTCGAATCGCGTGTTCATGGCGCGGATATTGTCCTGGGCGTCGAAGAGGACGACTCCTTCTTCCAGCCATTCGATGACGTTTTGCAATTCGATTTCGGCCTGGCCCGCCTGTCCCATTGATTCGCGGGTCACCAGTGGTTCGAGCAGGACCACCGTCGCCTGGCCTCGCACGGGAGCCGCCAAGGACAATCGCACGCTCGCACCGTTGTGCAATTCTGCTCGAGAAAGCTCGTGTTTGGCGCCGTGCCTCTCTGCTTCAGGATCGAGCCCCGCCCGCAACCACGCCTCGATGTGCGCCCGGTCGCGCCCGCAGAACAGCTCCGACAAGTACGCCTGCGCCGGAACGCCCCGCGGTTCCGGTCCATTGGTCTTGGAGGCCAGGCCGGTCAACTCCCTGGCGCTACGGCTCGCCGCCGTGATTTTCCCGGCCTCATCCAAGAGAAGGAGCGGTTCGCTGATACAATCCAGCAGAGCCTGCGGCCAACTCGCGAGCAGCGACTCCTCTTCTTTTCGCCTTCTCCGGCGAAGTGCGGACGCCGCCAGAACCGCGCGCAACTCCAGGCGTTCAAAAGTTGCGAGGGAGACGGCGCTGCCCGGCAGTCCCGCTACCAGCGTCCCGAGGAGCTGCCCTTCCGACTCCAACGGAAAGGCGACGATGCGAGTCACCGATCCCTGCGTCCCACCCATCTGTGACTCACCTCCGATCACCTGCCGCGCCTCCAGCGCGCGGCGCCACACGTTCGCCAGCGGTTCGCTCTCGATCGCGTGCATCCAGGAGCCATCTCCGCTGCGCCAGTGAAATTCGATGGAAAAGTTTCCGCCGGAATTCTCGCGCTGATCCCGCAAGGCGCCGATGACCGCGAATGACGCGCCGGGCCCCTCTTCGTTCGCCGGCGTCTCGGTGCAGCTTTCCACCAGGTTGGAGAGCAGCACCTCGACGGAAGTAGAGGCTGCCTGTTGCGCGAGGAAATGCCTGACCGCGCCGAGGTCCGCATCTCGCCGTCGAGCGATTTTCTGCTCCTCAGCAAGCCCCAGGGCCAGCGCAAGTTCCGCGGCGACCGCTTCCACGCGTTCGCGGGAAATGGCCGGCTGCTTTCCCGTGCTTCCCGCGAGGATGATGCCTTTCAATTGTTCTTTCCTTTCGATGGGCACCCACAGCGCGTGCCGCAGTCCCACAAGCAGCCCGAGGATGGGGTTCGGGGGAAAAGCCTGCAGATCTTGTTCGACACTTTTTCCGCGGAGAAACAGTTCCTCCGGGAGCGGAGGCTCCACCGAAAGATGGGCCCACTCCTGAGGGGTCGCGTGGTTTCCCCTGTCCCACACCATTCCGTGAAACCTCGCTGTATTCTCGCTCTGCGGGCTTGCGTTCGAATCCGCCTCGAGCCAGACGCCGATGCGGCCCGCGGGTCCCTGCTGCGCGAGCGCCCTCAACGCTTCCTGCAGCAATTCTTTGCGAGAAGCACCGTGCAGGGCCGCGCGCGTCACGCCTCGCCCGGGCGATTCTTTCTCCGCCTTTTTCCCCCAAATCTTCATTCGCTGGCCTCAAGCCTCCGGCGCTCTCGCAAAGTCCACACGGCTGCCGCACAGCACCGGGAAGCGAAGCGGGAGAGCCCGCGGTAATCGTCCTTGCATCGGCAGGCCCATCGGGAAACGTCAGTTTAGCTCGATAAATCAATCACTTAGAGGTGATGGCGGGCTGCGAGAAATTCCATGTCGAGACTTTGTTTGGCGTTCTTCCCAGAGTGGACCGCTGCGCAGGAGTGACTCGTGATTGGTGACTCGTGACTGATCACTGGTGACTGGTCAGATGACGAGCGGTCGAGGAACGCAGGACCGAGGCGTGAAGGAAACAGAAGAATCTGCTCCGAGCTACGCGTCGTCCAGGGACACGGAGCGTTCAGGCGAAGTGCTTCACCGGACGGATGGGATTCTCTATCTCGAGAACAGCTGAGGAGAAATTGCAAAAGCCATCGGCACTCTTGAAGAGAACTCGCGAGCGCTTCGTGCCCTTACTGTTCGGAATGCTCCATGTGGTACTGCTTCAGCTTGCGGTACAGAGTGGTCTTCCCGATGCCGAGCATGCGCGCCGCGGAAAGCTTGTCACCGCCCGTTTCGCGCAGGGTGCGGAGAATCGCGCGCCGCTCCAATTCCTCGAGAGGCAGTATCTCATCCTTCTCCGGCGTCCTTTCGGTAGTGGGATACTGCAGGCTGGATGGCAGGTCTCCGACGTGAAGGATAGGCCCGGAACCCAGCGCGACCGCCCGCTCGATGGCGTTTTCCAGCTCGCGCACATTTCCCGGCCAATCGTAGGCGATCAGCCGGCGCAGGGCGTCTTCGGAGATCGTGCGCACCGGGCCCTGCGGGTCGGAAAACTTTTCCAGAAATGCCGTCACCAGGATCGGGATATCGCTCTTGCGGTCCCGAAGCGGCGGCAGCTTGAGCTGCACCACGTTCAGCCGGAAATACAGGTCCTGCCGGAAGATTCCCGAGCGGATGGCTGTTTCCAGATCCCGGTTGGTGGCGGCGATGATGCGCACGTTGATTTGCCGGCGCTCCGTTGAACCCACGGGCTTGACCTCCCGCTCCTGCAGCGCTCGCAGGAGCTTGGCTTGCAGGTCCACGGGCATGTCTCCAATTTCATCGAGAAAGAGCGTTCCGCCCTGCGCCGCCTCGAGCAAACCCTGCTTGGCCTGCATGGCCCCGGTGAAGGCGCCCTTGACGTACCCGAACAGCTCGGACTCAATCAACGTGGGCACCAGCGCCGAGCAGTCCACCGGCGCAAAAGGCCGGTCCCGCCGCGGTCCCGAAAAATGAATGCTCCGCGCCACGAGCTCTTTTCCCGTTCCGCTCTCGCCGAGGACCAGCACGGGATACTCGTGCTGGCTCACTTTCTCGATCATCTTGTAGACGCGCTGCATTTTCATCGAAACGCCGATCAGCCCGCCGAACCCCGGGCGGGTCCGCAACTGCTCCCGCAACAGCCGGTTCTCTTGCTGCAGTTCGACTGCCCGCGCCACCCGTTCGAGTCTGGAGCGCAACTCCTCAATGCGGAACGGTTTGGTCACGTAGTCCACGGCGCCCATGCGGGTGACCTCCACCGCCGATTCGATCGTTCCGTACTGCGTCAACACCACCACGGCGACTTCCGGATGCAGGTCGTGCACCCGTTTCAGCAGTTCCACGCCGTTCGTTTGCTGGAGCTTCAAATCCGTGAGCAGAATGTCTATGGCCGAATGTTCCAGGACTTCCAGCGCCTCTTCGGCGGTGGCCACGGCGACGGCCTTCATCCCGGATTGCTCGGAAACCGTGGCACAGGTCTCGCGGATCGACTGCTCGTCATCCACGATAAGAATGTTCAGCGGGACAACTTCGCGGCGAACAGCTGCTTCCTCACTCATGACAGGCATCCTGAAAGCCTCCGGTTGGTGGCTTCCTCTGCATCTCAAGTTCCATTTCAGGAAGTTGTTCCCGATCTATTCATAAGTCAAGACATTAGTTAAATTACTGCCTACTTGGTAAGTTCCACTTTGGGACTCGGTACCAGCTCGCCCTCCCTTGTTGTTCCAATTCGGGAAGGGGCTGCACGTACATTCCCCCCAAGAGCCGGCTCCCAAAACAAAGCGGGCTCCTCGAAACCTTCTCGAAGAGCCCGCCGGTTTGATCTCGTATGGTTTTGAGTTCCCTCGGCAGAAGTTACGAGTCACTTCCAGCGAGGATGGCCCTGCGCGATCGCCTGGCCGCTAGGGTTTGGCCTTTTTCACCGGCGCTGGAGCAGCCATTTTCTTCTTGGGTGTTTCACCACCGCCCCTGCTGAGCAGCGTCAAGGCATCCTTGGCACTGAAGGGGAAGCGGCGTACGGACTGCTCACCAGTGGTGCTCAGAGTGACGTCGACGCGCCGGTTATTGGCCAAACGCACGCTCAGCAGGTTTTTCAGAATCTTCTGCTTCTCCGCCGGGCTCAGGCCGGTATCGGCTTCGATCAGATTCTTCACCTCTTCGGAGGTCATGTTTTTTTCAAAGCCAAACGCCCGAGTCTCGAGATGGTCAGCGGGTACGCCCTTTTCAACGAGGTAGCCCTTGGTGCGTTCCACGCGCCGCTCGGAGAGCTTCACGTTGTAGTCCTTGGCCCCGCGAACGTCCGCATGGCCTTCTAGAATCAGGTGGGCGTCCGGTTTATAGGTCAAATACTGCTTGAAGTCGCTTGCCAGCGCCTCCATCGTCACTTCCTGGCTGGCCAGCAGCCCTCCCATGGGTTTCGCCGCGGTGGGCTGGGCCGTCGGGAAGTAGATGCTGTGCAGCGCCAGCTTGGCTTCCAGTTGCTTGATCTGCGGGGGTTCCTTCACTTCCACGTTGCCGGAAGCATCGGCCGTGCCGCCGCGGCCGTCGTTCACCGCGCACTTCACGCCATAGCTCCCGGGCGGGAGGCCTGTGGCATCAAACTGCACATTCGAGCCGCTTCCCACGATCTGCCCGCCGGTAGTCGCGTAGCTGTAGGTCAGCGGATCGTTGTCGGGGTCGCTGCCGTTGCAGGTCACGCCGGTGCGTTCGCCCGGAAGAATCGGGCTGCGCTCCATGGAAAGTGTCGCGGTCGGCGGATGATTGGGCTTTTCTTCGACCTTGATGTCGGCTGCACACGAGGCCGAGCCGCCCTTGCCGTCATCGACTTTCACGTTGACGGTGTAGGAACCAACGGCAACGCCCGTCGAATTCCAGCGCGCTTCCGGACCGGTTCCCTCCACTGCGCCGCCCGTCGCCGAGTAGCTGTAAGTCAGTGGATCGTTGTCCGGGTCGCTGGCGTTCACGTGCACCGCCACGCTGTCGCCCGAGCCGGCATACACCGAAGCCGGACTCACGGAACAAGCCGCGACGGGGGGATGATTCGGCGGAGGAGGTGGATTGGGAATCCCGAATCGCACCACCACGCCCGTACCCGCGCGGAAGTTGTTCTGCCGCCCGGTCGATCCCACGGCGGAGCCCGAGAAACTCGTCATCAGGTAGTCCAACTGGGCGAAGCGCCAGGCAAGGTTCTTCGTCAACACGACATCGATGCCGCCGCCGGTTGCGAGGGCGAATGCACTCTGGCTCTGACCGCCGACCAGATCCGAGCCGGCATGCGCGCCCCCGAGCAGGAATTCGCCGAAGGGAACGAAACGGTCGAACTTCCGCCAGTTCAGCCGGGGGCCAAACAGGTATGAGACGAAAGCACCGTTTACCCCCGAGTTGCTCCCCGTCACCGGGAACAGGTTGCGGTTGAACTGGTAACCTCCCGCTTCCGCCGTCAATCCCAGCCACCTGGAGGCGTTATACGTAAAGGATCCCGTCGCACCATGGTTGTTGAAATTCGCGAAAGGCGCGCCGGGCGCGAAATTAATGTAGTCGTACATTCCCGCGAGCTCATAACGGGGAACGAGCGTGCCCGGCGGACGCGTGTCCGCAGCGGCGGCGGCCGGTCCCGGGAAGGGGGCCGGGCGCGGCGTCGCGGGCAAAGCGAACACGCCCTTCGCCGCCACGGGCTTGCTGCTTTCCGCAGCCTTGCCGGAAGCCGCGCTCTTTTCCGCGGCCGTTCCGGCGCTCGTCGTTTCGTCGCCCGTACCGCTGTTCTGCTGCTGAGCGCACAGGGGCAAAACCAAAAGCGCGCTCATCGCGAGTGCTGCACACCAATTGCGCATCTCATTCCTCCTGAGCTTTATCATTCGAATTCCGCAGGGTTCACGCGCCCGCCTGCCGACCGCTCGCTGCGCTTGGCGGGCTCCGTTAGACGCGTTGCAGCTCTTCCACTTGTCGCTTCTTCGTCTCCAGGCACCCGTTTTCCCCACACCCGTGTCCGTACCAATGGAGAAACCTGAAGAAGCAAAAGGACGTGTCACAGTAAGGTTATTCCACAATTCGCTAGTGTTGCAACTATTTCCTCGCTCTGCGGCGGCAACTTTCATCTGCCGGCGGTCCATTTTCCTGCGATATTTAGCGGCCTTGGCCTGCCGGACTGACCCGCCGGTCATGGCGTCGTAGACGGCTTCGTCGCTCGCCGTGCTGCCCTTGCGGATCGGATTGAAGTGCACCTTGGCGCCGGGGGGTCGTGGCGGTCACTTCATAATAGATCTTGAAGCTCGCGGTCTCGGGCGCGAGTCATTCGTAGCGCGCGTACTCGTCAGATTCTATTTGCCGGTGGGCGACGGGGCTGGAATGGCGGCGGGCTGCCGAGCGTGTAGGGCTGTGCCGCAGATAAGCAAAGTGATAATGGCAATTGAAGTGGCATGGTCAGGCAGGCGCACTCCATCCCTGGCAAGAAATCCGTATTCAGCCCCAGCATGAACTCCGATTCGGGCAGCTTCCCATGGAGCCTAACAGCTAAATCTTTGACTCCTCCAATTGACTTTCAACCGGCGAATGTCAACTTTCCCGTCCTGCGCTACACTTCTCTTCTTATGAACTCGATCACTACACTCGACAACCTCTGGATGGGACGGCCGCGTTCCATCGCTGCCGGGCTTCTGGAATCGGACGGCCACCGGGCCGTGGTCGACCCCGGCCCGGGTTCCACGCTCGAGACTTTGCACCAAAATCTCCAGGCCCGCGGCCTCGGCGTGGGCGATCTCGATGCCATCCTTCTCACGCACATCCACCTGGACCACGCCGGCGGTACCGGCGCGCTCGTCCGTGAAAATCCACGGCTCGCCGTGTATGTCCACAAGAATGGCGCGCCGCACGTGATTGACCCGTCCAAGCTTCTTGCCAGCGCCCAGCGTCTCTGGCCCAACGAACTGCAGCGCCTGTTCGGCGAAGTTCTTCCTGTTCCGGCGGAGAATTTGCGCATCCTTGAGGGCGGTGAAACCCTCACGCTCGGCTCGCGCCAAGTCGAGGTTGTTTTCACGCCCGGCCATGCCTCGCACCACGTGAGTTACTTCGACAATACGGAAGGCGTCGCTTTCGTTGGCGATACCGCGGGCGTGCGTATCGAGGGAATTTCCTTCGCCATGCCTGCCACTCCGCCGCCGGACATCGATCTCGGGATCTGGGATACTTCCTTCGCCGCCATCCTAGAGCGCAACCCGGCGCGGCTCTTTCTCACCCACTTCGGTTACTCCGACAATCCTTCGGAGCACATCCTGTTGTTCCGCGAACGGCTGCATCGCTGGGCCGCGCTCACCGAGGAAATCCTGCGCACCGCCGCGAGCGATTCCGCCGCGATGGATTCGTTCATGTCCGCCACCTATACCGAACTCTCTCAGCATCTCCCCGCCGGTGAAGCCGAACACTACGCGTTCAGCGCCGGCCTGAATCTCTCATTTCTCGGCTTGGCGCGCTATCTGCGCAAACGCGCCACCGCCGCCTCTTAGACTGCCTGCCAGATTCCTGTTGTTCTAGATGGGATGCGGACGGACTACGCGGTCGTTCCTGACGAGGACACTTCTTCCGGACCCGCCGCGGGTTCTGCTGCGGGCGCCGTCAGCGCTTCGAGGCGCGCGGAAAGCGCTTCGACCAGCAGATCGACGAGCATCTTCGCGCCGCTGCCTTCGGGATCTTTGTCGGGATTGTACTGCGCCACATCGAGACCCAGCAGATTCCGGTGTTTCACAAACTCCATGAGGGACGCGCGGACCTCGCCGAAGCGCAATCCGCCGCTGCCAGGCACGTTGACGGCGCGAAAATCTTCCTCCGCGATGACATCGATATCGAGATGGAGAACGAATTCGCGCGCGTCGGCGTGCACTTGCGCCAGCGCTTCGTGCGCCGCTTTGCCGCCGCCTTTGCATTGTATGTCCTCGGCGTAAATATGCCGCATCGGGGATTTGCCGAGGAACTCCTGCTCCGGTGGATCGAGCCGCTCAAGTCCGAAGAGCGTCACATCCGGCTCGCGCACCAGCGGCGCCTCGCTCCAGAAGCGCACGAGCTCCGGCGCGCCCTTGCCAATGATGTGGGCCACCACCATTCCGTCAATACGGCCGGAGGGAGTGCTTGCGGGAGTGTTCAGATCGGCGTCGCGATCGAACCAGAGAAGATTCACGTGCTTGTGGTAGCGCCGCGCGCCGGTCAAGAGACCGATCACCTGAGCGCAGTCGCCGCCCAGAACCAGCACCAGCGCGCCGCTTTTCACCGCGAGCTCGGCACGCGTCTTTAAATCGTTCAGGCCGGCGACGATTTCGGTGAGATTGCGGGCGCGGCGGTGTTCATCGTCGTCCGCGAAGAGGCGCGGAGCGCAGTCGCCGTAGTCCACGACTTCATAGCCGGCGGCCTGCAACTTTTCGGCGAGCCCGGCCGCGCGCAGCGCCGCCGGAGCCTTCTCGCTTCCCGCGGAAAATGCCGCGGCGCTCGAGGGCGCGCCAATCAAGGCAATCTGCTTCGGCTGACGGACAATTTTGACCGCCAAGGTCTGGCTCCTTGTCTCGTATTTCCCGTCTACCGCGCCCGGGTACCGATGACCGGATCACTTATATTTCAGGCCGGCAAAACACCCCGGTCATGCACAACGATTCCCTGCCGGGCGCAGCAAACTCTTTAGCGGCGCGGCGCCGGCGCGATGGTCGCCAATTCCGGCGGCAGCGTGAAGCGCACGTCCTCGCGGATCAAATCCAGATCGCGCTGATCCGTGAAGCCGAACTCCGCCAGCCGTTCGCTCACTTGCTCAACGAGGACTTCCGGAGCGGACGCTCCTGCGGTCAAGCCCACGCGCAAAACGCCTTCAAGCCACTTCACATCGATGTCCTTGGCTGAGTCGATCAATTGAGCTTTGACGCCGCTGCGCTGGGCGACTTCCACCAAGCGGTTGGAATTCGAGCTGTTCGGCGAACCCACCACCAGGATCAGGTCGACGTCTTTGGCGACCTGCTCGACCGCTTCCTGGCGGTTCTGCGTGGCGTAGCAAATGTCGTCGCTTGCTGGACCCTGGATGAAGGGGAATTTCTGGCGCAGCCGCGCCACGATTTCCTGGGTGTCGTAGAGACTGAGGGTCGTTTGCGTGAGGAAGGAGAGCTTCTGCGGATCATCGACCTCGAGCGCATCCACGGCGGCGACCGAATCCACCACGATGGTGCGGTCCGGCGCTTCGCCGGAGGTGCCGACGATCTCCTGATGGTCCCGATGACCGATCAGAATAATGGTGCGCTTTTCACGCGCGAACTTCAGGGCCTCGAGGTGCACCTTGGTCACTAGCGGGCAGGTGGCGTCAATCACTTTCAAGGCGCGGGACTTGGCTTCCTCGCGGACTGTCGGCGGGACGCCGTGGGCGCTGAAAACCAGCACCGCGCCGTGCGGCACTTCCTCAATGGTTTCGACAAAGATCGCGCCGCGCCGGCGCAACTGCTCTACCACGTAGGTGTTATGGACGATCTCATGGTGTACGTAGACCGGCGCGCCATAGGCTTCCAGCGCCAGCTCGACGATGTCCACCGCTCGCACTACGCCCGCGCAGAAACCCCGCGGCCTTACCCTCAGCAATACTTTTCCATTCGTTGCAGTCGGCATTGTTGTCCTAAATATATGATTTCCGAAGACTCTATCATACCTCACGCCGCGCCCTGCCTGCATCCCGTTTCCTCACCGGCGGCGAAGAAGGATCGAAAGAAGGCAGTGAGGAGGCGCGGCATCAAGTAAACATAGGGGGTCACCATGAAAATAATACCTAGCGAGCGGCGCGCCGCTCTGCCAGGCGCGCCGCAAGGCCCGAATTCTTAGTCACTTAGGCGGGTCACCCTTTTGGCATTCCATAAGCACATTGTATCCCCGCCGAGCCACCTCATTCCTTCTCGTCCCCGAGAAGCGGAGGAAGAGTCCTCCGAAGACAGGGATTGGAGATCGGGAGCAAGTCCAATCCCTCGTAAAACACTATATCTAGCACGGGGAAGGGTGTGTCCAACCCTCCCAGCGCGCTGAGGAATAACGAGGGACTCATGAACTCAGCTATTTTGCTTGTGGATGTTGCTTCGGCGAGCCGCGATTCTTGGAAATCATTTTTGCAGAGTCATGACTACGCTGTATTTACCGCGGAGGACGGGGAATCCGCTCTGCGGGAGTGTCTCCAGATTCAGCCTGATTTAGTGCTGCTCAACGACAGTTTGCCGGATGACGATGGGTTCGACGTCTGCCGCCGGATGAAGGGAAACCCCCTCAATCATCAGATCCCCATCGTGTTGATCAAGGCTTCGTCTGATCCAGCGGATGCCGCCCGTGGACGCGAAGCAGGCGCTGCCGACTTCTGGGGAACTTGCAACTCGCTCCGGGAAGCGCTAAGCCGCGTGCAGTCGCTCCTGCGGCTCAAGACGTATATCGATGAACAGGCCAAGTCCGTGGTGCTTTCGCTTGCGCGCAGCATCGAAGCGAAAAGCCCGCGCACGAACGGGCACTCCGAGCGGATCGCAGATTACGCAGCGCAACTCGGCAGCAGTCTGGATTTGCCGGAGGAAGAATTGCAAGATTTACGAATCGCGTGCCTGCTTCACGACATCGGAAAAGTAGCGGTGCCGGATGAGATTCTTCTCAAGCCTGGGGCGCTGAACGCGGAAGAAACCGAGATCGTCAGGCAGCATCCCGTTATTGGAGAGAACATCTGCGCGCCGCTAAAGTCGCTGCGCCGCATCCTGCCGGCGATTCGGCATCATCATGAGCGAATGGACGGGAGCGGATATCCGGATGGCCTCCGCGGACATGAAATTCCGTTGCTGGCGCGGATTCTTCAGATTGCAGATATCTACGATGCACTGGTCACGGATCGTCCTTACCGGGAGGCGCTTTCTTCCGAGGATGCCTTGGAGACTCTTAACAGGGAGGCCAGGTACGGCTGGCTCGATGCTTCCCTAGTGCGCAAGTTTTCGCGGATCCGCAGAGACGGCGAATACTTCCCAGTGAGGGGAAGAACGATGCTGGCTTCCTACTACGCGTAGTTGCGCATCGCTCGTCCAGTTGTTCCGCGCAGGGAGAAAGTTTTCTATCCTCACCAGAGCCGCGCAGGCCGGGGTGATGCCCTACCTTTTGAGCAACGACTGGCCCTTCGGCCAGCGTCCCAGCACCGTCAACTAAGGTAAGATTCATCCCGGAATCCAGGTGATTCATTTTCTGGTTTCTTGAGAACAGGTCCGGTCGCGAAAAGATTCTAGGGCCAAACGGGAGCCTTCGCGGCAAGTGACGCGCGTGCGGATGGTCTTCCGCGGGCTCGCGGACTTCATCTCGGGAGAAGAGCTTGGCCAGTCCGTCCGATCCGATGAACCGCCGGCGAAGCGAGCGCGTGATGCTGCAGATGAAGGTCACGGTGATCGCGGAGGACGTCCAGCGCAAGCCACGGCAGGAGGAAGCACTGACTCTGGTGGTGAATGCCCACGGCGGTTTGCTGAAGATGAAAATGGACGTGCATGTCGGCCAGCCCATGCGTCTCGTGAACCCGCAGAACGGAGTGGAGCAAGACTGCCGGGTGGTCCGCGTGGACGATACTTCACCCGATTTTTTTTCAGTGGCCTTCGAGTTCGATCAACCAAACCCAAAGTTCTGGCCGGTTGTTTTTCCGCCCGCGGATTGGGATGCTCCGCGCGAGTGATTCTGGGCCAGGCAACTGAAGCGGCCCGGAATTACCTCCTTCCCCTTTTTGCCCGCTGACGCACATCCCTTTGACGGCCGCAACTCTTCCGGGAATTCAGGGTTCAATAGAAGCAGGGACGGTGTCCGCTATGGAGTACGCTCAGATGAAGCATAGGATGAAGGGCATTGGAAAATCGCCGCTACTGGCGGCTTCCGTTCTGATCTGCGGACTGCTGCTCGCCGGTTGCGACGATCACATCACTGTGATTCGCGATCGGGACATCCCTGTACTGAAGGGGAGCACCTGGGCCTGGAAACCCGTCGCGACTCCCAGATACTCGGACCGACGTCCTGTCGTCTCGCGTGACGTGATCTCACGAGGTGAAATCATCGCGCGCGACCCTGGCGCCAACAACGAAATCGTTCGCCAGCGCATCCGCACGGCGATCGAGCAGACACTTTCATCCAAGGGATTGCGGCAAGTCAGCGACCCGCAAGCTGCGGATTTCCTGGTGGACTATCACGTTGCCGTTCGGCGGCACGACGTCACCGTGCAACGCGTTTACCCGGGCGGATACCCTGGACTTGTCTGCGGGCCGTATGGATGTTGGGAATCGTGGGGCTGGGGACCGACGGAAGTCAGCTACGAGAATATTCGCTTCCGCGAAGGCACGGTGGTTTTCGACCTCGTGGAGCAATCGAACAAACGGTTGGCGTATCGCGCGATCGGCCAGAAACCGGTGCACCGCGATACGTTCAACCAGGGTGAGATTTCGGAATTCGTCCATCACATGCTGGGGAAGCTGAAAACCAGCGGGTAGGGTTGGTCTGCTTTCGCCGGGTTACCCTTATTTGAGTGCGCTTGTGCCTGCAATTGTCATCCGGAGCGAAGCGCGCCTCTTGCGCTCCGGTCGAGTTTGCGGAACGGAGGATCTCATTTCGTGGCGCCCTCAGGAGGACCTGCTCCTTTGCTCCGCTTGATTGCGCCAGCGCGGAACAAATCAGCCCTATTTACGTCCGCGCGCTTCCTCTCTATCCTCTTAGCCGATGCCTAGTCCACAACAGGTTATTCTCATCACCGGCGCGAGCAGCGGCTTCGGCCGGCTGATCGCCGAAACGCTCTCGCGCAAGAACTATCAAGTCTTCGCCACGATGCGCAACGTGAACGGCCGCAACGCGGCAGCGGCGCGTGAAGTCCGTGAGCTCGCCGAGCGCGAATCCCTCTCCTTGCAAACCCTGGAACTCGACATTACGGATGACGCCTCGGTGGAACGCGCCGTGAACGAAGTGACGGCGAAGTGCGGCCGCATCGACGTGCTGGTGAACAACGCCGGCTACGGGATCATGGATCTGGCGGAGTCCGTGACGCTCGCGCAGGCGCAGCGGCAGTTCGACACGAATTTTTTCGGCGTCTTACGGATGAATCGAGCGGTCCTCCCGGCCATGAAACGCCAGGGGAGCGGCTTGCTGCTGCACGTGAGCAGCGGAGCGGGACGCCTGGTGATTCCCGGGATGGGCTTGTATTGCGCGAGCAAGTTTGCGATGGAAGCGCTCGCGGAGGCGTATCGCTACGAACTGGCTTCGCAGGGTATCGACTCCTTGGTGATCGAGCCGGGCGCGTATGCCACGCCGATTATGGAGAAGCTCGAAAGAGGAGAAGATCCCGCGCGCAAAACGGAGTACGGTGAAATGGCGCAAGTTCCCGAGAAAGTGCAGGCGAAGATTGCAAGCTCGCGCGCCAAACCGCAGGAAATCGCGGATGTCGTGCTGCAAATCATTGAAACGCCCGCGGGCCAGCGGCAACTCCGGTATCGCGTGGGGCCGGGCGGGCCGGGCGTTCAGCGCATCAACGCGCTCACAGACGAGATTCAAGTTCAGATGCTCGAAGCATTTGGCATCGCGGCGCTGACAAAATTCAAGAGTTGATCGCTTGGGGCCGCCGAATTCCCCGAATCGCGCAAACACCTCGTGTTGAACAACTAAGGCAGCAAACCGAAGACGGCGACGCTTGTTGGCGTGCCCACGTAGACTTTTCCGTTGACGACCACGGGCGTAATGAATTTGTTGCCGCTGAAGTGGTCGCGGCCATTTGCGGCCTGATCGGAATCGTAGAGTTCCCTGGTGAGGTCAGTGGCGTCGTAAGCCAAAAGGATGGCACCGCTATTTTCGATGGCCCAGACGATTCCGTTGGTTGTACCGTTCGCGGAAATACTGGGAGTCGTTCCCGGATAACCGAACTGGTGAGTTGTTTGTGATGCCGGCGCAAGCGCAAGTCTTGCGTTAGTGATCGGAAATGCCTTTAATGCGTCGCCCCAAGCGCCGAAGTAGACCGTGCCATTGAAATACGCGGACATGGAAAAGACCTGCCCGCCGAGCTGGCCTGTAATTTCCTGATAGATCTGGTCCGTGTTCGCGTTGAACTTGCCCATGTTGTCGCGGTCCGCCAGATAAATGACGGCGTCTTTGCCGGCGCCGACGGAGAGGTGCTTCGTGGCGCCCCCCGCGTCTTGAACGTCCGGCAGGAGTATCGCGCCGCCAGAGCCGAGATCCAGGTCGGCACTCGATTCAGCAACAGTATTTTGCGGGGTGAAATAATCCGCGAGGGCAAGCCCGCTGCTGGTGGAGAGCTTCACAAAACAATTTCCGCAATTTTTGTTGGTCGGAAATCCCTGGGTGTCCAGCGTGGCGTCAAAGTCGCCGTTGCCTACAAGGAAAAAGATGTTCCCCGACGAATCGGCGGCGGGAGCGGAACCCGACATCCAAATGCCGCCTGCGCTTCCATTCGGCACCAGATTCAGGACGCTGGTTTGCGCCAGAGTATCTGCGCTAAAGGCCATGACCCACGAGGTGTAAAGACCAATGTCGCAGTGCGAAGACCACGTGGTGTAAATCGTGCCGTTAATCTGCAGAAGCCCGGGCCTCTCTTTGTATTGTTTGGGATCGAAGATCACATTTCCGCCTGAGCTGTTGTCGCCCGTGCCAGGATAGGTTGCCGTGATGTTCATTGGGCCGCCGAAGAGTTCCTTACCCGTGGACAAATCGAGTGCGTGCAGGCGTTGGAAATAGGTGGACGTTCCGGCTTGGGACGCGGCAACGACGTAGATGGCGTTGTGGGTGCGATCGATGACCGGCGTGCCGGTAATGCCGATCTCTTGACCGATTTGGTTGCAGCCGAGAATGCTGTCGCGGTCGCTGGGAGTTTCACCGCTACCAAGGGTCGAAGTCTTCCACAGGAAAGTGGAAGTGGTTCCATTGATGGAGTCCGCGTCGAAGGCGTACACCGAGCCGTGTTCGGTCGCGACATAAAGTACATTTTTCTTTTGCCCGCCGATGGTGACCTGCGAAAGATACAGCGGCTGGGCATCGACTTTGCCATCGACCGCGAATTCGCCCTTCTTGCCGAACTGCGTAGAATTCACTTTCGCCGGAGTCAGCGTAGTTTCATTCAGGTTCTGTCCGGAGCGCCCGTTGTCGTAGTGATAGGTGATGACATCCGCGGTTGAATTGGTCGTGCCAGGGTTGACGGTGAGCGTGGCGGAGCTGCTGGTCACGCTACCAGCGGCGTTGCTCACAGCAACGCGGAACATTTCGCCGCTGTCGGCCGTGGTGGTGACGGGAGTTGTGTAGCTCGATGAAGTAGCACCAGTGATGTCCGCGCCATTTTTCTGCCACTGATAGTTGAGAGGTGCTGTACCCAAGGCGGCGACGCTGAAGCTGGCAGTCTGGCCCGCGGCCACAGTTTGATTCGCAGGCTGTGTGGTGATGTAGGGGGCAACGGGGCTGTTCCCATTTACGGAACCGGTGCTGGAGTAGCCGCCACATCCCGTGAAAGTGAACGCAACGAGAATGCCCGTAATTGAGTATGAGAATGGGATTCGCTGCATCAGCTTTACCCTCGCTATTGAATTCAGCAGCTGGGCTAAGCGGAGAACGAGACGCCGGGGTGGGTATAACTAGTTTAGCGAATTCATGGAATGTGGCCCAGAAAAAATACGTGGACTACGGCCCAGGAGAAAACGGCAGGGCCAAATTCGATTAGCGCATGGGGAATTGCTCCTGAACGGAGGTGCAGTTCTTGCTCAGCGCGTTTGGAGCAGGCGGGAACTGCTATGGCTTCCCTGCTTGCCTCGGCGCTTCCTTCCCTCTATTCTCGTGGTCCTTATGATGCTCAAAGATCAGGTTGCACTCATTACCGGCTCCGGCCGTGGAATTGGCCGGGCTATCGCTCATCATTTCGCGAAAGAGGGCGCCGCCGTGTTTCTTACGGCGCGCACGGAAAAGGAACTCGCCTCCGCAACGGCATCCATTGCGAATGACGGTGGACGGGCCGGTTACGCCACGGCGGATTTATCTCGGGAAGCCGATTGCGCGCAAGTCGTTGCGGCGGCGCGAGAAAAGTTCGGCCGGATCGACATCCTGGTGAACAATGCGGGGCACTATGGCCCCGTGGTTCCTGTGGAAGAGTATCCGCTGGCGGAATTCGACAACGTGATTGCCGTTCACCTTCGTGCCGCCTTTCTGTTGTCGAAACTAGTGTTACCGGAGATGTACGCGCGGCAGTCCGGCGTGATCCTGAACATCTCCAGCCTCTCGGCGAAGGCTGCCTACTCGTGGGGCTCGGCCTACGCTGCGGCGAAGGCAGGAATGCTGGGGCTCACGCGGGTCACGGCGGCGGAAGGAGCGCGCAAAGGCGTCCGCGTGAATGCCATCTGCCCCGGACCGGTGACGGAAACGCAGATGTCCAAGGATCTGGGTGCGGTGCTCGCGAAGAAAATGGGTGTAAACGAAGAGGAGCAACTGGCCGGTTTTCTGAACGGCCTGCTACAGGGCCGCGCGCAGACGGCGGAGGAGATTGCGCGCGCCGCGCTGTTTCTCTGTTCGGAACAATCCAGCGCGATGACCGGCCAGTCGATTAACGTCGATGGCGGCGTCGCGTTCTACTGAGAAATTTTGAGATGTCTTAATACACAGATTGGGCCTGCGGATTTGGGCCTCGCGTGTCTATTCCCATTCGTTGACTTGCCAGACTTGAGCACCTAGAATCAGCGCCGCCCCCTTCCCGGCCGTATGATCGGTCAAACCATCTCGCACTACAAAATCACCGCCAAGCTCGGTGCCGGCGGCATGGGCGTGGTGTACAAGGCGCTCGACCTGAAGCTTGAGCGCACCGTCGCCTTGAAATTCCTACCCAATGATGTCGCCATCACCGAACGAGACAAGGAAAGCCTGCTCCGCGAAGCGCGCGCCGCTTCCGCGCTCGACCACCCCAATACCGGCGTGATTTATGGGCTCGAAGAGAGTGGCGATCATCATCTCTACATTGTGATGGGTTATTACGAGGGAGAGACCCTCGCGCAAAAACTGTCGCGCGGGCTGATCCCAGTCCGCGAGTCGCTCGACTTGGCCATCCAGATTGCCAGCGGACTCTCCGCCGCGCACGCGCGCAACATCATCCACCGCGACATCAAGCCGTCGAACATCATCATCACCGAAGAAAATGTCGCGAAAATCGTGGACTTTGGATTGGCGCGCGTGGTGGCGAGCTCGAGTGCCACCCAAAGCCTGCAGGTCTCCGGGACACTGCCCTACATGGCCCCGGAACAAGTGCTCGGAGAACCGATCGACCCGCGCTGCGATATCTGGGCTCTCGGTGTCATCCTCGTGCAAATGCTGACGGGCAGCCATCCCTTCCTTCGCGAAAATACCGCGGCGATGACGTTCGCGATTCTGAACCAGCCTCCAGCCGCGCTGGACGCCGTCCCGCCGCTGCTGCAGCCCATCGCCTATCGCGCGCTCTCGAAGAAGCCGGAGCACCGGTATTCGGACGCGAAGGAAATGCTCGCCGACCTGGAGGCGGCCCGGCTGCAGATCAAAACGGCCCCGGCGGGCACGCCGCAGGATGCTGCCACACTCACGAACGCGGTTTCCGCGCGTGAATTGGAACAAGCCGCCGAGCGGGCTTCGACGCCCCGCTGGCAGACGGCCTCGCAGCAGAAATCGCGCCCCCCGGTCTACGCCACCGTGGGCCTCCTCGGCGGGGCCATCCTGGTCTTTGGGCTGCTGTTGATTACCCCGTTGCGGGAACGCGCTGCGGCGCTGCTTCACTCGGGAGGGGAGAGCCACATCGCCGTCCTGCCCTTCGACAACATCGGCAACGATCCCTCCAATGAAGTTCTGGCCGCGGGTCTGATGGATTCGCTGACCAGCAAACTTTCCAATCTCGATGCCGCGCAGAAATCCCTGTGGGTGGTGCCGTCCAGCGTGGTGCGCAACAGAAAAATCAGCGATCCGGCTGCGGCTTTGCGCGAACTGGGCGCCAACCTGGTGGTCAAGGGCAGCATCCAGCGCCAAGGGCAAGACGTGCAGATGACTCTCAATCTGATTGACGCCAAGACGCTGCGGCAGGTGGGCTCAGCAGCGCTGGAGGATCGTACCGGCGACCTCGCGACGCTACAGAACGAAGCGGTATCCCGCCTGGCGCGCCTGATGAACATCAATGTTTCCGCCGCCCTGCTCAGGGACACCGGCGGCAGCGCGACGCCGGCGGCGTACGAGTCCTACTTGAAAGCCCTCGGGCTGATTCAGCGCTACGATAAGCCGGGGAATCTGGATCAGGCGATCACGGTGCTAAACGATGCGGTGAAGACGGATCCGAAGTTTGCGCTGGGATATGCCTCGCTGGGAGAGGCATACCGGCTGAAGAATCAGGTTGACCCGAATCCCAAGTGGACTGAACAGGCTTCCGCGATGTTGGAACGCGCCGTGCAGCTTGATGATCGCTTGCCTTCGCCATATGTGTCGCTGGGACGGCTGCATTCGTCGTTAGCAAAACACGATCTGGCATTGCAGGAATTTCAAAAAGTGCTGGCCATCAATCCCCGCGACGCGGACGCAATCAAAGGCATTGCGGGGGCCTACGAACGCATGGGCCGTGTCCGTGACGCTGAAGACAGTTACAAACGGGCAGTCGCGTTGAAGCCCGATTATTGGGATGGGTACAACAGCCTCGGATTTTTCTATTATCGCCAGAATCGGTTCTCCGACGCGATCAATCAGTTTCGACGCGTCATCGAGCTCACACCCGACAACTCGGTCGCACACAGTAATCTTGCGGGAGCTTATCAAAGGACAGGTGATCCCAAACTGTTATCAAGCGCGGAGGCTGAGTTGAAGAAATCGATTCAACTGAGTCCGAGCTACGGAGCTTACGCCAACCTCGGCAACGTCTACATGGAGCAGGGGAAATACGCTGAAGCGGTCCACGCCATTGGGAAAGCTCTGGAATTCAACGATAAAGATTTCCGAATCTGGAACAACCTGCTCAATGCCTATCGCTGGCTCGGGGATGAGGAGAATGCGAACAAAATTCGCCTAACGACAAAGGAACTGGTCGAACAATACGTTTCAGCTCACCCTGAAGAAGCAGAAGTTCGTGCTCTTCTGAGTAATTTCTACGCTGTTGCCGGGCTGAAAGCACGATGCCAACAGGAGATTGATACGGCGCTCGCTCTCCAACCAAGAGACCCAGATGTGCTCGCCAATATTGCTGAGTCGTACGAAACGCTGGGCGATAGACCACACGCGGCTCAGTTTGCCAAGTCAAGTTTGACAGCCGGAGGAACCATCACCGACCTGCAGAGCAGGCCCGGTTTACAGAATCTCCTCCATGACCCGAATTTCCGCGCAAGCGGAAATAAATCACCCAACTAGAAAGGACAATCACATGGCACAAGCAGGTCAGCAGAGAAGTCCCATCAATGCACCAACTCCGATCATAGTCCAGAACGGTATCCCCAATTCCCCTAGTGTAAGCATCCTTGCCGACGGGCAAGTGGAGTTCACAAACGAAGACTCTAATGCCTATCTTCTGGAACTCTGGATGAAGGGCAACGACAAGCACGTAGCGGTCTGCGTGGTCCTCCCCGCGAATGGAACCGTGACTCTGCAAGGAGATTCCAGCGCAAACGACCAAAACAACACCTGTCACTACAACATTTTGACGTTGACTGGTGGCCGAACTAATCCCGCCGCCGGCGGAAACTACAACATCATCATCGGGTCTGGTGTTGGGGCACCTCACCGCGCTTGAGTAGAGAGGGGCATGCTGGGATTCCTCCATCGCGTGCCCCTTTTCATCTCTTGGTACTCAAGGATCCGCCTGGTGTTGCGGCAAGGGCATTTTGATCGAACAATCGAGCCATCGACAACGGAGCGGGCTTCGGCTAACATTTGCCGCGTGGGGTTCCGCGAGAGGCACACGGCGCACAAATGCGCCGGAAGCTGGTTCACACTTGAATCAAGTTTGCCTCCGCGTGGAAAAGTTTTCTCTGCCAGGTAATAGTCTTCAGGAGCTTCCTGGATTCGGAACTGCATCTCTTTGGAGCAGACGTGAGCCATTCGTCTCTGATTAGTCCTCCTAACCAATCCGTGGGGGAAGACGCGCGGCGCAGCACACGCATCGAGCGCTCCGTCCCGCTGATCGTCTTCGGACAGAACCGCATGGGCGAGTCGTTTGTGGAAAGAACGGTCTCGACCAGCCTGAACCTGCATGGATGCCGGTATCCCTCGCGGCACGATTACGGCGTTGGATCGTGGGTCACGTTGCAAGTCGTGGGATTGAATGTCGAGCCCAAGCCCCCGGCGGTGCGCGCGCGAGTGCGCTCGGTCCACACGTCCCAGAGTTCGCGCGAACTACAGCAAGTCGGCGTGGAATTGGAAAATCCTGGGAATGTTTGGGGGATCGTCACGCCGCCCCAGGATTGGACGAGCGCCGGAGGAACGCATTCGACGCTGGCGCAATTTGCAACGGCAGCCGCGCCTGCTCTGGATCCCCCGCCCATGCCCGTGAAACTCGACGAGCCACCGGTGAACGCCGACCACAAGATGGCCGAAGTCGCCACATTCCCCTCTCCGCCGCCGGCCGTTTCGAAGCCGCCAGCACCGAAGCTGGCGGAGGCCCCCAAGCCGCAACGCGTTGTCATCACACCCGACGGACTGATCGCGGCACTGCAGGGAAAGCTGCAGCAATCCGCGGAGAATGCGGTGCAAGCAGCGGTGGCCAAGCAGGTGGGCGAAGCGGTGCGCGAGGCGCTCAGCTCGATTGATGACGTACGCAACTCGAGCGCGCGCGAGATTCAGGAACTTTTCCCCACGCGGGTGGAGGCGATGCGACTTTCCTCGAAGGAGGAATTCGCCGGCGAGATCGCCTCGCACTGGAAAGAACAAATGGAAAAATACCGCGGCCAGGCGGAGGAGATGGCGCAGCGCCTGGAAAAACAAGCGGCCGAATTACGGCGCGAACTAGCGAGATCGCAGGAATTTGTGGAACGAATGACGCGCGAAAGGGAGCCTCAGATCGACGCGCGCCTGAGCGAAGCAGTGGCCCAGGCTACCTCCCAGTTCGAAACGGCGACGGCCCGCGCCGCCGACCGCCGCTATCAGCTCTTGCTGGAGAATACCCAGGCCGTGACGCAGGAGGCGCTGCTGAAGCTTGATGCGCGCTCTGCGGAAGTGCAGGCGCTGGTGCAGAGCGCGGTGAATTCCGCCTTGGGGGCCTTCCAGCGGCAGACGGACCAGCATGTGAATGCCGTCTTGTCCGAGACCAAGGAGCGGGCGGTGTCCGCCCTCTCCTCACTCGAAGCGGAGAGCCGCGCCGCTTGTGAGGCACGCCGCCTGGCACTGGAGTCCGAAGTTGCCCGCGCCGCCGAGCGTTCCACGGATCAATTCCGCAAAGGAATGAAGGCTTTCCTGTACTCCTGTCTGGTGGCCGCCGTCAGTGCCGTGGATGAACATTCGAAATCCACCCTGGACGGGCTCGTCTCCCTGATACCGACATCGATCCACTCACCCATTGAAAGCCAATGGCGCGGCGCAACTAAAGAATGATGTAGCGTTTGCCGCGCGAGATTCCCTATCTCCACAAAAGAAAAAAGGCCAACCGGTCTCTCAGGACGGTTGGCCTTTTTTCTTCATTCCTACTGCCGCGGAGACTGTGTCACTCCTGAAGGAGGCAGGATGACAAGCTCTGCGTGTGCTCTGGCCAAGGCCAGAAGGTCGTCAAAAACTTAGCGGGCTGGCGCAGAACCCGGACGCCGAAACGGCCTGCGCGCCGCGTCTTCGATCGTGCCGATGCCCTGCCGCGTAGCCACCATGATCGGGTGCTGGCTGTCGGCAATCCGCTCCACCGCCAATGCCCAACCCTGGTGCAGCATATACAAACTTCCGACCACAAAAGCGATGGCCGCAAATCCTACGGCAAACAAAGCAAACACTGCCAGCAGTTCCCACACGAAATACATTTGCAGCGAGACCAGCGCTGCCAGGAACATCCACATCCACTTCCGGCTCTTGTCCATGGTCTTCATCTTCCCTTGGTCCCCTATCCCCTGCTCCGTTTAACCCTGACCGCTAGTCCGTGTTTCTCTTCTTCAATTCCTAATCCGCTTCCTTTGATGCGCCACCCTGTCCAGAAGGTCCAACCGAATCCCTCCGACCTGTACCATTTGACACCCCCCGCGCCCCGAAGGCGATGGTACAGAAGTCACATTTTGGGGCCCACCCGAGTCTCCTAGTACCGCAGCTTTTCAGATTTATCCCCTCTAAGCATCACTAAACACACAAGTTACATGATATTTGACTTTCGCCCAAGTTTTCGCCTCTTTTTCCCTGTACTAGCTGTGGAAAACCTGTACCTACGTACAGGCGTTTTCGGACTCCAACTGTAGTGATTCTAGGGCCCCCTACGTTTCATCTCCTGCCTGCCCGCCAGCCTTCACGACCGCCCTATCTCTGGATCGGCTGCCGGGGACGCCGTCAGGATCGGCCTAGGCGAAAAACTCGAATCTCTCCTCGCCCCCGTTCGTTCCCGGTGTTGCTCTTGGAACGAGCCTTGCCGAATATCAACTTCGCGGCTTACACTGCATCGCAAGAAAACTACTGAGCCGTATCGGAGCGTTGATGATTTCCCGCATTCGTTCATTTTTTCTACCGCTGCTTATACTCGCTCTGATCGGCGCCGCCTGCTCAAAGACTCCGGGACCGAAAGGTTCAGCTTCCACGTCTCTCTCCCCATCCGGTGGGCGTCCCACCATCGTCTTCATGACTGACTTCGGCACGGCCAATGACGCCGTAGCCATCTGCAAGGCCGTCATGCTCGGCATCGCCCCCGACGCCCGCATCATGGACATCACTCATCGCGTGACGCCGTACTCCATAGAAGAAGGCGCGCGCTTTCTTGAAGCCGTATCCCCTTACTATCCCGCTGGAACGGTATTTGTGGCGGTAGTCGACCCCGGTGTCGGCACCTCGCGCAAAGCGGTCATCATCAAATCAAAGAAGGGCCAGTATTTTGTTCTTCCCGACAATGGCCTCATCACCCCAGTAATGGATCGCGACGGCCTGGATTCCGCGCGAGAGATCACCAATTCAAACTGGCTGATTCAGTCCGCCATTTCTTCCACTTTTCATGGCCGCGACATTTTTTCTCCGGCAGGCGCGCACCTCGCCGCCGGATGGGATTTCAATCTCGTCGGCCCCGTGGTTCCTCAACTCGTCCGCCTTACTCCGAAAATTCCCACCACCGGCGACAAGGGCATCGCCGGCGACATCATCGCGCTCGACGATCCCTTCGGCTCCCTGGTCACGGATATTCCCGGCGGGGAATTCAAGAAGCTCGGCTACAACCTCGGCGACAAATTCAGGGTCGAACTCAACAAGAAACCGGTGACCCTGCCTTACGTGAAGACCTTCATGGATGTTCCCGTTGGCGATTCGCTTCTGTTCGTCGATTCTCGCAACCGCGTCAGCATTGCCGTCAACCAGGGCAATTACTCGAAGAAGTTTAACGTCGAGCCTCCCGGCACGATCTTCATTCCGCGCAAAGGCGCAGCCCTCAGGGAAAAGTAAATCCATTGCCATCCTGAGGCGAACCTCGCGGTTTCCTCTTCATCCAAATGACGTGCTTGTTTACACGCACCTCTGTTTCGGCCCACGAGCCCTTTCAACACTCTCAACCTGCTGGTCCTGCAGGTTGGCGGACTCGGTCTCATCGCCCGCTCTCTCCGTGCGCATCCCCATTCCTGACTGCGTTCCACTGTCCATTTCCTTCCCAGCGCACGCGCGAAATCGGCATTCGCATGGCGCTCGGCGCCCAGCACCAAACGCTCACCGGCATGTTCGTCCGCCACGGCTTGGCACTGACCGGCATAGGTGTGGCCTGCGGACTTGCCGTGGCCATCGTCGTAATGCGCCTCATGTCTTCGCTGCTCTTCAAAGTGAGCCCCGTCGACCCGGTCGCCTATGGTGCCGCCTCCATCAGCCTCGTAGCCACCGCGTTCCTGGCCAGCTACTTGCCCTCGCGCCGCGCCGCCACCGTCGATCCCGTCGAGGCCCGCCGGCGCCTTATCTTGCACCGCCTCTATCCGGGGCCTGTTCGGCTCCTGCTCACAGCCGGCGGAAGTCGCCCTTCGCCGTAAAGTTTTCTTAAAATTTTCCTTGAAATGTTGTTATCTCTTAGGTATACTAGCATTCAGGTAAAGCTCTATTTTGGAGTGCGGCAGCTTGCTGCCGCTTTTCTTTCCTGCAGCCAAGTTCCCTGCAAGCGCCCCACGGATAGGGATCGCCTCCTCAATTCGGCAGAGCATCTCTGCAAAGCGTCGCTCTCGATAATCGTTAAGTCCATGAGAATCTGCAACTTACAAAATACACAAAAACGCTCGATAAGTCCTTTAGAACCCGCACTTATAAAAGTGTTCATTCTAAACAACTTAAAATTCTTTAGAATGAACACTTATGAAAAACATAGTGGGGAGGGGGGTGTTATGGTTAACCAGAAACCCGGGGACGATTCCTTTCCGGATCTGGCGCAGCGCCTCGAATGATTTCTCCTTACTCTCCAGCGAGAACGCGTGGACCGCCATCTCTTTCACCAGTCACCAGTCACGAATCACCAGTCACCGCGCGGTTGCTTTTTCCCTTCGCTCGCCCAACAATGAACACTGAATCTCGACCTGCGAGGTCTCGCCATGCCCGAAGCCGTAATCGTTTCCGCCGTCCGCACTCCCGTTGGCCGCGCCTACAAAGGCTCGCTGCGCGCCACGCGCCCCGACGATCTCGCCGCGCTGGCCATCAAGGAAGCGCTCGCCCGTGTTCCCGGCCTCGACGCCAAAGAAATTGACGACGTGATTCTCGGCTGCGCCATGCCCGAAGGCGAACAGGGCATGAACGTCGCGCGCATCGCCGCGCTCCGAGCCGGGCTCCCCGTCGAAACGAGCGCGATGACCATCAATCGCTTCTGCTCCTCAGGCTTGCAGGCTATCGCCCTCGCCGCCGAACGCATCCGCGCCGGCTCCGCCGAAGTCATCGTCGCCGGCGGCACGGAATCCATGTCCATGGTGCCCATGGGAGGCAACAAGATTTCGCCGAATCCCTGGCTCGTCGACAATTATCCCGACGCTTACATCAACATGGGCCTCGGCACGGAAAATATCGCGCGCAAATTCGGCATCACCCGCGAGCAGGCCGATCAGTTCTCCGCCAACTCGCACAAGAAAGCTCTCGCGGCCATCGCCGCAGGAAATTTCAAGGACGAAACGATTCCGGTGGAAGTGAGGATCACCGCCCTGCCCAATGGCAATGGCACATCCTCCAAAACGAAGTCTGCACCAAAACCCGCAACGCAAACTTTCGTCTTCGCCACCGACGAACTCCCCCGCGCGGACACTTCGCTCGAAATCCTCGCCAAGCTTAAGCCCGCGTTTCACGCTAAGGGAACGGTCACCGCGGGAAATAGTTCCCCGATGAGCGATGGTGCCGCCGCCACCGTCATCATGAGCGACGCCCGCGCCAAATCGCTGGGCCTCAAATCACTCGCGCGCTTCGTCGCCTATGCCACCGCCGGCGTTCTCCCCGAAGAATTCGGCATCGGCCCGGTTCACGCGATCCCGAAAGTTTTGAAGCTCGCCGGCCTCTCCCTCAACGATATGGCCGTCATCGAACTCAACGAAGCCTTCGCCGCGCAATCCCTCGCCGTCATCCAGCAAGCCGGCCTCGACGCTTCGCGCGTCAATCCCAACGGCGGCGCCATCGCCCTCGGCCACCCGCTCGGCTGCACCGGCGCAAAACTCACCGCCACCATCCTCCGCGAACTTCAGCGCAAGAACGCCCGCTACGGAATGGTCACCATGTGCATCGGCGGCGGCATGGGCGCCGCCGGCATCTTCGAGCGCCTGTAAACTGCGAGGGAAAACGCTTAATCTCGAAGACCCAGTTTTCTCAGCCTGGACTCGATGGCGCCGGGTTTTCTCTGGAAGGTATCAGCGAGTATTCGTACCTCTGGGCAGCTCTGAAAGGCATTCTTCAAGTTTTCGTCGTCTTCAGGTGTCCATGGCATGTAGGCCTTTGGGTAGATCTGGCGAAGGTCGCTAAAAGATACGGGAGTGCGAGCTTTTTTGGCTTGATTCTCCTTGATTGTCTCCGCACGATTTGTCCGGGGGTTTGGATCTCGCTTGAGGCATCCGGCCCTCAACAAAACATCCTGGAACCCCTGGACGAAGTCTTCAAGATAGTTTGCGGTTACAACTACGCGATGACGCTCAAACTGAAGATCGGTCGTACGTTTGGATTCGGATATGACCAGCCGCCTCTCCCCTCTCTCGTTGGTCTCCACATCTATGAAATAGGTTCGGGGGCCGGCTTTGACTTTCGCGCTGAACATCTCTGGGTTCCATCGTCTCATGTTTATTACTGGTAGATTATATATCATAGGGATGCTTTCTCGACAGTCGTTTCTGCCCGAAACGGGGTTGATGCGTTTCAAGAAGAAATTGACGCACGCAAATCACCACGACAGCTTCATTCTCAAACAAACAACTGGAGGCCTTTCCATGAAATCCTTCCTGCTCTCAGTGCTCCTGCTATTGACGTTTTCTCTTCGCGCTCAAGCGCCCACCGCCGTTCCCATCCCGAAGGAGCCGCATCATCACCTCGTCCTGGAAAATTCCTACGTCCGCGTTTTCCGCGTGAACATCCCCGCGCACGACGCCACGCTTCTCCACCAGCACGATGTGCCCTATGTCTACGTGGCCCTCGGTCCCGCCGACGTGAGCAACGCCGTCCAAGGCAAACCGGAAGCCCGCCTCGTAATGGTCGATGGCCAGGTCGGCTATTCCCGCGGCGGCTTCGCCCACATCGCCCGCACCGACGCCGGCAGCACTTTCGACAACGTCACCATCGAACTGCTGAAGCCCCAAGGCGAACCGCAAAATATTTGCGTGGAGGTCGTGCCTGGTGCCGCGAAACAAGTCTGTGACAGGTCGCTCACCGAGAAGAGAAATGGGATGTCCAACGTGCCCCTGTTTCAAACCGATGACATGATGGTGTATCTAGCCCGGCTTGATCCTGAGGTGCAACAGACATCGTTCTCGCCAGGCCCCGGAACTTTGTTTATCCTTCTGCGTGGGTCTGGAATTCAAACAGTTGTAAAGGGCAAACCCGAGGAATCACTCGCCGTCGGTGAGGTGATGTGGCTCCTGGCCGGATCGAACACTACGTTCTCCAATCCCTCTCGAAAAGCTTGGAGTTACCTCACGCTAGGCTTTAAAGGGAGTGAGGCACTCCACAAATACTAGCGGGCGTTGCCGATCGTTACTTCTTCTTGGCTTCGACGCGCACAAGCAACGTTTCCGGCCCATCTTTCATGGCCATGAATTCTTCGCTCACAAGCGTTCCGGCACCGGTAACTCGCGTGTCGTTTCGCAATTTCAGCGCGGCGCCCTCCGCCTGGAATTCCGAGCGGTAAACCAGCGCATCACCCTCGAACTGTCCGGTTTCTACGAGCGCTCCCGGAAAATCATTTCCGAAAACATATGCTTTGTAAGCTTTCTCCTTGGGGTCCCACGTCATCACCAGCAACCCTTCGAAATCGCCCACGGGGCCCTGCGAATGAAACGTATTGATCAGCGAGTTTCCGCCCGGCCCAAGCTTGCCGGTGTACACACCCGTGTTCTTCCCTCCATTCGGATAGAACGCCGATTTCGGATACGTCTCCGTGTAGTCCCATTCGCCCAAATAAAATTTTAGCCGCTCCATCTCCGCCACACCCGGTTTCGCCGCCGGCTTCTCGGCCGCTTTTTCTTGCCGCGCGGCCCACAGGGGAATACTCAGCGAAATCACGATCGATACTGCTGCCGTCCATGTTCTCAAATTATTTTTCATGGCCGCTCCTCCTGTCTTCTCAGTGACTCTGTGGCTCAGTGGCCAGTTCCCGGACCCGCGCATAATACACACATATTGAAGCCTTTCCCAATCGGAGCAGAGTGTTCGACGAGGAGTTGGCCGAGCGTCCTCAGTGGACCTGTTTTTCGATCGCGGGACCAGGCCTTACCTGCGGCTTTGCTCGCTTTTATGCTACGAAAGGTTGGCGGTGGCGCATCCGATCGGTAGACTTTCGGAGGGAGGAGACTGTTATGTCCATACGACCGGTGAAGAGGCTGATCAAATCCAAGCCGACGACGGAAGGCGCGGGCGTGCATCTGCGGCGCGCGTTTGGCTTCGGCAACACTTCGGAGTTCGATCCGTTCCTGCTTCTGGATGATTTCCGCAACGACGTGCCGGAGGATTATCTGGCGGGGTTTCCGTGGCATCCGCACCGCGGGATCGAGACCATTACATATGTCCTTGCGGGAACGGTGGAGCACGGCGACAGCATGGGAAACCATGGGGCGATCGCGGCAGGCGACGTCCAATGGATGACGGCGGGCAGCGGGATCATTCACCAGGAGATGCCCAAGGGTGACCACGCCGGGCGGATGCACGGGTTCCAGCTGTGGGCGAATCTGCCGTCGACGCTGAAGATGACGGCGCCGCGCTACCAAGAGGTGAAAGCCCTGGATATCCCGGAGCTCAAGGACGACGACGGCACGCACGTGCGCGTAGTCTGCGGGAAATTCTGGGGGAAGACCGGACCGGTGGACGGCATCGCCGCCGATCCCATTTATCTGGATGTGTCCGTACCGCCGGGTCGGAAGAAGACGCTGCCGGTGGACATCACGCGGCACGCGTTTGCGTACGTTTTTGCCGGCGATGGAAAATTTTGCAATGCGTCGGAGCCGCTGGCGGTGCCCACGGAGCCGGTGAGTTGGGCGGACACGAAACCTCCCGCGGAAGCAGACAATCGTTCGCTGGTGCTGTTTGACCGCGGCGACGAATTGATGGTGCAGGCAGGCGACGACGGGATTCGCTTCCTGCTGGTGTCGGGCAAGCCGCTTGAGGAGCCGGTGGCGTGGTACGGACCTATCGTGATGAACACGCAAGAACAACTGCGGCAGGCGTTCAACGAGCTAGATAAAGGTACGTTTCTGAAGCAGAAAGCGGGCGGATAGGATTGTCGATTTCCGGGGTTCCTGTTCGACTAACCTGCAGGAGGCAATACTATGCAATATCTGCTGCTCATTTATCACTCAGAGGCGGAGGGAGCCAAGATTCCTCCCGCCGAAATGGCTGTCTGGTACCAGGAGTACGGCAAGTTCACGGAGGAAATCAAGAACAGTGGCAACTACCTCGGCGGAAATCCCTTGAAGCCAACCACCACGGCGACCACCGTTCGCGTCCGGGACTCCAAGCGTGTCGTCACCGACGGCCCTTTTGCCGAAACCAAGGAGCAACTGGGTGGCTACTATCTGATCGAAGCCAACGACTTAGACCAGGCCATCTCCATCGCTGCCCGCATACCGGGCGCGCGTTACGGCTCCATCGAAGTGCGCCCCATCATGCCCAGAGGCCAAGCCGTCCAGGCCTAGGAAATGGGCCGGTTGATATTCGGTGGCACAGCCAGTCTCGGCTGTGTCCCGAAAGTTGACAATCCCTTTGCCGCAGGGTGAGATAATCCTCACCCTCATGGATCTGGAAAAGCTCCACCGCGAAGAGTCCGGCCGCATCCTCTCGACGCTCATTCGTCTCCTCGGCGATTTTGATCTCGCCGAGGAGATGTTGCAGGAGGCGTATGCCGTTGCATTGCAGAATTGGCCTTCGGAGGGGACGCCGGCGAATCCGCGCGCATGGTTGATCAGCACGGCGCGGCATAAGGCCATTGACCGCTTGCGGCGCAATCAGCGATTAGAGCGGAAATCGGGAGAGATTGCGCATACCGCCGAGATCGCTGTGCAGCCAGAGAGCGATCTCGAAGAGGAAATGTTTCCTGATGACCGCTTGCGATTGATCTTCACGTGCTGCCATCCTTCACTGCCGCTTGAGGCGCGAGTTGCGCTCACACTTCGAACCGTTTGCGGAATCACCACCGAGGAAATTTCGAGGGCGTTTCTGATTCCCGTGGCCACCATGGCGCAACGGCTGGTGCGGGCCAAGGGAAAGATTCGCGAGGCTGGGATTCCCTATCGAGTGCCCGCGCAGGAAGAGTTGCGAGACCGCCTGGATGGCGTGCTGCTGGTCGTCTATTTGATTTTCAACGAAGGCTATCTGGCCAGCAGCGGCGATGCGCTGATCCGGCGGGAGCTTTGCTCCGAAGCCATTCGCCTCGGGCGCGTACTGTATCAACTTCTCCCACAACAAGCCGAGGCAAGGGCCCTGTTGGGGCTGATGCTGCTTCACGATTCGCGACGCGATGCTCGGGTCAGCGCCGACGGAGAGCTTGTCTTGCTCGAAGACCAAAATCGGGGCCTTTGGCACTGGGACCAGATTCGGGAAGGCACGGGGCTCGTGGAATCGGCGCTGCGCCGAGGCGCGGCGGGAGCGTACGCGCTGCAAGCTGCGATCGCTGCACTCCATGCCAATGCGAAGACGGCAAAGGAGACGGACTGGCCACAGATTGCGGCGTTGTATGACGCGCTATTGAGAACGCACACCTCGCCGGTGATTGAAGTCAACCGGGCCGTGGCGATAGCGATGGCTCGTTCTGTTGAAGAGGGGCTCGCGCAGCTCGACGAAATCGAGAGGAGAGAGGAGCTTGAAGAATTTCACCTACTGCCGGCCGCCAAGGCGGATTTGTTGCGCCGTCTTGGACGGATGCCCGAAGCGGCGGAGGCGTACCGGCGAGCGCTGACGTTCGCGACCAACGACATTGAACGCCGCTTTTTGCGGCGCAGGCTGGCAGAGGTTGAAAACCAGAACGAGCCGCGACCTTGAGCGGAGACGGGCCGGGCAAGCCCGGCCCCTACCAAGAATAAATCGGAGTTTAATCGGCGGCGTAGCGGCGGAAGAAAGAGTCGGGCTTCCAGCGCGGGCGGGCGGTGTTGGCGGTGTCGAGGAGCAGGCGGCGGGTGAATTCCTCGTAGCCCGCAGCGGCCTGGAGATCGACGGGCTGGTTCACGTCGTCGGATGGAGCGTGATAGCGATTGGTGAGCCAATCCTTGAAGATTTTCTGTTCGGGCGTGCCAAGCTCGAAGCCGACGTCGACTTTAACCGCGGGAACGCCCTTCTTGATGAAACTGTACTGATCGCTGCGGATGAAGGCGTTGCGAAGCGGTTCCGGATCGGCGATGGGTTTGATGCCCATGGATTGAGCGATGGCGGCGGCACGAGTGCCCAGGTCGGATTCTTCGATGCCTTCGATCTTGAGGATTTTCAGCGGGACGATGGGGAGAAACATGTCCACGTTGACGTCGGCGACGATGGATTTCGGTGCGACGGTGGGATGAGCCGCGAAATATTTGGAGCCGAGAAGACCCTTTTCTTCGGCGGTGACGAGAAGGAAGAGAATCGAGCGCTCCAGTTTCTCCGGATGAGCTTTGAGGCTCGCGGCGATGTCCATGACCAGCGCGCTCCCGGAGCCGTCGTCCATCGCGCCGTTGTAGATGCGATCACCATTGATGGGAGCGCCGATGCCGACATGGTCGATGTGCGCGGAGAGGACCACGAATTCATTTTTGAGGGCGGGATCGGAGCCGATGAATTTGGCAACGATGTTGGCGGATTCGACGGCCTTGGTGAGGATGACGGCGTTGGCTTTGAGCGAAGTGGCCAGGGCGAAGTGCGGAAGAGGCTTGCGGTCTTTGCCCAAGGCCGCGATTTCGGCGAAGGTGTGGCCGGAACCTGCGAAAAGTTGTTCAGCAGAAGCGGGGTTGAAGGCGACGCCGAGCTGAAGACCGGAAGTTTCATTGAACTGGGGATCGGCGAGGTCCATGGAAGGGTGATTGCGGTTGACGGAAATGCGGGACCAGGGAATGTCCATGGACGCCGGGTTAAAAATGGTAATGGCACCAATGGCGCCGGCCGCATGCAGGGCTTTCCAGCGCTCGCCGGCGGTTTGATAGTGCGAGGCCAGGGCGGTGGGGATGTCCGAGGGAGACCCGGCGAGATAGACAACGATTTTGCCCTTCAGGTCGAGGCCGGCGAGCTCATCGAGATTTTTTTCCGGAATTTGCAGGCCGTAGCCGACGAAAACCAGAGGCGCCGAGAGAGTGACGGAGGCGTGCGTGGCGCGGGTGCTGAAGAAGGCATCGTCGGCGAAGGAGAGAGGATTCACTTGGCTGTTGGTGATGAGAGCGAGAGAGGATTTGGATTCGTCGACTTCGTATTGATTGAAATGCACAGGCTGGTAGAAACCGTTGACGCCGGCGGGCTCGAGGCCGGCTTTCTGGAGCTGCTCGACGGCGTAGGCTTGGGCTTTGCGAAGACCTTCGCTGCCGGTGTCGCGGCCTTCGAGGGAATCGTCGGCGAGGAATTTGACGTGCGCCCACCAGGAGTTGCCGTCGAAGTGGGAAGCGGGGGACGTTTGCTGGGCTGGGGAAATGGCGGCAAAGGCAAGGAAAAAAATCGCTGAAACCGTGCTACGCATGAGAATCGCTCCTGGAGCAAATTTGAAGGCTAGAGGATAGCAGGGACGTAGAGGAAGAGTCACGCGAGAGCGCAGTGGACCGGTTCGTCTCCCGATGGCAATGCGTCAAGGTACAGTGACCAGTGGCAGCTCGATGAAAGTCGCCTGGCCGGACGCATGGTAGATGCGTTGCGTGGCTTTGCGATAGTCGCCGGGCTTGGCCCAGAAAATATTGGGCACGAAAGTTTGCGGATTGCGGTCGTAGAGCGGGAACCAGCTCGACTGGATTTGCACCATGATGCGGTGGCCGGGCAGGAACACGTGATTTGCCGTGGGAAGCGCGAAGCGATAGAGCAGCGGTTTGTCTGGCGCGAGGGCCTTGGGCGTCTCAAAGCTCTCGCGGTAGCGGCCACGGAAAATGTCGGCGGCAACCATGAGTTGATAGCCGCCCATTTCAGGTTGCGCGCCCACTTCGTCGGGATAGAGGTCGATGAGCTTGACGACCCAGTCGGAGTCCGTGCCGCTGGTGGAGGCGACCAAGTTGGCGATGGGTTGTCCGCTGATTTTCATTGGGGCGCTCAGCGTGTCCGAGACGAAGACAACAACATCGGGGCGGCCGGAAACTTCGCGCTGGTCGTCGACGAGCCAGTTGGCCCACGGCACGTTGTTGGCGAAGCCGACGGGATGGCTGGGGCGCCCGCTAAAAGGCACGGGCTTGGCGGGGTCGGAGACATATTCATCGAATGGCGCTTCGCCTGCCGCGGGTGCGCTGAAACTGAGCTTTAGCCCCGCATTGAGGTAGAGCGGCGCCGGTTTTACGGTGCAGCCGCTGGCGCAGCCGGAGGGCCACGCAGGCAAGCGCCGCCAGGTGTTGGTGCCGGTTTCGAACGCTGTCACCGGCGCTGTGTCACTCTTCGGCGCATCGTCTTTCAGATAATGCGCGAGAAATGGCGCGAGAATTTCCGTCCGAAAATACAACCCAGTATCACTCCCGAATTTCAGCGCGCCGAGCGAACTGCCATCGCCAATCTCCTGCCCGTGATGCCAGGGGCCCATGGCGAGGAAAACTTTGTCGTTGCCCGTGTCCTTCGGCTTGATCGCTTTGTAGACGGCAATCGCCCCATAGATATCTTCCTGATCCCAGAGGCTGGCGACCAGCATGGTTGGAACCTTAAGCGGTTGCGCCGCGAGAATCTTGTCCATCGCCTGCTGCTGCCAGAAAGCGTCGTAGGCCGGATGATCGAGGAGCTTACGCCAGAAGCCGACCTGTTCAAGACCGTGACGGCGGCCAAGTTCGCCGGCCGAACCGGCTTGCAAGTACAGGTCGTAATCATCGTAGTTGCTGGTCCACCAGTGCTCGTCGTTTTTTCGCGTAGCTTCCTGATCGTAGATGTAAGGCATGTTCAGTTCGCGAAAGGCGCCGTAATGAAACCAGTCGTCGCCCATCCAGCCGTCGACCATGGGGTTCATCGGCACGGCGACTTTGAGCGCGGGATGCGGATTGACAAGCGCCATCAACGGCAGAAATCCGTCGTAGGAAATGCCGAGAATGCCGACCTTGCCGTTGCTCTCCGGAATATTTTTCACCAGCCAGTCGATGGTGTCGTAGGTGTCGGTCGAGTGATCGACCGCGGTGGGATTCAGCGGGCCGTGCAGCGGGCGGTTCATCACGTAGTCGCCCTCGGAGCCGTACTTGCCGCGCACGTCCTGGACGACGCGGATGTAGCCGCCTTCGAGGATGACTTCGAGCGCGTTATCGTAACCATGGAGGCTCGGTCCGAGATGCGAGCTGTGTGCGTGGGTGGTGAGATCGTTGGCGTCGTACGGCGTGCGTGTGAAGAGGATCGGCGCGTTCTTGGCGCCTTTGGGCACGAGGATGACGGTGTGGAGCTTTACGCCGTCGCGCATCGGAATCATCACTTCGCGCCTGGCGTAGTCGAAACTGTCGGTGACGGGTGTGAACTGGGCAGGCGTTTCGCTGGGCAAGGTGGCAGGAGTAGATGGCGGCGGAGCCTGAGCGGCGGTCGCTTCGGCGAACAAGAGGACGCCCAGCACTGGCGCAAGCAAGGCTAGAGTACGAACGCGGTCGATCAGCTTCATCAGAGTCCCTCAGTGATGCGTGGAATGAGGGTGGATTATATCCCTGGATTGCTTCGCTCGCCACTTTCAGAGCCTGAGCGGGGGTGTTGCACGGTGACTGAAGATTGATCCGACACCGGCAACTTAACGGTGTTTACTGTCCCGTTTTGCGGGAGTAAAATCATATGGAACGGTCGGCGTGACCTACCTGACACAAACGTCTGACCAAATCCCATTTATTGCAACGATCCCCCGCTAGGAGCGACCAAGATGGCCACTGCTACCCTCACCAAGCCCGCAGCAAGGGGAGGCAGCTTTCTCCTTGAATCCCCGCAGCCGAGCGATGTGTTTACGCCAGCTGATTTGACCGACGATCAAAGATTAATCGGGCAGACGGCGGAAGAATTCGTATTGAAGGAAGTTTTGCCGGTTGCCAAGGATCTCGAGAACAAGAAGCCGGGACTGATGGCCGAGCTGGTGAAAAAGGGCGGCGAAGTCGGTTTGATGGGCGGCGGAGTGTCGGAGGAATTCGGCGGCGCGGGACTGGACAAAATTTCCACGACCGTACTTACCGAAAAACTCTCGATTTACGGCGGCTTCGCGGTGACCCACGGCGCGCACGCGGGCATCGGCACGCTGCCGATCGTTTATTTCGGCACGGAAGCGCAGAAGAAAAAATATTTGCCGAAGCTCGCTACCGGCGAATGGATCGGCGCGTATTGCCTTTCCGAGCCGCAGGCGGGATCCGACGCGCAGAATTCGCTAACTCGCGCGGAACTCAATGCCGAAGGGACGCATTATATCCTCAACGGGCAAAAGATGTGGATCACCAACGGCGGCTTCGCCGATGTCTACATAGTGTTCGCCAAGATTGACGGCGAAAAGTTCACGGCCTTTATCGTCGAACGCACCTTTCCAGGATTCAAGCCTGGCAACGAAGAGCACAAGATGGGCATCCACGGCAGCTCGACGACACCGATTTTCCTGGAAAACTGCAAGGTCCCGAAGGAAAACCTGCTGCACGAAATCGGCCGCGGGCACATCGTGGCGTTCAACATCCTGAATGCCGGGCGCTTCACGCTCGGCGCATCCTGCGTGGGCGGCTCCAAATACGTGCTGATGACGTCCTCGAAGTATTCGAAGGAGCGCAAAGCGTTTGGAAAACAGATCGGCGACTTCGGCTTGATGAAGGAAAAACTGGCGGAGATGGCCATTCAGATTTTCGCCGTGGAATCGATGGTGTACCGCTCCGCGGGAAACATCGAAGCGGCAATGGCCGCGGCCTCCGGCTCCGGCGACAAGATCCAAAACACCATGAAAGTTCTCGAGGAATACGCCATCGAGAGTTCCATCGCCAAGGTCTACGGCAGCGAAATGCTGGACTATGTCGTGGACGAAGCCGTGCAGATTTTCGGCGGCTACGGATTCCACGAGGATTATCCGGTGTGCCGCGCGTATCGCGATTCGCGCATCAACCGCATCTTCGAGGGCACCAACGAAATCAACCGCATGCTCATCATCCAAATGCTGATGAAGCGCGCGATGGGCGGGCAACTGCCGCTCATTCCCGCAGCCATGAAGCTGGCGGATGAAATCCTGTCCGGGCCATCGTTCGAAGAAGCGCCGGAAGGGGTTCTTGCCGATGAATCCCGCGTCGTCGCCAACGCAAAAAAAATGTTCCTGCAAGCGGCGGGCGGCGCCGTCCAGAAGTTCCGCGAAAAGCTGGCCGACGAGCAGGAATTGATCGGCGCGCTTTCGAACGTAGTCATGGAAATCTACGCGATGGAGTCCTGCCTGCTGCGCGCGCAAAAAGCTGCCGCGACAAAAGGTGAACCCGCATCGCAAACCATGATCGATGCCGCGCGAGTTTTCATCAACGACGCCGCCGAACGCGTCGAGCACGAAGCCAAGCGCGCCATCGCCGCCATCCACGAAGGCGACATGCTCACCACGCAAATGGCCGTCCTAAAGCGCTTCGCCAAGCGCGCGCCCGTGGACACCATTGCGCTGCGCCGCCGCGTCGCCGCGGCCGTCCAGTCACAGGACCGCTACCCGTTGGAGGGGCGCTAGGCTTTAGTACAGCTGAAGTTCGAACGCAATCAATCCTCCAACCCTCCTTTAGTACAGTCCCGTATCAGGCAGGGCACGCCTTCCGAGGGATCGTGCAAAGGCCCGCGGGAATCCCCATAGAATAGATTCGAGCAAAAACTTCAGTTCGAAACGCGAGAGTACGACGAGGAATGCCCCGGAAAGCCCTGATCCTCGCGGCGGCCATTGTCGCGCTGCATCTTTGCGAAGCAGCGACGCTAGGCACCACTACGGCCGGATCTTTTCTGGCAAATCTCCTGCAAATCTTCGCCTGCGGTTCTGCCGCGATCATGGCTTTCGGGGCATCTCGCCGCGGCCACGGCTTGAGCCGCCCCTTCTGGCTGATAGTCGGCGCGGGCATCGCGATGTGGGGCGTAGCGAACCTGGGCTGGATGTACTACGAAGTAGTGCTGCACAGCGAACCGCCCACAACTTCGGCAGTTCGATTCTTATTCGGTTTGGAAAGCGTGTTGATCGCGATGGCCTTGTTCCTGGACCAGGACAAGGATTCTCCGCGGATCGACGCAGAATCCGCCCTTGACTTCATCCAGATCGGAATCGTCTTCTTTTTTATTTACCTCGAATACTACTACTTGCCGGCTCACCGCCTTGACGACTATTCCGCGTTCCTGCGGCAGATGCGCGTCGAAAACGTGGAAGATGCCTCGCTCACCGCGCTGGCAGCGTTACAGGCGCTGCGCGCGCGGAAACAGCACATTCGGAAACTTTATGGCGGCCTCGCTCTCTACCTGCTGCTTTTGACGGTGTGCGCGGCGCTGGCCCAGTACCTGCAAATTAGCAAGCCAGCCCCAACTGGGACGCTGCGGGACCTGTTATGGACATCGCCGTTTCTCGTTTTTGCAATCTGGGCGGCGCGGTGGCAGCCGAGTCCTTCGGCGGAAACCGGCTCTCGTTTGCGGCGGAAGACGTTCGGCGAATTGATGCTGACCAACACCACATTTGCGCTCGCGCCTTTGATTGTTCTCCTGCAGGTTTCGCAGCTCGGATCGCAATGGCGCGTATTGCGCTTCACGTTGCTTGGCGTTTCGATCGTGTGCTACGCCGCGCGCCTTGCAATCAGTCAGTCTCGTGAGGCAAAAAGCGCGTACGCGCTGCAGACGCATACTCTGGCCATGGAATCCGCCATCAATGGAATGGCCATTCTCGACCCCGAGGGGAAGTACATCTACGTCAACCCTTCTTACGCAAGAATGATGGGATATCCAAATCCAGAGCCGCTCATCGGCAAACCGTGGGACGAGATGTCCGATCCCCAGGATGTAGCGCCCGTCCGGGCCGATATTCGCGATGGCTTGAAGGAACACGGCAAGTGGTTTGGGCCGATTACCGTGCACCATAGCGACGGAACAGTGGTCCCCATGGAAATGGCGATTACCTTGCTGCCCGATGGCGGCACGATCTGCGTCACCCGCGACATCACCCAAAGGGTAAGCGCGCAGCGGGCGCAGGCCGAAACCGAAATTAAATACCGCATGCTCATCGAGCAGGTCGCGGCCGTAAGTTACATCGCGGAACTCGGCATCAACGGCCAATGGCTTTACGTCAGCCCCCAAATCGAAACGATGTTTGGCTACTCCGCGGAAGAATGGCTTTCGAATTCGAAAGATTGGATGCGTCACATCCCTATCGAAGATCATCCCACCGTGAATGCCGCGGAGGAAGCCAACTCTCGCGGCGAACCCTTCCAGGCCGAATATCGCATTACGCGGAAGGACGGGAAAACCATTTGGGTGAGCGACACCGCGGTCGTGGTACGCGGCAGCGACAGTCATCCCGTTATGGAAGGCCTGATCGTCGATATCAGCGATAGGAAAATGCTCGAAAATCAATTGCTGCAGGCCCGCAAGATGGAGGCCGTCGGAAGGCTGGCGGGAGGCGTCGCGCACGATTTCAATAATCTTCTGACCATCATCAAGGGTTACATCGAGATGGCCCTGCAGCGCTGCTTGAACCAGCCTGCGTTGCACAGCGACATCCGGCGCATCGAAGAAGCTGCCGATCGCGCGGTCACGCTGGTTCGGCAGTTGCTGGCCTTCAGCCGCAAGCAGGTTCTGCGGCCGAAAATCCTCGACCTCAACGCCATCGTTCTGAATCTCGACCAGCTCCTCCGGCGATTGATGGGCGAAAACATCGAGATGCAAACGTTCGTGTCGAAAGAGGTCGGAGCGATCAAGGCTGATCCGGGGCAGATCGAGCAGGTGATCATGAATCTGGTCGTGAATGCCCGCGACGCTTTGCCCAACGGCGGCCGGATCCTCATTGAAACGAGCAATGTCGATCTCGACTCGGCGTATACGCGCGATCATGCCGTTGTCCGACCGGGGCCCTATGTCCTGCTGGCAGTCACGGATACCGGCATCGGCATGACGGCCGACACGGTCGCCCACATTTTTGAGCCTTTCTATACGACGAAGGAAAGCGGCCGGGGCACCGGGCTCGGTCTATCGACCGTATACGGCATCGTGAAACAGAGCGGCGGCTACATCTGGGTTTACAGTGAGATCGGAAAAGGTACGACCTTCAAGGTGTATCTACCGCGCGTCAAAGATGCTGTCCCCATGTCGCCGGCGCCGGAAGCGCACGCCTCCCCTGCGCGCAGAGGCCACGAAACGATTCTGCTCGTCGAAGACGAGCCCGCGGTGCGCGAGCTGACGCTGATGGTTCTCTCCGAACGAGGCTACACGGTGATCGAAGCACATACGCCGGAAGACGCAGAGCGCCTGGCCCGGAACAACGGCCCCGAAATCCATCTGCTCTTGACGGACGTGGTAATGCCGGGACTGAGTGGACGCGAGCTGGCCAAGCGGATCACCGGGCGCTATCCCAATCTGCGAGTGCTGTATATGTCCGGCTACACGTACAATGTGATCGCGCAAGACGGGACGCTAGAGGAAGGAATCTCATTCCTCCAAAAACCGTTTACACCTCAGGTCCTCGCGGAAAAAGTCCGCGAGGCGCTGGACCGCCCCGTTTCCGCAAAATAAAAGCGCCCATCACAATGGCTCTACCGTGCTCCCGCCAGGGAAACCGTCTTGCCCGTGGCCGCGGACTGCCTGGCCGCGTCGAGTATTTCCGTCACAATCAAGTTTGTCTCAAGAGAAGACAGTCCCTCCGGTTTCATGCCTCCTAAAAGCACTGCTCGCAGATAGGAAATGGAATCTTCCTTCGTTTTTTCCAGGGGCTTGGCTTCGGACGATGTCTCTTCGTTCTCGGGAAGCCGCACGCGCACCGCATCACGCCCGACAGTAATGGCATAACCCTTCTGCCCGTACACCTCCATATCTTTTCTGGAGAACGGCCAATTCCAGGAAGCCTGCACAATCGCCTGCGCGTGGGGATAAGTCAGGATGATCGTCGCTTCATCATCCACACGCGGATAGACATCCGGCTTGATTTGCTGCGTGACGGCAGTCACCGAGTCCGGTCTGCGGCCATCCATCAG
>WNFI01697384.1_pt1 | contig 47592 bp, 74 predicted proteins | sample 5400471 | NCBI WGS metagenome assembly WNFI01 (sample SAMN13153348, study PRJNA577476) | soil metagenome | isolation source: 100 cm saprolite on Douglas fir-dominated hillslope | place: USA:California | collected 2013-09-17
AAAAGATTATCTTCATAAGGTAAGCAGGAAACTAATTGACGAAAACCAAGTCATCATAGCAGAGAGCTTAGCAGTTAAAAATATGATCCGTAATCACAAATTGGCAAAAAGTATACAGGATGCATCATGGGGAGAGCTGCTTCGACAATTAAAATATAAATGCAGCTGGTATGGAAGAACGTTTTACCAAATAGATCGCTTCTTTCCGAGCAGTAAAACTTGTAATGGTTGTCAATTTGTGCTTAATGACCTATTATTAAGCGTTAGAGAATGGAATTGTCATAATTGTCTACAGCATAATGATAGAGATTTGAATGCTGCTAAAAATATAAGAGATAAGGGACTAAAAGATTTAAACTTATCTGGTTGTGGAATACAGTCGGATATAAAACAAAAACTCGGTGAGGCGTTTTCCTCTGCTAATAGGATAAAACTTGTTAGTAAGAAAAGTCATAGAAACGAGAGACCGTTAGCCTTGTGCTGATAGTAATTCACTTAATTAAACCTCGTATATATAGAATACTTTGCAATCCCTAACAATCAATTTATATAGCTTTTCTTTTGGTATATCAAGATTTTTAATAACGCAATCCACAATAGACAATGAGATAATTAGTTGTTCATCTGTTGATTTAAGGTTGTTTGTGGCATATTTAAAAGTCGCTTCTTTATCGAGAGAGTTGCGCCGATTATAGCATACGGCCTCAATTTTAATGGATGAATTTCGCACATATTCTAAATGCACGACCTGATATTCCAATTTGAATTTTTCGTGCACAAATTCGCCTGCGCACGCCGTGTATCTGTTCACGACATACCTCTCCTTATCAGAACCTACTATACCAAAAATTTCAGTCGGGCAGTAAATTCATCCTAAATAGATGCGTAAATATTGATAAGGACGGGCACATCTAAAATGAATAAGAGCTCCCGCAGCCACATGTCGATTTTATTTCTCCCCCAATGAACTTAAATCCTTGAATAAAATTAGACGAAATATAATCAATAGTTATACCGTCTACATATTGAAATGATATGGTGTCAACGATTATCTTAATTCCGCCGCTCTCTAACACATCATCTAATTCTTTTGGGCTATTGTCGAATTCCATATCAAACTTTATTCCGCTACACCCACCGCCGATTGCCTTTATTCTAATAGCCAGATCTAATCCATCCTCTTCTGCTATCTCTTTGATCTTAATAACTGCTTTTTCGGTTAATGTTATCATGTAAATATGCCTTAATATTATTTATCGTCTGATTTGTCTTCTAACTCGTCCGCTATAGATAAATTTGCACCAAGGCTAAAACAAATATCTGCTATCTCACGCATTAAGTTCGGAGGAAGCTTTACGTTAAACTTATCTACCTTTGGGATTAATACGTTTAGCAGCTCTAATAGTTTAACTGCATCATTATGGATATCAATAGTGGTAGCAATAGCGTTATCGGTTACTTCTGTGGGCATTTTATTTATTCTTTCGGGCGAACAAGAGATAATAAGTTAAAACTGCCGCGACCACATTTATCACAAACGTAAATAGAGTCTTTGTGTGCAGAACATGTGAGCTTGTCAAATAAGTTGCTACAATGATGACAAAGATATTGGCAGGAGTATATATTTGTTCCGATGTGCCCAGAAGAGCAGCGTATCGATTGAAGAAGGGATTTAAAATGGGAGAGGGACGTCATTTAAACACTTCTTCTATTTCAATACATAATTCTTCATTCCTACCCTCAACACATCCAAAATCCTCTCTTTCGGGCCCATCTCATCATCTTCCACATCATCCTTTTCTTCTTCCGACATACCTGATTCGCTTCCAACATCGGCTCCACGCCACATATCGACATAATCTCTATATCTTGGTTCAACCACGTCCCCTTCTTTAATGTTTTTCTTTGATCTGATCAAGGTACGATCGTAAAACTTATATCTTGCAAGCCCACTGTCGGAGAACGCTAAAATCGACGATGATTGCGTAAGGCTCCCATATAGTCTTCCGCTGTCATCCTTCCTCTGCCTCAACCTAACACCGTATTCCGAGCTTGCAAGTATCTTCTTAATCCTCTTGTAATAATCTAACCATGGTATATTAATCACGCCGTCAAGTTTTCCATGAATGTGTTGAATTTTTGGCATTTCACCGGCAAATTTCATATTACTAGTGACAACATGAACACCGTGTGGAAGCTCTCTGATTACCATAGAGTGTAATAGATAAGAGTGCGCCATGTAAACGAACTTACTATTACCAAAAACGAGATTGAACTTATTATATTTGGCAGGATTTAGCTCTTCTACAAATTCCAAAAGTTCACTAACCGTTTTGCATTTTAGAGCATCCATAACAACAAGATTAGCCGATAATAGTTTGGGATTAAATTCTCCTTGGCTTGTGGTTGCAACAAAAAGTGAGTGCTTGTTGACGCCAATTGATGTGGTGTTATCTGTTTCTTTAGCGCCTATGATTAAATGTGGTTCCGTTGTTAGAACTTGAACACTAGACGATGATTTGCTACCACCATCCTTGTTCGCGGCAATAACAAGCGGAAATTCTTTATAGTGGTTGTTGATTATGATGATTGTCGACATTAATTAAAATGACCTTATTTATTAGCTCTCTAGATTCGATTATTATTTAAATAACCATTTTCTATTATTTCTGTAGTAATTATTTCATACCTAACTTTCGTAAACGTTTATATATTGTCGTGTCTGAACAGCCTAACTCTTCTGCCAAGGTTACTATCGACTTTGTTTTTAGTTCCTCTACTAAATTCAGATTATCCCAATCAACTTTATATTTTGATTTAGTGGCACATTCAAGAGAACAATTTTTTAAATACACCGGTTTTAATTTTCCACAAACCGGACAAGGTGTTAAAGGCTTATTTTCTAACTGTTCGAGCGATTTGTAATCAGTAAATTTTTCATTAAAAATTGCTGCATTATCAGGAATTACTGTGTAATCACTATGAACCTCTGAATGACAATTGTGACAAACTAAAACACATTTTTTTAATTCATTAACTATTGAATTCCAATTTTTGGGGTTGGCTCGTATAGCTCCAAAACCAATATCTTTTTGGCTTGGGTCTAAATGATGTAGAGCTAATGCTGATGGACATTTGTTATAACCACAAATAACACACCGCCCGCCCATAGATTCAATTATTCTACTTTTTGAACGTTTTCTCCAAGTCTTTACTCGTTCTGATTGTTTACTCATACTCCATATATATCACTTGGATAAGAATTATGGAGATTTAAATTGCTCCGAAGGCTGGGTACGATCCAGCGACATCCTGAGTAAAATTGGAATTTCCCGAGTTGAACGGGTTTTACGCAATACCTGCAATTCCCACAGTCAGGCGCTCTACCAACTGAGCTACTTCGGAATTATTGAATTTGACACTTGTATTACCAATTATGACATGGGTAAGCCTCTTATATCCTGACCATTCTCGGATTAAAAAACTTCTTCACATCATCATACTCAATATCGCTGTCTCTATACGAAAGATAGCTATGCTCATTATCATATCCTTGAGTTTCTTCTATTGCCTTTGTTGCTTCGCTAAATGGTATTGTAAAGTCATAACTACCACTATTATCTGCTGTGATTACCGGTATTTTTACTTTACTCTCAATAAATGACTTAAATATCTTCTCAACTTTATCTGGATCATATGACCTTTCATTTGACGTATATACGCTCTCTACCAAAACGGATGGCTTATTACTACCGTATCCTACAACAAGCCTTACTACTGCTCTTGCTAACATTGATTTTCCATATTTTGTATTTGCATTATCCGTTATATAGACAATACCGGCATAAGGATCCAATATACTACCAACAAGAGATTTTGCGTGACTGCTGCTCCAACGCATACACGAGTTAATTTTTCTCATACTCATTGTTGCGATATCCCAGTAGCCTTTATTGCCGCTGGATGAGAAGCATACTTTGAGTTTTTTCTTCTTGACTAGATCGCTGCCATTCATGCTTCTTATTTTAAGGATCGAATTTAACGTCTTAATTGCTTCGTTGGCTGAAAAGTGGTTTAGAACATCTATTAGTTTTGTATCTTTTGATGTTGGGAAGGTTTTGAGATCGAGGTTCAATGGCGCAAACACATCATATTTTCCGTCAACTTTCCTAACTATATTATCTGCTTCATTATTGTCTAAATGACGATTTAGCATTGTAAGCAGTCTATTTATGTCGATAGCAATGTCACTTGAGTATCCGAGAGTGTATTCGATGGTGATCTTTCTATTGCGAATATCGGTAACTATATCATTCAGTTTGGCATACATTAATTCTTTGCTATCAATTTTAACCGATTTAAGCGGCATCTCACAATTCTTTAATCCGATGCGTGGGAATACTTTTTCTGGTTTTGGGAAGGCTTTCAGGAAAACTGACTCACGAATAAACTCTGGGTATTTATTGCTTGTAAAAGATCTTGGATAGGTTATAGGTTTAATTAGTTTATTTGACATTGAAAATCCCCTTAACTCTCTCCCAGAAAGAGAGATCTATATTGACTTTATCTTTTAATTGATTCGTGTATGCTAGTATGCGCCGACTCTCTATTTCCATTTGTACGTAAGCTGCTGTATTCACGAGCCTCGTTTTTGCTTTATTGGATTTTGCGTTTATGATACACTTATAAGCTACGCGAACGGGAATTTCAGCGATTTTAACCGATTCAGCTCTGTCGAGGGATTGCCAAAATTTTTTATGGTTCATTTGATATGCTCTTTATTGGTTCATAAGATTTTCTGTGTTCACTGCATATTCCAAATTTCTTAATTGTAGCTAAATGTTGCCTAGTAGAGTATCCTTTATTCTTGTTCCACTCGTATTCTGGATATTTCTTACCAAGTTCTATTATATATTTGTCTCTTGTATTTTTGGCTATGATTGATGCAGCACTAACTTGTGGAACTAACGCATCAGCTTTTGGCAGTGAAATCGATTCGCCCAATGAGTAAGGATAATGTGGGAATTTTATGATCCCATCCAAAACAATTAGGATATCGGTTTCTTTCGATCTATCTAAAACTTCCCTGACCGCTTTCCAATAGAGGAATTTTAGCAGTGCATGTAGGTTAGTCCCGTATTCTTTGTATTCATCTGCGTTTGGGTGCGTGTGTGCGATTGAGAATACTACGCTGTCTGTATTTTCGAGTTGTTGACAAATGGTTTCACGTTTCTTCTCGGATATGACCTTACTATCCTTAACACCATCAAGGTTCCAATCTTTAGCTGCAAGAAACGCACAAATGTAGATCTCACCCACCAAGCTACCAGTTCCTACCTCGTCCACACCTATAATAAATTTCCTACTAGACTGATTTACTTGCATCAATTTCTTGTTTGGCATCTACTTCCTTTGCTGATATAAAATTACGAAGCATACGTTCTGCTCGTGCTGGCTTAATATTGATCTTTGTAAAATGTGTTTTTACCTTGTCCAAAAAGTCTTTCCTTGCCTTTATCGAATCACAATTACTGTTGGTAGCATCAAGTATACCAAGCATCGTAGGAATATTAAGCTTGTCGAAAGAAATCACGTGTAAAAGTGTATTTAAATCCTCAAATTTATTATCCTCGCACATCTTTTTTATATGGGCAGAAATTAGATCCATAGCGTGAGACGTCTTGTTTTCTTTAAGCAGTGCCCAGAGTTTGTCGAAGAACGCCTCTCGCTCCTTGTATACTACCGTCCCGTACCCATTGTATGCCGAATAAACGGGATAGCCATATTGCTGCGGCGGATTCGGGTTATGCCAGGACGAGCTTGAACTTGATTGTGTTGATTTCGATTCCTGAACCTCTGTATATGGCGCAATTGTATCAGTAAGTTGCTTGATATTTATGACGAAGAAATTATAGATACACTCCTCAACATCTTTCCAATCCATAAATCCTTCCTCTTCATTTATGTGTTTTCCGCTAATATAGTCCACAATATCATAAGCATAATACATTACAATCTTTTCAATAGGATTTATGTGAACGTAAAACTCTGATTTTGTATATAGCTTATGAAAATCAAACGGAAGAAGCTTAAGCCTGTTACCATCGACAATAAACTTTTTCCCATCATCGAAATAGAAGAATTTAACATCCTTCTTTGGGCTGTTGATTACAAGATCGACATACCTTATGATTTTTTGGTAATTTGTTCCACCATAGTTAGTTTCTATCATTTTCGTCTTGCTGCTCCAGGGAAAGTTTATTAGGTTCTTTTACAAGCTTAAGGTATGATACGGGTTTTGGCTTTGGTTTTAGTAGCTTATCGAAAAATATATTTGTTCCTCCCCAAGTAATAGGAGGTTGCCCATCGATAACAATAACCGAATAATAGCTTACTTTGTTCTCATTTAGGTATTTGATAATGAAATCTCTTAATTGTACGAAATCGAATCGTTTATTACTAACGTGCATGCTTAGAGTTGCCGCTGCACTATTTTTAGTTTCCATTACATAACTTTTGGAATCGAGTGGCCCTATTGAACAACCGGCGTTCAACAACCCCCTAATTATTTTCTCAGAGGAGAGACCCGTTAAAAGTGAGATAAACACACTGTAATTATTATACATTGATACAGCTTCCCTTTAATCCATCCAAGAATGCTACTATCTCACACCCATACACATCAGAAGAATATATAGGAGACGACCCAAGAATAGTGTATGTATCTTTCTTAAACCTTGCGACATCAATGATTGCAGTATCGGTACATTCAACACGTTCATCTTGTAATGCAGCATTTAGAAATTTAACAACTGCTTCATAATTATTATAGTAGTTTTCTGGCTTATTAATTTGAGCTTCTTGCATTCCAAAACTTTTCAGATAGTAGCAGCAAGCGGTTGTTACCCTCCTGTTTTTTACTACGCATCTATATTCAGACGTAATTTTCATCACATCAGATACTAACACTGGGATCTCGTCAAATATTTCTACTTCTGGTAAATTGCATTGTCCAACGACTGGTAGCTCGGTCCCGGTAGCATATATCCTGGCATCAAAAGAATACTTGTTATATATTGGTCTAATAAACTTCTCTTCCGTTAGTTTTCTTGCGGCAGATAGAGTTGTGAGATAAACCGATCTGTTAACATATTCTTCTGGCAGTTTTGTGAGCCAGTCAAATGGATTGTTAAGTAGTTTCCAATTCATCTTTTTAGCAACGGCAGAACAATAAAACGGATCACCATAAACGGCACCAGGAGAACTTGTAAGATCTTTTGGGAGGCAGCCGATCTGTGTGTCCCAACCAAGAGCTTCGGCAGTTTTCACCAATAACGGATACTTGCCTGCATTCGACCAAGATACAATTAGGAGCATTTGAATTGTTTCTATTCCGATTCTTTCTCTGAACGGTTAAACATCGCTGTATTGAAAACCAATTCTTCTTGGTATGATTTCAATCCAAGCCATTTTGTTCGCAGACGTTTCTGAACTAATGTATTATTCTCTAGCCCTACCTTAAATACTTGTGCATATGGCCGAATTGATACACCACGTAAGAAACTGCCATTAACAAAATGTAATGCACTATAATCATCGGCAGCATACCCAGAACCAATTTCGCCGGATGATACAAATCTCGCATAAGCAGATCGCCTACTTGTGGAAGCGAAATGAGGACAATTACTATATGGCAAAATACCGAGACAATTCATAACGGAAAGACGACCAGGAATGCTGTCGGTTATACATTGATCAAACCAACATACGGAACCGGCACTACCACCAGAAAGAACTATACCACGATTATAAGCTTCTCGTAAAATGGTATCAATTCCATATTCTTTCCATAGCGCAAGCATACATCGTGAATGGCCGCCAGAGACGAATACTACATCCTGCGACAATAAAAAACTTCTTGCATCTGCTGTATGAGGATTAAATACACTAAAATGTGATGGCTTGCAGGGATATCGATTATATAGTGAGTAAAAGTATTTAATTAGACCTTGATCATCTCCTCCGGCAGTAGGCAGTAGACATACCTTGGGATTTTCCTTTTTTGCTTGCGCGAGAATATAGAGATCCATTAACGGACTTTTAGAATCAAGCCCACCATCCCCAGAAGCGATCACAATCTTATCTTTGTTGATCATTTGCCAGCTCTTTCTATCATTATTCATTATAGTCAATACCCTCGCAGATATCGGTTCCTGTCTCAACGGGTCTCTGGAACGTTAGGGTTTCTCCTAACGTTGCTATGAGATTATCCTCCGCAGGCTGCACCACCGTAGGCTTTACGGCTATTTGTTTACGTCCTCTTGGTTTAGAAATCTTGGTTATCGATTTCTTGATCACGATTTTGTTTCTTATTCCTCTTGCTTTGATTTCCTTTGCTGCTGTTACGTCTGCATTCTCTGTATGTCCGCACTTTACGCATTTAAATTCGCTCTGTGTTTTTCTGTTGTCTTTGCTTATATGTTGACAATTTGGACAAGTTTGTGACGTTCGGCATGGGTTAACATTTTTAAGCGTTCCCCCTCGTTCTTCTAATTTGTAGCCGATTGTCCTGTTAAACAAACCCCAACCGCTGTCAAGAATTGCTTTATTCAAACCTGATTTCTGCTTTACGTTCTTACCGGGCTCTTCTGCTGTTCCTTTTGCGCTTGCCGTCATATTCTTAACTTGCAGCTTCTCGATAATGACGGTGCCGTAATTTTCAGCGTAGTATAAGCTCTCGGTATTAATAAACACTTCTCTGCGTCTTGCTACCAGCCTCTTTAGTCTTGCTACTTTCTTGCGAGCTTTCTTTTGGTTACGAGAGTCTTTCTTTTTTCTGCTTACTTCTCTTTCAGCTCTTATTATACGCGGCTGTAGCTCTACCAAAAACCGAGGATTTTCTACTTGTCTGCCATTAGAGTCGGCCAACGCAAGCTTAACACCTCTGTCTATACCTACTATCTTGTTATTAACCGGTATTGGGTCTGGGATTTCTATTAGACATCTGGCAGTTGCATACCATTCGTTTTGACTTCTCTTAATGCTCCAGCTCTTAATTATTCCTCTTGTTGGTCTGTCGAGAATGATTTTAATAGGACCGAGCTTTGTATATGCCGGACTTCTCTTGAACGATAGCTTAGCTGTCTTTTTATCACCGTTTAATGCGTAAGGAAGAGTAGTACTTGGTATGTAAATATGTATTGGATCGCCTTTACGTTTCCAATGCGGTTGTTTTGCTAACCCCTTAAAACAAGCGTTCCATGCCTTATCTAAATCTGCTAATATTTCCTGCCTCGCCTGACATTGTACTTCAGCGATCCAGGGATATTCTGGTAGCAGATCTGTCATTTGCTTTTGCTGATCGTAGTTATTGACAAACTTCCTCTCCTCTTTAGGCCGAGCTAACCCCATCAGCCTCTGTTCGTTGCAGAGGTTCCAGAGAAATCGTAATATACCTTCCCAACTAAAGAGAATAGCCTTTTGTTCGTCGGTCGGGTAAATCCTATACTTGAAGCTGCGTCTAATTTGCATCAATAGACAATATAACCAACACAACCGAGACTGTCAAGTCCATAATAGATCATTCGGCTCTCCTCCCAGGCAAAAACTTACGGACGAATGCTTTAATCCATTTGTAATAAATCAATGCGAAGTTAAATATACGAATAGCAACTTTAATCACAAATACTCTTATAAGCAAACTAAGATCAACATAAAACTTCTTAATCTTGTCCTTAAGCATTGTTGTTGTCATATTCTTTGCTTATTTTATCCAACGACTCCGATACACCGTTTATAGTTTTTGCTGCATTAAAAAAGACATTAGCATAATTTTCAGCATGTTTGTTATTGTTAGCAACCGCATATGTTGCCCAATCATCACCCAGATCCTTAAGTATATCGGAAACTAAGCTGAAAAATCCGACAAATCCACCCGAAATGTTCAGCATGTAGGTATACAAATTAGCTTTAGGATCCTGCATTTATTCAGTTTTCTGGCGGAGAAATGGAGCGGCACATCACCCACACCCCAAAAATATAAGGCAAGTCCAAGGAAAGTCAACCCCTGCCAATATTTAAGCATTGAGTAAAAGAGCGGTATATGAGCAGTTTAGAAAAGTTGGCAGATATATTTGAGAGCAATGTTAGTGGTGATATCTTCGGCCAAGTATCATATGCGGAAGAAGCAAAACAATTGAGGATGCTTGCGGGAAAACTGTATTACAAATCGCAAAAAGAACAGGACCAAATCAAGGCACAAAAACTTAAACAGATATCGAAGCTAATTTTGAATGCATCTGATATACTTAAGGGACTTTAGCATAATTAAAACAATTAACCTTTTCTCACAAGAAATAGACTTTTCCGGGCTCTTGTAAAACCAACATAAGCTATGTTATCTTCGCTTCTATTCATTCCTCTTCTCAACGTAAAATCCAACAAAAATACATTATCTCTTTCTAATCCTTTTGCGCGATGAATGCTGCTTAAGACAACTATATCGTTAGCATCCGCATCACTAAACAACTCATTTATATCGTCTATTATTTGATCCGTTGTTTTCTTTCCTCCGCATAAATTTTCCAAACAAGCAGCTTTATCAAGAATTATAACCGGATCTCTGCCCTTCTGCTTTAGTCTATCTATCTCTTCTTGCTTCCATTTACCCAACCATTTAAGAAACTCATTAACGGTTTTTGTTTCCGACTTTCTGACCAAATATGCTAATCCCCTCCCAATATCACGGCCGGCAATATTAGCAGGTATCTTGTTTCTAATTAACTCCATACAATAGTAGATTAGAGGAGCGTTAACACGAGAAAGAATGAAATCTCCGGGCCTAACGAGAGAAAGAAATACATTCTCCAATACTACTTTAACTTCCCCTTCTTTTGCATTTGGAGCTGCCTGTATATCTGGGACTATTTCTTGTGCGAGCTTTATTACTGCTTTGGGACAACGGTATGAGATTGGTAATGGAAGAACTTTAGCATTGAGACGTTTGATTAGTATATCTGCTGCATCGATTTTAACTCCGGTGAACGAATATAACACCTGAAAATCGTCGAGAACCGCAAGTATTCTCCCACCTTTTTTACACGAGTTTAATGCTATATGTAGTTGTGCGGCGTTCAAATCATGCGCCTCGTCAATAAATACTCTATCATATTGTTTAAATCTCATCCCATAAACATACGGCAGCCATATCATATCTCCATAGTCTATAACGTTTTTTACTTCCTTACATTCCCGAAGAGATTGACAAATGATATTAATAAATTCTTCTCTGCTTAACTCAAACGTATCAATATCAAATTCGTCCAAAAGAATATCTATCTTGGAGGGGATATCTATTAGGCATCCCTTACATAAATTAACCGCTTTAAGCAATGATGATGCTATGTTGAATTTCTCTTTATCGAACTTCTTGTATCCCCTTTTATGTAATATGTTCTGTATTATATTTAAGCTCTTATCCGGGTCTAATACTATCTTACCAAATGTATTTACTATTGTGCTACGACCCACACTATGTAAGGTGCGTGCGGATATATAACTTTTCGAAATTCGTTCATCAAGTTCTTTGGCTACGCTTGTATTGAATGCTACAAAAAGAGATTTTAATTTTTTTGGTATATACTTTACTCCTTCAATTAGACAAAAACTTTTTCCGCAACCGGCTCTCGCAAAAACAACTGTATTTCCAGATCCATTTTGTATGTTCTCGAAGATATCTTTTTGGTATTGGCTGTAGATTACTTTGGGCCGTTTCAATTAATTCCTTTACATAAAATTGATATGGTAATTGATTGACATTATCCCATATATTCTTTGCCAAACAAATCATTTTCATCCTCAATATCAACAACATATTCTGGTGGCGTTAAACTATTACCGCTTGTATCTGTTTCCTCGCTCTTTACCGGTTTCCACCCAGTATCCCTTGCGAGTTTATATATCTCCGCTAATGTAAATGTTGATTTCTTGGTTTCGTTTGAGTTTGACATACCGAAGCCGGACGATTTTGCATCCCGCTCAATTGTTGGTCGTGGTAGTTCTTTTGTATCATCTTTAAATATCCGTTTGTAGATCTTATTAGCGTGGTCATATAATAATGGTTGCACGGATATTCTCTTGCTCAATCTCATATCTCTTAATATTGCGCGATCTATGTCTTTTACTTTTGCGTTCGTTGTTGCAATTATCCTAACGTCGAAAAGAGTGCCAAGTATCCCATCACCAAGATTTAATATAGCGCTAATAGATGAAATATTGTCGCTCTCTCTTGGTGCTAAACATTGATCCGCATCCTCGAGAATAAAAACTATTGGCCCCCTCTTACCGTAATCTTCCTTTGTTCTTAATAGCAGTGGTAGTAATTCAGGGCCACCGATTGACGAAACCATATTTGGGGGGACAATAACGAACATAGCTTTTGATACGTCCATAAGAATGCTGCGTGTAATAAATGTCTTACCGGTTCCAGCTACCCCGTCTAAAATAATAACCCTGCCAGTTGGATCTTTTGATTGCAAGTCTTCTATAATGTAGTCGTAATCCCTGCAAACTTCTTCGGTATAGTTCCCTCTTTCTATTGGAGAACCGGCATATCCTATACGAGTAAGCTGTAAGCCACTTTGCCCCTTTGTTATTGCGAATACATATCCCTTTTTAACTGGAGCGGTAAACAACTCTGCTACTTCTTTACATATAGCTATTATGCTTTCATTATAGGATATAGCATTAATCCTTGTCATTTTAGATTTAGTGAGACATATTTCTATACACGCATCATCCCACAAATATAAATGATCTTCCGAAGAACTTGATATATTTTCGTATACCTTCCTACCTTTTAACTCAATAACCTTTTTTAGTATTATCTCAAATGCCTTATCGGAATAGCCTTCTCGATAAAAATGACTTACATGTGGGTCGCCTTCAAGCGCTTTCTTTAGTAGCGGGCCAAAACCAATCATTTCTGGTCCAGCCTCAAATCTACTGCCAATGGGATTAAATTTCTCGCCTTTCCAATCGATCATATATTTCTCCTACTTTTCTAGTGGTTCATAAATAACATATTCCAACACACACAAATCATAAAACTGTGTCCAAGCAGGAATTTCATTGTTGGGAGTGCTGTCGGGGATGTTCCATAATGCTGCGTTAAATGCTCTTACTAATCTTGGGTTTTTGCTATCTTTTAATGTTGTAATATATTCACCAAGGGATTTATTAAGCGTTCTCCCGTCGATCCATTTGTTGCTAAATGTAGGAAGATATATGTTGAGAATATGATTTATGTCATCCCAATAAGAATAGACGATTTTCCAATATTCTTGTTCATTGGATGGCGACTTATACATATTTTACCGGTTTAATTACGCTAAAACTGTCTTGTTTAAGCATCAATTAACTTCGTTCTTCTTTTTCTCTTCTTCCTCTGCTTGCTCTTTTTTACAAGAATCGCAAACATCTTCTTCCCGCTGCTCGTCCACGGCCTCCCAATACTCTTCTCTTGTCCAATGTGCGAACTCCAGGAAGATATCGAAAAGTGCCTCAAATCTTCGATCAGGTATTTCCTTATCATCCATTCCATCAGGGTGAAATGCCCCAAATAATGCTGTAAATGCAAAATCAACACTCTCAAAACTCATTTTATCGTACGCCATAGTTTATCTCCTTCTCGCCACAAATTAACACCGCAAATAATATAGTCATCCCGGTTTAACGAATATATTTAAGCCGACCGATACCCGAAACATAAATCAATTTGAAATCGTTCCCCGTTAACCTTTTTGATTATGGTCTGCTTTAAGTCATTTAATATCTTACTCATAGCAAATGTCCTATATCATTAATGCTGTTTAGAAACCAACCACGATCGTTAAAAATTAAGTGTGAGACCGATGTATTATCAATCTTTATCTTCCACATAAAACTGCTATCAAAATTCATAACGTAAAATAGGGCTGTTTTAATTGTTATTCCATGTGAGAACAACGCAATGTTAACATCTTTCTTTTCGGCCAAATCAAGTATATCTTTGCTGTATATGATATGTTGCTCAATAAACGTTGCGGCTCTACGAGAAACCTGGTGATATGACTCGCCCGCCGGAAATAAAAAACCCATCCCCTTGTAAATAATATCCTTCATGTTATCAGGGTTGTCGTATATTTCAGAGCGCTCCCTCCCTCGCCAACTCCCCGGATTATACTCACAAATCGCATCAGTTAGAGATAGTTCAGGCTCATATCGCACAATTTTCCGGAATATATCAGCCGTTGTTTTAGCTCGAAGAAATGTGGAAGACCAGATCTCATCAAACGAAATGCCTTGCTTTAAGAACCTCCCGCCGAGCCTTCCTGCTTGGTTTACCCCATTTGTTGTTAGTTGTGTATTGTTGTCCTGTCCTATTTGATCAGTCGTAGCGGCATTTGCGGTCGACTCTGCGTGACGTATGAGAAAAATATTGATATTGTTCATTTCAGTACCATTACTTTATTGTGTCTTTCGCATATTCTCATCGCTTCTTCTTTTGAGGAGAATTGGCAGTTAGGTTTTAATCCTTGAGCAGCGACAATTCCAAATCCGCATTCAATTTGTAGAGCACTTGATAGATAACCGCTAGATCTTCCTCCGATAGTGCCAAGCTTGCGAACAAAACATGCGGCCCAAGCACCATCTATTAGTAATATGTCATATGAGCCATTATCAGTATTACAGTGGAAACGATCCTCCTCGCCACTAAATTTGATCCAATTCATCACATTAGCACCATTAGCTTATCAATATCCTTCTCGTACTTAGCATATTTCGGATTATACTGCTTATTCCACGATATAACGTGCTTGATATCGCAGTTGTTACGTTTAGAAAAATATAATAGCACCCTTATGAGATTTGATGTGACTTGGAGATTTCTCTTTTCGTATATAGTAATAATATGCTCAATAATAGGATATAGTGATGGGTATGAATTAGTCCTACCAAGCACCTCTATAGATATGTTTTCCTCAAAATCACTATCAACAATCTTGTAGCCGCCGTTAGGGTAGTTCAAATTTCGGACTGCCCCAAAATAATCATAGGAAATAAACATCACATCACGTTCCAATTAATAGACTTTATACCATTTTGTGTGAGAAAGTTATTTGCCCTTGAGAAATATCTGCCTCCGAAAAATAAATGACTTGAAAATGGGGAAGGATGTCCGGCCTCAATAATCAAATGTCGTTTATTCGTTATTAGTTCTTTCTTACTTTTCGCGTAGGAACCAAATAGAAGATAGACAATCGGCCTATCAATACCATTTATCAGTTTAATCGCATTATCCGTAAACGTTTGCCAGCCTATTTTTGAGTGCGATCCCGGTTGACCTTTTCTAACCGTGAGGATCGAATTAAGTAGAAATATTCTCTCTTCTTTCGACCAACGTTCCAAACATCCGTGATCTGCTGGCTTAATTCCTAAATCATCGTATATCTCTTTGTATATATTTCGTAAGCTCGGAGGTATGGTAATTCCCTGTTTGACAGAAAATGCTAATCCGTGTGCCTGTTCTTTAGAGTGATAGCAATCTTGAGCACACAAAACGAGCTTTATGCTATCTAAAGGACATAATTTGAATGCGTTGAATATATCTTTTCTTGGTGGGTAAATATCGTATTCTTTGCTATCTTTTGTCAGGAATTTGGAAATGGATGCAAAATAATCCTTCTTCATCTCACTTTCGATAAACTGATCCCAATTCATCTATAACTTCCTTACCATCAGTTTCTCGACCCGCCAGCTTTATCCCACTTTTCAAGATCTGTTATTTCCCATCCTCTTTTTATCCTACTATATCCCTGTTTCGGATTTGCGCCCAAACGAGATACCAAACAATAAACCTTCCCACACAAACATCTGTATAGCGTCCCATTACTTCTAAACCAAGTAATATGCATTTTACATACATGTGGTTTATCTATTTTGCGTGGTGCGATAATGCCATATTTTTGGCCACCTCTTAACGCACCCATTATTTCGAACCTCCAGCATCTAACCAAGCATCAATAGATATTTCTGACCAATAAGAAATTTGTGCTGTAAAACTGTATTTCAAATAGTAAACCTTACCACATTCGCATCTAAATAACGTTCCTTCATCACGAAACCAAGTTAATGGCTTCTTGCATGTATGGATTAATACTTTCTTCTGTTTCTTGGGTGGTATAATTCCATATTTTAACTGCATATCTATTACTCCTTATCAAGCCCAATTCCAAGCTCATGACGTTTTGTAACGAAAAATCTTGCAGCGTCTAATGCATTATCAAACTCTTTAACACCTACTTTATTTGTGTCGTAGTTAATTTCCCACTCAACTGCCCATGTAGGATATTCATATTGACGAACCCACAAAACTCCCATTATATCAACATCATAACCGCAAGGATGTAGTAGAAGATTATAAACCAACTCTATTTCCTTATCTATATCCATTATGCTACATCCTCAAGATCATCAGAAGTTGGGTTATTCGGATCGTCTATCATATCCATTACTTCTTTCCTTACAACCTGCTCGAAAGATTCAATAATGTCGTTCATCGCATCCATATATCCTTGAGCGTATGGTGGTATGTTTGTTAATACATCTCTCATACCTATTTTTTCGAGTTCGACCTTAATATCACTCAATAACCAGAGTCGTTTTTTCGGCAGTTCGGATCCAATTAGAGACCCCGCAGTATGGAAATCACCGTTTGTTAGGCTTTTTATTAGGTCGTTCTTCATTTGGTTCTCCTGTTCGTTTCTAATCTAACATCGAAAATAGGCCCGCGCAATAGATAAAACATAGGCGGCCAGCAACGGAATCTAACCGCTGTCTCCCAATTACAATACTGGGGCTCTGAACTTTGAGCTAACTGGCCAAGACAATTAACCGAGATTAATTGATTTAAGTTTTTCAGCTGTCTCTCTTATCATCTCAACTGCTTCCTGATTAGATATTAATCCGCACTTCTCTTTTTCATTAGTCGTGTATTGAGCGTAATCCAAAACACGAGTAGCAGAGACATTATTTCCAAAAGTAAGTTTTAATGTGGCCTCGGAGTTGTTAGATATGGGGCCGATGAATAAACTGTAATGCATTTTCGTGATCTTATGCTTTGTTAGCGTAAGGTTTTCGATTTTTTCTTATCAGCTTTCTTATTTTTTATCGTCCCTTTAACCAACGCATCAATAATTGAGTTGGCAAAAGTGTTTGTTGCAGTTTCTAATGTTTGTTTGAGAGATTGTTTGGCTGCTGATCGTTTTGACATTGTTTTCCTTTCTTGTCATATCAAAATTATATACTTCTCGATATCATTTGCATATTTGGCGAATTTTGATGTGTATTTTTTGTTCTCGGCGACTATTATTTCGACTGGTATCTTATAACGTTTACTCTGCCATATGATCGCACGTATTAAATTTGGTATGACGGGAAGATATCTACTTTCATATGTTTCTATAACGGCAGCAGAAATACCGGCTCCTACGACTATATTCCCTGTTATTTCCCCAAATTTACTATCAATGATTTTATATTTGATACGGTATTGTCTGATCGTTGTGTCGAACTCATCAAAACCATGGAACTTGTATGATAGGAACATTTTACATTAGGATTAGATATTTATTAACTTGTTCTTCGTATTTGGCAAACTTTGGATTATCCTGTTTGTTACATTTAACGATATCACTTATTGGCCAACCATATTTCTTGCTTAACCAAATAAATCCTCTGACGAGATTTGCTGCTACGTTTAGGTTTCTTTTCTCGTATGTATTTATAACTGCCACGCCCACGCCCAAGCCCACGCCCACGCCCGCGCCCATGTTTTCTCCCACGTCAATCTCCTCAAACTCGCTATCAACAATTTTATACTCCCAACGATAGAGCTTTGTCTTGTTGTCATAACCGAGGTATTTTCTATAGTAATATGAAAGGAACATGCTACCTTATATCTTTACAGCATCTGGCTCCGAACTCATAGGATCCGAAGCTTGCAAAATGGTTCTTTATCACATAGTTGCACGAAAGATCGCCAGTCATAGTCCCATAAAAATAACTTGCAGGTATTACATATCCATATTGCGATTTGGGATCTTTCGTCCATTCTCTTACATTGCCTAAAAGATCGTATACTCCCTCATCACTTTTGCACAACGGATGACTTCCGCTTTTATCTGCTTTATATAATGTCTTTGCGTATGTTTTCCAATTTGGCGTACTCATTAGTTCCCATTTTGGCCGTACCCAACCCGTCTTGCTATCATTGCATCTTTCTGCGACATAGCTATTACCATATGAATAACGTAAATTATTTCTACCAACACAAGCATTATACCATTCGTCATAGAGACAAATGCGTTTATTTACACTCGCACATAGATTTTCGGCTTCGTGGGCGTTGATTGCACTTATTGGGAAGACACCTTTTTGGTCAGGAGCCTCATATCTATCTATACAAAAACTATGAGCTTTCCGATTAATATACACCATATCATCCGGGCAGGGATCATATCGAATTGTGCTAATGTTGGTGTACGTTTGCTCTTTGATGGTAGAAGTGTAATTAATATCGGTAGGAGTAGAATTACAAGCAGATAACAATAGGAAGAATACTACATTACGCAAGAATTAAATACCTATCTATTTCTGATCTATATTTGTCGAGAACCTGTATGTCGTTAAGGTTTATTTTCCATCCTTTACAAACAAGCGCCAAATTTGCTGCTACATTTGAAGATCGTTTCTCGTAAGCTGCAACAATTCCGGTTAATATTTCACGCATGTTCAATCCAGGCCCAATGTAATCAGCCGCTATCTCCTCGACAAATTCGGTATCTACCACACTAATTAAAAAACGTTTACTGGATGCAATTATTTGGCCTGCAACTTCTACTCTAACAAACACATTCACTACTTTTTATCTTGGTCGAAAAAGTCTGCTCGTTGTGTATTGCCCAAACGATAGGATTTTAGACTACCACTAATAGTATTGTAGGAAGTCGTCACACCCGCACCTGTCAGATCATATTTCATTGTGTTTTCTTTTCTTATTCCAATGCTAATCGAATCCTGTATCTGATCAGCGGAAGCACCAAGATAGACAAACTCCCAATTATACTTTTCTTGCTGGTGTGTAATCTTGTTGAGAATTTGCTCTCTAGTGAATGAGTTTTTTATATGATGACTGTGATTTTCCCTGCCATCCGATATGATCAAACAAATTATTTTGGAAGGTCGTTGTTCTTCGGGCATTTCTGCAAGTCTTTTACCCGTTGCATCGATTGTCCTCCCAATAGCATATAGTAACGATGTATATCCGGCTGGTTTATAGTTATCTGCTGTTAAATCGCAGATCGAATCTAATGGGACGAAATCATGTATTAATGTGTAATCGCTTGCAAAAGTAGCGAGGGTTAATACCGCCTCCTCTTTAACTGCCTTTTGTTCGGCGAGGAATTTGTTGAAACCGGAAATAGTCTCGGATGCTAATGATGCCATAGACCCACTCCGATCGAGAATTACGTTGATGCTTGTGAAATTTTGTTTGGTCATGAAATTATCCTTTCAGCTATAATATAACACCAGCTCAAAAACCTGTCAAGCCAAAATTAATTATTTGCCAGAGCTTAATTCATTTTTATTATACACCGACCTATATTTTTCCCTAAATGAATATCTGTTCTCCCCAAAATGCATGAACCGGTCGCCCAAAAGATCATCCAAAGTAATATAGGATAATAGAATAATTGGTAAACCTGCGTAAACAAAACATTCAATTAGATTATAGACAATTTCGTTCATTTGGGCTTCTTATCTGATTTATCGTTCTTTTCCATTATTAATGTTGGTTCCTCATCCTCATCAGGCCAATTATTTAAATTTGTAGCTGGTTGCCCACGATCCCGACGATGAAGTAAATTCTCCCACAATTTCTGCTGCTCTAAAACCCATTTCACATCTTTAGGTTTATCTTTTTCCTTCTTCGGCTTCCTTGGTCTACCGTTATATAGGTTATCCAGCAGATTAACATAGCTTTTTTGCTCATCACTTTCCGGCCCACGAGCGTAATCATAGGCGTCTCTTAATGCATCATCTGTATCCGCGTGATCTAATACAACTTTTATAGCAGCAAGAGCCGTTCCCGTTCTGCCATGTCCTCCGTAGCAGTGAACAAATACTTTCTTTCCGGCTTTCAATAACGACACGACACGGTTTAGTTGAGACAGGAATGCGTCTCCTTTTGGTTCCTCATAATCGTCTATGTTTCCGAATATTACCTCGTTGACATATTGCTTTTCATACGGCACCATTACGTTTAGTTCCGATGCTAGATTCCAAATTGCATCAAATTTATTTTCTTTGATGTATTTAAGGTCCATAACGCTTGGAATTCGACCGTAATATAAAACACCAGAACTTGTTGGAAATCTCCTTAAACCCATAGCATTATTCCCTTATATAAGTATGTCAATTAATGCAAGCAAACTCATAACGTTATGCAATTTCTATAAGACCGCCACATTAGAAGAAGATATGGCGAAGAGAATAATGTTAAGCGTTATTCCTGCTATGATGGGAAAAACCGAGAAATATCATTCTGGTGGCTTCGATTACAAGGCATTAAAATCAGCTTCAAACGGCGCAAAAGACCTTGTTAAATATGGAACAAGGGCATGTGTAGGAGAAATGGCTCATTACGGCGCTGGTATTGAGGCAGAGTATAACGATCTTCGAGACACCAGACTATCGAATTTAGACGAAGAACAATTTAAGCACTTTGTTGAGATAAAAAACAAGAGAAACAGTATTGCCGATGTTAAGGACAATGTTCAACGGCTATCAAAATCAGGCCAATACAAGGAAGTGTTAAAATTATGTACTCAATACTTTAATGACGTTCCGGCTTGGGATTCATCATATGGTGGTGTTGCTTGGGCTAAAATTTCTGACACACTATATAAATTAGAGGAAAAAAGAGAGATCCTTCAAATGGTGCGCGAGGAAGCTACCGGGCCACAACCATCAAGCAAAACGGATTATATTGCATTAGAAATTGAAACGATGAAAGAAATTATCGTCTTGATGAACGTATTTGATGGATTGGCACATAATACCGGAAGCGTTATGCCAAAAGTCGTAGACGAAGAGTTAAGTGAATACCGTAAACTAAAAAAACATGACAATTATGATCATGATGACGAATACGATGTTGAGAATAGTGAATTTGCCAGAAAACGATACCAAAAACGAATACAAAATCTAATGGATGTTAAGGAGATAGACGATCCATTAACTGCATATAAAGAGGTTCAGGATATAATTGAACAACCGCAGAACAAGCATTTATTTGGCGATTGGGTTACGAAGATTAAAAGCTCGCCAGAATACCAAAACGCTAAATCCCTAAAAGACAAGAAGGATGAGTTAGCAATTATACGTGCAAGAAAGATATTTAATCAGCATTTAGAATCAATAAGCAAAGAAGTAGATATAATTTCTTCAACAAAAGATACTATATTGAACACAACCGATAAAAGTAGCAAGAAAATGTTGTTCAAGAAGATTTATACTGCACTTAATCAAATAAAACAATTTATATACAATATTAGAGAGAAAATAGATTCAATAAAAAAAGCTTATCCAAAATTAGGTAATAATATGTATAATCTAGCTGGTGTAATAGCGAGTGCTGGCTTAAGTGAATTTTTGGCTAAACTTATAAATAATATCGATAACCCACAATATTACGGAGAGGGCGAATGGTTTGACAACACTGATCTGCTAATAAGTGCCGTTGCTCAATTAAAACGGAAACTCGCGGTCATTCCAAATGCAATTGACCAATATGCTCGTTAGATTATTGCTGAATACACGATGACGTTTGGTTGTCCCACTCTTTTTGAAGCTGAAATGAGCCAGTAGATAATTGGACACAAGAACTAAACTGCCACGCACAAATATCTCCTATCTCTGATCCTGACGCATTATACCACGATGAGATCTCGGGATCAGTTACCGCTTCCATGAATTCGTGGCTCGATACGTTTGCGAGTGCTCTTGTACCCTCTGAATAGGTATTGCAACCGTAGAGATCACCAGGGTTACAACCTGCTACCCCACTGACATTCGGCAAATACGCTATTTGTATATCTACTCCGTTGCAAATTGACCATGAATGAAAGGCACAGAAATTGAGGTGTGGAAAATTAGAGGTATAGACAAAATAAATCCCATTAGTATCAGGAGTTGCATTATTCTGCCCAATTATAGTACATACCTCATTACCAATAGTAGAAACGCTCGGACTATGTGTTGGAGGAGATGAAAGATCGATCCAATTTGTATGGAATGTTGTGCTGCTGGTTGCTCCTCTCATATACTGCGACGAGATATTAAGAAAACTGCTACCATTCAACCCATTAAATAGCGAATCCAAACCAGATTTAGCATCAGACGGAAACGCATTTTGATTACCCCAGAAAATGCTATATGTATTATTTACTGGCAGTATTTTGCCTCCGTGATCGATTAAGTTGCCACCAGAAGTAGTAGAACCTCTCGCATCCTTAAACCGAAGAATAGAAGGGTTTTCTGGTTGTGGATCATAGGAAGAAGAGCAAGCAAATATTGATGATATGCAAAATAGAGTTGTTAATATCTTTCTCATGATGTTTTTCCTTTTGGTATTCGTTTAATTACATCGATCATTTTATATATGCCAATTCCAATATATAGAATTGATGGTAGAATAAAATAGACGAATTGGCTTATCGCTTTTCTCATAGATTAAATATTTGATGTCGGATATTTGATGCTAATCCCTTAAATCTCTCGGGCCGACCAATAACAGATACTGCCTGATCTCTTTCAAGGATCCAAGAAGAGTTAGGTGTGTTGCCAATCGTACAAATACAAAAATCCAAATAAAATGCATCCCATAATAGTGCTTCTATTTGATTTAGAGACTGATCATTCGATAGCAGCTGAAATACATTATTAGCAACCCTGTCATACACACATACGTCTCCTCCAGCGCTAATGAAACCAAATAAGTCGGCATCTCTTAATATGTCTTGCAGGATATTGATCGACATTATTTCCGAAATCTAATCTTTGGTCTAATGTTACGAGGATCGATAGGTGTTGGTGTTAGGCTTTTATTGAGTTGGTATGGTTTTGGCGGGTCTGTTTTGCCCCGTATAAGATCAATAGGCCAGAAAATAATGCTCCGAAGACACATCCCAGCCAAATACAAATATATCTGTGTATAATGTTCTTTCGTATTAATATTAGTAAACGGTATTCTCATATAAGTACCATAAGACGTTTTACCTTATCGATAAATTCTTCTTCCGTGATGCTATCTATAATCAGATCGGTATTTAATAATCTCGATACAACAATCTTTGTCCCAGATATAACTCTTAACTGAGTTTGTTTGACGGAATGTTGGATCCATGCTACATATTTTCTGCCAGTTTCCTTATCGGTTACGCAAAAATCCTCAACATATCCATACTCATTATCGGAGTGGAAAAAATAGGAATGTGTCTTTTCCTCATCGTTGGTTGGGCAGGTAAAATTTGTGAACGGATCTACACCAAGGCCAATTAGTTCAGTGGAGCAGATTTTGCAGTGCATTATGGTGTTTTAGTTAGTAAGATAGTTTTATTGTTTTACGCTGCTTTAACCACTCATCTCCCCAGATTATGATCATATTATAGCCAGCAGACCTAATTAATGCTTCCCGCTCAATTGTTTGGTCATATAACTCTTTCATTGTTTTATATGGCTTGCTAGTTCGCGTGTTTAATTTGCTAGGAGGAAATGTTCTTGGATTTCCGTGCCAATAATCTCCGTTAAACTCATATATAGTATTAGTTACCGGATCGTATGCATCTGTTACTATCTTCTTTTTACCTATCATAATGGTCTTCTGCCGTAGTTTTTCCGGCACACCAAGATAATCTAACCAGTCAGTTTCCGTATTTGAAACATATTTTTTGCAATCCGGACATCCACTACCATTTATATGACGAGTCGGTTCTTGCCAGAAAACCCCGTGACGATCGCAGGTTATAGGAACTTTAACACATGCACTAACAAAATGAGAGCCAACAAGTATGTAATTGTATGTTCCGCCGTGGGTTTTTGCCGCTTTCTGCAAAAAGTATAATAGCTTCATCGTTCGGGAGGCGATGGCACATTTAATACAACCGCCCTTCCCTTCTAAATGAATTTTTGGTCTGCTAAAAAATGAACCGTGAGTAGGACAAATTAGTTCTACATGTTCATTACAATCAATATATTTAACTTTGATATATATGTATTTTAACCCATGAACAAGTTGTGCCTTTTCAATGAATAACTCGGTTGTAAGTTTACTAGAACAATACGGACAACCTGCTTTTGATGTTATATGGTGATTCGGTTTTTGCCAGAAAATCCCATGGTTCTTTATGGGACAATTAATTTTAAACGGAGTACATGCACCTATATATTCACCAGTGTATTCGTACTTATCTCCGTGAATTTCTCTTGCTTTCCGAATAAAAATCTCTGTAGTTATTACCTCATTTCCATAGCATTTTGGGCATCCGGTCTTTCCATAAACGTGTGCATTAAATGGTTGCTGAAATAAGCCATGAAACTTGCAATTAATATCTAATATGGAGCGACTACTATTATACTTAAAATTAGGATAGGTATATTCGTTTCCATGAGCAGCAGTTATTCTTTGGAGGGCTTCTTTTTGAGTTAGTCTGGCGGGCACATGTACTATATATCATGTGTCGGAAAAGTTGATCGATTTTGGTGAATTATTTTTGGGCTGGATGTCAATTTTTATCGTTCATCCCTTAAGATAGTAGTCTTTTACGATTTCAGAAACGAATCGCATCGTGGATCTCGCCTCTACCACGTCGATATACTCAAGTACCGAGGCCCCAATAGAGTGGTGATAGCCACACGTCATATTAACTGCCTCCTTGCACATACCCCTGCTCTTTAACGCATAAACATCAGTAGCTAAGCCCGTCACCGGCTCCCTTGGTTGTCCCATGTTGTATGCTATCTCTAACAATCGTACTACACTGTCATATGATATCAAAATTTCTGACCCAATCTTTATTACCAATTGGTCGCTATGATTACCCCTGTCTACCTGTAAAAGTAGATCAAACTCCTTCAATCTCTCCATCTCGCAGGCTCTTGCACTTTTTAGGCCAATTTCTTCGTCGGTCGGAAAATACAAGCCTAATGGGAGCCCGGTATTGAGCGCAATGTATGTATTAATCGCAACACCCAGACGATCATCTCCACCTACCTGAACTTTGCAATCCTTGTCCTGAATGATACGATGAATTTTCCCCTCATGTTCAACCATCTTTATCACTGGCTCAACTTTACGTGGCCCTATCTTTACATTCTTATTTTGCGGCCCTTCTTCCTCATGCCTATCATACATCCAATGGTGGTATTCTCCGTATCCGCTAAACCTACCATCTTGCCGCAGCTCTTCATGATCTCGACAAACATCGGTATGCGCTACGAGACAAACATTTGGGTTGCCACGAATTGCGAGCATGTTGTGAACGGTCTCATAACGCTTGTCTTTTTCGCACCGTTCTGATCTGTAGCCGTCCTCAAAAATCTCAAAACCTGCTCGGATAAGGACCTTTTTGAGCCATTTGCGTAGTTCCCATTCCGGCGCTTTGCAACAATTTAGAATATGTTTTTCAAATTGCGAAACTTCTTCTTTGAGATCGTTATTCACTTTGGTTTCAATTTCTTCATTCGTGTTTTTCTGATATGACATTATGCAATCTCCGCTTTGGAATATTGTTGTATTGAGCCCGGATTTTCCAAGGCACAAATCGGTTGTTGAGCTTTAATATAAGTCTATCGCCCGAGAAAGTCAAGCCTGCATGTAATCATATAAGACTACTCTCGTGTTCTGTTTTTCCTTGATTAGAATTTCAAACGTTTCGAGCATCCTAAAATAATGATCCCAATTACCACCTGCAAGACCACAACCGATCTTGGATGGGAATGCTATACTCTCGACATTTTCCATGTTAGATATTTCAATTAAGCATCTATTGAAATAACCTTCTCTTACAATCGAACTATCCAAAAGACTATTTTCATTGAGTGGTTTGCCCGGGTAATATTGTCCAACGATCCCAATTACAAATCTCTCCTTAATTCCATCACCAGAAACTAAGCAATGTCCCGGAAAATCTTTACCAACCGCTTTATACGGGAATGGTCTGCCCTTATAACAATTAGAATGAGGAAAACGTTGAAAGAGCTGATCTGCTAACCCTGCTGCACGATTAGAAATTGCATTGATTTGATGTGCGATATATTTTTCTTTTGCGTCTAAAATATTGGATCTAACTACTTCTATCATGCTATATCTCTTTCTACACCAATATTAAATACTTATTGACATCTTCTTCATATTTAGCAAATTTTGGGGTATGATGCTTGTTCCATTTAACGATATCGCTTATTGGCCAGCCATATTCCTTGTTTAACCAGATAAGTGCTCTAATAAGGTTTGCTGCTACATTTAGTTTTCTATTCTCGTATGTATCTATAATTCCCCTAATTGAGATAGAGAACCCGCTCTCAACATAACACACGGCAATCTCTTCAAACTCACTGTCAATAATTTTATATTCCCAATGATAGAGATTTGTCTTGCTATTATAATCGAGGTATTTAGTTTTTTCATATGATTGGAACATTTTTAGATTAGCACCAAATATTTCTCGACGTCATTTTCATATTTAGCGAACTTTGTATTATACTGTTTATTCCATTTAATGATGTCGCTTATTGGCCGACCGTATTCCTTGCTTAACCAGATAAATGCTCTGACGAGATTTGCTGCCACATTTAGGTTTCTCTTCTCGTATGTATCTATAATTGCCGCGCACGCGCACCACGAAACCGCTCCCGCCCGGAATTACGCCTGCGCCTATTTCCTCAAATTCACTATCAATAATCTTATATTCCCAACTTTGGAGTTTTGTCTTGGCGTCATAACCGAGGTATTTAATTTCTTTGTATGAAAGGAACATATTACCTTAACAACCTATCAGCCGCTGCGTTCATCACATAGCTTATTCCTGACGACGCAAGCCCCCACAAAACCAAATCAAATACGTTCCATGTGTGATATTGATTTGCTATGATGTAGATAATTAATCCTGCCCAAAACGCCACACAAAACCAACAGGAAAAAAGTTGGTAGAATAAGCTATGTAGTCCAATAAGCCATATTCTAGGTTTGTCGAATAAAACTGACTCTTTTATTGCGTGTGTTAGAGCGTAGAAAGAAAATATGATGAGAATAGTGTTGTTCATATATAAAGAATTTCTTCTTCGGATAATTTGTGATATGACCCTCTTCCAACACGAGCCTCGATACACCTATTTATATGTAATGTAGCAGCTGAATGTACATGCCCACTAAATAGGTATAATCTCCTCTTCTTGTGTTTTTCCATTACCTTTTCTAATGCAGGGCCAAGATATGAATTAGTGTTATACGGCTTCCAGAACTCCTCACTAATTATCGAGTTATGTCTGCTACCTTCTGGCCAACCCCCAAAATGTGTAAGGGCGTAAACAGTCTTATATGTCTCGATAGCCTCTTCCAATTTGTTTGCGAGTTTTTCTGCGTCTTTCTTTGCTAACTCACGAAATAGCTCAAATCGTTGGTTCCAAGTCTTTAGCTTACGGAAATCTTCTATCATGAACCAATCGAATGTATACTTGATATATTCAGGATTGCCTTGATCTGCGCTATACCACCCCATTTGTCCAATTAGAGCCGCCTCATCATTTAACGGAACAACTCCAGCACGATCGATCCAGACCAGATTTGGATATTTTTGGCATAGTGATGTTAATTGATTACTGACTTTCTCGAATGATGAAAACCAAAAATCGTGGTTACCCATCGTAAAATATAACGGTCTTCCAATTCTTTTTGCTATGAATTCCAAATCATCAATTAAGGTGAATCCAGAATGAGAGATATCGCCAGTAAGAAACACACCTTGGGGACGAATATCTAAGATACACGAAAGAAACTTATATCTTTGCCAAGGTAAAAGATGTGTGTCTGAAATCCATAAATATTTTACCCTCTCACTCATTATAGTATCCCCATCTTTCAAGATTTAAAAGATAATTTCTCCTCAGAGACAAATTACTTGGTCTATATTTAGGAAGCAGCCTGGAACTTTCCTCATTGGAGTGAGAAAAAATTATCCTGTCCTCTTCTTTGGAAAATGATGTTGGTATTGAGTATAGATCATATATTATGATCTTATTAGCCAACTCTTGTTTTCTATATAAACTAATATCATTATTAGAATACAATAATTTTACCAAAGATATACAATTTATATTTAATAAAACTATATTATATGTGTTATCTCTCTTATTTCTTGATACTTTTGGAATAAAGTTAATATTTTTATTTAAATAAGATATATAATCATTATATAATTTATCACTTGATGTATTTAATGAAATAAATACATTTCCATTACTTTTCTTAATACCTAATGAGCCGTCTCCGTCAATTACTCCCCGCCAGTAATCTCTTTCGGAGTAAGAAATGTTTTTTGGAGCTTCGATTAATTGAGATTTTTTACCTACTGGCACCAAGCACTTTATTTTATCTAAAAAGATAGATTTATTTATCGATAGTGTTGCGCTTTCAGCATTTTTCTTAAAATTTGTATCTCTAATTCTTGTTGAGATATTTCCATTTAAATTAAGGTTTTGTTTTATTTTAAATAAAATATCTATATCTTTGATAGATATTTCAATTTGAATGGAGTCGCCACTAAAAGACCCATCCGTCTGTATAAACCCAAGTATGTATGATTCGATGGGAGATAAAACAATGGTTGGATCTGCGACTAAATTTCGTAGGTTGGAAATTCTGTTATTTTTTGCAGCACGTTCTTTATTTTTTGCATTTTCTGTTTTTCTATATTTTTTTGCATAATCGGAACGACAGCTTTTACACCGGCTACTATAACCGTCCTTAGTTCCCTTACATGCTGGAAAATCAAAATATTCTTTTTTGCTACCACACTTACTACATTGCTTCATATAGTAAGCTATATCATCACTATCGAATATTATTTAATAATAAAATATTTTACGGTCTTTAATATAATTTCTCCAACTAAATTAAATTTAATATCCGTTAGAGCCCAAGACGATCCTGAGTTATCTCTTTTATCCCATTACTCACACATACATAAAAAGTCGTTTTCGCTTATCAACTTTACACCAAGAGCTATTGCTGCTTTTGTTTTTACCGATTGCTTGGAAACATCCGCTACGACAAGGTGAGTATTCGTCTTCCTCACAGAGCTATTTACTGTTCCCCCGTTCTCTACTACTACTTCTTCAAGATATTTACGTTTATGCTCCATCGCTCCTGTAAACGTAAAAACGAGATTAACCAATTTACCACTATTACCATTACTTACATCACTCATTTCATTATTCTCCTTTATTCCAATTCCCTGTTTCAATAGATCAAATATCAAATCCCTGTTTCTATTTAATCCTTTATATAACGAAGCTGCTTTTACCGGGCCTAATCCTTTAATGCACCTAAACTGTTCTTCCTTTAGCATCAATATCTTTTCCAATGTATCATAACCAGCAGCAATAACCATTTCGATCGTAGATACTGCAACGAGAGGAATGCTTAACGAGCCGAGGAGTATCTCTAACGGTATCGCTGGCTTCTCCCATAGTAAGTTAAAACACTTTTCGGCACTCTTTGCTCCCATACGCTCAATCGACATAAGGTCTTCTACAGAGAGTTTATAGAGATCTGGGATGGTATTTACTTTACCCGATTCGACAAGTCGCTCAATTAGTCTATCTCCCCACTCAAGAATATTAAGTGTATTTAGCCAGGTAGATATACGTCCCTTGATCATTGCATTACAGGTATCGGTGCTTACACAGACGAGATTTTCTCCTTGCATTTCCACCGGGCCAGAACAAGTAGGACATTGTGTTGGGATAGCTGTTGTTAATCCTGGTTTCAATACCTTTTCAACTCTTGGAATAATTTCTCCGCTTTTACATACTAATACTTCAGCTCCAACACCGAGGCCTAACTCCTTGATATATGCTATGTTGTATACGCTTGCTTTCTCAATATTGCTACCTTGTAAATTCGTCTTGTCAAACCAGCAAACAGGAGTTATACGTCCGCTATGTCCCGTTGCCCAAACAATAGATTTTACATGGGTGGATGCAAACTGATTGGGGAATTTAAATGCAATTGCCGCTTTCGGACGATTATGATGCTCTCCTAATGCCAGCTGATCCTCAATATCGTTTATTCGGACGACAAGCCCATCAACATCGGTATCAAGGCTATCACGAATTGTTGTCTGATACTCTTCCCAACGCTTGCTTACACGATCACATAGTTCACCAATATCATTCTTACCATTACTACCAACGAATGCGTCATAATTTGGGGTATTTAGTCCGAGGCTCCTAATAAACTCAAATTGCTGAAACTCTGATCTAAAATCACCACCTGAAAGACTTTTTGTATCTCCAACGATCTGGTAGAATTGTATATCGAGGTGCTCACAACCTTCACCATTTATCCGCCTTGTAATACCTGATGCGGCATTACGCGGGTTAGAGTATTCTTGGAAATATTTCTTGTGGTTTGTGCGGGTTAAAACTATCTCCCCACGTAAGCTTGCTGTAAGCCCTGGGATATACTTTTTAACACCACGCATTTTAACTACATTGCGCGTTATTAAATCCCCAATTTTTCCGTTCCCTCGAGAAATACCTTGTGTGAGTTCTCCATTTTCATAAACTACCTCAACTGATAAACCGTCAATCTTCTCTGTGACGAAAATACTATTGCGCGGCTTAAATATCTTTAGTGCCCAGTCTTTAAGCTCTTCAGGAGTATTTACTTTATCGAGCGAGCCACAAATTATCTTATGCTCGGCTTTCTTCCACTCTGAATTGTCTACCGAGGCTCCTATTTCTGTTAACGCTTTGTTTTCGGGGTCAAGTTTCCGTAACTCGTCGCATAATATATCAAACGCCGCATCATCTATAATAGGTTGATCGTTGTAATAGAGATCTCGGTGTTTAATAATTTCTACCGAGAGCCCCTCTATTTTAGTAGATTTTAATTCAATTTTACTCATAGTGCTTGCAACCTCTTTAATATCTTTGGGCGATTCGATTTATACATTGGAAAGAACGCAATTACTGTTTCCGTTCCTGGTTCTAAAAATGTTATCCCGGCATCAACGACAACCCTTATACTGTCGCCAAATTCTTCCTTAATCCTGTCAAATTCGCGTTCATCCGCCTTAAGAGTGACTTTTCTGACACCACTATACTGCCACTCCTTAAATATCTTATATCTGTCTGCAATATTCTCGTTAATATGCTCATAAAAGTCAGTAATAATATATTGAACACCATGCCCCACCTGCACACACATCTTACCAACCGGCATATTGAGGCTTTCTCTCACAACTAAATACATAACTATTGGATCTTCAACGTCGCCCATGATTTTCTTCGGGATCAAATATAACCACGGAAACCCCTCCGTCAACCCCATCACATCAATATTAAATACTTATTGACATCTTCCTCGTATTTAGCAAACTTTGGGTTATACTGCTTATTATATTTAACGGTATTGTTTATTGACCAGCCGTATTCCTTGTTCAACCAGATAAATGATTTGACGAGATTTGCTACTACGTTTAGGTTTCTATTCTCGTATGTATCTATAACTGCTAAGCCCGTGCCCAAGCCCTGACTCACCCCTCCCCCACCGAAAGTGCCCACGCCAATCTCCTCAAACTCGCTATCAACAATTTTATACTCCCAACGATAGAGCTTTGTCTTGTCGTCATAGCCAAGATATTTAGTTTCTTCATACGATAGGAACATATTACCTTAACAAGTTATCACATCAACATTAAATACTTATTGATCTGTTCTTCGTATTTAGCAAACCTCGGGTCATATCGTTTGTTCAATTTAACGATATCGCTTATTGACAACCAGTGCCAGTTCTTACTCTGCCAGATAAACATTTTAACGAGATTTGCTGCTACGTTTAGGTTTCTCTTCTCGTATGTATCTATAACCGAAATAGCTATACTTTCTGCTTCACCCCTCGTACTTTTTGAGGCTCCGATATGTTCAAAGTCATTATCAACAATCTTATATTCCCAGTGATAGAGACCTGTATTGCTGTCAAAACCGCGGTATTTAGTTTCTTTGTACGATAGGAACATCTATTTTAGCAACCTTATCGTTTCAATTTTTCGTGCGATATTCTTTTCTGTCATTTTCATACCGTCAAACATCGCACCATCAATCACAATCATCTGCTTACCTATCTCAGGATTAATAGCTACTGTCGAATACCCTGTTTTATCTGATAAACATAATTTATACGTGTTGTCCCCATACTCAAACTCAAAAACCTCCTCATCTATTTCAATTCGTTTCGGGTCCTCCCAAAACACATAAATTTCATAGTGGAGAATGGCGGAACATTCAGCCGCGCAGGAATACCCCGGATCCCAAAACATCGATTTTTCATCAACAATAATCTTTTCACCACATAATCTACAAACTCTTTTCTCGAAGAACGTATAAACCTCATTCGGTATTGACACATAATCGTTATTAAACATTTAACGCTTCCAATATATCTTATCACATTCAAACGTTCCATCTGTTTCGGCGTCTCGTTCTACCGCTTCTTTTAGGCACGCAGTATAATCGACGAACATTTTAGTTAGCTTGTTTGCTTTACATGGAATTTTGGTTCCTTGGTAGAGTGATAGCCATTCTTCTGTATCAGGCTCTCGTTTTAATCTTTCTCGGCAGTAGTCCTTTTCCTCCTTTATTAGATAAGCACCAACACGAATGCTGTTTTCTCCTATCAACAACGATTCTGCGCTGCCTCTGTAATACCTTTTTCTTACCTGCATCAATCCCCAGTCTTCTTGATCCTTGGATACCGCGTGCTCGTTAAAATTGCTTTCATGCTTAATAATAGCGACAAACATTAGCGGGTCAATATCTACATCAACCGCTTTTTGCTGTATGATGTTTGCAAAAGAACACACTTTAGCTTCCGGCAGTTTATTTGCCGATAAGTGAATTGCTAATATGATTTGTACGAGTTCCCTAAACATTATTCCGTCTTTTCTAATTCGTTTAGTATGTCGGATAACTGTCTCTTGCTGTATTTGTCCCCACATGTAAGATAGGCAGCAAAACCAACGCTAACACGATAGCCATATAGAATATCTGGAACAACATTAACTTCCGGTGTCATTCTCGAAACATATACACAAATAGTATTATTCTCAACAATGCTGGTATAAAACCAATCATACTTGTCGAGCATAACTTCTAATTCGGCATTTGCTTTGTTGATATCTATCTTTTGGTTTTGCATGTTATCGATTTTGTTCTTCCATGAACTATCCATATCTTTCTCCTGTTAGTTAGCTTTCTTGATTATCTCTTTACACGACGCGATTACATATCCCCGCATTTGTCCAAAAACCGTCTCAAAAAACCTATCAGCAGACTTGGGGAAGCTTTTCATCCAAGTGCCAGCAGCAAGTTTCTTCTTGGCGATTTCCTTTATTGCATTTGGGTTTTTTAGGAATGTCATAATATATTTCCTATGATGTTCTTCTTTTGACAGACATTCGTTAGCTTTATCTACCTCAATGGAATCAAGAATGAGTTTAGCGAATGTTGTACCAGCGGATCCTGCACCGTGCTTTTTGTCGCAGTGTGTAAATAGATTCATCACACCACCTTTACCAAACGTGTGCAATTCAGGATCGAGTTTAGGCTTCTCGAGTATGAATGGCGTGCGTTCTATTTCTGGCTTGTTTGTATTCTCATCATCCCACTTCTTTTTTGCCACATCGTATTCTGCTGCGGAACCTTCGAGAGTTTTGCTTGCGGTAGTATATAGCTCTCTCTTTGCTTTAATCGTCTTGTTTAGATCTTCACATACCATCTTCTTAAAATCCTCCGTAAGAGCCGTTAGATTTGCTGGTGTTTTCTTAATTGCCGGGGTATGTGTTTGCACCGGAATAGCGAAATCCATGTATGAGAATTCCCCTTGTTTTAAGTGCTTTCTCGATGGCTCGTCAGGAATGTAGTATTCTGTTGCGAGATTTTGCGTATACCCACTACTACCATCATATGTGCTATATACATCAAGCCCCGACTTTTCTTTTAGGACCTTCTTGAACGCAGCCATCGTATCTTTATTTTCGCTTGGATACATACGGTCGAGAACAAGAACCGGCTTTCTAGTTGTCTTATGAATTGCGAATCTCACCATCGAACGGTTAAGCATTTTACTGCCATAGCCTGGTATTTCTTGTTCGGATGCGAGATACATTACACCAACGAACTTTGACGATATGGATCCGATTAAACCTCTCGATTGTGGTGCATTCCAAGATTGACAAGACGTAATTCCTCGCATTGAAATAGTCCCAATATCCCAAGCTCCTTCTTCACCGGAGGAAGAGAATGCGATTGTATACTTCTTGTTTGGAACGTTTACTCGGGAGAAATCCTTAAACTCTTGATATTGGTCAGTTTTAGTCATATTAAGCTTGACTTCTGCGCACAAATCCCATAGCTTATTAATGACACGAATGACGGCTTCATCTTTGCGAAAGACCGGATTCTTGTCGCCGTTAAAAATATCTGCACGAAGACGAAGAACAATTTTACCATCTGATACTTTGGCATAATCAGAATAATTCATTGAGTAAATAACGGATGCAAGGAGATTGATAAGCGACTGAACTTTACCACAAGTCTCGTTACGGTTCTTATCAATAGACTTTAGCTCTATATCAAGAGTTTTGTATAGCGATTGTTGTGCTTTATTCATCTCTCTTATGAATAGTTGACCGAGACGAGCTGCTTCCGCCAACGCTTCCGCAGAATTCATAATATCGCATGGTTCCTTGAAATTGGGAAGGCCTATCCTTGGAAATACCTTATCGATCTTCCTCATCTCTCTAAAAACCGTGTGCGTTCGGAGCCATTCAGGATATGGTCTCTTGGAATTGAGAATAAAATCAACGCCAGATTTTGTGCTTGCAAGATTTTCTGCCACGTTTTTTCCTCTTTGATCTTTGTGTTATTAGATTAAGATTAGATATTTGTTGATTTGATCTTCGTATTTAGCGAACTTCGGATTATACTGTTTGTTCCAGTTGATTATATAGCTTATTGGCAGACCGTATTCCTTGCTCAACCAGATAAGCGCTCTGATAAGATTTGCTGCTACGTTTAAGTTTCTCTTCTCGTATGTATCTATGATCGCAAAACCTGTCCCCGCTATCACGCCCAAGACTAGACCTATAGAGGCAATAGTTTCAGTCTCCTCAAACTCACTGTCAATAATCTTATATTCCCAACGAGAGAGCTTTGTCTTGTTGTCATAACCGAGGTCTTTAGTTTCTTCGTATGAGAGGAACATAAGCTAATACGATCTTTCTTCCGCTTCTTTCCTCGCAACATCAATTAGCATATCAAACTCTTGTGGTAAAACGTTATTTATGATGTCTATACTTATGCACGAACCACATAGGCAGCCATCCTTCTTTTTAAGTTTGGAAGCTATATCGTAAATTTTCTTGTATGCTTCGGTTTTTAGCTTAAATTCTGCTTCTAACTTTACGTTCTTTGCTTCTGCGTTGGCAATTGCGAGCTTGTTTTTATCCTGTAGTTTTGTTTTTTGATCTTCTGTCATCTCGTTCTTAATTTGATCGAGCGCCGGAACAAGTAGTTTTGGGGCGTCAAGCTTTATATAGTTGTTGAGCCTTGATGGATCTTTTGCAAGCTGCTCAAGAATTAGAACAAACCCATCTTTAATATACTGTATTTTGTCCTGTTCGCTCAAATCAATAAATCTTGCCATTAATCAGTAGCTCCTCGTCTTTACATTTGCTTGCGCTATATCAAGTAGCGGCTCAAGATCTTTTTCAATAGGGGATAGCTGTAATTTAGACACATCAAACTTCCTACAACACGCACAAGATTTAGAGTTGAATTTGTTGACAAGAGCAAGAACAACTTTCGATTGATCGTTTGATAGTTTTTTGTCGTTGATATAGGTTTTAAGCATTTCAGGATTTTCGAATATGTTCTTTACGAGGGCAGAAAATTCCCGTTTCGTATAAGTTATCTTGTCATTAGCTGATAGGTCTATGAAATACACTTGTTGTTCTTTCAGATTAGGATTAGATATTTGTTGACATCTTCTTCGTATTTAGCGAATTTTGGATTATACTGCTTGTTCCAGTTGACTACGTCGCTTATTGGATAGTTGTATTTCTTGCTATACCATATAAATGATCTAATGAGATTTGCTGCTACGTTTAGGTTTCTCTTCTCGTATGTATCTATAACTGGTACACCCGTGACAAGGAACGGGCCCAATCCCAAGCCCACGCCAATTTCCTCAAACTCACTATCAATAATCTTATATTCCCAACTATGAAGCATTGCTTTGCTGTCAATACCGAGGTAATTAATTTCTTTGTATGAAAGGAACATATTAGTTTATCAGATTGGCAATTTCCTGCTTTGTGAATTCAGTAACCAACGTAAATATGTAATTCACAAACGTTGCACTTACGAACGTTCTCGATGTATTTTCTACGAGCAGCCCTTCTATAGATTGTGATGAATTGACTAAAATACCCTTCCTCTTAACCAAAAGATCCATCAGATATTTCCGATAATAACTTCTGCTGTTCGTAAACCCGTTGCTTGTTGGCGCCCTATAAAATCCCAAAATAGATTCGACAACTTGCTCACAAAACGGAGTAAACGATGTATTCAGTCTAATGTTGAAAATAGTCTTTTTGATCTCGGTATCAGAAACCTGTATATTACCGGAATAGACCGCTTCCATCCTTCTCGCAAGGAATAGTCCGAGATTTAGCTTAAATCCCTTTATCTCTCTTTCAATCTCCTCCTTGTTGTTTGATAGTAGATAGACGTTTAGATCCTCCTTTGATTTCAGTGGAGTATCCTGATAAGACCACTCTCTGTTGCTAACGTCCATCTTGATCTTTTCGGATGGTAGATAGATATGACGCATCTTGTTTCCTAGATTCTGTGAGTAATAGACTGGGAGAGAAGTTCTTGCAGAGATCGCGCTCAAAAAGATAGCGAGCACATCCTTATCTAACTCCGGATACATCTTATCCAAAAGAATACATGGTTTACACTCATCAGCATCAATCGCATATCTAACGACACAACGACGCATCATCTTTGTGCCGAGATTACTACGATTACCGTTCTTCTCATTACCGCTGTTCATTACACCAGACGTTAGATATATTATTCCCACAAATTTAGATAGGACCGACCCAATTAGACAACGTGGATATTCTCCCTCCCACCTTTGACAAGAAGACCAATCACCACGCATACTCATCGTAATAATATCCCAAGCTCCATCCTCACCCTCTGAAGAAAAGATAGCATTAAACTCTTTGTTAGGAATGTTCTCTCTGCTAAAAATCTTAAACACGTCCATCTGCTCAAGATTTTGGAATATTATATTAAACGCGGTACACTTGTCCTTAACCTTATTGAATATCTTGAACAATGACTCATCTTTGCGGAACATAATCTTTCCGTTGCTGTCAAAAATATCCTTCAATAGCCTAAGCGCAATTTTACCATCATCAGTATGAATTGCATTAGTTAGGACATCACGGTTATAGGGATCCGTGCACAACGAGAGATTTGTGAGCATATTGGAAAGACTGTATAGTTCGACAAGTTTGGCACGCTCGCGTTCTCTAACATCTTTCGTGTCGAGGTATTGTAGCTTATCTGCCAAATGAGATACCGAGTCCTTCGTTTGCACAAGAACATCAGTCATAATGCGGAGTAAATTATGAACGTAACTGCCCTCTTTCCTAATGTCAACAAGGCACTTATCAATACTTACCTTCTCCCGAAAATTAGGAAGACCAATAGACGGGAATACTTTTTGGACCTTAATCGGGTTCTTGAACAAGGAGTGTGTCTTTATGAACTCCGGGGTGTGAGGTTTGTTCTTAAATAGGTCCGTAGATATATGTATTTTCTTACTCATTTTTCTCTTGTATTTTAGTTGGCAGAGCGAGCAACGATCCCAAATATCATAAGAATGACACCGTCCGAAGTCAAGCTCTTGCTGTTAATTATTTAGTCCGGAAGCTTTATTGCAGCTGTTTTCTTTTCCAATAGTTGTTTGATCTCTGTCTTTATGTTCTTGTCAATGTTTTCTTGAACTGTCTCTAAAACCTTTGATATTACGCTGTAGTTTACTTTAAAATCATTCTTCTTGTTAAAATACATATTAATAGTTTTAACGAATGAAGAATTGATCCCACGCACAAGTTTATCTTTGTTATTTAGGTAGTAGAAACATAATCGTCGCATATATTCAGCAGAGGTAAAAACATCATCACATTCACCAAGGCTATGTATTGTCTTTTCCGCTACATCACAATAATAAGTTCTAACGAGGAATTTAAAATCAGGACTATTAAGCATTATCTTGACACTGTCTTTGATAAGTCCGGGTTTAAATTTCCGTAGAGAACCATCACATAGGCTAACTTTACTAAATGCGGTGTTTCTAAATAGGTTTCTAAACTTTGCTTGCTTTGTTTGAACGTTCTTTCTGAATTTCGTTGTTTCTACCGCCATCTCAATCTTGAACGGTACTTTGGTATCTCTGTATGATAATGTTGTTTTCTCCAGCTTATTATGCACATCACTTTTTGGTATGTATGATGAGTTAACGTTGGTATAATTAAGAGATGGTCCATAAACAACGTCAAATTTGTCCCCAACTCGTGTTTTGATAAATGCTATGAACTTATCCTTTATTGCGTTATCACATTCAGGATACATACGATCTACAATGATAAATGGCTTCTTTGTTTTTGAGTCGATCACCAGTCTTACAAGCGATCTCTTTATCATCTTTGAGCCGAGCTTATTCATATTAGTACCCGATGTAATATATATAAGTCCTACAAATGGGTCTACGATGGAACCAATTAATGCTTTTTTATATTGACCATCCCAACTCTGGCAGGATGTAATACCTCTCATAGACATTGTTGCTATATCCCAGAGACCATCTATACCGTCAGAAGAAAAAACAACTTGAAAACGATCATGTGGTAGATTATCAGAGCTAAATCTCTTAAACTCCGGCATCGAATCAAGTCTTTCAATCCTTATACCACACTTTAATTCTGTTAATGCTTGGTATATTTTGTTGTAGACCTTGAATAGAGACTCACCTTTCTTATACACGACCGATCCGTCTTTATCACAAATATCGGTGCATAGTTTTAGCGATATCTTTCCGTTGCTACTATGTATAGATAGGTTTGCCGGGGATAGGCTCCTTATTAATTTACCTAACACTTCCCCAAGATTGTAAATGGCTTTTAGCTTTTTCTCTGTTACTTTCTTGGTCGAATAATAAGTTTTATATGAGTAGAGCCTTATTGCGGGATCGTCAAAAATGTATGAGAATGCCTGGATTAATATTTTAGCCGACTCCATTACAAAATTGTCGTTATCAAGAACAATATCTTCGCTACAATTAGGCAAACCAATCTTCGGGTATACTTTGCCTACCTTACTAAATTGGTTCAAACCTTTTTTCAGGAATGCCGGTAATTCTTTTTTGTCTATAAACTCTTGTATTGATGTCATGGAATTTCAGATTAGTGTTAGATACTTGTTAAGCTGTTCTTCGTATTTAGCAAACTTTGGATTATACTGTTTGTTCCAATTAACGATATTGCTTATTGGCCAGCCGTATTCCTTGTTCAACCAGATAAATGCCTTAATAAGATTTGTTGCTACGTTTAGATTTCTCTTCTCATATGTATCTATAACTGCCTCGCCCGCGACGAGGAGGCCGAACACCTGCACCGCGCTCGTGTTCGCGCAAATCTCCTCAAACTCGCTGTCAATAATCTTATATTCCCACTTATAGAGCTTGGTATTGTCGTCATAATCGAATTTAGTTTCCGTATAAGAGATAAACATACACTATCCTACATTAACATTAGATATTTATTGACGTCTTCTTCGTATCTAGCGAACTTTGGATTCCACTGTTTGTTCCATTTAACGATATCGCTTATTGACCAGTCGCTTATCTTACTCTGCCAGATAAATGCTTTGACGAGACTCGCTGCTATATTTAGGTTTCTCTTCTCGTATGTGTTTATAACTGCTATGGCCACGGCCGAGGCCTCGCAAATATCTTCAAACTCACTATCAATAATCTTATATTCCCAACTATATAGATTGGTCTTGCTGTCATAACCGAGGTATTTTTTGAGTTCGTATGAGAGGAACATAAGCTAATTCACGGTAGAGGGCTAACTTTGCTTGAACTACATTTGGATACAAGTTCTTTTAGCTTTGGTTTCATTAGTTCATTAGTTTTTGGTAGCAATATATTCATCATCGAAATAATATGTTCCGATTTAAGCTTACCCTTGTCTTTTAGCTGTAGTTTTCCATTCATATCCTTAACCAATTTTGACTTGATCTCATTAAGGACTTTCGATCTATTGGCAAAACAAGACTGGTAAATTCTCTTCGCAAAAAGATCCGATGACGTAAATGCTTCCTTGTCAACCGATTTTACGAACGCATTACCAATAGACCGAGCAAAATCAGATATAAGATAAGAGAAATTGAACTCCTTCTTATCATCACCTTTTAGTTTGGTAATAGTAGGCTTAAGCGAGTTTGGGAATGCTTCTATATTGGTTTCTTTAATCGCTTCTAAAAATGATTTATCGAAGTCCTTTAAGAAACGCCCTATCTTCTTTTTGACGTTCTTCTCGAATAGGATTGCATTTTTATCGTTCTTATTGGAAGATTTATCTACTACTCTAATATCTTGGTAGGATGCTATTGATTCCAAGCCCTCACAAGACCCATCGTCATGACCGCTTGTCTTTTTGAGCAGTTTTCTTATCTCTGTTAATGGCATATAAGTGTTTTTAAGTCCATCACCCTCTATATTGGGAGCATATTGAACATTGAATTTCCCACCTGTTTTACTTTTCAGAAAGTTCTTAAATTGCTCAACTACTCTTGTATCAGCACTGGGATACATATAGTCCATAAGCAGATATGGTTTATTTGTTTTGCTATCAACCACGAATCTCACAAGGCATCTTCGGATCATTCTCGATCCTTTTTCGCTAAATTTTGCTCCAGAAGTAAGATACATAATTCCAACAAACGGATCAATGACACTACCAATCGTGCAATGCTTATATTCCCCGTCCCAACTTTGGCAGGATTTTACACCACGCATGCTCATTGTTGCTATATCCCAAGCGCCAGCTATATCATCGGATGAGAATACTATTTTTAGTTGATTGTTTGGGACGTTTTCGGTGCTAAAAGTCTTGAACGCATGTATATCCTCAAGTCTCTCAAGCTTGGCGAATTTACCCTCCTCCAATAGATCGTTTAGCTTGTTGTATACTCTAAATAATGATTGACCCTCCCTAAATGCTGGCCTATCATCTCCATCTATATTAATGTCTAATGGTAGGTTAATTGTTAGTCTACCATTGCGTTCTACTATAAATGATCCCCGCTCTTTAGAATGAACTATACCGCTTACCGCTGAAAGTAATGCTATTAATTTGCTTCCTTGTGTTTTACGCCCCTCACTCATATTTGGTTTGGAAGAGATAAACTTTGGCAGAGTTTCAAGCCTATGAGCTATATTGTTGTCAATGGATGCTATAAGTTGTTTAGCAGCTTCTATCGCTGGTTTTACGTTATCTATCTTTATACCTTCCTCGCAATTAGGTAGACCGATGGATGGAAATACTTTGCTAATCTTGGTGATCTTATTGAACACCGGATGCTTAGTAAACCAGTTGGGAAACTTCTTCTCTTTAAATAGGTCTGCGATTAATACCATGTTAACCCAATAGTTTCATATAGATTGCCGTAGCGGGGTGATTAACCTCTGGTGTCTTCGTCTCAACAACTCTAATCTTCTTTAGTTCAGTTAGGAGATAGGCAGATATCTTTTCGCAAGAGAGTTTAGCGAGCTTACGTATAACAACATCATCAATTTTTGAATATGATGATCCGTAAATATACATTGACAACACGGAATTTATCGCATCAAATAGTCTATCTTCGAGCTTATCAGCAAGAAGCAATTCTATAGCAGACTTTAGGAATGCGGCCTTGTTTGTATATTTATCCATACTAATATTATCGAAGAACTTCTTAACTTCTGCTTGAATGCACCTAATCAAATAAAACGAATGATCCCTATAATAATCAGTACCTCTCAATACCTTAAATGTTGATTTAGAACCTACCGGAATATCTGTTAGCCTCATTGATCTGGCAGCTGTGATAGTTTTTGCCGCAACATTAATACCAATCGTCTCTAACTTTTCTCTTACCTGCTCCCTAATACTATCTTTGCTGCTAATATCTGTCTTATATTCTACTTCGCTGTCTCTGTACGGGTAATTAGGTTGCTTTAACTCTTTAACCACCTTACTCATTGGAATATATACCGATGTTTTTCGCATCTCTGGCAAATATACCACATTAAACTTATTATCGGTTCTTGTCTTTAAGAAACCAATAAACGCATTCAACGCACCTTTTTCCATTGACGGATACATTTTCTCAAGACCAATAAACGGTATCTTCTTTTTCTCGTCGACCATAAACCTAACAACACAACGTCTAATCATTTTGTCGCCAAGATCATTATATTTAGCACCAGATGTAAGATAGATAATAGCAGTAAATGGATCAACTACCGAACCGATTATATGAGACGAATTAACACTATCCCAGCTTTGACAAGACGTAATACCACGCATACTCATCGTTGCAATATCCCACATGCCATCCGATCCGTCTGACGAAAAACGCACCTTGTATTTTAATGCTGGCACGTTTTTACTGCTAAACTCCTTAAACTCCTCAAGACTTTCGTATTTCTCCATTGGTAAAAAATGACCATCCCGAAGAATATCGTTTAGCTTGTTGTAGATACGGAACAATCCCTCACCTGATTTGAATATGATCTTATCCTCAATATCAAGAATGTTTTGTGGTAGATTGAGTGTGATCTTGCCTCTTTGTAGTTTCAGACATTTAGACTTTGATCTTGTGAGAGTTGTTTTGACCGCACCGAGTAGCTTGTTAACGTTTTCAAGCTTCTTTTTACGTTTCGGGCCAATTGTATCCGACTTTTTAGAACAATAGTTATGAAGAGTAGTAATACGTTCGTCAACAAGATATTTAATCTCACTAACCAAATTATTAGCAGCATCCCTTGCTTCTTTCTTGTTGTCTACCTCAATTTCAGCCTCGGAGTTTGGAAGACCGATCTCTGGGAAAACCTTACGAACTTCCTTAAAGGCCTGGAAGATACTATGAGACGTGATAAATGCTGGAAACTTCTTATCCGAAAAAATCTGATTTATGTTTGACATTATATTCCCGTATTTAAATCAGTGAAACTATATCGACAACTTATTCGTTAAAAAACTGATGTCAAGGGTGAAAGAGTTTTTATAATTGGTGAGTCTTTCAATCAATTCTCCTTGCGAATTTCTCTTGGTTATTTTTTAGATCGGAAAACCTATATCGCTCAATATTTGCTAAGTTAATATTGCTGTATTCGTTATCATTTGTGATCTCTCTCAGCACTTTAAGATAGGGAGGCGTTATGACTTTTTCCGACATGTCCTTTAGCTCTATCTCCAGTATTGCGAGGCCCAGCAATTTCTCCTCAAATACATCAAACTCAAAATTCCTATTGTCAAACTTAATGTAGTATCGTACTTTTATAATCCTATTCTTTGAGCTATCAACGAAACTATTTAGCTTGGTGGAATATTCATTTTGGGTTAGATCCTTCTCAAACTCTTCGCTAATACCCGGAGAAATATATTTCTTTTTGGTGTATATGTATGATACTGGCGGCACACCTTTTCTATAGTCGCATACAACTCTTATACGTGAAGATTGCTCATTGTCTTCTTTTAGGTATGTCTGAAATATTCTTGCTTTATCGGATGTTAGGACCTTGAACTTGCCATACCATTTTAGCGGAAGTTCAACAAGGAAACGTCTTTCTTTTTCGATCTTTAACATTTAGCAATAGTCTTGTATATGTGTAAGGAGAATATCATATGGTTTCAATAGGACTAATTAATGAGAGTTCAATGGTATCAAACGATCAAGCGGCTACCATGGCTGCGGCGTGTCAAATTCAATTAGATCTTCATGTACTTCCCGCGTGGCGTCTACGACCAGTGACTATTAAATTCTATGCTGATAAAACTCAAGTCCCAGGATATGCTTGGCTAATAAGCGTAATCGATACACCCGACGTAGCAAATGCTCTTGGATATCATAACGAACAAAATGACCGTCCCGATGGTTTTGTGTTCTGTTCTCCGGTTCTTAATAATGGTGGAGGTATTATTACGTCGTTAAATAATATTACCGTTAGCAGTGTTCTTAGCCACGAATGCATTGAGTTAGTTGGAGACCGTTTTTGTAACGAATACTGCGACAATGGAAGCACTTCTTGGGCTTTAGAACTATGCGATCCGGTGCAGAATAATAGCTATACCATAAATGTTAACGGAACAAACGTTAGTGTAAGTGATTTTTGTTTTGAGTCGTTTTTCAATCCACAGGCAAAATCACCAGATAACATGCCATTTAACTATATGAAAACACTATCTGCACCATTTTCTCTTGATAAGGGAGGTTATGCGATAATTAGAACTGGCGGGCCGGGTAGCGAATCACAAATATTTGGCGAACAATTCCCAGAATGGCTAAAAACCTTGAAGAAAAATGAATTCTCACGGACGTTTAGACGCATTTAGTCTTTTCGCGTTTAATTTTACGCCAAAAACCATTTTATTTATCCTACATTTTCCATATTAAAAATCCATTGCCTCGCCCCACTTCAATAAAAACTCTCTAATCTCAACCAAACGACCCGCATGTTCTTTAGGGAAATCGGTAAAACATATTCTATCTGTAAGATCTCCTAAAAGACAAACAGAAAGCCAGGGACTATTATCACGATCCATAGAGTTTCCGCTATTGTGACCAACACTATCTTTCAATCGCTCTAACACCCACGGAATGATTTGTTTGCCGCCAGCTTTAAGTTTTATGTATGCCAAATGATTCGTATCGTGGAAAGAGTTACCAGCGGTTTCATTAGACCATTGTTTATATAGCAGCAGGAATTCTTCTTTGGTCATTTTAATTCTCCTTTATTAATCTGCATCAAGATCAATGAAACTCAAACCATTAAATCTCAATATCAAATCTCCCACCTTGTTCATAATAGCCTTTTCTACCTTCTTCTTAACAACATTACGAACTTCTTCGGCGAGGTGCAAGTAAGCTCTATCAATCCAGCGATCATCTAACGCAATTCCCGAAACCGTTATATTTGGTTTCCCTCCACGCTTAAAATAACCCCAACCGGTATAGCTCATTCTGCCGGTTGAGGAGAGAGTAAATATTTTCTCTGGTCTATAGTTTTCTCCATCTGCTTCTCTTGGGAGTGGCATATTGTAGTGAGGGATTGAAAATGACTCCCGTTTTAGGAACTCCATCATTTTAAGTAGCTGATCTGTCGTTGGCTGCATATTACACCAATATTAAATATCTGTTAACGTCTTCTTCGTATTTGGAGAATCTTGGATCATACTGTTTGTTATATTTGATCAGATCTCTCACTGCCAAATTGTATTTTTTGCCATACCATATAAATGCTTTGGCAAGATTTGCTGCTACATTAAGATTTCGTTTTTCGTATATATCAATAACAAAACTCCCGATCCCAGCTTCGAAATCACCAAAAATTTCCTTAAACTCACTATCAATAAGATTATAATCCCAACGATCCGGGTTAGTACTGCTTTTAACGTATTCGCACGAGATAAACATCCTTTAATTATCCGAAAATATTACTTCGGCTAACATCACACAAGATTCTAACGTTGGTCCACATTTGTTTGCAAGTGTTTTTCGTGTATCTCCTGTAAACGATGCATATTTTATCTTCTTCTGTCCAGCATAAAATGGAGAAACACACATTAGATTATTAGCAGAAACAACCTTGCTACTATCATCGTTGTAGTAGCTTACCTCAATACATTTCGTCCCATACGCGGGTCCAGAATACGTTGTCTCAAATACACACTCTATCCACACGAGCGATGGGTTTACTTCTTTTTGCTCACAAGTCCAGTTAATCGGATAACTAACACCTTTTGCTATTTGTGTTGCTACGAATTTAGGACTTTCTACTTCTGTTGGTAGAGATATATTTGACACACATCCTACCAGAAATGCTGCTAATATTAGATACCTCATTTTATGATCTCTCGTCGAAGAAAACCATCAGCCCTGTGCTAGTGGATGAATTGACAACGTATATAGTTATTACGAAAAAATAATAGGACTTTGGTCGAATTTACAGCAAAATATTTATTTACAGGATATATAGACAGTATGCATCACAAAGCATTCAAATTTCGTCTGTATCCAACCGAAAAGCAAGCCGAATTTCTTTTCAAGCAGTTTGGAGCGGTTCGTTTTGTATATAATCGTTTTCTTGCTAACCGAAAAGACGAATATATCAACAATAAGAAATCTCTCAACTATTATACCGATGCTAAACTTTTAACCAATCTTAAACAACAAGACGGTTATGCGTGGCTCTATGATATCAATGCGCAAACTCTTCAGTCTTCTCTTCGTAATTTGGATGTAGCATATCAGAACTTCTTTAAGAAAAGAGCTAAATTTCCTCGGTTTCATAGTAAGAAAAATAAGCAGTGCATCAAGATACCGCAGTTTTTCAAAATTGAAAACAGCCAGCTCTTCATACCGAAACTAAAGAGTGGTATTAAAATAACCCAGCATCGAACAATAACCGGTAAAATGCTATCTTGCTCAATATCTAAAACTCCTACAGATAAATATTATGTTTCAATAGTTTGTGAGACAGACATTGAACCATTAGCAAAGTCAGACAAAATGATTGGAGTTGATCTTGGTCTTAAATCTTTCATAGTTTCTTCCGATGGTAAAGTAGCAAAGAGCCCCAAATTTTACCGTAAGTCAGAGAAAAAACTTAAACACGAACAGAGGCAGTTATCAAAGAAACAGAAAGGATCCAATAACAGAAATAAACAGAGAAAGTATGTAGCAAGAATACACGAATATATAGCAAACAGCAGAAAAGATTATCTTCATAAGGTAAGCAGGAAACTAATTGACGAAAACCAAGTCATCATAGCAGAGAGCTTAGCAGTTAAAAATATGATCCGT
>WNFI01481265.1_pt1 | contig 47590 bp, 73 predicted proteins | sample 5400471 | NCBI WGS metagenome assembly WNFI01 (sample SAMN13153348, study PRJNA577476) | soil metagenome | isolation source: 100 cm saprolite on Douglas fir-dominated hillslope | place: USA:California | collected 2013-09-17
CTTCGATATGTCTATCTTTCTCGAGAGTGCATCTGAGCTTGGTGTGTCGGGGAACAGTGCCATCATGTCACTATACTCGAACCCATCTCGCGTGGGCACTATAGCACTGGTGCGCGCGCTCTCACAGAACACTCTGAGGCTGAAGCTTACCACTTGAGCGAAGCTGGCTCCCTGAGGCAGCACTCCGTAGGGCTTCTCTGGATCTAATTTCTTGATGAGATCTACACAGGCCATGCAGTCGCGTGGGTTCACTCTAATCTGCACCACGCGGCCGGCCCTGAGCTTCTGCTGATTCACCTGTTTCTCCTTTGCCGCTCTGATGTTCCAAAATGGAATGCCAGTATCATATCACAAGCCTGCTGCTGTGTCAATGGTCAATGGTCTCACTGTTGCATGTCTTGTGTTTGAGTGTTGTGAGATTAGATATATCTCCTACTCTCTCTCTCTCTCTCTCTCTCTCTCTCTCTCTCTCTCTCTTAGGAGATATATCTAATCATACAACCAGTAAAACACGCAACACGCAACAAGTGCAACACTGCAACACACAACATGCGGACACGCGGACGTGCAAAGTCCCCCAGAGAACTTCCTGGAGACCTTACATTTGTTGTAGGATATCATTCAGGATCAGTGTCCAGGAGCGTCTGGAACCCAGAGCTCGTCTGCACGGTGAGAGACGCGGACTCGTCCAAGAATACGTTTAGCGTAATCACGTCCGTTGAGGCGTAGTGTGAGAGCTTGTCCATCAGTTCTTGAACAGTTATCTTGACCATGTTTGTTTCCCTTCATTGAGTTGTTAAAGATCAGGAGTCCTGCCAATGGGCAGGCGAGAGCCCTCGCGGGCTCCCGTCTTACCACTGCTTAGGCGGCTTTCTTGGCTGCCGTGTCGGCGATGCCGTATTTCTTGAACAGCTCGGCACGCTTCGCGGGGTCACTCATTACGAGGGAGATAGCTTCCTCCTCGGTCATGCCTACACTGCGGGTTCCCGGAGCGTGGTCTTTGACCACAATTGAGAACTCGTCGGGGACAGCCTTCTTGGTCCTGAACCCACCCTGGACCCTGACCACAAGAGCCTGAAGCGTGTATGCCCTCAGAATCTCGTCGGTAACTCCGGTCCAGTCCACAGTCATGCGAGTCTTCTTCTGCGGACCTTTGGCAACGAGCCGCGTGTTGAACGTAACTACTTGCTTGCCTTGTAGCATTTGAGCACTCCTCGAGTTGTGAAAGAACATGCACCTCGAATTGAGGTGGTCGCCCAATGGGCTGACATGGGTATGACCCACTCAACATGGAATGGTTCCACATTGTTACATATTGCAGCGCATCATTGGATGAGGTCCGAATGGTGCACAGCAACATGGAACCCATGAGATTATCACCCACCTCGAATGGGCGGCTAAGTTGGTGAGCGCCAACCTACCCCCGGGGGGAAAAGATTTTTGCCTTGCCGGCGGACTTAAGGCACAAAACTATTTTCGCTGTACCCTAAACCTTTATAGTAACCGCATTCGTAGTTGCCGCCGTTGAATTTGGGTTGACACCCAGCTTGGAACGTGCTACCATCCAGCGTATGGGAAGAGAGCAAGATTTGAGGTCACTGCTCACCGAGGCACAGCTCGCAGCGCTGAGCCGAGTGCGCGCGCATCTTTTACAGAGAGGAGATTTAGATGAGTTGGAGCTTCGTAGTAGCCAACAAGGACAAGACAGCAGCGAGCAGTGCAGTGCAGCAACAGCAGTACGTCCCGCAGGGAATTAAGGACGCTATCGTAGCTGTAGTGGATGGACTCTCCTTATCTGATGGGGCAGGGTTCGTTGTAGAAAGTAACAGCCATCTAGACTCCTCAGGAGGTAACTGCACCTTCAGAGTACTAACGTATAGTACAATGGTGGTGTAGTTTGGACACGCTGCCAAGCCGGCAGGTTCGGCTCCAGGAACTCAGCCCCAAGCATAAGGGAGTTGCTTCCCTTCTGGCGCAGGGAGCAGGCCGCGAGGTAGCAGCCGCAGCGTTCGACTACACACCTGAGTATGTAACGTGGTTGGGAGGTGACCCCTTGTTCATTGCCTACGTAAAGGAGATGAGCAAGCTGGTTGACACCAGGCTGGAGCTACTCTATGAGAAGAGTGTCGACGTGATTGCAGAGGGGCTCACTAAGGGTAATGGAGAGGAGAAGCTCAAAGCAGCTCGCCTTCAGTTGGAGGCCACTCAGCGCATTGGAAAGGACCGCCGAGCTCCGGATGGAGGACAGGACTCTGACCACCTTGAGGCCCTCTCACAGAGGCTCATCAAACTGCTACATCAACAGAAAGAGAGGACGTATGAAGGGACAGCACAAGTCGTCACGCAAGAGTAGTGGGGGCTACCACTTCCCGGGGCACCAGTTCACTACCCCAGCAGCACCGAGTAAGTTCAAGGATAGGAAGCTGTTAGGCTCAACGGAGCAGTTGCCGCCCACTGAGCAGGCGCCAATAAGGCAACGGACACGTATGGCAGGGGGAGGCTAAGGTGAATCTCTTTGGAGCTCTACACAACTTCCTCGATCGTGAGCTAGTGGGGAGGGTGAGGATCATGCCTGACTTTCGAGTTGCTATTGAGTCTATTCCTCACTCTAGCCAGCGGTATGAGACGATCGGAGACTGGTACGACAGGCATGGTGTGCAGATTATTAGGGTCTCTCAGATGAGTGACTGGCGACGTGAGGCTCTTGTGGCTGTGCATGAGTTGATTGAGTGGCTGATCGCTAAGCACAATGGGGTCACAGAGGCCCAGGTGGATGAATTCGATTTCAAGTTCGAGGCGGCCCGCCGGCCTGGTAACACTGATGAGCCGGGGGATAACCCAGAGTGCCCAGTCTATCGAGAGCACCAGATCGCCACCGCCGTTGAGAGGCTCTTGGCCGTTGAGTTAGGAGTTGACTGGAATGACTATGAGAGGGAGTGTCAGCGCTTTAATCTAGAGCGAGCTGGCCGTGGGAAGTGAGCCGTACCACTTTTGACAGGCTCTGTGGTGTCGCAGAAAGTAACAGGAGGCGTGTTGGGAGTTGTCTACGAGCTTCTCTGCCAAGTGACAACGAGTGCTGGGCAGACCCTTCAGATGAGTGCCTTCCTGGCAGTGGCTCCGGACCTCGTATGAGCGGTGTGAAAATCAAGGCAATTAGATCAGAGTATGAGAGTATTGATCTTATGCTACGTGAGGTTCAGGAGCAGTTCGGGCATATACGCTCTGGGATCATAATAGCTTTTATTGAAGGCGGAGATATGCACACATGCTACTATGCGACAAGTCAGGAGCTGGCGATGGCTAGCGTTAGGTTAGCTGAGCTAGCTAGCCGTAATGACTACCAGGACTTCAAGAGATGAGTGACCGGCGCTGCGCCGGCCGTAGGCCAGGCGGGGCACAGAGCTACCAATGGTAAAGCTCACAGCTGAACTCGTAGAAAGTTTCGCCGGTACCTTTCTCTCGCCGCGCTACGACGACCCCAAGCCAACGCCGCAGTTCCATCGCGAAGTGTGGGCAGCCTACTGCAGCGCTCATCCCCAGGTTGCATGTGCTGCCCCTCGGGATCATGCCAAGTCAACTGGCCTCACCTTCGACTTTACCCTCGCCGGAGTTATGTTCAGGGTGTTCGACTACGTAATCATCATCGGTGCCACGGAGGAGAAGGCAATGGAGCAGCTCTCCAATATCAGTGGAGAGCTACACGACAACGAAGACCTCCGCCGTGAGTTCCGCATCAAGGGCTTCCTGGCTGACCAAAAGGGCGAGATTATTGCTGAGATGCAGGACGGGCACACCTTCCGCCTTCTTGCTCGAGGAGCTGAGCAGAAGATTCGTGGCGCTCTGTGGAAAGGTAAGCGGCCCAACCTACTCATGTGCGATGATATAGAGGATGATGAGCAAGTTGAATCTAAGGACAGACGGCGAAAGTTTCGTCACTGGTTCTTGCGGGCTGCTCGTCAGGCTCTAGGGATGTCCGGGGTTATTAGGGTGCATGGTACTATTCTCCATCAGGACTCGCTGCTAGCAAGGTTGATGAGGAACGAGACCTGGCACTCTCTAATCTATCGAGCTCATAGTAGCTTTGACGACTTCTCTAACATTCTGTGGCCGGAGCGGTGGTCTGAGCAGGCCTTGCGTAGGCGCCGACAGGAATTCATTGCAGATAATGATGCCCCGGGCTACTCTCAGGAGTTTCTAAATGACCCGTTCGATCATGGTGAGGCCTACCTTAGAAGAGACGACTTCCTACCGATGGAAGAAGAAGACTTCAAAGCTGACAAGCTCCTCTGTGCTGCCTGGGACTTTGCCATCACTCAGAGTGCTAGTTCAGATAACACCTCCTGTACTGTTGGAGGTAAGGATGCCCTCAACTTGCTGCATGTTGTCGATCAGCGTCTCGGCAAATGGGACAGTTTCCGTATTATCGAGGAAATGTTCAGCGTCCAGCTAGCGTGGAACCCTGACCTGCAGTGGGTCGAAGATGACCAAGTTTGGAAAGCCCTCTCCCCTATGGTGTACCGTGAGATGCAACTGAGGGATGTGTGGATCAACCTCTTTCCAGTGCGGGCAGTGAAGGACAAAGCAGCTCGTGGTAGGTCCCTCCAGAGGCGCCATCGTGCGCGCGGGATGAGATTCGACAAGCAGGCCTCTTGGTATGCTGGCTATGAGTTCGAACTCCTTCGGTTTACTGAAACGAGTCAGGCAATACACGACGACCAGTTTGACTCTACCTCGCTGCTAAGCCGGGGCTTCGACGAATACAAGCACGTCGAGGTAGGAGACTTCCTCACTGACGACGAGGAGGAGTTCCTGAGGCAAGACCCTCGGCTGCTGGTTGGCAGAAATGCAGTAACTGGATACTAGTATGCAGCCTCCAAACTCTGTTAAAGCTTCAGTTAACTGTGACCTGTCTGAGGTCTCACTCGAGGAGGCTGTTCTCACTGTATGGAAGGTTTCTACCTGCACACTGACAGTGAGTCCCAGTGCGGAGATTGACGCTAAGAAGTTGCTGAAATTCATCGGTGCAGACTCTATAGAACATCCATTGACTCCTGTTATTCACCTCGTAATCGACCCTTCATATGCTCGCTACGAGTGGTCTTTGGCTGCTGCTGGTAAGGTGTACTGGAGTCCTGGAGTGATATAGGAGCGTTCCAATTTGGATCATTAGAGGAGAATGAATGCTCTCTTTCCTGAATGGTAAGTTCCCTGAGGTGGTATTCGTAACTATCCTCCTCCAGACTGCTGCTGCCATCTGGTGGGCCTCTGGTCTTACTTCTATCGTTGGCTCTCAGGGAGACTCTATCAAGGAGCTCAGAATTGAAGTCCTCTGTCTTCCGTATGATCTGGGGAGAGGCCTCCTCTTACCTACAAGCTCGGCAGGAGCACACCCAAGAGCTCGAGCGCATGAAACTCCAAAACGATCTCGAGGGAGCTCGTGCTGACCGTGACCTTGTCCGGCTCAAGCTCCAGTCCGAGCTCGGAGTAAAAGAGGTCCAGATCGCCGGAGATCTTGCTATCCAAAAGTCTGAGGCTGATGCCTTCCTAGAGGCGATGAAGAACTCGCTTAAACCAACTGGCATCTTCTTCATAGATCTATGGAATGGAATCATCAGGCCGGCGGCTGCCTCCTTCGTCCTCCTCCTGTGGTTCTCAAAGGTCCTTGGCCAGGGCTTCGTAATGGACGAGTGGGATATGGATATCTCTGGTGTTGTCCTAGGCTTCTATTTTGCTGACCGCTCTCTGAAGACTCGCAAATGATGGACCTAACGAAGCTCTACGAGTTGATTAGGAGATTTGAGGGCTGTCGCCTAGTGCCCTACATCTGCCCGGCAGGTGTGTGGACTTGCGGGTGGGGCTCTACCGGCCTAGACGTTTTCCCCGGGCAGCTCTGGACTCAAGAGTATGCTGATCGACGCCTTCAGGTTGACGCCACGAAGTTCTCCCGTGGGACGTTGCTAGCCTGCCCTGGCCTTGAAGACGACGTGCTGTGCGGGATTTCAGACTATACCTATAACTGTGGCCTCGCAGCGTTGCAAGCCTCTACGCTTCGCAGGAAGCTCAATGCCAGGGACTGGGCAGGAGCTCGCCGTGAGCTCTCCCGGTGGGTACACGGAGGTGGCCGTGTGCTACCAGGCCTGGTAATCCGTCGGCAGGCCGAGGCAGCGCTGCTACCAGCATGATGCTCAACACTGCTATGGTTCCACGGAGTCCGGTCTCCGCCTCGGGAGGGTTTTCCCATGCCAAGCAGTGGTTGGACTTAGCAGAGCCCGATGCTGGCCGAAGGCACGCTGGCCGCAGTTCGAGGTGGTCTTGACCATGCTAAGACTAGACAGGCATCTTGCGCTGAACAAGGACACTACTGAGGCTCCGAACTTGTGTGATAGATTCGATCGCCAGGATCTCCAGCGCATTGGTGAACTGGTACACGAGGGCTACTCCCGCGATGATCAAACTCGCGCTAAGTGGAAGCGCCGTACCGACGCTGCCATGAATCTTGCTCTCCAAGTAGCAGAGACCAAGAGCTTCCCTTGGCCGAACGCGGCCAACGTCAAGTTTCCCTTGGTGACTATCTCTGCAATGCAGTACCACGCGATGGCCTACCCCGTGCTAGTGGAAACTCCTAGCGTCGTACAGTACCGCCCTATTGGTGAAGACCCCACTGGGGAGCGCCGGAACCGTGCAGACCGTATCGGCGCCCACATGAGCTATCAGGTACTTGAGGAGGATCGAGCCTGGGAGGAGCTCCACGATAAGCTCATCTTGAATAACTCTATTGTTGGGACCACTTTCAAGAAGAGTTACTTCAGTCCTGAGCGCGGCCACAACGTCAGTGAAATGGTGTTGGCCAAGGACTTAGTACTCGACTACTACGCTAAATCTGTGGAGAGTTGCCTCCGCAAGACTCACGTCATCCCTATCTATCGGAACGAGATGTACGAGCGCTCCCAGACGAAGACCTTCACTGATGTGAGGGAAGAGCCTTGGTTTCAGGGCGCTGCTGTAGTGCCTCATGAGGAGCAGTACAACGCTAAGCAAGACAACAGGCAAGGCATTACTAAGCCTATCCAGGCTGACGAGATTACGCCGTTCACCTGCCTCGAGCAGCACTGCTCCCTCGACCTAGATGGTGACGGCTACCTGGAGCCTTACATCGTAACTATTGAGCACTCCTCCAAGCAGGTTCTCCGCATAGTGACTCGATTCGACTGGGACGATGTGGAGCTGGACCGCAAGGCTGTGCTGCGAATCCACCCTACGGAGTATTTCACCAAGTATGGTTTCATCCCCTCGCCGGACGGAGGAATCTATGATATTGGATTCGGGGTTTTACTCGGGCCGCTCAATGAGTCCACAAACTCTATTATCAATCAACTCATTGATGCTGGCACAATGTCACTTACCGCTGGTGGGTTCCTCGGAAGGGGCGCCAAGATCAGGGGAGGAGTCTACCAGTTTGCTCCTTTTACTTGGGCTAGGGTAGATTCAACAGGGGATGACCTCACCAAGAGCATGCTCCCGCTGCCAGTGAGGGAGCCTAACGCTGTGATGTTTCAGCTCCTCTCACTAATCATAAACTACACCAACCGCATCAGCGGAGCTAACGACACTACGGTTGGTGAGAACCCTGGGCAGAACACTCCTGCCGAGACCTACCGCCGCATGGCTGACGCAGGACAGCGTATCTACAGTGCAATCTTCAAGCGCCACTGGCATTGCATGAAGGAGGAGTTCAGGAAGCTCTACCTGCTTAACGCCCGATTTCTGCCACAGAAGAAGAACTTCGGCTCCAAGCAGGGGTGGATTATGAGAGAGGACTACCTAGGCGACCCCAGCGACGTTGCTCCCGTGGCTGACCCCAACGTCACGTCTGACCACATGAAGATGCTTCAGGCTCAAGCCCTTAAGCAGGCTGCCTACACTACCCAGGGCTATGTCCTCGAGGCAGTTGAGCGCCGCTACCTCAAAGCCCTCAAGGTGGATGGCATCGACGAAGTCTACAAAGGCCCTGGCAAGGTGCCTATGTTGCCCAACCCCAAGGTGATGGTGGAGCAGCTCAAGCAGCAGCCCAAGATGCTGGCTTTGCAGCTTGACAAGCAGCAGTTCCTCATGGAACTCATGGAGACCCGCAGAGTTAACAATGCCAAGATCATTGAGCTTGAGGCTAAGGCAGCACTGGAAATGGAGGAGGCTGGAGGGGTCAAGGAAGGGCATAGAATAGCGGCCTTTGAGGCTGCCATTGGAGCACTGAGGGCGCATGACGAAGCATTGCGAGGTCGAATTGAACTTATGTTGAAGCAGCAGGAGGCAGAGGAGAAATCGGATGGATCAAGTACCGACAGAGGAGGACTGGCTAGCATGGGTGGACCACCCGGTCTCCCGAGCCTTCCGGGAGCTCCTGCGCCAGCGTAGGGACTCACTTAAAGAAGAGTGGGCTAATGGATTCTACACTGTCACCGACCACTTCTCAACTGCAGTAGCTAACGCTCGAATGCAGATGGGGTGCGAGGTACTACAGAGAATTATAGAGCTGGACTACACTCAATTCATAGGAGACATAGATGACGGAGCCCATGCTGAACAATCCTAGCGGCTTGCGCCCTAAAGGACACGCCGTGCTTGTGAAGCCCTACGAGGAGCCCAAGCGTCGCAACAGTCTCATTGCTATCCCTGAGCACGTAAGGGCTCGTCAGGAACTACTGGAACAGAAAGCAACGGTGATCGAGGTAGGCTCAGAGGCATGGAAGGATGAAAAGAGTCCACGAGCTATGCCAGGGGATATAGTGCTTATTGCAGCATTTAGTGGGCACATGGCAGTTGGCCCCTTGGATGGAGTTCAGTACCGCCTAATTAACGGACGAGATATCTTTGCTGTGGTAGAGGAGAACGGGCATGATCTTTACAAGGATTAATACTTCTCCTCGCTGGTGGTTCTGGTATCTAACGCACAAAGTTGCTGGCATAGCTTCAAACTGGTTATCGGGCCTAACCTTGTTTGCTGCCCGACGAGCCTTTGATATTGCTGAGGAGAAAAGAAATGGCTGACGAGAGAGACTACGAAGCTGAAGCAGCTGCCCACGGGCATGTTACTAAGGACCAGTGGAAGGGTGCTCCCGAAAAGTGGGTTGATGCTAAAACCTACATGGAACGTGCGGAGACCTTCATTCCCTTTCTGCGCAAGCAGAACCGCGATACTGAGGCTCTGCTCGAGCGGGAGCGACAGGAGCGCCTTAAACTCTCTGCAGACCTTGAAGCCAGCCGCAAGTCTATTGAAACTCTCAACAAGCTCCATGAGGAGGATCGCCTTGCAGCCGTTGAAGAAGCTAGAAAGGAAGTGAAAGCTCAGATCGCTCAGGCTGCCAAGGACGGCAATACAGAGGTCCTAGGGGAGCTAACTGAGCAGCTGGTGAAGCTCAATGCTCCTGCGGCACCGAGGGCAGGCGATGAGATTGATCCCGGCGACAAGGGCAGAGAGGATATTAGGGCAGAGCCCCAGCTGCATCCTGACTTCATTGAGTGGACCAAGCGTAACCCCTGGTATGGAATCGATGCCTACAAAAGTGATCTTGCGTTGACTGAAGCCCGTCGGTTGAGGCGGACGGGGGATACCTCCAATGGGACTGAGTTCTTTGATAAGGTGGCGGCAGGCGTGGACAAAATCCTGCGCCCTCAGGCTTCTCGCTCTCGTGTGGAGGCTTCTAGTCTCGAGGGGGGTGGTGGGGGGTTGACAGGCGATTCCAACTATGATAATCTCCCCGCAGAAGCCAAATCTGAATGTGCAAAGGAAGCTAAGCGACGTGTGGGGCCGGACAAGTCATATAAAACTGTGGCAGAGTGGAACAAAAGATATGCGGAGCTCTACTTCAGCCAGCCAGGGGTTCGCCAATGAGTGACGTCGCTAACGAGCCTGCCCCGCGTGTGCGGGACACCAACTTCGACCCAGAGCAGAAGCTCCACATTCCTGAGGGCGCTATTCCTGGCTACGTTCTCTATTGGTTCCGCGGTGAGCCAGGCCGCATTAGTAGTGCTATCCGCAAGGGCTGGGAGTGGGTCACTTCAGAGGAAATCTCACAATACATTGCTGCTGTCGGTATAGGTATGGACCTCACTGGCAGCGGCAGCTCTGACATGGGAAGCAAGGTGAGCACAGCTGCTCAGGAAGGTGTTGGCCCTGATGGCCAGTACCTTCGTTTGTTTCTGATGAAGCTCAAGAAAGAATACTGGGATGAAGACATGAAGAGGTACATTGAGAAGAAGATTGAACCCATCGTCGATGCCTTCAAGTCCGGTATGGTAGGTGCCACTGAGTCTGGAGAAGCTCCAGCCGACCGCAAACTCCGTTATCGCCCTAAGGCCGACGTCCCGGAAATGTTCAAGAAAAAGCTCCCGAAGCCTTCTTGAACCAACCTAATGGAGGGCCCTTGTGGCTAACCTTAACACCCCCTGGGGGCTGAAGCCAGTCAGCTATCTAGATGGTAACACGTGGAGTGGACAGGCACGGATGTACTGCATCTTCAGCACGGACACCAATGCCTATGCAATAGGTGATCCTGTTGCCTCCGACTCGGTGAACGGGTCTGACGCCAATGGCGTAGCAGCTGTAACGCTGGCAACCGCTGGCACCGGCAATGCTCTTCGCGGAGTCATTGTAGGTGCGGCAGGCGTTGTGTACGGTGGCCCTGGAGGCGATCCCGCCAATCCCTACACAACTATCGTGCCGGCGACCAAGACTAAGAACTACTACGTTATGGTCGTGGACGACTCGAACGTTGTCTTTGAGGTCCAGGAGGTCAACTCTGGCACCTTCATACCTGCTACCTCAGTTGGCCTCAATGCCAACTTGAGTTCTGGGACTAACAATGGCTTCGTCTCGGGCTGGGTACTGAACAACGTTGGCGTAGCCTCTGGCTCCACAATCCAGATGAAGCTCCTCCAGCTAGTACAACGCAAGGACAATGCCCCTGGGCTTGCTCAGCGATGGCTCGTGAAGATCAACAATCACGAACTAGCTGCTGGCACGACAGGGATTTAGGAGACTACTATGGCCGGCGGCCCTATCACAACTGGTTCTCACCCTTCACTGCTTTGGCCTGGAGTGTATGAGACGTGGGGACAGATCTATCAGGAGCACACTACTCAGTACACGAAGCTCTGGGATGTTAAAGACTCGGAGCAAGCGTACGAGCGGCTGGTACAAATCACTGGTTTCGGCCTTCCCTCGATCAAAACTGAGGGTGGACCTGGAACCTTCGACTCTGAAGTGCAAGGTGTTATCACCACTATTCAGCACGTGCCCTACTCGTTGGGCTGGATAGTCACCTTTGAGGAGCTGAACGATAATCTCTACAAAGAAACTGCTACTCGCCGGGCATCCGCAAATGCCTTCTCTATCAACCAGGGCGTGGAACAGATCGGGGTGTTCCCCTACAATAATGCATTCTCCACCACCTTCTTCACTGCAGGTGATGGCCAGGCGCTCTGCTCAACCACTCACATTCAGGCAACAGGTGGAACGTTCTCAAATGTGCTGACTCCTGGTGTGGACCTCTCTGAGGCTGCGCTGGAGGACATCTGCATTCAGATCATGGGCGCAACTCAGGATCGTGGGCTCTTCATCAGCCTGATGCCGCAGTCTCTGCACATCTCGCGGCAGGAGTGGTTCAATGCTAACCGCATTCTCAAGAGCGTGTTGCAGAGTGGGACGGCAAACAACGACATCAACGTGCTGAAAGCTACCAATGCCTTCCCAAAGGGCATTGAGCTCAACACTTACTTCACCTCTGCCCACGCGTGGTTCGTGAGGACTAACTGCCCGAGTAGCTTATGCTTCTTCTGGCGAAATCATCCTGATATGGCTCAGGACAATGATTTCGCCACGAAGAACGCTATGGCACTTACCTACTTCAGGGCCTCAGTTGGCGTTGGCGACCCTAGGGGCCTGTATGCCTCTAACGGGCCTTGATAGGGGCAGAAGTTAAGTGATGTTCCAAATTGGAGCATTAGAAGAATCAGCCTCGCGCTGATGCTGCGTTAAAGCGCTTCGCCCTGGAGCGAAACCTGGGGCTCTTTAGGAGAACATTGTGGCTTCTGGCATTGGTGGTACTCTTACGAATTTCCCTGGAGGCTTCACAGGTGGCTTGACCCTGCGAGGTCTCCCCATCCTGCAGACTCAGCCTGGCAAGGTCTTCTTCCTCTACAATGGCCCTGTAACAGAGCAGGGTGAAACGGTTGGCTCCGACTCTAACCGGGGGACCTTCCAGCGACCCTTATCCACTCTCAGTGGTGCACTGGCTCAGTGTACTCCTGGCAAGGGTGACATCATCTTGGTGAAGCCTGGCCACGTTGAGACCATCTCCACTGCGACGGCGCTGCGTGTCAACGTGTCGGACGTGGCGATCATCGGCCTGGGGGGTGGAACAAGTCGGCCTAGCTTCACCTTGGACACTGCTACCACCTCCACGATCAATATGACAGGAAACAACGTCAGTTTCCAGAACTGTCAGTTCGTTGGGAACTTTCTGAGCATTGCCACTCTGTTCGCTCCTGCTATCGCAAGCGTGACTGCTGCCATCGCAGGCTCAGTGATGAACGCCACCGTGGTAGGCTCCGGAACTCTGTTCCCTGGTAACACGATCAACGGCACTGGCATAACTGCTGGAACTGTGATCCTGAACCAACTAACTGGCACCACTGGTGGAGTAGGGACCTACACAGTTACACCGTCGCAGACGGTAGCCTCTACCACTGTAACCACGAACACGAAGTACTTTGCCCTCGACCAGTGCGAGTTCCGTGACACCAGCAGCACTCTTGGCTTCCTCACCATCATGTCAGGCGGGGCGTGCAACACGGCCAATGCTATGGATGGCTTCTCCATGACGAGGTGTAACTGGTGGAGCTCTAGTACTGTCTCCGTGACCTGTGCGATAGTCACTACAGCTGGGCATGACCGCTGGGTACTCGCCGATAACAACATGGTCTCTCCCACTACAGCTGGCACTGAGGGTCCGATTATGCTGGCAACAGGGGCGGGTAACATGACTAACATTACTATTGCCAGGAATCGCACGCAGCGACTTGGGGTCAGTACCACTATTCCCTGTGGCATCAGCACCTCTGGCACATCCTGGACTGGTCACGCTTACGACAACTACTTTGGCACGGGGCTGTCGGGTGCCACTGGTATCTGGATCAGCACTGGCACAAAGCTGGCTTTCAGCCAAAACTTCAGCATGATTACCCGGGCGGCTGATAAGTCGGCGCTTATCAACCCGGTGCAAGTCTAACCCTTTTTGAGAGGAATTCACTATGTCCCAAGGTCAACAGAACCAAAGCTACCCCATCACCACCTCGACGAAAGTGTCGCCGATCTTTACTGGCGACTACGCAGCGGCTGATGAGGGCTCCTACTTTGTCTCAACACTCGCTGCAACTGCCAGCACTGCTGTGGCCAACACTACTCAGGCTCTGGCCGACACTAACCCTGCTATTGGAATCTTCAATGGGCAGCCTTCTGGTGGGTACAACATCTACCTGCGCTACATCAAGATCAAGGTTACTGTAGTCGGTGGCACCAACACCAGCAAGAACTACTCAGCCCTCACGGACTTCATCACTACTAAGCTCACTACTGCTGGTACTGCGCTGGGAACCCCAGCTAATGTCAACACTGGCTCTGCAGTGCTATCCAAGATGACTGCTAACGCCGGCGTCAACATTGCGGCTGCACAGACCTCTCTAGGACGGCGCGTAGGTGACGGTCAAGTGGTAGGTTCGGTCGAAGTAGCCTTCGACGAGTGGGTCTTCGACTTTGCCTCTCCAGTGATGGGCAAGAACCTGATTGGTACCACTACCTTGGTCAGCGCTCGTACCATCCCGATGGCACCCTGTATCCTTGCTCCAGGCTGGTGGTTCACCCTTGGCTTCTGGGGAGCTTCTCAGGCTGCCTCGGCGGATACCTACGGCTGGGAGGTTGGCTTCATCGAGCGGCCGCAAGGTCAGTGACCTAACGTGGCACTTCCAAACGGAGTCAACGTTGCTGGCTCGGCTCCCTCTATTCCAGGAGGGAAGCTGAAGGTCAGCAACATCCCTATCGGATCAGTAGCGCTGGCTTCGATAGGTACGAACACTGCTGACATTATCCAGCTCTGGGTAACAGACATCTTCATTCCCTGTAACCGCTTCGTTACGAAGGTTGGCTTCCTCCAGGGGGGTACAGCTACCACGGATAAGGCTGCAGCAACCATCTACGACAGTCAGGGAGTGCTAATTGCTAGCTCTCCAGTCGCTGGGACAACTCTCTCTGGGGCAAACACGTTCTTGGAGCTGTCAATTACGCTGGATGGGGCAGGTAATACGATAACAGGAGTAGCACTCTATGGTCCTGGTCAGTACTACATTGGAATCCAAGGTAGCGGGGTAACTGCCGGAGCCCTCCAAACTCTTCCTAATCCCTACCTGGACGTTTGCGCGGGTGTGGTAGCTGCTGGAGTCTTTGGTACGTTCCCCGCAACTATCACTGTCCCTAAGACTTTTACTGCTGCATCAGGTCCGATAGTGTATGTCCTCTGAAGGAGGAACATGGCCAACTTAGTCGAAAAGCAGATAATTGAGGAAGGCCCTAGAAATGCTGTAGTTAAGGTAAGTGGGGTTCTGGACACTGGTGATATTAACCTAGTGTCCTTCATCACTCCTGCTAACTTCTCCAACAACGACAAGGGCCTTACTCTGACTGGCTTCAGGGTAGATGCGGTAATCTACTCTGTGGGTCAGGTCCTCGACATAATCCTGCTGTGGAATGGTTCTGTGCCGCAGCAGATTCTTCCCTTAGCTCGCGCGGGGAAGATAGACGCCACTCCTGATGGAGGCTTTGTTCCTGACACAACTAGGGGAGGCTACGATGGCTCAATCAACATTAAGTCGAGCGGCTTCCCAGCAGGGACAACTCAGGTGTTCAGCCTGCTGCTCCGCTTGGTGAAGCTCTATCGGGTGTAATTCCTGTGACAGCGCCGGCTGAGAACACACCGAACGCAGTGATATGGGATGCTCTCTTTGAAGCTGGGAAACTAGCAGAAGGTGACGTCCCGGACTCTGACATCCTTGCTCGGCACTCTCGCCGGCTACGTGATCTGATCAATGCCTGGCAGACAGCTGGGCTCAAGCTGTGGCTCCAAGTAGACCAGCCAGTCACGCTCACGGCTGCCAAGGCTACCTACACGATCAAGCCCAGTGGCGACGTGAACATGACGAAGCCCCTTAGGGCTCAACAAGGCTACTACCTGAACAACACTGACCCTAACAACCCGGTGCGGCAGCCCCTCTATCCTCTCTCGTGGCAAGAGTGGCTCACTCTTTCTACTACGCGAACCCAGGGCGCAATCAGCCAATACTTCGTTGACAAGCAAGCGACTCAGCTCAATGTTTCCTTCTGGCTTACTCCTGATGCTACCACTGCAGCGAATGGAACAGCTCACCTCTTGCTACAGCAGCAAGTGACGAACTTCACTGGCCTCACTGACACAATGAACTTCCCCCTTGAGTGGAGGCTTGCACTTGTTTGGGGCTTGGCAGACGAGCTGACCACGGGGCAGCCCCAGGAAGTAGTCATGAGGTGTTCAGCGAAGGCTAGACAGTATAGGACAGAACTCGAAAACTGGGACATCGAAGATGCTAACACAATGTTCCAGCCTGATATGCGTCAAGGCGCTTACGGGATGAGCAAGTTTACATAGCATGGCTATCGCTCGCTCCTCTCCTGAGAACCTGAATAGGCTCCCTTTGGTTATAGAGCCTGACAATAGGGACACGACCACCAATAAGGACGCACGGCTAGTAAACTCCTATATGGAGACTGCCAAATCGTTGGGGCAGGACGGAAAACCTAGGCTGGAGACTCACATCTACAAGCGCCCAGGCCTCCTGCTAAGCTCTCAGCCAAGTGGTGGAGCTGCCACCGGTCGTGGAGTCTACAACTGGAAGGGTGATATCTACTCTATCTTTGGGACTACGCTCTACAAGAATGGCGTGAGCAAGGGTACAGTAGATGGAACCAACGGAGTCTACAAGTTTAGCTCCACTCTGGGAGCTACTCCTCGACTCCAGTTGGGTAATGGGGTGAAAGCCTACAACTACGACGATGGTGCTGGGCTAGTGCTAATCAACGACGTGGACTTCCCAGCTGCCTTTGTGAAGGGCTGGGCCTACCTAGACCAAACTACCTACGTAATGGACGCTAAGGCTAACATTCAAGGCTCAGGGCTAAACGATACAGTGAACTGGGACCCCTTGAATACTCTCCAAGCTCAGATCGAGCCGGACGGTGGAGTGGCCCTGGGAAAGCAGCTGGTGAACGTCATTGCTATCAAGCAGTGGACCACCGAAGTATTCTACGACGCTGGCAATGCTACTGGCTCCCCCCTTGGGCGCGTGCCAGGTGCAAAGGCTAACGTTGGTGGGCTGGCAGCAGACTCTGTACAAGATGTTGACGGAGTGCTGGTCTGGATGGCCACTAGTAGGACTGGAACTTTCTCTGTTGTTCAGATGGACAATCTGAAGGTACATACCCTCTCCACGAAGCCAGTTGAGCGCCTCCTCGACGGCATCGACACTACTACCATCTTCTCGTGGCAGCTCAAGGTAGGACAGCACCGTTTCTACGGACTAACCTCTAAGGTTGGCAATCTCACCCTTGTGCTAGACATGACGGAGCGTATGTGGTCGCAGTGGACTGACTCCAGCGGAAACTACTTCCCTATTGTGGCCTCTGCTGTAGATGCCAACATGAACCACCTGATGCAGCACGAGAGCAACGGGAAGCTCTACACTACACTTCAGAGCCTTACCAACGACGATGGCACTGTTTTTCCCGTGGATGTCTACACTCCCAACTACGATGCAGGGGTGCGTCGTCGGAAGTTCCTTTCTGCAATGGAGTTCATTGGAGACCAAACTACTGGGAGCACTCTCTACGTACGCAAGAGTGATGACGACTACCGCACGTGGTCCAACTTTCGCTCCGTTGACATGGGGCTGCGTAGACCCTTCCTCAACAACTGTGGCTCTTTTTATACTAGGGCTCACCACTTCCGACATCGCTCCAACACAACGTTCAGGCTGCAAGCAGTGGAACTTCAGCAAGGTGTCGGGAGCCTTTAGTGGCTGCCTTCCAGCCTCCTCCCACCTGGGCTGAGCTTCTCCTCGTTGATGCTAAGTCAGGTAAGGCAGACTTTAACCCGATCTGGTTGAACTGGTTCATCAGCCTTACTCAGAACATCGGCGCAGGAGGACCAGTCAGCAGTGTGACTGGCACCCTGCCTATATCCTCTTCTGGAGGAGTCAACCCTGCTATTTCCCTGGGCACGCTCCTTGGGGCTCAGCAACTGACTGCTGGTGTTGGCTCAGGAGTTGGTAAGCTGATCGGGGTCGTAGACGCCCAGGTCTCCTCTGCTGGAATTGGGAATGGTGCTGACACAACGGACGATACACTCTTCACCTACACTCTGCCACTTAACTCTATGTCGGCAAACAGTAAGAGCATCCGTGTGAGAGGCTGGGGCAAGACTGCGGCAAATGCCAACGCGAAGGACGTGAAGCTCTGGTTTGCCGGCACTGCTATTGCTGACTCAGGTGTCCTCAACCTCAACAACTCTGCCTACACCGTCGAGATGGAGGTCACTCGCATTGACGCTACTCATGTGTCAGCAGTGGGGAGCTGGAACGACAATGGGCTAACCACTGGGGACGTAACAGTTCAGGCCAACCTTGTCGTCTCGGACTTGACAACGAACAACAGTGTTGTTAAACTCACAGGGGCTAGTACGGTTATCGGTGCAGCTAATGACGTGCTAGGTTACGGGATGAAAACTTGGTTTGAAAACTAGGATACCAACATGGCAGCCTCACTGAAGCGGCAGGCACACAAACTGGCTGGCAAGGGCCGGGGGGAGGATGAGCATCTCCTTCACATCACTCACAAGGAGCTGATGAACCTGCTAGGGACTGGTAGAGTCACTAGGAATCCTAAGACAGGGCTGCCTGAGGCTTGGGGCTGGAGTAGCATTCGGGACTTCGGAGAGGCTACTCTTGGAGGGGCAGCTGCTGGAGGAATTGCTGGTACCCTCTACGGAGGGTATGAGCAGCAAACTAACCCGACAGGCCCACAGGCACAGAACCTGGAGACTCTAGGTGGAGCAGTAGCAGGCGTTGGAGCTTCTTTTCTAGCCCCCGAGGCCTTTGGAGGGGGAGTGACAGAAGAAGAGGACGTCCGCCTTGGCCTCACTGCTGAAGGCGAGGGGGGAGGTACGGCCTACTTCGGTGGAGGAGGCGCTGGCACCGGCCCTGGAGGCTTTCCTAGCATGGACAGTGGCTGGACTCCCACTGGAGGTGAGGGTATGGGAATGCCAGGTGAGACCACTACAACTGGAGAAACTGTCCCTGGAGGTCCAGAGTCAGTTCGCAGCTTGTGGGGAGTTGGAGACTACCTTCCATCTGGTAGGCAGGCTCTTGGTGGACTCCAGATTGCTGCTGGTGGCTACGGACTCTACAATGCCTACCAGGGGCGACAGGCTCAGAGGCAGCAGCAGCGTCAGCAGCAGGAATACTTCGACAGGCTCAACGCGCTGATGAGTAACCCTGGGCAGGTCTCTAGTCTACCGGGCTATCAGTTTGGACTGAGCCAGGGAAATGAGGCCCTTGCTCGCCGCATGGCCTCTATGGGATACGGAACCTCTGGCAATCTAGCAATGGCAACTCAACAGTTTGGAACTGATTACGCCCAGGGCGCTCTAGGGATTCAAGAGCAGCTTCTTGCTTCCCAGTATGGCCGGGCTACTCCCCCAACGCAGCAGATGCCTGATCCAACTAAGTTGGCGTTCCAATCGCTTAGCAACCTGGGATACGGCGCATCAGCCTTTGGCACCCCAGGAGGTTACTAGTGCCCGTCGCTGATATTGCCCCTGTTGAAGGCCCTCTCGCTGGATACCGACAGGGCCTACTTGACATTGAGAAGGTCCAGCAGGCCCCCCTCGAGACGCAGAAGCTGCGCGCCGAGGCTGGCAAAGCCACGCTTGGACTTGCTAACCAGCTACGCATGATGCAGCTCATGTCGCAGTATGGCTCCAGCCTGGTCCAACAGGGTGATACCACTGCCAACGTGGCTGATCGCTTTGGTACCCTCTTCATGGAGAGTGGGCAGCCTGAGAAAGCATTGAAGGCCTTTGGGGAAGCGTCCCAGATGCGGAGTAGGGCTGCCACGGCGGACTTCAGAACTAGCCAGGGAGTGCTCAACCGTGGTAGGGCTGTGACACAGGAGCTTGAAACCTATGCTCGCTTTATGAGGGGCGCTCACGATCAGGACACTTTCAATGCTCTTAACGCAGCCTACTATGGGGCCACGGGGAAGATTGGCCCCCTAGCTGGACAACCCTATGATCCAGCAAAAGTAGAGGAATTCCAGCGGCGAGCTCTATCTTTTAGTGAAACGCTAAAGGAAGATAGGTTTCAAGCTATAGATAGGTTCCGATCTAGAGCTGAAGCTGCTAAGGCTCCGATTCAGTCCTACCGCGAGTGGCTGAGAGACTACAGGGAGAGGCTGCTGAAGCTAAGGGCTAAGGCTGGTGCTAGCGTCTCGGCTATGTCTCCAAGTGGAGATGAGCAGAAGGAAGCTATGCGTCTCATCAAGAAGAACAACTCTGACTACTCTGGGGATGCCACTGAACTCAGTGATGCTGGCTTCGCTCTTGCCTCTCGAGCGAGGGAACTCCGGTCGCAGAATCGTGCGCTAAGGTCTGAGGAGGCCCTGGCCCGTGCCTACACTGAGGCTGAGTCTGCTGGAGAGTACAAGCACTCTAAGGCTACAACCCTGTTTGGGCATCAGGTGCCTGGAATGGGAGCTGAGACTCGATACGTTGGAGGAGGTAAAGCTCCCGAAACTGCGATGCGCTGGCCTGAGGATGAGTCCAGGCGAGTGGAGGGCACGTGGTACGTTACACCGAAGGGAGTTGGCAGATTCCTTGGGTTGAACAAGGATGGGAAGCCCGAGTTCGAGTCGGCAACAGAGGAGCCTGACAAGGATGATCCGCTGAACGACCCTGAGCTCGACCGTGAGCCTGAACCAGACGAGGAAGACTAGATGGCTACGTTCACCCTTGATGCTCCGGCTGAACCAGCCGCCAGAGACACTCCCACAGGAGGTAAGACCTTCACCTTGGATGCTGCTCCTTCCAAGCCAGGGTCAAACGTGCTTAGCCGTACTGCCTCCAATGTCGCGGGCATCGCAGACCTATTCCTTAGCCTCCCCTCAATGGCTTTGGGAGTCGGCGCTGATATTGGTGCTCGTAGTGCTGCTGCTGGCTCTGGAGAAACTCGCAGGATTGGAGCTCAAGCTGGCCAGGAGGCTTACAGGTCAATATCTGAGCCGATTTCAAGCCCTGTTGGGAAGCTAATGTCAGTCCTGGGCTACGAGGAGGATTACAAGAAGTCTGACGTCTCAAAGGGGATGGAAACCTTCTCGAAGTGGATCGAGAAGGGAGGGGATTGGATAGAACAGCACACTGGGGGAGCCTTGCTAAAGGAGGACGTGCAGTCGCTGACCAATATCTTGATGCTTGCTGGTGGAGCTAGAGGAGTGGATGCTGCTATGGCAGCTAAGCCTAGGCCCTCTGCCTATGCTGGCCCAGCTAAGGTACTTGAAACCACGCTGGACCATGCTGAAGACTTCAAGGACTGGCTCAACGTTGAGGGAGTCCCTGCTAAGCCTGCTCGCGGCACTAAATCTCCCGAGATCGCTGTGGAGGAAGGCTACCGGGCCAAGACCACACCAGGAGTGTTCCAAATTGGAACAGCAGAAGAAACAGGTATAAGGCCTGAGGGCAAGCTGAGACAGACTAAGCTCGGGCCTTACGATAGCCTTCCTGGAGGGACACTACCAAGGATTGAAGATGAGGTTCCTGGAGTGCCAAGCAAGGAACAGTTGCTAGCTGAGGCCAGAGCTAGGTCCCCAGGGGAACCTGGAATGAAGGGAGAAGCGGGGAAGGCTGATCCAGTAGTGCTTGGCCGCATCGCTGCTGTTGGTGGAGGTGCTGCCGCCGGCGCCTACCTCGACAAAGATAACCCTGTCATCGGAGCTATCATCGGCGGCATCGGCGGCATTCTAGCGACTAAAGCTGGCCGGGCCGCTATGGAGCGCTGGAAGGAATCCCCTGCTGAGGGCCAAGCTGCTGCGTGGCTCTCTGATCGACTCTACCAGCTCACACAGCAGGGGCACGAGCGGATGATTAAGGGGCTCCAGTACCTTAAAGCTGTAGTGCCAGCTGACTACAAGACCCACGCTGAAACCATCTACCACTCCTTTGAGGACAAGAGTGTTCGGCTCACTCAGCGGCAGCAGCTGCTCCGTGATACACTGATTAAACCTGTCCAGGAATCCAACTCCAAGCTTCGTAGCAGCCTTGAAGCTCTGGGAGTCGACGTTGGCCCTGAGATTGAACGGGACTATGTCCACCGCATCGCCAAGGGGCAGCGCTCCTCTGTGTTCGAGGAGATCGAGCGCAGCTACCCTACTGGAAGGGCTCTGCCGCAGACCACCAGCTCGTTGATGGAGCGCGAAGCCTATGCCATTGAGACTCCTACTGGCAACAGGGAAATCATCACTATGGAGCCTGGCAACAGGTTCTTCGTCCACCGTGACGGCAAAGTCGTAGGTCGTGGAACCTACAAGCCTAGTCAGCCTGAGGTTGAGTGGGGAGGTCAGACCTGGAAGCGTGGGCAGGCTACCACACAGGAGATTGAGGCCAACACTAAGATTCGCTACTACAAGGACGCTATCGGTACTGAACTAGACAACAACATTAGGCTGAGCACTGCACTACGTAATGCTCAGTTCCTTGATAAGCTGAAGAATCTGCCCTCCTTCAGTGATATGGCCGTGCGGATCAAGGACCGTGCGCCTGCTGACTGGCGCACTGTTGATATTCCGCAGCTGAAAGGTTACAAGTTCGCTCCCCGCATGGCCAACGTGTTGGATGACTTCAAAGGAGAGATGGCTAAGCACCCTGCTGAAACGCTCGGAAAGATTAGTCGTATCCTTACTGGATCATTGTTCTATAATCCCCTGATTCATGAACTTAACGTCCTACTCCACGACGTTATTCAGCGTGGCTTAAGTGCTTGGGTAACTCCTAGTGGGTACGTTAGGTTGGCAAAGACTATCATTCCTGCGTGGAAGGCCGTGTTCCAGCAGGACGCCAGCTACCTTAAGTTCATGCACGAGGGTGCAGGCCTTATGTATCCCAACGTGCTTCTCAGGGACTTCTCTGGAAAGGTCATGCAGCAACTTGGGCACACTCCGGAGATAGGACCAGTAGCGAAAGCCTTCGGATATGCTAATCCAGTGGAAATGGTGCGTAGAATCTACAGGTTGTCCAGGGAGAACCTCTGGGCAATCAACGACGTGATAATGATGCGAGCCTACTTTGAGAAGCAGCTCCAGGGGCAGAACATTCAGTCAGCTATCAAGCAGGTAGAGCGCCATATTCCCAACTATCGAACCCCTGACAGAATAGCTGGCTCCCGTTTAATCTCTCAAGCTATGCAGTCTCCATTCTTCACAGCCTTTGGCCGCTATGATTACGGAAGGCTCCACTCCTATGGAGAGATGATAAAGGACTTGATAGGGAAACACGTTCCTCTAGCTGATAGAGCCAAGGCACTGGATCAGATGGCGATGGTGGGGGTAGTGACCTTTGCAGTTTATCCACTAGTGATGGACAAGGTAGTTCAGGCGCTAACCGGAAACAAGAATGCTGAGGCTGGCAGATTTGGCCCTGCTACGATTCCCTATTTGCTGTATGAGTACTTTCATCAGAAGCAGGACCTTAATCAGGTTGTCCGTAGCGCTGTACCGGTAGGTCCGATGCTTAACGCTGCCGTCGAAATCTATAGTAACAGGGACACTTTCACCGGGGGTAAACTATTCAAATCAGGTCAGGATGCCTTTAGCTTCATTGCCAAGCAGCTCTCTCCCCTTTATACTGCTACCCGTGTGCAGGAGGGAAAGATTACTCCCAAGGAAGCAGTCTTTCAGCAGCTTGGTGTGAGGTTCCCTAAGACTCCTGAGGAGCGTAAGCTCCGCCGTGACCTTGAGCGGGCACTCCACGGACGAAAGGTTGGCTACGAGCCTGGACAGACTGAGCGCCTCTACACCGGCAAGAGTTCTGTGAGCGACACTAGTGGTCCCTATCCTCCTGTTGGCACAGGCCAGATGGGACGATACCAACAGCTTGAGGAACGCTCTAGACAGGAGGGGGGCAGTCTACAAGACTTGGTTGAGACGGCTCGCGATAGGGCTGCAATGCGCTTCAGGCGCAGGCGTTTCAGGGACGTGCACTCACCAGATTCACCACTCCCAGATAAGCTAAGGATGTGAAAATTCTCTTGATTGATCCTGAGGCCAATGATTTAGATTGGGCCATGCGTAGCCAAGAGGTTGGACACTCCGTGCGAGTTTGGAACGAGCCTGGCTGCCATGCAGGCGAAGGCATAGTACCTAAGATGAAGGAGTGGCAAAGCTCAATGAAGTGGGCAGACCTCATTTGCATTAGCTCTAATAATGTGCTGCAGAAAGAACTGAGGCCATTCTTCGAGGCTGGCTTGCCTATCGTGGGAGCTAACGAGGAGGGAGCAAGGCTTGAGCTCGACCGTGAGTGGGGCCAGAAGGTGCTGGCTGACAACGGAGTTGCTACCATCCCATTCGAGGTGTTTGACAACTATGACAAGGCCATCAAGTTCGTAGAGTCCACCAAAGCTGTGTACGTGTGTAAGCCTTGGGGCGGCGAAAGTGACAAGTCCCTCTCCTTCGTTTCGTCTCGTCCGGAGGACATGATCTTCAAGCTCCAGCGCTGGAAGGATGAAGGTCTCAAGGGGAAGTTCATGCTCCAAGAGAGAGTCGAGGGAGTTGAGATGGGTGTGAGCGGCTGGTTCGGTCCTGGAGGATGGTGTAGCTGGTTGGAGGAGGACTTCGAGGAGAAGCGCCTCATGAATGAGGAGCTAGGCCCCAACTGTGGAGAGCAGGGAACTACGCTGCGGTTCGTTAAGCGCTCCCTCCTGTTTGACAAGGTACTCAAGCCCCTCACGGAGCACTTGCACAGTATTGACTACGTTGGCAACATCAACGTCAACACAGTAGTTGATACCCTTGGGAAGCCTTGGCCGCTTGAGTTAACTTGCTACGATGACCAGACGGAGGTCCTTACTAGGTCCGGCTGGAAGTTCTTCAAGGATGTACGAGTTGGAGAAGATATTGCTACTCTTAATCCGGCTCTAGATGAGCTAGAGTATCATCCGGCTATTTCCGTTATTGAGAAGCCTTACGTTGGGAGCATGATCCACTTCTCTGGAGAGAGTCATGCCCCTGATATATGCGTGACTCCGAACCATCAAATGTGGGTTAGGGACAGAACTACTGAGACTTTCCGGTTCGTCCGTGCAGCAGACGTGTATGGCAGAACTATGCAAATACAGCGTTCAGTTAGCGTCTGGACTGGGGAGGATAGGCCAACATTCTATCTTCCAGGTAGAGTGGAGCAGCATTACTTGGGAAGGCATAATAAAGTGTTTCAGTTAGAGCGCCCAGCTATAGAAATTCCTATGGAGTGCTGGCTTAGGTTTCTGGGCCTGTACATATCTGAGGGAAGCCTAGGTAATCACAGGCAGAGCGTTAACATAGCTCAGTCTCAGCAGAATCATGATAAGATTCTTCCACTACTACAGGGGTTTCCCATTCCCTTCAGGATAGAGGCTAGCGGGAGCCTCTCATTCAATAACAAGCAACTAGCTGAGTATCTAGACTGTCTACACTTAGGCCTATCATACGAGAAATTTATCCCGGAGGAGTTCAAGGCCCTATCTCCCAAGTATCTTGCAGCCCTGCTTGAAGGCCTAATAGCTGGAGATGGAACTACCCATATAAGGTCTGGCCAGCGCTCGTATTTCTCTACGTCTAAGAAACTAGCTGATGATGTGCAGGAACTAATGCTAAAGCTTGGATATCTAGGCCGAATAGTTTGTGACAAAGTTGCTGGATCAGCTATGGAAATAGGGGGAAAGTCCTATACTCGTAATCACGACCTGTATAGGGTATATGAGCGCAGGGAAAAGACCTTCGGCTGGGTAGACCGTAGAACTGCTAGACTAGTCCCCTACAGTGGTAGTGTACACTGCTTAAACGTACCTCCACACCACCTCTTGTATGTTAGAAGGAATGGCAACCCTAGCTGGTGCGGGAACTGTCGCTGGGGCTGGCCAGCGTTCGCTATCTTCCAAGCTCTCCACAAGGGGGATCCAGCGCTGTGGCTGCGTGATCTAGTGAGGGGGAAGGATTCGCTGGAGATGTCAACTGAGGTAGCAGTGGGCGTAGTACTTACGCACGGTGACTATCCTAACTCAAAGCTCACTGAGAGGAATTGGTCAGGCTTTCCACTTCGAGGAGTTAGCGAAGGCAACTTTAACGACTTGCACTTCGTGGATGTAATGTTCGGGAAGGCACCAGTTAAGCTCGGGGAGAGCTTTCCAGATAAGAATACTTATGTGACCTCGGAGGACGCAATCCTAGTAGTGACAGGGATAGGGAAGGCAGTACAGGAGGCGCAACAGAAGGCCTATGCTACAGCGGAGCAGATTGACATCCCTGGAGATATAGGGTATCGTACCGACGTGGGAAGTCGCCTCAAGGAGGGACTTCCACTTCTACAGGAACACGGATTTGCGAGGGAAATGGAGTACTAGATGAATCGAGGGAAGGATTACGACTATATTCAAGCTGCCAAGGATGTAGCTAGGCAGTCTAAGGTGTGTACGATCTGTGGAGTGGATAAGCCCTTCAGTGAGTTTAGCGCTAGAAAGGGTCACCCTACTGGTAAGGTCCCTCACTGTAAAGCCTGTTGTAGTAATAGGATTATTAGCTACTACAATAAGAATCGGGAACTCCATAGGATTAAGGATAGGGTGAAGTACTACGTTCGAAAGTACGGGATGCCAAGGCATGAGGCCTTATCTAGAGTTCTAGAGGGCCGCCTAGGGGAGTGCGAGATTTGTCTGCAGAATGGAGACACGGTAGTAGATCATAACCATTCTACAGGAAGGACTCGAGGTCTTATCTGTTCTAGTTGTAATAGCTTGTTAGGATACTCAAGGGAAAACACAGATATCCTCCAAGCCACCATTAACTACCTTAACAAGTATAGGAGCCTCTCAGATGGGCAGGGCTGACCATCTTGAGCTTGGGCAGTGGAATTTTAATTGCTCCCTATGCGGAAAGAAGCTAAAGTCCAGCGAAGGGATAAAGCATTGGCAAGGTCAATGGCGATGTCAGGACTGCTTTGAACTTCGTCAGCCTCAGGACTTCGTGCGAGGAGTTCCTGATGCTCAGACCCCTCCATGGACGCAGATAGCGGGGACGAGCTTCGTAACCACTTGCTCCCCCAACGGAAGATCGGCCCTTCCAGACTGTGGTGCGCCAGATTGTATGTTGCCGGACTTCATTGATCCAGCGTTTGATCCTGCAGCGACTAGCTAGGAATTAGATATGGCTGATACTACGTTCGTATCCAAGAGCCCGCCTACAGTTTCTACTAGCTGGCTGCAAGACCTCAATGACCTGTTCTACAAGGGGACTAAGCCCCTCACAGTTACGACGCTGACCGCCACGACGAGCGTGCTGACGCCGCTGGTTTCAACCCCTGCTGGAGCAGGAGATTTAGGCTTCAATTGGAATGGAACTTTAACTTGGATTATTGGGGGTGGGACAGGCTCACTTTTGCCGGCTGTTGACAACAATAGCAATCTTGGAGGTGCAGCCAATCGCATCAAGCAGCTCTTCACTCCCATACTCGACTCCGGCGCTGGCTCTCTCGTCGTGAAGGGGGCGGGAACGCCGGCGCTGACGGTGACGGGGGCGAATCTGGTGGCGGCGGGGACGCTGACGGTTAACGGGGCGACCGCAACGCTTCCAACTGTTGCAATGCTTACTGGTAGCACAGTTACGATCGGCACAGGATCGGGGATAGCTACTCTCGTCGGTGTGGCGAACGTCAACACGACAGCAGTGGGGAACGTTGGGGCGGGGCCTGATGATATGATGACCTATACCCTCCCTGTGAATAGTTTGTCCGTAAATGGGAAAGGGATACGAGTCCGTGCTTGGGGGACAACAGCCAATAACGCTAACGCAAAAACTGTTAGCTTCAACTTTGGAGGATCAAGTTCTAGTTTTACCTTGTCAGCCTCTATAGCCGGTAGATGGTATGGAGAGATGATAGTTATTAGAACTGGATCTAGCGCCCAAAAGTCTTCTCGTTGGATGTCTGAACAACAGGCCGGAGCGACTTTGATCGCTCCTAAAACAGCTCTGACTGAGGTCACGCCAGCAGAGGCGGAGACAGGAACGATAGTTGTGAAGTGCCAATCTTTAGGAGTGGCTGCTAATGATGTAGTCCAAGAGGGAATGCTCGTGGAGTTCTTGAACTAATGGGCCCTCTCGACTCCTACCCTTCCGAGCTCCAGTCAATGGTGCGTCCCTACTTAGGGCAACCAGAGGCGCAGCCTAGAAGTCAATCGAGCCTCTTTCCTGAGTTCCACAAGCCTACGTTCAGCGACTGGACCATTGAGGACAAGGCTCGACAGGGACTTTACTATGGGCTGCTTGGTGCTGACTGGGCACAGACTGAGAAGTACAGCCGTGACCCCCAGCGCTACCATGAGACTAACCCACTCATTACTCACTTCACTGGTCCTCATCCTAGCCGTGGTCAGATCAACAACATCGTTGCTGGCACTGCCCTCGGTCATCTTCTCCTCATGACTACTCTTCCCTCTGAGTGGAGAAAGTTTATCCAGGAGCTTAGTATCCTTGGAGAGGGAGCAGTGGTGCTGACTAATCCATAGGAGATCTAGATGACATCTCTCGATGTAGTCGTGTCTGAATACTCCAAGACCCTCCTCGACCTAAGCGCTCGCCTTGCAAACGCTGCTCTCGATGCTCACACGAAGGCTGCTAGGATTGAGGAGCTCGAAAAGCAGCTTGCAGAGCTTAGGAACCCTCGGGCTCCTGCTCCTTAGTAGCTCCGCCCTCAGCCACCCGAGCGGGGACTACGGTCTTGAGGGCGCGGAAGCGTGCAATTAGTTCGGCGACGGTCTCATGGACATATTCCTTCGTCGCCTTATACCCCTCATTCGCGTAGGCATTGCAGATAAATACGATTTGTTCCAGCACCGCATCCTTGTGCTTCGCTAGCGCCACCTCTCTCGCCTCGGAGGGAGCGGAGAGCGCGAGAAGAGCGAGATCGCAAAAGGCGTCAATGAACCCAGCTTCCAAATCTTTCCGATCCCGTTCTCCGATCCTAAAATGTTCAATAGAGGCCTTCGTCAGCCTGCCCTCAGCTTGGGTGGTCATTTGAGTCTCCTTTGCTCGATTGCTCTGTGCAGTCTAACGAGTGTGTTTCGTGTCTCGTCATCCAGATCCGCTACTTCTTGCCAACTCATTACACGCCGCGAAAGGTCGTCACGAAATACAAGGAAAGTTGCGCAGTATGCGCAAACCGATACGTCTCCGGATTTCGGCTTAATTTCTTCATCGCCTATCCAAGTGTCTGCGTCCAGCTTGTGACCGCACTCAGGGCAGCGACCGTCGTATCCTCTCACTCGATAATCCTCTCGCGCCTCTCCAAGTAGACCACACCATTCCAGAAAGTGTTGTGATCCTCCTCGGGAATGGCAAGTTGCTAGCGCTCGGACTCAGGTAAGCCTTCACTCAGCTTGAGCATCCTTTGGGCTTCCGAATATGTAGCGGACAGAAAGTCCAACCATCGGTAGTGCGGGAACACGCGGAAGTACCAGCGGCGCAGAAATTTAATCACTTCCCCTCCTTCCCGGCCTCGGCGGCGGCAAACATGGCGCTATAGATCGCTGCTACATCTGGCTCTAGGTATGGGCGGCCCTTGCCTGCTTTCCTTCCTGCATCAATCATTTTTTGTGTGACAGTTCCGCGTTTTGCAACAGCGATTGCGCTAGTGAATGCGCGATCTGCGGCTATTTCCTCATCAGTCACCATCCCACTCGGCGGCTCGCGCTCAGCCTCGCGACGCAGGGCGGCGATGATTTTCTGGCGTTCGTCTTTTGTTACACCGAGCCAATAGCTGTTGTCTGCCATCAAACGCTTGCCAGATTCAATCTCATCCGCCAGTTGCTTGTCGGTCGCTTCAGTCATCGGGCTCTCCTCAACTCGTATCTAATTCTAACTATCTTCCTCAGGCCCATGCGCCGCAGCAACGATTCACTCGGCGCAGACTTTTTCCCATGATAGAGTCTCGATAGATATCCAGCATCGACGCGCAGAACTCTGCCGACTGCGCGCAGACTGCCGTGAACGCATACCAGTTCGTGGATGCGGTCAGTGAGCGTCATCGGCCTTCTCTTTTGCGAGGGCGGCGTCGATAGCGGCAAGTGCATTGCGTTGCCTTGATTGTCCACCATGAGCTTGAATGTAGTCCGCTAGCACTTCCCTCGCGCCACCCAAAGCCTTCTCCAGTTTGCGGATCGTACCGGCTTGCTGCTTTGCCTTCACTTCCCACATATCTCGGCTGGCTGTCAGTTTTTCTCTTAAATCGACCTCTTCAACGTTGAGAATTTCCAGCTCGCGGATCGTGGCGGCTTGCTGTGCTGCTTTAGTTTCAGCCTTAGTTAAATCCTTGTTGTAATTTTCTAGGCAAACGGTGTTGGCTTCCTCAAGCTCCACGATCTGCTGAGTGCTCGCCAGATTGCGCTCCAGCGCTTCGAGCAGGCGGGTGTGATCGCTGGCGGCGAGTTCCTGCGCTTGCGCGAGGGAGCGTTCGAGATCAGCGATGAGCTTTCCGAAATATTCTGGCCCCCAAGGGCTTACTCCGGTTGATTGCCATTCCCATTCGATCACTTGCTGCATCCAGCCGAGTCCGACGCCGAGCATTCTGGCTGCGCGCATGTATTCGATGAAATGCCTCTCAGCGTCGGATACAAAAGCTCCCGGCTGCTTTGCCCATTCCGCAAGATGCTGTTCAACAGTCTTCATCGGCGTCTCGTCTCGGCCTTCGGTCCTTTCAGTAGTCATCATCGTAACTCGGTTACTTCAGACGACAGATACACTGGTAACCTCCTATTGTTCCAATTTGGAACGTCAGCTGTTCGGTAGAAGTGAGACAGTATCGAGCTGCGTGTAGTAACTCCTACAGCCTTGATGAACTCAAGCACCTGCTCTGTTGCATCACTGTAGCGGGCCTTTCCAAGCCCCCCGAACGTCCTGCCCATCTTGATCTCAGCTTGGCTCAAGATAGTCTTGGCCCGAGTGAAGTCTGGCAGGTCGAGCTGTAGGGAGTCTCCCCTCCCAGCACTCAGTAGCATCATAAGCTTTCTCAGGTGGGTAGCCCTTCGTTCACAGTAGGCAGCGAACCTTGTGTCCTCAATCGCAGCTTCTCCCTTTGAGAGCTTAGTATCCTCTTCTGTGTACCAACTAGTGTATGCGTCTTCCCCTGCGGGAGTGAAGCTAAAGCCCCCACAGAGTTGGTTAATTCTCTCTAGGTCTCGCCTAAGCATTTCTCGCAAGGTCTGCTCCTCAGCAGTGATGTCATGCTTTGGCACGGTTTTGCCCTTTTTCTCCTCCACAATGAAGATGACCCTGGCAGTGAACCCTCCACCTATGGCTTCCATACCAGTCGCATAAGTTTGCCAGCAGCTTGACATCTCCTTGTCCAAGTAGTACTGAGAGCTCCTCAGAGAAGGCTGTAACAGAACAGTGGAATTCCACTCGTCCAGTTTCAGGATCTTTGTAGTTTCCACTAGAGCGCTTCATCGCTAGTACTAAGGCCTCCCTGTTGGTAGACTCTGGTGCCACCGTTACCGTGCCAAGCTCTGCTAGTAGGTCCTTAGCAATTCCCAAGGCAAGTCCCTTCCGAGCCTTTCCAGAAGGGCCTACTAGCACGGTGTATAGATTAGGATAGAGCATCTCGAATCCCCACTTTAGATGAACCTTTCTTTGAAGCGCCCCAGCTATCAACCCGAGGCTGCACCACGTGTGGTAGGATTGGGGAGGTTCGCTGTGCTCAACGTACTTAAGGTAAGCACTGATCCAATCATCCAGTTCGCGGCTCAAGAAGCGACTCCAGAGTCTGCCTTAGCGCCACTTCATTCTTGACTTCCCTCATTCCAGTTGGATTGCTTTCCTTATGGTAGCCGCTCCAGTTGAGTCCCACTTTCATGTCCGTAGCAATCTTGAACGTGCGACCGTTGTAGGTTAGGGCAGGAGAGATATACTGGTACATCTGAATCCTAGCAGCCTCAAAGTCCTCCTCGTCGCAGATTAGCTCAACTGGTACTTGCAGCAGGATTGAGTCATGTACCTGAGCAAGTATGTCTATATTACCGTTGACGTAGGGCGCCCCCTCCTTCACGCAAAGCCAGGGATCATTGTATATCTTAATCATCCCTTGGTTAAGTGAGTCTACCACTGTGCTTTGGGGTAGCATTGAGTAGGCAGCCTTCCAGAGGTCCGGACCCCAGCTGTCCATGAAGCGCACTTTGCGGCCAAAGCAGTTTGTCAGTGTACGCTCACGCTGGAGCTGGCGCTTGATAGACTCCCACCAGAGCTGGATACCTGGGTAAGTGCTATGATATAGCGTTCCCTGGCGCTTTGCTTCACTCTGCTCCATCTCATTAAGAAGTGCATACCTGCTGTCCCCCTCTCCATAATTTCTGCCGTGGTTATTCTTCTTCCCTGCCTGTCGGCCACTCATCGTACGTGGTAGCTTATCCATATAGCTACTAACGATAGAGTTAGCGTAGCGCAGACTAGCGATAAGATCGGGATCAGTATTTGATCCAACAAGCTTCCATTCGAGCTCAATGACTTCATGAGGGACTCCAAACATTAGTGAGGCCGTGTGAACGTGCGTGTCTTGACCACTCTCGACGACGCTGAGCATGTTGGCATCACCAGTGAGGTAAGCCACTACAACCCACTCGGCCTGTACTTTATCCAACTCTACTAAAACATACCCAGGATCCGCTACCAAAAACTTCTTGAATTCCTGGGGGAGATTCTGGAAATTTGACCCGCTGCCAAATACAGTCTTACTACTGCTTAGCCTTCCATATTTAGTCCCGCGCGCATTGTAGGAGCAGCGCATCCTGCCATCGGCGTCGAACTCCATATCAAGATATGTCCCGTGCAGTTTCTGGAGCCCACGAATCTCCTGAACTAGTTTTGCCTGCCGTAGCCCAGGGCGCTTTGCAGTTCCCCTAGCGATTCGCTGCAGTGCCGTATCATCTACAGTGACAGCTCCCTCATTGTAGTACGGTGTAATGCCTAATTCTACGTAAAAATAGTTCATGCACGCCTTAGGACTATTCACGTTTAGCTCTTTACCACATAACCTATTTAGCTCTTCCTGCTTGTCCGTAGCTGCCGTGAGGATTTCGCGTTTGGTGACCTCTAGGGCTTGATGGTCTACTAGGACACCTCGAGTCTGCATAAATATAATAGGCTCAAATAGATCTACAGTCAGCTTGTAGGCAGGTTCGTAGCCTTCTCGTAAATCGGCCCAAAATTCGTTTCTGCACTGCAAAGTGCATGCAGCGTCAAGGCAGTTATAAACAGAGAATTCAGGATTCACCCTCTTCTCCTAGATGCTCGATAGGAGACTCCATGAATGCTCCACCAGAGATTAGTTCTACTTCTCTGGCAGAAGATGCATATCCTCTTCCCTCTGTATATTCGTAGATTGTTTCCGTACAGTGGATATCCCATCTCACAGCGAGTCCGCGAGGCCTTAAAGTTCTGCCCTCTCTCTACTGCATCCCTAGCATTATCCAGGGCTGTGCCAAGATAGAGATGCTCAGGGCTAACGCAGCACTTTACATCACACCTATGAAGGACGCTTAGGCCATCTGGAATAACTCCTCTAGATATCTCCCAGGCTAGTCTATGGGCCCTTTTTCTACTGCCCGCTATTCCCTTCGTAGCCTCTCCGTAACCGTTTTGGAACATTGGCCCTATCCAAATCCAGCAGCTACAGAATAGCTTTACTAACTTACTCTCAAACTTGTCTTGTATCTCCAAGCTCATGAGTTCTCCTTGATGTTTTCAAACCTGAGGCCTTTCCAGAACGCTTGAGAGCCACAGTAGACTGACCCAAGGAAGGCAAGGCTTTTTGGTAGTTCTGGGTAGAGAATAGAGTGCGCCATCATTGTATCCTCAATAGGGCCCCTAACCTCTATTCCACATCGGGTCAGTAGAAACTGAATATCGAATGGGAGGTTATGGCCTACCTTCACTGAGTTAGGGTTCCCCAACACTCGCTGCAGCCCTCGATAGATCCGCATCTCATCTTCCTCACTCCACTGCTCATCCAGCGGAATTGAACACGCTACCAAGGGATCGCTGGAGAACCCAATGCACGCCAGCTCAAAGTTAGTAACTTCAATGTCGAGGCACACTCGCTCCTGACGCTCGAAGTAGTTGCACCACTCTAGCACCTCCTCCACACTGTCGAACTCATAAGCCAGCTTTCGCTGTGGCCTTACCAGCTCAGGGCTGCTTGACTCAGCCTTGGCCTTCTCAAGGTCAAGTGCTATGACGTAGCGGTAGAGGTAGGGCTTAAACTCCTTTGTTGCTAGCGATCCCTTGTCGCCGCCCTTCTTATCGTATAGAGAAGCAGCAGGGTGAATCATAGGGATGACTTTGCGTTCCTTCTTCATCCCAATAGAGGGCATTACGTAGCCTCGCAGCGTCGTGATCCTTGTATCACCTGTGAGGGCAGCCATTGCAGTCTTACCACAGGCTACGATCACGTTGGGATTGAGCTCATCCAGTTCAGCCCTGAGCTGCTCTACCCACTCGTAGCCCTCGGCGCTGAAGGTCTTACCGTTGAAGTAGGGCCTTATGTCGTTGCCGGCTGGGCGTAGCTTGATAACGTTGGTCAGCCACACCTCACTACGAATTAGGCCAGCAGTGTGCAAGCATTGCTCTAGGACTCCTCCAGCAGGGCCAACGAAGGGGCGGAGCTGCTGATCCTCAACAGCTCCTCCAGCCTCACCAACTATGGCAATCTCGGCATCATGAGGACCTTCAGGCGGAATTATCCGCACTTGCCTCCCTGGAAGAAAGGAGTTCATCGTCTTTCTATTGGCCCCAGTAGAATAAGCACGCCAATCCCTGCTACCGTGAAGCATAGTGGAAGTGAATACCACTCTCTCATCCAGTTATCTGGTAGCCAAATGTGCCCTGCCAGAGCAACAGCCCATGTTAACACTAGGCAGACTATAACAGATATAACCGTCTCTCTCATAGCGGCGGCTTTATCAGTGGCCCCTGGAACTCCATCACTAGGTCAGCTGTGACTCTGAGTCTGAACGCCTTGTGGTAGCCTCCTTCCACTGTCCTATGGGTTGTCTCCAGCTCCTTGAATCGAGATAGCTGATCTTCGAGGCCCTTATAGTCCTCGTAGCTCAGGCGGACGTAAATGTCATTCACCTTCGTCTCCTTCTATCTTCTCGTCGTTGAGAGTTCTACTATCTTGTTCCACCGCTAGCATGAAGCGATCCTTATAGGTTGGATTTATCTCAAATCCGAAGCAACTCATTCCACACTTGTAGGCAGCCCTTAGAGTGTTCCCCGATCCCAGGAAGGGTACCAGCACTATCGAGCGCGGAGTTGTCAGCGTCTCTAGCAAGTCTTCCATCAGTGGAACTGGCCGCTCCGTTGGGTGAATCTTGCCCTGTGCTCCGGGGAACTTGAACACGTTGAGCCTGCCGCGCTTAGCCAGCGTGGGAATGCCCTTGCGGCAGAGAAAGAACGGTTCGTAGGCCCTCCCCAGGTAAATCTCAGGCTGCATAGTCTGCCCTTGTTCCTTGACCCAGATGCAGGGAATCTCATCAACTTGCCACCCAGCAGCCCTCAAGGATGCTAGAACCTGAGTGTGCCAGCTGGGGCCGAACCAGAAGATAAGCCAGCAATGCTGTCCCGCTACGCGGAAGAGCTCCTTCGCTAGCTTCTCAAGGAACGCTGGATAGCCCTCTTGGTCAATCTCGTTGTAGCTGTGAATGTTCGAGGGGACACTTTCCTTGGAGCGTTTCAGCTGCTTGAGGTCAATCCCATAGGGAGGATCGCACTCAATCACGTGCACCACTCCGTTGCTGCGTAGCGCTGCAAGGCCTTTGAAGATATCCTCAATCTGATAATTAGCATTAGCGATCTTGAGCATTTCCCGGATACCACGGTCGAGCCCGTGACCCTCAGGAGAATCCTGGCGGCGGCGAAGCTCACCAACGATTACGTCTTCCTCCATTGCCTTCAGAACTCTGAGAGCGTCATCGGCAGTTTTCTGCTCAGCTATCTCAGGGACAGCCTCAATGGCAGTAGCTAGCTGAATAGCTCTGGAGACACTAGCAACCCCCTTGTTGAGTAGCTGTGCAGTCTTTCTCCCAGACCAGTCGAAGTGTTTTTCCTTGTAGAGCTTGTCGATCTCCTTGATAAGGGCACACTCCTCAGGCCACTCGAAACCTTTGCGGAACACGTTCTCCATCAACTCGATTTCCCTAGCGTCGATCTCTCCATCGAGTTCCCGAATAAGAGCTGGTATCTCACCTAACCCTGCCATCTTGGCGGCTCGAAAGCGCCGCTCTCCTGCGAGCAGACGCAGCTCAGGGCTTAGCGTTACTGGTTGGAGCACCCCCTTCTCCTTGAAAGACTCTGCTAGGCTCTCAAGATCTCCGAAGTCTTCTCGGAAGCGATCTGCAACAGTTATCTTGTCCAAGCGGACAAAGCTAAGCTTGGGTTTCGCCTGGGCCACTTTGTTCTCCTTGTTCAAGTTTCTTCAAGAACTCCACTCGCTCCTCAGGACTCATCTTCCCAAGTAGCTTCTCAATGGCTGAGAGAGCCCGGCGTGAAGTTTTGCGTTCGGCACGTTCAACGTGCTTGGCAGCAGCAGGCCTCACCACTGAGCGGTTGTGCCGGATAACCCTAAGGCGCTCCCGTAGTTCCTCATCAGACTGCTCGGTGAGGGGCTTAACTAAGTCTTTAAGCTGCATCACCCGCTCCAAGCTCCACCGTACTCAGTGAAGTAGTTAAGAAATGTCTGATATGCTGTATATTGACTCAGGTGATTGATCTGTGCTGGCGCTGGTTCAATCCCTACTATGGATGGCCACTGCTTACTATCCAGCAGCTCGAGGTCACGTCGCTCTGTTGCTAACGCAACCATATCAGCGTGGTGGATCTCAGGACTTATCTTCTCTGGAAGGTCGAACGTCCTGCACACTGATAGACGCCAGCGGTTATCAAGCTCCTTAAACGCTGGCTCTAGAGCCTGCTTGAACCCCGTGTTAATGTCCTGCGCGTAAGCCTCGTGAGCGTCATGCAGGAGGTCCTCGAAGGCGAACTCTCGAGGGACATGAGCAGCGACGAACATACTATGCTCAGCAACGCTGTAGTGTCGGGCACAGCATCTATCGAAGCGACACTGCATTGAGAGGGACCATGCTATGTCTACGATGTCGAGCTGAGCTTCCTCAGGCTTTAGCATGTCAACATAGATTCCAGATGGATACATTCTTTTAATCGTCCAAGGCATCACCTCGATCTCCTTTTCTGTGCTGCCTGCCTAAGCCGGTAGATACAGCTCAAGCTAACGTTGTACTCTATTGCTAGTGCAAGTGCCTTCGTCCTACTTGCCACGATGGCCTTGCGCTCCTCGTAGGTTAGCTTGCTCCTATTCCGTGTGGCTGCATGAGTTCGTCGCATCAGGTTGTAGTACTCATGCTGGTAGAGCTTGACACAGCTCTTGCACCAGCGGCTAGGCCTTCGAACACCTCGAGAGAGCTTGGTCCCGAAGCTGCCGCTGTCCTTGTCTTGCTTGCACTTTGTGCAGATCATGGCCTTTTCCCTAATGATCCAAATTGGAACGTTAGGGAAAAAGCTCCCCAGCCGCTCTCAGCTGGGGAGAAGTGGCGTTAGCTTTTAGGCGGGCGAATAGCGCTGGGCCGTCCAGTGATAGGGACCTCACCCTTGATACGAGGGAGCACCAGGCGATTGAAGTCTCCGGAGTCATCCAGCTCCAGTTCAGCGAACGCTGTAGCTCCACGGAAGGCCTCGAGGTCAAAGTCGACTCCGTCAAAGGGAATCCTGAATAGGACTAGGAATCTCTTGAGTAGCAGCGCTTTGTAGTTCGCCGCACGGGCCTCATCGTCTTCATTTATGAGGCTTATATAGTGGCGCACGTTCGGTGAGTTTTCATGCCCGTCAATGCCGATGGAAACTATAAGTTGAGGAGTGCCTGGCTTTTTCGACTTCTCTCCTGACTTTCCCTCCTCAACGTCCGTGATGGTGAGGTTGTACTTAGCGTTTGCAACGGGCTTGCTCTCTTCGATTGCTGCTAGATTGATAGGGATTCTCATTTCAGTTTTCTCCGTAGTTTAGTTAAGTCCCCGTTAGGGGCTAGGTCTCCGTGAGCACTCCCCTGCTGCGGGGTGCTGGGCGAAGTCGTCACAGCCACAAGTACCACCACCAGTAGCCCCATTCTATCCAATAGCCCGGTTTGGGGCCTGGTGTTAGTCCCATATTCCAGAGGTTTCCAGTCATGACTGGCACCTTCGTAATCTTTGACTTCCACTGCCAGGGTCGGCTGATCCCAGCAGTGATCCAGCGGCTGCCGCTCCACACTAGCCTCATGCCGCCTTCTCCCCCTGCTTGGGCTCTCCTAGTGGATGTTTAGCTGCCCAGTTCAGGATACCGCCGAGGCCTTGCCCCACTGGCGATTTGGAGAAGTCCACAGTCACTGGTTCGTAGGGCTCAAGACCCTTTATCGAGGTTCTAATGACAGTGAACTCAGTGTCCCGAACTGTGCAGAGCTGATACACGACGTTACCCTTGGCATCCTTGTCTGTCTCACATCCTAGGATGTCAGAGAACAAGAGCGGAATTCGCTGTACAAGAGTCCCAGTCATCATAGGGATGCGACGGGTTACTCCAGTTTTTCTGTTCTGCTTGTCTTGCATATGGCCAGTGAAGTAGCACTGCTTTCCCATTGCAGTTACGGAGCGGCAGATGTTGGTGAAGGCTATCATCTGCGGCCCCCAGTCATCCTCATGAGGCCACTGGCCAAAGCGAGCATTGATGGTTAGGAGACGGTCCATGATTAGCTCCAGTAGAGTGGTGGCGCTGTCAAAGCCTATCCAGTCGTACTGGTCAAAGAACCCTTTTTCAAGGCGATCGTTGAAGGTCTGCTCCCACTCCATGTAGACGGTGCTGGAGCTCTTTCTGGTATCTCCACCTACAGCCTTCGACAGGCTTCGGACTGCAGCTGGAATAGGTGTGGGAAGATACTCGTCGTAGTCCACGTCGAACCCCTTGACGGAGACTAGGCCACTTGGGTCGAAGATATATAAGTACTTCTTCCCAGGGAGAGTAAGGAACTGAGTAGTCTTTCCTGAGCCTGTGTCTCCTACCATGAGGAACTTGCGAGGAGGGGTAGTGGCGTTGAGGGCGTTAGGCACGTTTTGCCTCGTGTGGCAGCTTCAGGAACTCCGCCGGAGTCTCGCTCGGTGAATCAGGGTTGATCCATTCGTGCACGTGGCCCTCAACTATGACGTTCTTGGCACCTTTAGGAGTCTGCTTGGTGAAGGTCTCCTGCTGGGTCTTAGTGATACGCTCCTCAATCGGGATACATCCGTAGTGGCCAATAGCCCCACGAACGAATTCCAGTAGCTCCGCTAAGTTGCTACCAACTGGTACCTCCGTCTGCACTTCAGGTGTTACTACTGACTTCATCTTTCTGCTCACGTTATGACTCCTTGTGTGGTTGTATCAGCTTGCTTAGTCCTAACACATTGAATGGTTCCCACTTCTCTTCAATATAGCCCGGGGGAGGACCGTCCAGCTTAGTTGGATCAGGCGTGGTTCGGCAAATGTCCAGCATAGGACAGGCGCCAAACTTTCCAACGCAGCTCCCTTCGTTTTTTGGAAAGTAGTTCCGCTCAGTGTCTTGCTCAATTCTGCGAACCCAGTCCCTTGTGTCAGTGACCCACTCCTGCAGCATGTCAAAGTGGTGGGCTACGGGGACGAAGCGAAACTTATCATGTACAGTCTTGTGGACCAGTGCACCATCTACCCAAACCTGGGTAAGGTTAGGGAAGAAAAGCCTGCCGCCGAACTCGTAGCCCTTAACTTGTGAGTCGCTGTTCCACCCCTCAATCCAGCTCGAGCGGAAGCCTCCATCTTTCTTGTACTCAGATGTGGTCTTATGCTCCAGCGCCACTACTTGATGATGTCTTATCACTTTGTCGAGCCGGCCGATGTACCAGGTGTTAGCGGTCTGTGGCAGGGGAACTGCAAAGGGCTGCTCGCTTGCCAGCAGTTCTGCCTCCTGTAGGAGTGGCCACCTATCAGCGACGTATTTGTTGAGCATCTCGTGAGCCACGGCAGGAACACGAGGACTCATCTGCTCAGCCTGTTCCATTGTAGGTTGTCTAGGGAGGCCCTGCTCCTCCCAGTCGGTCATAAAGCCGATCATCCCAAGCTGTACTAGATCGGTTCTTGAAGCCTTCCTGGCATAACCCCAGACAGCATCCATAGCTGAGTGCCACGCTGAGCCAAAGCTCAGAGGTAGAGCAATGGACTCACGGCGCCAATTTAGTACATGACGCAGCTGGTAGAACCTTGGGCAGCCTTTGTAGCCGTTCAAGATGGTGTTGTCAACGAAGCGAGCTGCTGGATCAGCTAGCGAGATAACGCTCACCTCGGACGGTGAGGTTAGCATTTTGTGTCTCCTTGTCGAATTGTAAAGTCCGGGCGACATAGTCGCCGTCTTTGTAGATCAGTAAGTTAAGCCTCCCATGCCGGACAGCGAATACAGCGCAGGTTACGCTGCATAGTGATGTGAGAGATGTAAGCAGAATATAGTCATTAGGCTCGCTGTCCGCTAAGGCAGCTGAGACTTGCCTATACATCTGCCCACTGTCCCATTTATCCATCTCACCATCAGAGCAGTAGACGAGCTCACCGAAGCGTAGAGCGGCGCTGAAATCGTGCCCACTTCTATTTACCACGTACACTCTTGTGGTCACTTGCTCTCCTTAGCTAACAATCCGGGAAACCCTTGGTAAGGATTTCCTGGATTGTTCCCCTAATGTTCCAAATTGGAACACGAGAGGAACAGCCCTGGTTACTTCGCGCCGTACTTCTTGAACAGGTCTGCCCGCTCTTGCGGTGAGAGCTTGTCCAGCCCTGCCGTGGCCTTCTCCAGTGCCGACTGCTTCACGATGGTGCGGACGTCGGGCTTCCACTTGCTCATTTCGCTCTGAATCTCTGAGGAGGTCTTGCCCTTGTCGAGCAGGCGCCGCATGAAGGCCTGAGCCGAGATGATAATAGCTCCCTTGGCGGCGCTGCCTACGACCTCAGTTCCAAAAGCTTTCACTAGGGCGTCGGTGCCGTCGGGGATAGCGACCTCGACCCCCACGGGACCGCGAGCAGGAACGGCTGCAACTGCTTTCCCATCTTTGTCTTTGGAAGCGGGCCTTCCCTTGGTTCTTGCTGAAACTTTCATCTGTGTTTCCTTCTAGGTGTGCGGAATTCGCTCCGCGGCGCTGTGGTCAACCCACAGGCTCATTGTGGCATCCTTTGGGTCAGTCCGTCAACCATGCAGCGCGGCGCATGGCCGCAACCACCTCAGGGCCAGTTCGTTTAGGGGCGTTATTCCAGTAGACAGGGTCCTGGTTGAGTAGTTTGCGTATCCTGTTATAGGCAGTCCAGTCTTTCTGGCCAAGAATACCATAGCTGTTGTGGTAGCCCTCCCCGTACTGGGCTATTCCAAGAGCTCCAACTAAGCATACTCTTCCAAGCTCGTCCAACGTCGCGTGCTTACAGTGCCCACGCTTCTCCATCTCGTCGGCTGCCTTCATCAGAAGCCTCCCTGCTGTATCTAGCTCCTGCTCCCGAACTTCGCCCTGCGGCCTTGCTTCTGTGTCAACGTACATCTTGGTCTCCTTTCAGTAACCTTGACTCTCAATCCAGGCAGCAATATCTGTAGCAGACTCGTTCCGATATGTCATTATCTCTGTATGGTACGCAATAGGCGCTGGGACTACAAGAGCCTCTGCAGCGGCCTCTACCCAGGGCATCTCCTCAGTTAAGTCTCTTTGAGCCTGCTGTCACCGCCCGAAATACCTTCGCCGGAAAGATTCCCTCCCAGTGGTCCGTTGCAGCGCGGAGGCCACTCTTGTGAGTGGCAATTACCTCGTGCGGAGCCCAGCTGCCAGCTGAAGGGACTCCCTCAGTGATGACTACGATGCGGTGACGCCCTGCATCAGCGTCAACCTCGTGAACTACGTTGATGTACTCGAAGGCTTGAGGGCCCTCAGCTTTCTTGGGTCGTTTCACTTGCTGCTCCTTTCAGCGGTTGTGCACTACTGTTAAACCATTATACACGCTGCATTTCCCGTTGTCAACCTCAGAGGGTTACCTCCACTGTAATCTTGTCTGGGACTGGCCTCTCAACAGCAGCCTTTCTGATGTAGAGTGTCCCGATGACTGCGCCTTGAGTGTCACCCTTCTTTGGGCCGTCTGGACCTACCTCCTGGTAACGGAACGCGCCGGGGGTTTCCTTCTCTAGTACCATTGTAACTGTGTACTTCATTGTTTCTCCTTTAGGTTGTCATAGTATAGATCTCTTCTAGCTTTTCCTTGACGGAGGTAAGGCCACCAGAGACTTTCATGAGCTTCTCCGGTGGGACTGTATTGTAGGCAGAGTGAGGGACGAAGTCAGTCCATACCAGTACAATACCCTGGAAATCTGCGGCTCTAGATTGGAGGTGACTGCCCCACGAGGCATTGGTATCTCCCTTCGCCGGCGTTCGGAGGTCAAGCAGCTTGTCAAAACTCTTGTGAAGTACGTTGTGCTGGTCTACGTCCCCTCCAATGAGCATGACCTTCCGCTTGCGCTGCCGGTCTCCCTCTACCGATGCAATAGCTGCTTCCCCGAGGATTCCAGCCGCGCGCTGCTTCAGATGGAAGCGCAGCTTCGCTGCTAGCTGCAGAGCAAGCTCCTCAGTGAACTTTTCAAGCAACTCCTCAAGTATCGTTGGCTTCGGCAACGCCTCAGGCAGAGGCGCTGGAAGAGGCTCCTGCCTGAACTCTGGGGAGGCTCTGAACTCAGTTAACAGCCTTCGCAGAGTCGGATTAACCTGTTGTACACTAGTCATCTTCCGCCTGCGATGGGTTGGGAGAACCAACTGAGCCTTCTTGATTACCTGGAGGAGGCCAAAGTTAGGCTCCTGAGGCCAGATAGTTTTTGCCTCACGGAAGGTCTGCTGAACTTCCTCAGCACTCCATCTAGTCTTCATCGGTCCACTCCTCCAGTTTAGTAGATAGTTTGAACTTTTCCCCCTTCCGAACCCAGATGAATATGTCCAGTAGGCAGCAGGGAACGATAAGCAGTATGAAGGTGAGTCGTCTAAGCATGCTTGTCTCCGCTGATGTTCCAAATTGGAACGGCAGAAGGAATTGGTGGCCGTAGCGATGCGATGTACTGTAGCAGAGCTGCACGGAACGCCAGGCGCGAGAGCCAGACCTCTTCGTCAGTTAGCTTCATACCAGTATCCTCTTTGGTAGCTTAAGGTGCTCGCCTGTGTCAGCGTCTTTGAAGTCAGGATCGTTGAGGGGGACGAAGCGTCGACGATAGTAGAACCCCTCAGAGGTCTTGGGACTCCCTACCAGAAGGCCACGGCAATTTCCACAGCGCCCATAGCTATACACGGCAGGAGTCCCAACGCTTACATATACTATGCCACAGCTGGAGCATACCATCTGTCCTGTCTGAGTATAGACCTTACCCCTTTGTAGGCCTTGGTGCTGCCCTGGATTAAGACATAGGAGTAGTTGCATGTTAGTGCTGTGCCCTTTTAGTCTGATGCCAGTGGTCCTTGAACCTTAATACTTCTCCCTCAGCCTCATAGAGATTCATGTCGGCCAAGGTTGGCCCGTACACGTGCAGCGTTGCTGCTACCTCAGGAAAGATGTTACCCACTCGGTGGACGTAGTGCTTGGGGCAGGTGGCAAGGTCTCCTTGGCGAAGCTGCCGACTGAAGTTCAGCAAGCAGTGCCTACTTTTACCATCCAGAGGAGTGCTAGCGTAGATATCCTCCGTGACCACTCCCTGGACCACGTACATCCCGACCTCGCACTCTCCGTGGTCGTGGATGTCAGTGAAGTCCCCTTCGCGCCAGCCAAGTAGGTAGACTGAGGGATGGTCGCTGTGTAGCGTCAACATGGGGCGCTCAGGGTACTTGCTGATGTTGGAGAAGCTGCAGACCAGCCTTCGCACCTCTGGGAGAGCTCCGATCTCAAGAGCCATGTTGCTTAGGAGGCTCCGGCATATTGTCTTGCCCTTGTAGCCAGCAGCTATACTGCTTATGACAGGAGAGACAATTCGCTCGAGCATGGCTAGTCCCTCCTTCCGAATAGCGTGTCGAAGAGACTCGACAGGATCAGGAGGGTTACGAAGCAGCACAGAAGCACTACACTTGAGACAACCTTAATAATGGTTTCCACTGTGGCCTCCTCAGCGAAGCTTCAGCACATAGCCGCTGAAGAACACCAGGTGAGCTACGAAGCCCTCCAGCGTCTTCAGCGCGATCGGGTGGCAGAGGATCATCACGAGCAGTGCCACCTTGTGACTATGGTGCTGTCGGTGCGGGAGCAGCTTTACCCTAAGGAAGTGGACTGCTGCGAATATTGCCACTAGTGCAACTAACACGACGCCTTGTTCCATCAGGTGAGGATCGGGTTCCATCTTGTACTCCTTGTAGAGTTGTAAGGGCTCGAACTACGTACACGGATACTCAGACTTCCCATTAGGCGCGTACTTCCACACCGTCATATCTGCCTTGAGGACTTCAACTTCATCTGCTATCCTGCACATCTTTACTCTCCTTGTGAGGTTGTGCCAGAGCTACTCCTCTACCTGGGGCTGGCTTCCCTTAGGCAGTCCCCACCACTTAGTACACATCACGTTGGGGAACACGCAAAGTGTTTTCGTCAGTGGCCTCGCAGCAGGCTCATAGAGGCTCCCCCTCATGACGGCGAGAGCCCTACCATGGCCAAGGTGATCACAGTAGCTGAGGCCAAAGCCACTTGGCGTTTGCGGTGGCTTGACAAAGCGCTGCTGAGCCTCCACTTGGAGGCTGAGAACAGCTGCTAGTAGCAAGGCTAAGCGCATGTGAAGGCCCCTCCCGAGGGGCCTTGGCCTACGTTCAGATGCGGAAGCTGCCGTTACCGCCGTTCAGACCTGTAGGGCGTAGGGGGCTGCGGTAGTCCTTTCCCAGCACCTTGCCGGTGTCAGTGTTGACGATAGTGATCTTTCCCGAGCTCATGCCACCCTGGGCCAAGCCGGCGACCACATACAGCAGCTTCCGAGCAGCGATATCTGCTGGCATCCCTGCGTCCATCGCCTCATTGGTAGCTTCTGCCACCTTCGTCATGAACTCATCGCTGATGGCCGTGGTTTGCCCCTTGGTCAAGCGTGACCTGCTGCCTGCGCCGAGTAATGTTTTGAGTATATATTTCACCTTTGTCTCCTTGTGCCGTTGTGGGCAGGATTGCCCCAGCAGCCCCCTTGTTGGAAGGGGCTGGAAGGGCACCCCCTTATTTGGTAATGTCGATTACCTCCACGTCCGGAGTGGGCAGCTTTGTGACACTGACGGCCTTGTAGACGACAGCTTCGCCGCCTTTGTTGGTAGCGACGGCTCTTGCAGCGAACTCCTTCGCTGCAGACTCGGTCTCGAAGTACTGTGTTGGGCCAACTGTACCCATAGGGTTCGGCACGGCAGCATGAACCAGGTATTCCTTCATTGTAGTTCCTGAAACACCTTTCATCTTGAATTTCCTTGGTTAAAGTTGAGTTGGTGCAACGCGCACCGGGCTGCCCTTTCAGGCAGACCGTTGAACGCTACCTTTCGCCGAACACAGCGTAGTGGCTACCGCTACGCAGAATCTGTGCGCTACCAAGCCCCTTGGCCACGTTCAGTGCAGCGCTGAGTGTGAGGCCGCTCGAGACGCTGCGGCTGCCAGGGACTCGCTCACGGATGAAGGTCACACCACTCCTTACCGCAGCTAAAGGGTGCAGTGAGAGTGTCTCCGCACACCTGGCCTCGAGTTTACTGAAGACTCCAACAGGGTACCACTGATGCCTGCTCATGTTTCTTTCTCCTTTTATAGAGTAATGGCTAGTAGCCAAAGAGCAATAACCACTAGTACTACAAACTCGTCAACGTCCCAGCTCACTTGCACATGACTCCAAAGTAAGTGAGTAGCACCCATAGCTCATACGTCAGCCTGAGGTGTTGGCGATCCTCCGTAGTTAGCAGGTGCTGTTTATAGAGATTCATAACTGTTCGAACTCTCCTCTCTCCAGCTGGCTGCGAACAGCACAGAGCGCTACCTCGGCGCTGCTCACCATTTCAGCGGTGAGCTGATGGAGTGTGCTCCCCAGTGTGCAGTGATTTAGGAGTTCCTCAAGCTCTCCTACGGGGCGCACCACTAAGGTGTGCTGCTTCCTCCCCGTTGCCGTAGTGAGTGTCTTGTAGACTGCCAAGTAGCTCTCAGCCTGAGCAGGCATCTGGTTCCTCTTCGTCGTCGAAGGGGCCTCGTTCACGTTCGCGCCAGTATGCCAAGGGTGCCTCCCTTCGGGAATTTCGGGCTGTCATGGTTTGACAACAACTTTGAGCAATGGTTCCCTCTTGACACCTGATTGTGGGCCAGGGAATTCAGGATCAAGTGGGTTGAAGGGGTGTCTGCGCGCGCTGTAGTCAAACCATAACCAGGGGCAGAGTACTTTGTCCGCAGAAGGCCAACCTTTAGCCTTTCGAACGGAGCTGGCGTAGGCCCTTGCTTTGAATAGCTTACGCTCCCGGATGAAGCCCGTGTAGTAAGGCTCGTGCGGGAGTGTGAGTAGTGCTACGCGCTCTGAGGAGGTCACAGTGGGTCCATGTCCTCGGGCACGGTGAAGCCTTGGTCTCTCATCTCCTGTCTATGGGCGGCCCAGCCTGTGAGTACGCCTAGATAGAAGGCTGCACCTATTGCCAGCACAGTGAGAATCCATGTTAGTACTGTCATAACGGGAGCCTTGCAATCCTTGAACTCAGCTTGTTGAGCTGCGCCATGATCTCTTCAATCTCCATTACTGCTGGAAGGTGCTCTGCGAGGGGTGTAGCGTTGCGGGCCTTGCGGCTTGCTGTAAAGAGAAGCTGCTTGGCCTGTTCGAGGTCAGCTACGATTGCTTGGGCAGTGAGAGTAGGCATAGCTGTTCTCCTCGGTGGTGATAACTTCAGAGCGCCTCGCTGCGCTCGGCAGCCGTTAGGCTGTCAGTTCCTCACGCTGCTCCACTTCCTGGAGCTCTCCCAGTGGTGGGATCTTCACAAGCCACGCTACTGGTAGCCCTGCCGGTATTGCCGGGTCCGGGCTTGATGCGTCAACTGTGGCTGCAGCCTCCAGCAGCACGTTGCCGCAAACGGTGCAGCGGAAGTTCTTGAACCCTACTCCTGTCACTGTGTAGAAGTTACCTGTAAGGCACTCCAGGCACTTGTGCGGAGGGCGCTTCACGTACACTAAATCTCCTGCTTTGAGTTCAGCCATGCTGTTTCCTCCTTCCATATCTGTACCCTGCCTCGAACGCCCTAAGCACAAGTACATGGAATTGGAACTCAGACAGACGTCTGTTCCTGTCCCAGCCGGCTGGAAGTTTGACCCCTTCCCAGGCTGCACATGCGCTTGATACGTGACCAGGAACTTTCTGCAACCGACTCTTACGCTTTGCCATCTTTGTATCTCCTTGGTTAGACCTCCACCTCCCTGTTGACGCCGTGCTCAGTGGCTACCTCCTGCACCAGCACCTGAGCACCTGCCCTGCTGTTGGCTTGCCCCACTAGCCTCCCGTCGCCGCTGGGACTGAACCTCCATACCACGTAGCGATAGCGTGGAGCAGGGAGCTTGCGGCCCTTCTCGTCTGTTTCGAATCCATCTGGTTCTAGGGTGACGATGACCCGCTCTTTGAGTGTTTCTTCCATTTCACCTCCTAATGTGAAGGTGTGAGTGGTAGGCTGACCGACTCGCCAGGGACCATTACTAGAATGGTACGCTCTCCGTCGATGGTCTTATGCATATATGACCCGGAGAACGGAGCGAATGAGATGACGTCCGAGTCGAATGTATCGTACCTAACTCCAATGACTGCGTGATCAGGCACTCCCTCAAGAATCTTTACCAGGTCCCTCTTCCTCATCATCTGTTCTCCTTGTGAAGGGTGGCTCCCTCGGCCTATTCCATGTCGTATGTATTGGACACCAACTCGAAGGATTGGTTCCCCCAGCTTAGCCTTTGGGTTTACCAGCGGCAGCTCTGGGAACCAGGTCTCCAAGTCCCCACTTCTGTGCGTCTGGGTGACTGCCGTCTATGTCTCCCATCAGTATGTTAGTGCAAACCCTCGCTTCCTCTGTGTCTTTCTCGTCGTAGCTCTCCAGTGTGGTG
>WNFI01699096.1_pt1 | contig 47575 bp, 42 predicted proteins | sample 5400471 | NCBI WGS metagenome assembly WNFI01 (sample SAMN13153348, study PRJNA577476) | soil metagenome | isolation source: 100 cm saprolite on Douglas fir-dominated hillslope | place: USA:California | collected 2013-09-17
TTCTGATAATCTCAACCATGGACGGTCCCCTTCAGCTTGGTTGCTCAACAACAAGCTTGGCACATTGATGCCGTTCGGGGGCCGTCCACCCCAACAGAGATGAGAGGAGCCTCGTCTCCTCTCTGTGTCTCAGTGTCTCTGTGGTGAAATTTTTACGGAGGTGACGCATGGACGCTGCGGTTGAGACCGAGACCGAACGCTGGCTGCGGCATCAAGTCGCGGCAACGACCTTGCTGCTCGTGTCGGAGGGCATCCTCGGCTATAGCGGCCACGTGAGCGCCCGCCTGCCCGGCGCCGAGACCTTCCTGATCCAGCCGGTCGACCAGAGCCGTGCCGAGCTCAAGCCCGAGCATCTCCTGGTTTGCGGTCTGGACGGCAAAAAGCGCAGCGGCCCTGACGGGATCAGGCCGCCGTCCGAGGTGTTCCTGCATTCGGAGATCTATCGGGCGCGGCCGGACGTCCACGCCATTGCCCATTTCCATCATGATCGCACCACCACGTTCTCGCTGGTCGAGGGTGCCACGCTGGTGCCGATCAAGAACCACGCCGTGCGCTGGGAGAGCGGCATTCCGACCCACCCCGACCCGAGCCACGTCAGCTCACCCGAGCTCGGACGCGCCACGGCGGCATCGCTCGGGCCGCACCAGGCGATGCTGATCCGCGCCCATGGGCAGGCGGTGGTCGCCGAGACGGTGAAGGCCGTGCTCGTCGACTGCATCCATTTCGTCGAGAATGCCGAGGCGCTCTATCGCGCCTCGCTGCTCGGCCGCGTGAAGCCGCTCACCGCCGACGAAATGGCGGCATTCCGCCACGACTTCAAACGCGACATGCATACCGAGAAGTTGTGGCGCTACTACATCGGCCGCGGGCGCGACGGCGGCGTGCTGCCGGACGCATGGTGGGATTTGCTGGCTTAGGGATCCGGAACTTTTACCACGGAGACACTGAGATCACGGAGACGAGGAGGAGACGAGACTGTTGTCCTCACCTCCGTGCTCTCCGTGTCTCCGTGGTTTGATTCTCTGGATGCCCGCTTTCGCGGGCATGACGATTTAAAGGGCCGGGACCGGCTCACATCCAATACGACCACAGCTTGAACATTTCCTCCCGGACCTTCTCGGCGATGGATCGATCCTTCCACACGACCGGATCGATCTGGTCCGAATTTCGGCGGTCCGCTTCGAACGCCGTCTCGAGCTGGGCCGCCGTCTCGCGGCCGAGCACGATCGCGTCCACCTCGTCGTTGAACAACACGCTACGGCCGTCGAAGTTCGACGAGCCGACCGCCGACCACACGCCGTCGACCGTGGCGGTCTTCGAATGCAGGATGGCACTCTGGAGTTCGAAGATCTTCACCCCGGCCTCCAGCAAGTCCGCGTAATGGCCGCGACTGACGGCGACGGTCATTGAATTGTCGCTCCGGCTTGGAAGCAGGAGGCGCACGTCGACGCCGCGGCGGGCGGCGTCGCGGAGTGCCCTGACCTCCTGCCGCGTCGGAACGAAATAGGCCGACGTGATCCACACCCGCTCCTCGGCATTGCGGATCGCCGATATCAGCGTGACATAGAACAACGGCACCGAACGTTGGGGGGTGCTGCCGATAATGCGGACGATCTGCGCGTCGGGGGTCGGCGGCGGCGGGAAGAAATCCGCTTCGTTCATCGGGCCGTCCTCCTGGCGTTCCCAGTGCTCGATGAACAGCCGCTGAAGCTCGGCGACCGCCGGACCTTCGATCTTAAGGTCGGTGTCGCGCCAATATTCCGGCGGCGTGCCCCGTTCGTCGTGGCCGATGGTCGTGCTCGAATAATATGTGGCGAGATTGACGCCGCCGGTGATGCCCAATGTTCCGTCGGCCACCAGGATCTTGCGGTGGTCGCGATCGTTGATCGAATAGCTGACCGCGGCCGCGGCTTTGCCGAGGGGATGAAAGTCGAGGACCGCCACGCCGGCCTGACGCAACCGGTCGAAAACCTCGCCCGGCGTTCCCGACGAGCCGAAGCTGTCGTAGATGAGATTGACCTGCACGCCGGCGGTCTGCTTCGTCGCCAGGAGATCCACCAGGTGCTGGCCGTTATGCTCGACGTCCTCGAATGTGTAGTACTCGAGATTGATGTGGTTCCAGGCGCCGTTGATAGCCTTAAAAATCGCATCGAAGCTCGCCTTGCCGTCATGCAGCAAGGTGACCTGATTGCCGACGGTCAGCGGATGGTCCGCGATCGCCTCCTCGAAGGCGAGATGGCGTTCCAACACATTGGAATTGGGATTTTCGGCCCGCACCCGCGCGAGAATGACCCGGCTCTGTTGCTCGGTGAGCGGCCCGCGTGCGCCCAGCAGACGGGGGACGGTCACCGGCGGCGTCGAGTTGGCGACCTCCCAGAAATCCGGCGGCGACGCGCAAGACGTGAACAGCACCAGCGCCGCGACCACGGCAAGTGCTCCGGCCGGTCGGGACGCACACAGGCGCAGCATCATCGGCCGACCGGACAGGCGACCTGATCCAGCCGGACGCGGCCCTCACCGTCGAACGGTGGCACGTGGACCGGCGACGTCGCAGCTCCAGCGGCGGGTCCAGAGCAGACGGCGGGGTGTGGCACGTGGCGGAACATATGTCGTAGTCCGGATTGGTAGCGACCCTGCGTTCGGCGCCGATGGCGCGGGGAAGGATGGAGAGCAGACAGCGTCTGGCCGCCGAGAACAGATCCCGTCATTCTTGTGGTCCCAAGCTTTGGTGACCTTGCCCGACCGCCTGGAGTAAACGCCTCAGATGGGAGAGCGTTCCTCGTGACTTCGCTGTGGCGGGGAACCTTTAGGAATGCGCGGCGTTGGCCGTGCTGATGCGTATTTCAGGTCCCAGACAAAGAGGTGCAGGTATGGAAAAGGTTAACGGGCGCAGGGAGTTCTTGATGAGCTTGGCCCTCGCCACGACCCTGGCGGCGTGCTCGGCCGTCCAAGGGCGCGAGACCGCGGGCGAGTATGTCGATGATGCGACTATCACCACCCGGGTGAAGGCCGCGGTCCTCAAGGACGAAGGCCTCAAGGGCAATCAGATCAATGTCGAGACCATGCAGGGCGTGGTCCAGTTGAGCGGTTTCGTCGACAACCCGCAGCAGGCCGCCCACGCCGCCGAGGTCGCGCGTAGCGTCGCGGGCGTGAAGTCGGTCCGCAACAGCATCATCGTCCGCCGGACCTGATCGGCGGACGGCCGACCGGCGGAGAGCGCTCCGCGCCGCCGGCGGCTCCTGACGGATAGGATCTGCCCGGGTCGGCAGAGACGACCCGGCGGACCCTATTTCGCCATTTCTTCTTCGGCCGGAGCGCCGGGCGCCTTGGCCTCGCTGTAGCCGTGCTCGGAGAGGTCGAACCAGTTCCCTTCCGGATCGACGCCCCGATATTCGGCGAACGGGCGGTTGGATGGGCGGCGCTTCGGCTCCTCGGTTCCGGCGGCGACCAGCCGGCGCGAATACGTCTCCGTATCGTCGACGTGGAAGCCGAAATGGTTGAGGCCGACCGCTGCCTCGGCTGTGAGCCGGTGCGGCAGCAGCGCGATCGTGAGATAGCCGTCGCTCATGAAGCAGGCGCCGCTCGGGCTGCGATGGACGATCTCCATGTCGAACACCTGCTGATAGAACTCGGCGAGCTTGGCCGGATTGCGCGCAAACAGCGCAAGGTGACGAATCTTCGGCCGATTGTCCTTGATCATACGTCCCTCCTCTTGGCGCCCTATGAGGCTCATTCTGGTCTGATCTCGGCCATTTTGACCAGCTCGGCGTAACGCGCGCGATCGCGGCGCAGAAAGGCCGCGAAAGACTCCGGCGGGCCGCCGGTCGGCTCGATGGTCTGCCGGACGAGATAGTGCGCCCGAAAGACCGGATCGGCGATGATTTTGTTGGTTTCCGCGTTCAACCGCCGGACGATCTCGCGCGGCGTATGCGCCGGAGCGAACATGGGGCCCAACCCTCGCCCCGGGAGCGGGGCGGCCCATTAGACCGGCTTGTAGCCCCGCTCGACATTGACATCGATCAAGAGCGGCGCCTCACCCGACACGCCGGTCTTCACCAGATCGACCACCTCGGCAACGGTCGTGACCCGCTCGGCGCGCACCCCGAGCGACCGCGCCAGACCGACGAAGTCGATCGCCGGATCGACCAGGTCCATGCCGACATAGACGTCCTGCTGGGCCGCGTGCCCGCGCAGGTTGTTCAGGCGCTGCTTCAGGATGCGATACGAGCTGTTGTTGAGGATCACCCACACCACCGGAATGCGATAATGCGCCGCCGTCCACAGCGCCTGGCAGGTGTACATGGCGCTACCATCACCGATGAGCCCGACCACCGGCCGCGACGGCAGCGCCAGCTTGACCCCGATCGCCGCCGGCAACCCCCAGCCGATGCCGCCCCCGCGCAGGCCGAAATAGCTTTGCGGATCGTCGCTGTCGATCATCTGGCGGATGCCGGGTGCCGACGACAGGGCTTCCTCGATCACCACCGCGTCCTTCGGCAGGGTCCGGCCCAGGGCTTCGAACAAGGCGAGTGGCTGCACCGGCGTCTTCCCGGCGTCCGCCTTCGCCTTGGCGCGGAGGGCTGCGCGCTCCTCGGCGATGGCACGGCCCACCCGCTCCACGCGCTCAAGCACCCGGCCGCGCGCACCCGCGCTCATCGCGCCCTCGACGGCGATCACGAGATCCGCCAGCGTCGCCTTCGGATCGCCGAGCAGGGCCACCGCCGCCGGATAATTCTTGCCGAGCTCCCACGGATCAGTGTCGAGATGGATGATCGGCAGGCCCGGCGGCATCGGATCGACATCCGAGGGCAGCGAGAGCGCGAACAGGTCGGCGCCCGCCGACAGCACCAGGTCGTGCTGTGCGAGCGTGTCGCGCACGTTCTTCGCGAGGCGCACCATGGAGCCCCGGAACAGCGGGTGCGACGCCGGGAACGACGCGGTGTTGGGGATGAACTCGGTGTAGACCGTCGCGCCAACGGTTTCGGCGAGGCGGACGATCTCGGCATGCGCGCGGCTCTGCGCCACCGCGTCGCCGGCGAGGATCACCGGCCGCTCGGCCTTGGCCAGCAGCGCGGCCGCCTCGGCGACTGCGTCGGCGTCGGCGCGCAGCCGGGGCGCCACCCGGGTCGGCGCCATCAGGTCGAGCTCCGCCTCGGCATTCAGGATGTCGGCGGGAAGCGACAGGAACACCGGGCCGGTCGGCGGCGCCAGCGCCGTCTTGGCGGCGCGATGGACCAGGCGCGGCAGATCGCCGAGGCGGCGCACCTCGCCCGACCACTTGACCAGCGGCCGCGCGATCGGCGGCAGATCGGCCCACAGGATCGGCTCGGTCACGTTGAACGTCTGCTCGTGCTGGCCGGCGGTGATGAGGATGGGCGACGCCGCCTTTTGCGCGTTGTAGAGCATGCCCATCGCATTGCCGAGGCCCGGGGTCACGTGGACGTTGACCACCGTGAGCTTGCCGGAGGCCTGGGCGTAGCCGTCGGCCATAGCCATCAGCGCCGCCTCCTGGAGCGCCAGCACGTAGCGCAGGTCGCGATCGACCGCGAGGGCGTCCATCAGCGGCAGCTCGGTCGTCCCCGGATTGCCGAACAGGACCCCGACGCCCTCCTGCTTCAGGAGGTCGAGGAAGGCGCGTTTACCTGACATCACGGGCATGAGGATTCCTTGGCTTTTTTAAACGGGCGTTCTCGACGCTGACGGCGGATTTTGACACAGTGGACGGCAATTGTCCGGTGGGGAGGAACGACGATGGTGCGCGACGCGGTCCGCTTCTGGCTGCTCCCGGTCCTGCTGCTCGCGGCGGCGCCGCTGGCTGACGCGCAGACTTATCCGACGCGGCCGATCGCGCTCATCGTGCCGTTCACGCCGGGCAGCGGCATCGACATCATCGCGCGCACGCTCGGGCAGAAGCTGACCGAGCGCTGGGGCCAGCCGGTCGTGGTCGACAACAAGCCGGGCGCCAGCGGCGGGCTGGGTGCCGAGCTGGTCGCGAAGGCGCCGCCCAACGGCTACACGGTCATGGTGACCGCGGCGGCGATGGCGGTGCTGCCCGCCCTCAGCAGGACTCCGCCTTACGATCCGGTCCGCGATTTCACCGCCGTCGCGGAAACCACGACCGGACACCTGGCGCTCACGGTCAATCCCAAGTCGCTGCCGGTGACCTCGCTCAAAGAGTTCGTCGCCGCCGCGAAAGCGCGGCCGGGACGGCTCAACTACTCATCGCCCGGCCCCGGCACCTTGCAGCATCTCGGCACCGAGCTGCTCAAGCAGGAGCTCGGCGTCGACCTGATTCACATCCCGTATCGCGGCGCCTCGGGCGCCTTGACCGACCTCGTCGCCGGGCAGGTCGATCTCGCGGTGCTGCCGGTGCACACCGCCCTGCCTTTCACCGCGACGGGCCAGCTGTGGATGCTGGCGGTGTCGACCCCCGAGCGCTCGCCGCTCGCCCCCGACGTGCCGACCTTCGTGGAGCTCGGCTATTCGCACATGGTGTTCGAGCTGTGGTACGGCGTGTTCGGGCCGCCGAAGCTGCCGCCGGATATCGTCGCCAAGTGGGAGCGTGAGCTCGCCGCAGTGCTCGCCGAGCCAGACATCAAGGGCCCATGGCAGAAGCAGGGGCTCGAGCCGCATTACGCGCCGTCGCGCGAGTTCGCGCCGCTGGTGAGACGGGAATACGCGCGCTGGCGCGAGGTCGGCGAGAAGGCGAAGCTGACCGTCGACTGATGGGGCGCCTTGCGGTCACACCCGAAAAGCCTGCACATTCACACCAGTGGTCGTTCGTCCGAGACGACGGGAGAGAGACGGGGGAGCCATGTCAAAACACCGCCATAACCGCAGAGAGTTCATGGGCCTGTCGGCCGCCGCGGCGGCCGGACTCGTCGGCAGCCCGGGACTGTTCGGGCGAGCGCTCGCCGCGGTCACGCCGCAGGAGGCGGACCTCGTCGTCTTCAACGCCAACGTCTATACGGTCGATCCGGCCGCACCCCGCGCCGAAGCCTTCGCGGTGAAGGCGGGGCGATTCACCGCCCTGGGCAGCAGCGACGACGTCCGGTCGCTGATCGGGCCGCGCACCCAGACATTCGATGCCCAGCGGATGACCATCGTCCCCGGCTTCATCGACGCGCACAACCATGCCCCCGGCCCGATCCTGCTCTACGAGGTGCTGGTCGGAAATCCTTATGACGTGGAATTCGTCACCACCGCCAGCATCGTCGACAAGCTGCGGGCGCGGGCCCGGGAGACGCCGCCGGGCGTCTGGGTCGAGGGATTCTTCTTCGACGACACGAAGGTCAAAGACAACCGGCAGCTCAACATCCACGACCTCGATCAGGTGTCGCGCGAGCATCCCGTCTCGGTCCGGCACCGCGGCGGCCACACCACCTATTACAACAGCAAAGCCTTCGAACTGGCCGGCATCACGAAGAGCACGCCCGATTCGGCAGCCGGGACCTACGATCGCGACGCCAACGGCGAGCTCAACGGGCGGGTCACCGACCGCGCGCGCGGCGTGTTCGACAAGGTGGGCCAGCGGCCGACCTATACCGCCGATCAGCGGGCGCAGCGCAATCGCGACGCGGCATCGTTCATCTCGAAGCAGTTCGCCCGCTACGGACTGACCAGCGTCCATCACGAGGGCGGTGACCTTGGCGCCCTGCAGGAGGTGCGGGCGCGCGGCGAGCTGTTGCACCGGGTGAGTTACGAGGCCATCGACGACGTGCTGGAGGCGATGATCAAGAATGGTCTTGCCACCGGGTTCGGCGACGAGTGGATCCGGCTCGGTGCGACCTTCGAGCACACCTGCGACGGGTCATTCTCGGAACGCACGATGGCGCTCAGCCAGCCGTATCCGGGGGTCGAGCCGCCCTACAAGGGCAACATTACGACGACGCAGGAGGACCTCAATGCCTGGATCGAGCGGGTCCACCGCGCCAATATCCAGGTGAACTGCCATGCGAACGGCGACGTCGCCATCGACATGGTGCTCACCGCCTTCGAGCGGGCGCAGCGGCTCTTCCCGCGGCCGGATCCGCGCCCGAAGATCACGCATTGCACGCTGATCAACGACGATCTCCTGCGGCGGATCAAGGCGGCCGGCGCGGTGCCGGCGCCGTTCACGTCGTACGGCTACTACAACACCGACAAGTTCCACTTCTACGGCGAGGAGCTGATGCGGCGGTCGATGGCCTATCGCTCCTTCGCCGATGCCGGGATCACGGCCGCCGCCGGCTCGGATTTCAGCCCCGGCCCGTTCGCGCCGATGATGGGGATGCAGGGCATGGTGACGCGCACCGGCTGGAACGGCGAGACGTGGGGCGCCAACCAGCGCATCAGCGTCGACGAAGCACTCCGCGTGCTCACGATCAATGGCGCGTATGCCTCTCATGAGGAGACGATCAAAGGCTCGATCACGCCCGGGAAGCTTGCGGACTTCGTCGTCCTCGGCGCCGACCCGCATGCGGTCGATCCAAACAAGATCAAGGACATCGCGGTCGTGCGCACCGTGACTGGCGGCAGGACGGTCTATCAGGCGTGACATCTGTCTCCATCGAGGCATGGCGGATCATCCCGCCCTAATTCGTCATGCCCGCACTTGTTAAGACTTGTTCGGGGCATGACGACGTTCTTTATGGGCGGCTTCCCGCGATCACGGGAGCGGCCCTTCGTCATGACGCCTCGTAAAGGCGTTCACCGCCCGTGCGTGTGGACGTTGAGCAGGGCGGGCGTGCCGGAGCGCACCTTGTCGAAGGCGCGCTTCAACGCCGCCGGCAGGTCGCCGGGATTCTCGACCTTCTCGCCGTAGCCGCCGCAGGTGTCGATCGTCTTCTCGAAGTCGGGCGACGGCTTGAGGTCGGTCAGCACCATGGAATTGGCCTTGGCGGCGGCGCCTTCGGGATAGACGTCGAGGGTCGAGCGGCGCACGGCGTGCCAGGAATGGTTGTTGCACACGATCGTGAGCGTCGGCAGGTTCTCGGCCCGCGCCACGTAGTGATAGGGCAGCGGATTGCCGAACATGTAGGAGCCGTCGCCGACCGAGACGATCACCTCGCGGCCGGGTGCGGCGAGCTTGGCGCCGAGCCCGGCCCCCAGGCCGAAGCCGAGGCCGCCCGACAAGAGATTGGCCATGTAGCTGCCGGGGACGGTCAGATCGAGCTGGCCGACATTGAGGCCGAGCTCGCTGACGATCACCGCGTCGGGCGCCTTCAGCTCGTTGACGCAGGCCGACAGCCATGCCGGATGGATCGGCGTCTGGGTGCGCACGGTCTCGAGCAGCTTCTTGCGCTTGGCCATGAGCTCGTCGTGCGCGGCCGTCATGGCCTTGCGCCGGGTGGCGATCGCCGCCTCCTTGCCCTTGGTCGCCGAGCGCAGCGCCGTGTGCAGCATGGTGATCGCCGCGCGCACCTCGCCGGTGACGAGAAGATCGGTCTCGATCTCGCGGAACGGATAGCGCGTGGCGAGTGGATCCGAGGACACGTGGATGACCTTGGCGCCGGCTTTCGGCGTCGCGACGCGCGGGATCCACGGCACGATCGAGTCGAGGACCAGGATCGCGTCGGCCTTGTCGAGCCATGCCCCGGACTCGAATCCGAGATGCATCGGATGGTCGGTCGGCAGGTTGAGATCGCGCGCCTCGTTCTGGACGACCGGCAGGGCGAAATCCTGGGCCAGCGCCGCCAGCGCGCCGACCGCTTCCGGATTGCGGCCCGCCGCCGAGGCGATGATCAGCGGGAACTCGGCCCTGGCCAGGAGTGCTGCCGCTTCCTCGATGACGTCTTCCGACGGCACCGCCGGCGGAGCACCCAGCGGCCGCGTGTTCGAGCGCCGCGGGTAGACGGCCGGGCCGGCCAGGACCTCGCGCGGCAAGGTCAGGTAGACCGGGCCGCGCGGCTCGCTCATCGCGATGTCGAGGGCGCGGTCGACGATCGTCGCCACCGGCTGGCCGGTGCGCAGCTCGTAGTCCCACTTGACCAGCTCGCGCACGAAGCCGCCCTGGTCGAACATCTCCTGGCCCCAGTGGATGGAGCGCTGGCGGGACGCGATGCTGCCGGTCTCTGTCAGCGGCGTGCGGCCGGCGGCGAGGAACACCGGGATGTTGTCGCGCGCCGCGTTCATCACGCCGCAGATGGCGTTCGCGGTGCCGACATTGACATGGACCATGACGCAGGCCGGCTTCCCGGCGATCCGGTAATAGCCATGCGCCATCGCCATGGCGACGTTTTCGTGTGGGACGGTGATGACCTTCGGGTATTTGCGCCGGCCCGCGTGATTGCGCGCCACCGCCTCGATGATCGGCGGGAAATCGGTCCCGGCATTGGCGAAGATGTACTCGATGCCGCGTTCGGCCAGCCGTGCCAGATAGGCCTCGGCCGTGATTTCCGCGTCGCCGTCCCTCATGAACCCACTCCGAAAAGCATGAATTTCGAGGGCCGGATGTTAGAGCAGCGGGACGGTGAAAGCAAAAGGCCGCCCGACGGGGCGGCCTTTGGGCGACGCGGTGCGCTACCTACCGCGTGATGTGCCACTGCCCGTCGGAGCCGAGACACGCCGTGCCGTAGAACGGCTGACCCGACGCGTCGATGGTCGCATCGCCGTTGAAGGTGCGGCAGTTCTGAGCCGGCGTCGCGGGTGCCGCGTAGGTCGGCCCCGTGTAAACCGGTGCCGGCGGCTGGTAATACACGACCGGCGGCGGCGCGTAATACACCGGCGGCGGCGGGTAATAGTAATAGGGCGGCGGGTAGTATCCGTATCCGTATCCGTACCCCGGGTAGCCGAAGTTTAAGCCCAGGAACACATGGCTGCGCGCGAAGGCGGCGCCGGGCAGGCAAGCGGCCAGGACGACGGCTAGAACGGCGAAGATTTTCAGCAGCTTGGCCATTCGGCCCTCCTGATACCAGCCCCCACGCGACAACGCCCGATCGGGGCATTTATTCCATCAGATCTAAGAGCTTGCCGCGGCCGGCACAACCATTCTAACCGCCGAAGCTGACGCCGACCTGACCCCGCGTCCGATTTCAGCGCGCGGCGACCGGGGCGCCGGCCGGCTCCGGCGCGTCGACGCTTTCGGTGATCTTCTCCAGCACCAGGCCGCGGGTCTCGATGCCGATCGCGATCAGCGCGAAGGCGGCGATCAGGAAGGTGAGCGCGAAGGTGTGGAGCACATAGGCGCCCAGCCCATATTCCAGCATCAGGCCGACCACGGCCGGGGCCAGGAACGAGCCGATGCGCCCGATGCCGAAGAACCAGCCCACGGCGGTGGCGCGCATATGGGTCGGATAGAGCTCGCTGGCGTAGATGCAGCTCGGCCCATAGACGCCCGGGTTGACCCAGCCGACCGCGGCAATCGCCACGTACATCCATGAGCCGGTCGCCATGGCGAACCACAGGTGGAAGGCGGCGCCGACCAGATAATAGAAAAACAGCACCGGGCGGCGGCCATACCAATCGATCAGGAACGAGCAGGCGGCGTAGCCGAAAATCGCCGCCGACGCCTGGACCAGCTGGAGGACCAGCGCCTGGCTGAGCGGCATCCCGCGCTGAGTGAGGATAGTCGGCAGCATGAACAGGATGCCGTTCGACGACCACAGGAAGCAGAACGAGACGATCCACAACAGGACGGTGCGGCGTGCGCGCCCGCCGGCGAACAGCTGCAGCACCGTGATCCCCGGCTTCGTGCCCACCTCGGGCTTGATGTCGCGCGCGACGGGCGCCGCCGATTTCACGCCGGCCGCGGCCTCGATGTGCTCGACGGCGCGCCGCGCATCGTCGATGCGGCCGCGGCTCAGCAGATAGCGCACCGATTCCGGCATGAACCGCGCCACGAAGAACAGGAGCAGCGCCGGCAGCACGCCGACCGCGAACAGCACGCGCCAGCCGAAATGCGGCAGGATCAGGAGACTGAGCCCCGCGGCCACAAGAAGCCCGACCGGGAACGCGGTCATCATGCTGCCGGTCGCGCGCCCGCGGATGCGGCTCGGCATGAACTCGGCGGTCAAGGTGGCGGCCACCGGCACCTCGCCGCCCAGCCCGAAATTGGACAGGAAGCGGAAGGTCGCCAGCGAGGCGATGTTCCAGGACGCGGCGACCAGGCCGGTGAAGACGGCGAAGATGCCGACCGTCGATGCGAACGCGGTGCGGCGGCCGATGTAGTCGGAGATGGTGCCCCAGAACAAGGCGCCGAGGAACGCGCCGACCAGGCCGATCGTGGCGAGATAGCCGGCCTGGGCGGGGCTCAGCCCGAATTCCTGGCGGATCAGCGGCAAGGCGCCGCCGAACAGCGCGAAATCCGCCGCGTCGAACAGCGTGCCGAAGAATGCGACGGTGAAGAAGATCCTGTGCCAGCGCGAGAACGGCAGGCTTTCCAGCCGCGACACTAAGCCTGCGGATTGTTCGCCAGGAGAGGCCATCGCGTATCCCCCATCCGGCGCATCGTTGCTCGTGGCGGGAGCGGCGCCGAGGCTCCCGGTTTTGCGGCGAAGCATACAGGGCCCCGCGCACCCGGCCAAGCGCGCCGGCCGGTCAAGGCCTCGTGAGGGCCCCGGCTTGAAGCGGCCGCGCAAACTGATTACGGTCTCGACAACTTACCGCTGCAAAACGCCCGAGGGAGCGCCCGCCACCATGATGCTGGACGTCTTCAACCATTTCATGCCCAAGCCGATCATGGACCGGCTGAGCGAGCTCGTGCCCGGCCATGTGGCGCTCACCGCGTTTCCCGAGCTGCCGACCCTGTGGGACATCGACGCCCGGCTGCGGCTGATGGACGAGTTCGACGGCTATCAGCAGGTGCTGTCGCTGGCCAATCCGCCGATCGAGATGCTGGGGTCGTCCGACCGGACGCCGGAATACGCCCGGATCGCCAATGACGGCCTCGCCGAGCTGTGCCGCAAGCACCCGGACCGGTTCCCGTGCTTCATCGCCTCGATGCCGATGAACAATGTCGGCGCCTGCCTCCAGGAGATGGACCGCGCGATCCGCGATCTCGGCGCCCGCGGCATCCAGATTTTCACCAACGTGCTGGGCAACCCGGTCTCGGCGCCCGAGTTCCGCCCGATCTTCCAGCGCATGGCGAAGCACGGGCTGCCGGTCTGGGTGCATCCGATCCGCGGGCCCAACTTCGCGGATTACCCGACCGAGGCGGCGTCCGAGAACGAGATCTGGTTCACCTTCGGCTGGCCCTACGAGACCACGGCGTGCATGACCCGCCTGATCTATTCGGGGCTGTTCGATGAGCTGCCCGACCTCAAGATCATCACCCATCACATGGGCGGCATGATCCCGTATTTCGCCGGCAAGATCGACCTCGGCTTCAACCAGATCTTCTTCGGCGACACCGGCAAGAACCCGGTCGCCGAGAAGGCCGGGCTCAAGCAGCCGCCGATCACCTATTACAAGAAGCTCTACGCCGACACGGCGCTGAACGGCGACGCCAACGCCACGCGCTGCGGCCACGGCTTCTTCACCAGCGACCACTGCGTGTTCGCGACCGACGCGCCATTCGATGCCGACCAGGGCCGCTGGCTGATCGGCGGCACGATCAAGGCGGTCGAGACGCTCGACATCTCCGACGCCGAGCGCGCGAAGATCTTCAGCGGCAATGCCAAGAAGCTGATGAAGCTGAACTAGCGCCGCACGGCTACGATGAACGACACCCCCCGCCCGCTCGGACGGCAAACGCTCCACTGGAGCGTTTGCTGGCCGTCCTCGCGCCTCCCCCGCAAGGGGAGAGGGGAAAGACGCGCAGAGCGATTCTTATTCTTCCCCCCTCCCCCTTCGACGGGGGAGGGTTGGGATGGGGGTGACGTCAGATGAAAACCCAGACCATCCGCGCGAAGCTGCGCGACGGCGAAATGGGCGCCTATCTCGCGATCCCGGATCGCACGCCGGTGGGGGCGGTCATCGCGATCATGGAGATCTGGGGCGTCAACGACACGATGCGCCATCACGCGCACGAGTTCGCCGAAGCCGGGTTCGTCTGCCTGGTGCCCGATCTCTTTTGGCGGCAGGAGCCCGGTGTCGAGCTCTCCGACCGCAACCCCGAGCACGTCAAAAAGGCGTTCGATCTCTATTACGATTTCGACTACGACCTCGGCGTGCGCGACATGGAAGACACCGCTTCCTTCCTCAAGATGCATCCGGCGGTGAACGGCAAAGTGGGGGCGGTCGGCTACTGCCTCGGCGGCAAGCTCTGCTACCTGATGTGCTGCCGCACCGACATCACCGCCGCCGTCGCCTATTACGGGACGTATATCGAGCACAACATCCGCGAGGCGCCCAAGCTGCACCGGCCGTTCATGCTGCACATGGCGATGAAGGACCGCTGGGTGCAGGCCGAGGTGAACGAGCTGCTGGAGCGCCGGCTGTCACCCAATCCGCTGGTGACGATCCACAAATATCCCGAGGCCGACCATGCGTTCGCGCGCAAGGGCGGCAAGCCGTATCGCAAGGCCGAGGCCGACAAGGCGCTCGCGCTCACGGTGGAGTTCTTCAAGAAACATCTCGCCTGAAAGGGCGGCGAAGGGGAGGAGCCATGAAGCACATCTGTTTGGTCGCGGCCTTGATCCTGGTCCCGGCATCGGCGCAGGCGGCCGACAAGCCGGACTGGGCGTTTCCGGTGACCGAGAAGAACCTGCCGCCGCCTAAGGACCATGGCGAAGCCCACACCGCACCCGGTAGCTCCCTGGCGCTGACCCGGGCGCAGATCGACGACATGTTCAACGCGCCGGACTGGTTCCCGGACATGCATCCGGCCATGCCGAAAATCGTCAAGTCCGGCAACAAAGAGACGGGGGTACGCGCCTGCGGCGTGTGCCATCTGCCGACCGGCACCGGCCACGACGAGTCCGCCTATGTGGCGGGATTGCCGGCGGCGTATTTCATCCGCCAGATGGCCGATTACAAATCCGGCGATCGCAAGGGTGCCGGCACCATGGTGGCGATGGGCAAGATCATCACCGACGACGAGGTGCGGGAAGCCGCCGCGTATTTCGCCGCGCTGAAGCCGCGGCCGTGGATCCGGGTGGTCGAGACCGACACGGTGCCGAAGAGCTATATCGGCACGGGCAACAAGCGCCTGGCCCATCCCGACGGCGGCAGCGAGCCGATCGGCAGCCGGATCATCGAGATTCCCGAGGACGAGGAGATCGTGCTCAACCGCGACCCGCGCTCGGGCTTCGTCGCCTATGTGCCCCACGGCAGCCTCGCCAAGGGCGAGGCGCTGGTGAAGACCGGCGACAGCGGCAAGACGATCGCGTGCGCGATCTGCCACGGTCCGACCTTGCAGGGCCTGGGCGAGGTGCCGGGAATCGCCGGGCGGCACCCGAACTACATCGTGCGCCAGCTGTGGAGCGTGAAGAACGGCGAGCGCACCGGGACCTCGGCGGCACTCATGCAGGCCGTGGTTCAGAAGCTCAGCGTCGACGACATGCTGGCGATCGCCGCGTACACGGCGTCGCTGGCGCCGTAGAGAGGGAGCGCCCCGCGCCCAAACACTCCCTCTCCACCCATTCTTATGGGGGGAGAGGGTCGGGGTGAGGGGGGTCGGCGCGATCGCTCCCCACCTCACCCCGGCCCTCTCCGCCCCCAGGGGCGGAGAGGGGGAATATGACGCTGACGCGCCCCTAGATCCGATCCGGATACGGCAGGATGAAATTGTCGCGGTTCGGCATCTTCACCTGCGGCAGGGTCTTGGCGTCCATGACGTCGCTCTCGCCGATCAACTTGTTCGCCGCGAGAATATAAGCGGTGAGCGCGTAGACCTCGTCATCGGACAGGGAGCGCGGCGCCTGGAACGGCATGGCGCGCCGGATGTAGTCGAACACGGTCGTCGCGTAAGCGTAGTAGTTCTGGATCGTCTTCACCGTGTCGATCCCGTCGGTGAGCGGCGGACCGCCGACCAGCGGCCCCGCCCCCGGCGAGCCCCCGCCCTTGCCGCCCTCGGCATGGCAGGCCTGGCATTGCTGCTCGTAGAGCTTCGCCCCTTCGGCCGGCGTTCCCCGCCCCGGCGGCAGGTTGGTGCCATCCGGCAGGATGGCGATGTCCCAGGTCTTGAGGTCGCTCTCCGAGATCGGCTTGCCGAGGTTCGGGCTGTCGGCCTGCGCGGCGACGGCGGCGAGGCCCAGCGCCAGGGCGACGGCGGCGGTGCCTTTAAACATAGACATGCTTGATCTCCCCTTTGCCGTCGACGGCCCAGCTGGTCGTGCTGTTGTAGTGCTGGTTGGGAAATCCCAGCGGCGAGGTGAGAGGCTTGCTCGTCTGGCCGCGGGCGGCGACGAACTCGGCCCGCATCGGCTGCGCGTTGCCGGCCTCGTCCCAGGCGCGGCTGACGAGCACCGCCGGCTGGCCGTCCCAGCGCCAGGGCATGATGAAGCGGGTGAAGGCCTTGTCGTGCACCGGCCCCTGCAGTGCTGCTTCGCCCCAGCTCTTGCCGCCGTCGGCCGACACCATGACCTTGGAGATCCGGCCGGCCCCGGAATAGGCCACGCCGGAGATGGCGTAGAACCCGCGGTCCTTGAGGTTATGGCCCAGCGACGGGTGGGTGATGAAGCTCTTCACCTCCATCAGGAAGTGGAAGCGCCACGTCTTGCCGCCCGGAAGAAGCTGCGAATAGGTCTTGGTCTCGAACATGCTCATTGCCGGCTGGTCGACCGCCTTGAGGCGGCGCAGGAACTTCACGTTCATGTTGCCCTGATAGCCGGGCACCAGCAGGCGCATCGGGTAGCCGTTGCCCGGCATGAGCCGCTCGCCGTTCTGGTAAACCACGACCAGCGCGTCGTCATACGCCTTCTTGACCGGAATGCTGCGATCGAGGTGCTGCGCGTCGGCGCCTTCGGCGATCAGCCATTTGGCGCGCGCATCGATCCCGGCCTCATCGAGCAGGACGGAGAGCGGCACGCCCGTCCATTCCGAGTTCGAGGCGAGGCCATGGAGGGCCTGCGCCGTGATCTGCATCGGCTCGTTGGAGAACATCGGCGCCGAGTTGCCGGCGCATTCCAGGAAATGCATCCGCGTGACCAGCGGATAGCGCGACAGCGTGTCGAGGGTGAATTCCAGCGGCTGGCGCACCATCCCGTGGATGACCAGCTTGTGCTGGGCGGGATCGATGTTCGGGATGCCGCAATGGTTGATCGAGAAATGCAGGCTGTTCGGCGTCACCGTGCCGTTCAGCAGATGATGCGGCGTGCGCGCATGCGAATTGCGCAGCTCGCCCTCGGGGTTGCTGAGCGTCCGCACCACGGCCTTCTCGAACGGCGACGGCGTCTGCAGCGCCGGCGTGATCTGGCCGAACTCGAGGCCCCACGGGTCTTCTTTGAGCGGCTCGGCCGCGGCACCGGTCGCCGTCGCACCGGTGGCAAGGGCGCCGGCGACAGCGAGGCCACTGCCCAGCAGGGCCCGGCGGTTGATCAATCCATTACCGGCGATGAACTCCGGCGTGGGCGCGCGGCCCCGCCGAGCTAGATCGGTCATGAGCTTCCTCCCTGGCGCAACGCGCGTCGAACGTGTTTTTTTGCGCGCCCGGAAATGGTGCTCCTCAGCGCCGGCTTTGTCCAGTCGGGGCCTGCCGCGGTAGGCCGGAGACGCTACGAGGCGCCGTTGCCGAGGTAATCCAGCGTCAGGTTGCTCAGCCCGCGGATGCCGAGGATCAAGCCCGACTCGTCGATATAGAAGCGCGGCGAGTGGTTGGTCGGCACTTTCGTCGCGTCCTTGTCCTTGGGCGTGATGCCGATATGGATGAACACGCCAGGCGCCTGCTGCTGATAGAACGAGAAGTCCTCGGCGGCCGGGCTCTTGTCTTCCATCACGAGGTTGCCGGGCCCGGCGACCCGCGCGAGGGTCGGCAGCATGGCGGCGGTGAGCTGCGCGTCGTTGACCGTCACCGGATATTGCTTGCGGATGTTCACCATCGCCTTGGCCCCGGAGGACCCGGCAATCATCTCGGCGGTGGTCTTCATCCGGCTGTGGATGTCGTCGCGCATCGCTTCGTCATAGGCGCGCACGGTGCCGATCATCTCGACCTGGTCGGGGATGATGTTGTCGCGGTTGCCGCCATGGATGGCGCCGACCGTGAGCACCGACGGCTCCCTGGTGACGTTGACCTGGCGGCTCTCGATGGTCTGCAGGCCGATGATGACCTGCGCCGCGGCCACGATCGGATCGACGCCGGCCCATGGGCGGGCGCCGTGGGTCTGCCGGCCCTCGACGACGATCTTGAACACATCCGAGCTCGCCTGGGTCGGCCCGGACCGGTAGCCGAGCCTGCCGACATTGAGGCCGGCGACGACGTGCAGCCCGAAGATCGCGTCGGGCTTCGGATTCTGCAGGGCGCCCTCCTTGATCATCAGGGCCGCACCGCCCTCCTCGCCCTCGGGTGCGCCTTCCTCGGCCGGCTGGAAGATGAACTTCACCGTGCCCGGAATCTGGTCGCGCATGCCGGCGAGCAGCTCGGCGACGCCCATCAGGATCGCCGTGTGGCCGTCATGGCCGCACGCATGCATGACCGGCGTGTCCTTGCCGTTGTACATCGCGTGCACCTTCGAGGCGAACGGCACGTCGACTTCCTCGGCGACCGGCAGCGCATCCATGTCGGCGCGCAGCGCCACGACTTTGCCCGGGCGCCCGCCCTTCAGCACGGCGACGACACCCGTATGCGCGACGCCGGCGCGGACCTCGAGGCCGAGCGAGCGCAGGTGGTCGGCCACCAGCTTCGACGTGTTCACCTCGCTGTTGCCGAGCTCCGGATGCTCGTGGATGGTCCGCCGCCAGGCGATCACCTTGCTTTCCAGCCGCGCGGCCGCGGGATCGACCTGGGCCAGCAGCGCGTCGTCCGCGGCCGCGGCCGGCGAGCCCAGCAGCGGCAGCACCATCGCCGTACCGGCGACGGCGAGGGTCCGCAGGTCACGCAGATTGAGCATCGAGGTCTCCTTAGCTAGGGCTAACGCATTCGTCAGGTCACCGCGACAGGCGCCACGACCTCGATGTCGGTGACGACGTCGAGGATGACCGGGCGATCGAAGGTCAGCGCCTTGCGGAACGCCGGCTCAAAGTCGGCGGCCTTCTCGACCCTGAGGCCGACGGCGCCGATGTCTTCCGCGATCTTCGCGAAGTTGACCTTGGTGTAGGTCCACAGCTCGCGCGATTTCTCCGTCGGGTTCCCGCCATAGACGCGCTCGAAGCCGCGCTTGGACTGGTTGCCGCCGCCGTTGTTGTTGACGACGGTCACCGTGTTGATCTTCCAGCGCACGGCGGTCTCGATCTCGCCCAGGTGATACCAGAAGCCGGCATCGCCGGTGAACACCACGACCGGCCGGTCCGGGGAGCCGCACTTGGCGCCGAGCCCCGCCGGGTATGCCCAGCCGAGGTGTCCCGCGCTGCGGATGTAGCTCTGATCGGGTGTCCGCAGATCGTAGAAGCCGCCCATCCACATGCCGGCGTGGCCGGTGTCGACGATCACGATGCCGTTGTCCGGCACCAGGCGCGTCAGGTCGCTGCAGATCCGCTCGGGTCGGATCGGCCAGGCGTTCGACGTGACCGCCGGGTTGTATTTGGTCGCCCATTCGTCGCAGATCGAGCGCGCGTAATCGACCCAGGTCTTGCGGCGCGCGGCCGTGGTCTTGTCGGCGTGCTGCAGCATCAGCGACAGGACGGCCTTGGCATCGCCGAGCACGGCGGCCTTCAGCGGATAGTTGCGCCCCAACGCCTCCGCCTCGATGTCGATCTGGATCGCCGGCGTGCCGATCTTCGGCACCGCCCAGAAATGCGTCGTCATGCCGCCGGTCTCGCTGCCGACGAAGCACACGAGATCGGCCGCGTTCACCACCCGGTTGGCGCTTTCGCGCGAATAGCTCCCGACCACGCCGACCGACAACGGATGCACGCCGGGAATGGTGTCCTTGCCGTTCAGCGACGTCACGACCGGAATCTGCAGCGCCTCGGCCAGCGCCACCAGCTCGCGGCCGGCGCGCGACGCGCGCACCCCGCCGCCGGCGACGATCACCGGCTTGGCCGCCTCCTGCAGGAGCTTCAGCGCCGCCTGCACGTCGGCCAGGTCGGGCAAGGGGCGGAACGGCGGCACGTGGCTGAACCGCGGCTCGCAGAGCGCCTCCATCTCCGCCTCCTCGGCATCGATCTGCCCTTCGTTGCCGCGGAACTGCAGATGCACCGGCCCCGGCGTGCCGGAGACCGCGGCGCGGAACGCCTGCCGGACCATGTCCGGAAAGCGCTCGACCGCGTCGACGGTGGCGTTGAACTTGGTCACCGGCTCGAACGCCGGCACGTCGTCGACCTCCTGATACACCTTGCGGAACTTGGTGCGGGCATCGCGGCCGCCGGTGAATGCGATCACCGGTGAATGGGCGAGCCAGGCGTCGCGCAGGCCGGCCGCGAGGTTGAGCGCGCCGATCACCTGCGCCATGCACAGGCCGGGCTTGCCGGACGCGCGCGCGTAGCCGTCGGCCATGTAGGCCGCCGATTTCTCGCCGTGGCAGTGAATGCGCTGGATGTTGGTGCCGCGCCGCTCCATCTCGGCGAAGCTGTGCCGAAGCACCGCCGGCACCATGAACACATGGGTGACGCCGTAGCCCTTCAGCATGTCGGCCATCACCTGCGCGCCTGTCATTCTGGGCATGGAGGACTCCCCGTCACCTGTTATTTGCAATCAGAGGGACCGCTCTTCCGAGTGACTGTCACTTTTTCAATATCGAACAAGCCTTCGTATTGTCCTTCAAAACCATATTCGTCGCTCGTTGGCCCGGCATAGAAGCCGACCACGTCCACGTAAATGCCCTCATACGGCCGCGTGGTCAGCCGTTGATGCGCCTTCGACAAGTCATTGGTCGCCGCATCGCTCGCGCGCACCCAATATTCTTTGTTTGAGCCACAAGGTGAGAATGTTTCTACCTCCGCACCCCAAGTGTAGATGCCGCTGAACTTCCCTTCGCCAGCGATAGCGGCGTCCACCCGCAATGCCATAAGAAGCATCGCTCCGACGGCGAAATGGATCCCGGGTCGCGCTGCTTCGCAGCTTGCCCGGGATGACGAATGGGTGATGGTTCGGCCCGCGGTCATTTGATGGCCAACGGGTTGGTCGGCGAGCCGACGGCGCCGGTGATCGGGATTGCCGGGGCCACGAACATGAACTCGTGGACCTTGTCCTGGGCGCAGTCCTCGGCGAGGTCCTTCAGATAGAAGATCTCGCCCATGGTCATGCCCATGATCGGGATGGTGATCCAGTGCCAGGGCTGGTTGATGCCGGGCTCGCTCTCGTTCGGCCGCACCTCGCAGCCCCAGGTGTCGCTGGCGAGGGCTGCCAACTGGGTGCGCTGAATCCACTCCAGGGTCTCGAACGAGAAGCCCGGCGCGTCGCCGCCCGGATAGCCGTCCCAGCTGCCCGCCTTGATCTTCTGCTCCATCTGGCCGGTGCGCACGATGACGAAGTCGCCGCGCTTCACCACGACACCGTGCGCCTTGGCGGTGCGGTCGAGATCCTCGCAGGTGATCGCATAGCCGTCGTCGAGTGCCTCCTTGCCCTGCGTCCGTGCCACGTCGAGGAAGACGCCGCGGCCGACCATCTTGGCCTTGGTCTTCTCGATGCCGCATTTCTGCGCACCGGCCGAGGTCACCTCGCGGCAGTCATAGCCGTTCCACATGTGGTTCTCGTAGAAGATGTGGCCGAGGCCGTCCCACTGCGTGCCGCATTGCAGCGGCATCACCACCATGTCGTCGGCGGCGCGGATGCCGCGATGATCGAGCACGCCGGCATACGCATCGGTGCCGGTGCGCAGCATCGTGTGCACCGGATTGATGCGGCCCATCGCCGGATACTTACTCTTGGCCCCCTGCGGCCCGTTGTTGTCAAAGTTGAGCGCCAGCGAGATCACCTTGCCCTTCTTGACCAGCCGGGCGGCGGCGATGATGTCCTCGGGCTCGGTGTAGTTGAGCGTGCCGATCTCGTCCTTCGGCCCCCACTTGCCCCAGTTCTTGTATTTCTCGGCGGCGTCGTGCAGGTCCTGTCGCGTCAGCTTCCGTGCAGCCATGAGCCGTTTCCCCTTGTCGAAAGTTCTCCCGGGTCAGGCCGACCCTACACCAGCGCCGCCGCCAGCATCAACGGAGGGGCTCCCGCGGCGCGCCCCGGTCTGCTACTGATGGCCGCAACAAGAACAGACGGTGGGGAGGGCAGATGAACAGCATCATCCGGCTCCTGGTCATCGCAGCGGCACTCGTGGCCGCGCCGGGCGCCATCGCAGAGGGCTATCCGGCCAAGCCGGTGCGCGTGATCGTACCGTTCTCGGCGGCCGGCCCGGGCGACATCATCGCCCGCATCCTGGCCCAGAGGCTGACCGAGCAGCTCGGCCAGCAATTCCTTGTCGATAACCGCCCGGGCGCCGGCGGCAATGTCGGCATGGCGATGGTCGCCAAGGCGCCGCCCGACGGCTACACGATCCTGGTCGTGAGCTCGGCGCTGGTGGTCAATCCCGGCCTCTACGCCAATATGGGATTTGATTCGATCAAGGACCTGGCGCCGGTGACCAAGGCGGTCGACTCGCCGAACGTGCTGACGGTGCATCCGTCGTTTCCGGCGAAGACGGTCAAGGAGCTCCTCGCCGTCGTGAAGGCCAACCCCGGCAAATACAGCTACGCCGCACCGCCGATCGGCACGACGCCGCATCTCGGCGGCGAGCTCCTGAAGCTCAGCTACGGCCTCGACCTGGTGGCGGTGCCGTTCAATGGCGCCGCCCCGGCGCTCACCTCGACGGTGCAGAACCAGACGCCGATTTCGTTCACCGCCCTGCCGCCGGCGACCGAGCTCGTGCTGTCGGGCCAGCTTCGCGCACTCGCGGTGACTGCCAAGCACCGCTCCCCGGCCCTGCCGGACGTCCCGACCATGGAGGAGGCCGGCGTGCCCGGCCAGGAGTCCGACACGATGCAGGCAGTGCTGGTGCCCGCCGGCACGCCGCGGACGATCATCGACCTCCTGCACCGCGAAATCCTCAAGGCCCTGGCCAAGCCGGACGTGCAAGCGCGGCTGGCGCAGCTGGGCTTCGATCCGGTCGGCAATTCGCCCGACGAGTTCGCGGTCGAGATCAAGCTGGAGTTGGAGAAATGGGGGAAGGTCGTGCGCGCCGCCAACATCAAGGTGGACTAGAAAAACGGCCGAGGGATAGAACGGGGAGGCGACCATGATGGCGAAGCGGATGATGGCGGCAGGCATCGCCGTGGTGCTCGCGGTGGCAGTCGGGATCGCCACGGCGGACCCGGCGCGGGCCCAGACATATCCGAACAAGCCGGTCCGCATCCTCATCGGCTTTGCGGCCGGCGGGCCAACCGACGTCGTGGCGCGACTGGTGGCGCAGAAGCTGTCGGAAAGCCTGAAACAGCAATTCGTGGTCGAGAACCGCCCGGGGGCGGGCAGCAACATCGCCATGGGCCTCGCGGCCCGCGCGGCGCCGGACGGATACACGCTGCTGGCGGTCAGCTCCGCGTTCGTGGTCAATCCGACGCTCTACGGCGCCAATATCACCTACGACCCGTACAAGGATTTCGTGCCAATCACGGTCGCCGCCGATTCGCCGAACGCCGTGTTCGTGAATCCGTCGGTGCCGGCCAAGACGATGAAAGAGCTAATCGATGCCATCCATGCCAATCCCGGCAAGTACAGCATCGCGACCGCCGGCATGGGGACCACGCCCGACCTCGCCGCCGAGCTGCTGCGCATGACCTTCAAGCTCGATGCCGTACGCGTGCCGTTCAACGGCGGCGCACCGTCCGTTCAATCGGTGCTGCAGGGGCAGACGCCGATCGGCTTCGGCGCGATCCCGCCGGCGACCGAGCTGATCAAGTCCGGGCAGCTGCGCGGCCTGGCCGTCGCGGCGAAACACCGGGCGCCGGCCTTGCCCGACGTGCCGACCCTGGCGGAAGCCGGAATCCCGGACCAGGAGTCCAACACGCTCGCCGCCATTCTGGCACCGGCCGGAACGCCGGCGCCGATCATCGGCCTGCTGCACAAAGAGATCGTCACCGCACTCGCCGATCCGACGATCAAGGCGCGGCTGATCGAGCTCGGCTTCGATCCGGTCGGCAACACGCCGGCCCAATTCACCGCCCTGATCAAGGCCGAGATCGAGAAATGGGGCAAGGTGATCCGCGACGCCAACATGAAGGTCGAATAGCCAGGGCGTTTGCACCTCCCGGGGCGGACGTGTATCAACGCGTAAAACCGGGAGGGACGATGATCACCAGACGGCGTTTGATTGCGGGTGCCATGCTGCTGGCCGGCGGCCTCGCTATTCCTTCCGCACCAGCCGCGGCGCAGGCGTATCCCAACAAGCCAGTCAAGGTGCTGGTCGGCTTCGCGCCGGGCGGGCCGACCGACGTCATGGCCCGCCTGCTCAGCCAGAAGATCGGCGAAAGCCTCGGCCAGCAATTTGTGGTCGAGAACCGCGCCGGCGCCGGCGGCAATATCAGCATGGGCATCGCCGCCAAGTCGCCGCCGGACGGCACCACGATCCTGTTCGCCAGCTCGGCCTTCGTCGTCAATCCGAGCCTGTATCGCAGCATCCCCTACGACCCGTACAAGGACTTCATCCCGGTCACCAAGGCCGGGACGTCGCCGAACGTGCTGGTGGTCAATCCGGCCGTGCCGGCGAAGACGCCGAAGGAGCTCATCGAGGTCATTCGCGCCAATCCCGGCAAGTACAGCTTCGCCACGGCCGGCATGGGGACCACGCCCGACCTCGCGGGCGAGCTGTTCCGCATGACCTACAACCTCGACGCCGTCCGCGTGCCGTACAACGGGGCGGCCCCCGCCTTCGCCTCGACCTTGGCCAACCAGACGCCGATCGCATTCGGCGCCCTGCCGCCGGCGGCCGAGATGATCAAAGCCGGCCAGCTGCGCCCGCTTGCGGTGACCGCCAATCACCGCTCGCCGATGATCCCCGACACACCGACCATGGCCGAAGCCGGGATTCCCGACCAGGAGTCGGATACCTGGCAGGGCGTCTTCCTGCCTTCAGGCACGCCGCGTCCGATCGTCGATCTCCTCTATCGCGAGATCCTGAAAGCGCTGGCCCAGCCCGATGTGAAGCAGCGCCTGGCCGAGATCGGCTTCGAGGCGATCGGGAACACGCCCGAGGAATTCAGGCAGAACATCAAAGACGAGATCGAGAAATGGGCGAAGGTGATCAAGGCTGCCAACATAAAGGTGGAATGACGTCGGTCCTCGCGCGATAAGCCCGACCATGCGCATCACCGACATCCGCGAGACCGCGCTCCCGATCAACTCGCAGATCCGGAACTCGAGTTTCGACTTCAGTGAGATGACGACATCCGTGGTGGCGGTCATGACCGACGTGGTGCGCGACGGCCGGCCGGTGATCGGCTTTGCATTCAACTCGACCGGCCGCTACGCCTGCGGCGCGCAGATGCGCGCCCGCTTCATCCCGCGCCTGCTGCGCGCCGACCCGGGCAGCCTGCTCGACGACAGCGGGCGCAATTTCGACCCGGCGAAGGCGCTCGCCTGCATGCTTCAGCGCGAGAAGGCCGGCGGCCACAGCGAGCGCTCGGTCGGCATCGGCACGATCGAGGTGGCGCTGTGGGACGTCGTCGCCAAGATCGAACAGAAGCCGCTGCATCGCGTGCTGGCCGAGCGCTTCAACCAGGGCCGCGTGGCCGAGCTCGTGTTCTGCTATGTCGGCGGCGGCTGGTATTTTCCCGGCCAGACGGTGCAGGACCTGAAGGACGAGATGCGCCGCCATCTCGATGCCGGCTACACCATGGTCAAGATGAAAGTCGGCGGTGCGCCGCTCCACGAGGACCTGCGCCGGCTGGAGGCGGTGCTGACGGTCGTCGGCGGCGGCGATCACCTGGCCGTGGATGCGAACTGCAAGTTCGAGCGGGCCGAGGCGCTGGCCTACGCCAAGGCGCTGGCGCCGTTCGGGTTGCGCTGGTTCGAGGAGCCGTGCGATCCGCTCGATTACGCGCTCCTGGCGGAGCTCGCCGGCGTTTACGCGCCGCCGCTGGCCACGGGCGAAAACCTGTTCTCGACCCAGGACGTCGAGAACCTGGTGCGGTTCGGAGGCTTGCGCGCCGACCGCGACATCATCCAGGTCGATCCGCCGCAGGCCTACGGCATCGCGCAGTATGCGCGCACGGTCGCCGTGCTCGACCGCCGGGGCTGGCGGCGCGCCGGCCTGTTCCCGCATGGCGGCAACCAGATGTCGCTGCACATCGCCGGCGGCTTCGGCCTCGGCGGCGCCGAATCCTATCCCGGCGTCTTCGGGGTGTTCGGCGGGTTTGCCGACGACGCGCGGGTCGACAGCGGCTACCTGCGTCTGCCCGACCGTCCCGGCATCGGGTTCGAGGGCCAAGCCGCCTTGTACGCCGTGATGAAGAGCCTCACCGCCTGAGCCCGCCCGCGCGCGCGCATGGCGCTTTCGGTCCCGGCGGACTAATCTTTCGTCCAGTGCCGGGCCGACGGGTGCAATGGGGGTTGTGCTGCGATGGACCAACCGACTGAGCCTGAGACCGCGGAGAAGGACTCGCCTCTCCGCTACGATATCCGGCTCCTCGGCCGCATCCTCGGCGAAACCGTGCGGGCCCAGGAAGGCGAGCAGGCGTTCGAGGTCATCGAGTGGATCCGCCAGACGGCGCTCAGGTTCCATCGCGACGCCGACGAGGGGGCGCGGCAGGAGCTCCAGACCATCACCAGCAGCCTGCCGAGCGCCCAGGCGACCCGGATCATCCGCGCCTTCGGCTATTTCTCGCATCTGGCCAATATCGCCGAGGACCAGCACCACATCCGCCGTACCCGGGCGCACGCCATGGCGAATGCGGCCCCCCGCGAAGGGACGATGGCGTATGCGCTGGCCCGCGCCAAGGCGGCCCGCCTGTGGCGCGCGGATTTGCAGGCGTTCTTCGCGAACGCCCTGTGCAGCGCCGTGCTCACCGCCCATCCGACGGAAATCCGCCGCAAGAGCTCGATCGATCGCGAGCTCGAAATCGCCAAGCTGCTGGACGAGCGTGACCGGGTGCAGTTCACCCCGGAGGAGCTGGCGGCGAACCGCAAAGCGCTGCGCCGCGCGGTCCTGACGCTCTGGCAGACCAGCATTCTGCGCGGCACGCGCCTTAGGGTCATCGACGAGGTCATCAACGGGCTCGCGTATTACGACCACACGTTCCTTCGCGAGCTGCCGCGCCTCTATGCCGATCTCGAGGACCAGCTGGGCGCGATCGATCCGCGATGGGAGGGAATGGACGTGCCGTCCTTCCTGCGGGTCGACAGCTGGATCGGCGGCGACCGCGACGGCAATCCGTTCGTGACCGCCGAGGTTCTGAGCGAAGCGCTGCGCATGCAAAGTGCGCGCGCGCTGCAGTTCTATCTCGACGAACTGCACCAATTGGGCGGAGAGCTGTCGCTCGACAGCCGGATGGTGCAGGTGACGCCGGCATTGGGAACGCTGACGGAGCGGTCTCCTGACCGCGCGCGGCAGCGCCAAAACGAGCCGTACCGGCGCGCGATCAGCGGCATCTATGCCCGCCTCGCCGCCACCGCCCGCACGCTCGACCAGGTCGAGGCGCCGCACGCGGCAGTCGGCGAGGCGTCGGCGTATTCCGCCGCCACCGAGTTGTCGCACGACCTGGACGTCATCTCAGAGTCTCTCAACATCAACGGCTCGATCGGATTGGCACGGGGACGGCTGCGCCATCTCCGGCGCGCCGTCGACATTTTCGGCTTCCATCTTGCATCGATCGACCTGCGTCAGAATTCGGATGTGCATGAGCGGGTCGTGCACGACCTGTTCGCCACGGCCGGGACCGGCACCGCCTACCAGGCGCTGGCCGAAGATGCACGGGTGCCCCTCCTCGCCGCTGAAATCGCAACCGCCCGCCCGCTGGCGTCGCTCCATCTGGCCTACGCCGATGAGACCATGTCGGAGCTCGCCATTCTGCGCGCCGCTGCCGAGGGACATCGCCGGTACGGCAAGGCGGCCGTGCCGCATTACGTCATCTCGAAGGCCAATGGCGCCTCCGACGTCCTGGAGGTCGCCGTCCTGCTGAAGGAGGTCGGCCTCCTGCGGCCACAGCGCCGCGAGATCGACGTCGACATCGTGCCGCTGTTCGAGACCATCGGCGACCTGCAGCGCTGCGCCGATGTCATGGAGACCGTGTTCGCGCTGCCCGAATACCGGCAGCTGCTGGCGTCGCGCGGCGGCGTGCAGGAAGTCATGCTCGGCTATTCGGACAGCAACAAGGACGGCGGCTACCTGACGTCGACGTGGGAGCTGTACAAGGCGGAGCTGGCGTTGATCGACACGTTCCGCCGACACGAGGTGGGCCTACGGCTGTTTCATGGCCGCGGCGGGTCGGTCGGCCGCGGCGGTGGGCCGAGCTATCAGGCGATCCTGGCGCAGCCGCCTGGCGCCGTCCAAGGTGCCATCCGCATCACCGAACAGGGCGAGGTGATCGCGGCCAAGTATTCCAACGCCGAGGTCGGCCGGCGCAATCTCGAGACGCTGGGCGCCGCGACGCTCGAAGCCACGCTGCTGAACTCCGATCAGCCTCCGCTCCGCGACGACTTTCTGGCGGCCATGGACGAGCTGTCGAGCCATGCCTATCGCGCCTACCGGGCGCTCGTCTACGAGACCGACGGGTTCGAGCAATATTTCCAGGAATCGACGGTGATCGGCGAGATCGCCAGTCTGAATATCGGCAGCCGTCCGGCCTCACGGACCAGCTCACGGCGCATCGAAGATTTGCGCGCCATACCGTGGGTGTTCAGCTGGTCGCAATGCCGCCTGATGCTGCCCGGCTGGTACGGCTTCGGCAGCGCGGTCAAGGCCTGGAACGCCGCCCATCCCGGCGACGGCCTGGCGACCTTGCAGGCGATGTACCGCGATTGGCCGTTTTTCGCAACGATGCTCTCGAACATGGACATGGTGCTCGCCAAGAGCGATATCGCGATCGCGTCCCGCTACGCCGAACTGGTGTCCGACCGGGCGCTGCGCGACGCGATCTTTTCCCGCCTGCGTGCGGAGTGGGACGATTCGATCGCGACGCTGCTCGCCATCACCGGCCAGAAAACCTTGCTGGAGAGCAATCCCCTGCTCGCCCGCTCCATGCGCAATCGCTTTCCCTATATCGACCCGCTCAATCACATCCAGATCGAATTGCTCCAGCGGCACCGCGCCGGCACCACCGACGACCGGGTCGTGCAGGGCATCCATCTGAGCATCAACGGCATCGCCGCGGGCCTGCGGAACAGCGGCTAGAGCCCTGACCGGGGAGCGTCCGCCGCTCCGCATAGCGTTCTGAACTCATTGGCAAATCGCCGGCACGTGTCCCAAAACGCACGCAAAGGTCACGGGTTCGGCAGCGACGGCCCCGGTATAAATCGGGGTTTGTCGCCGAGGAGAGCGCATGCGCGCGGGCCGACTGAGCGCGTCCATATTTGCCGCCCTGATCGCGTGCGGTGCCGCCGCCCAGACCGGTCCATCGCCAGATCCTCCGGCGACGACTGACGCGGCGACGGAGGCGCCGGCTGGCGGCGCCGCCCCGGACAGCAGCGCCCCGCCGGCACAGGACACCCAAGCAGCACCGGCCCCCGAGCGTCCGAGCGACGCGGCGCCCCAAACGCCGCCGCCGGCCACCCCCACGCCACCGCCCACACCGGCACCAGCCCCGCCGGCGACGGCGTCGGTCCTCGACAAGCGGCTGATTCAGGGCGTGCTCGGCAAGGACGTGCGGAGCTCGTCGAACGAGGATATGGGCCGCATCGTCGACGTGATCGTTGACCGCTCCGGGCAGACCCGGGCCGCCGTCATCGATTTCGGCGGGTTCCTCGGCGTCGGCAGCCGGCGCATCGCCGTCGACTGGAACGCATTGCATTTCACGCCCGACGAGAAGGCGAGCCAGGTCACGCTCGATCTCACGCGCGATCAGCTCAAAGAGGCGCCCGAGTACAAAGAGGGCAAGCCTGTCGTGGTGCTGGGCCCCTCGGGCAATACCGAAACGGTTCCGGAAAATTAGTTGTGACCGGTGACCGTCCGGCTCCGTCGCGGCAAAGTTTGCGCGGCCTCGACGGGCTCAACTTTTTCCTGGCCAATGTCCAGACCGGATTCGGTCCGTTCATCGCCGTCTACCTGACGGCGGCCAAATGGACCCAGGTCGAGATCGGCATCGTGCTGACGGTCGCCGGGATGGCATCGCTGTTCGCCCAGATTCCCGGCGGTGCCCTGGTCGATGCGGCACGCTCGAAACTCCTCGTCGGAGGTCTGGCCATCGCCACCGTCGGCGTCAGTGCGGTGATGCTGGCCGCAGCGCCCATCTTTCCGCTGGTGCTGCTCGCCGAGGTGCTGCATAGCCTCGCCAGCGCCGTCATCGGGCCGGTGATCGCCACCATCAGCCTGGGACTGGTCGGCCGCCACGCCATCGGCGAGCGCCTCGGGCGCAACGCCTGTTTCGCCTCGATCGGCAACGGCATTGCCGCGGCGGTGATGGGGGCCTTCGGCCGCCTGGTCTCGACCCGGTCGGTGTTCATCGTCACCGCCGTCTTGGCGATTCCCGCCCTCCTCTGCCTGCGGATGATCAATCCGAAAGAGATCGACCCCGAGCGGGCCATCGGCGGCCGCCCGCCGCCGGTCGACCGCGGGTCGAACAGAAAATTGTCGGTCCTGCACGGTCTCATCGACAACAAGCCGCTGCTGATCTTCGGCGGCTGCCTGGCGCTGTTCCATCTCGCCAACGGCGCCCTGCTGCCGCTCATGGGCAGCATGGTCACCATGCGCTCGCCGGAATGGGCGACCACGCTGATCGCGGCCTGCATCGTCGTGCCGCAGATCGTCGTCGCGGCACTGTCGCCGTCGGTCGGCCGCGAGGCGGAACGCCGCGGGCGGCGCATTCTGCTGCTGATCGGCTTCGGGGCGCTGGTGATCCGGGGTGTGTTGTTCAGCTTCATCATCAGCCCGTGGGTCCTGGTAGTGGTGCAAATCCTCGACGGCATTTCGGGTGCCGTCCTGGGCGTGCTGGTGCCGCTGATCGTCGCCGACACCACGCGCGGGACCGGTCATTTCAACGCCGCCCTCGGCGTCGTGGGGACGATGGTGGGGGTCGGCGCCTCGTTCAGCTCCACGCTCGGCGGCTATGTCAGCGACGTGTTCGGCGGGCCGGCCGCTTTCCTGTCGCTCGCCGCCGTCGCGGGCCTGGGGTTTCTGGCCGTCCTGTCGTTCATGCCGGAGACCCGTCCACCGGATGACGAACCGGCCTAATTCCCCCAACTATCGAATTACCGCGCCCGTCATGCGAATGATACTCGACTTTTAGGGCCGTCCTGCTGAGGTTGGGATAAATCACTCCACCGACTACCAGGGTGCTGACCGACGATGAACGAACAAACCGATCTCAAGCACCGTGACGCTCCAGGGGAATCCAGCGACGACCCGGGCGTCCAGTTCTATATCCCCGCCACGTCGTCGATCCTCGAACGGCGCCCACGCACGCTCAAACACGGGGATACCTTTGCGGTGTTCGACCATTACGGCGACGTCGTCGAGGCCCCCGGCAGCCCCGAGGGCATCTATCACGAGGACACGCGCTATCTCTCCGGTCTCGAGCTGCTGGTCGACAGCCGCAAGCCGCTGCTTCTGAGCTCGACTTTGCAGGACAACAACGCGGTCCTGACGGTCGATCTGGCGAACCCGGACATCTACCGCGGCGGGCAGCTGGCGCTGTCGCGCGAGACGATCCACCTCATCCGCTCGAAATTTCTTTGGCAGTCCGCCTGCTACGAGCGGATCGCGGTGGAGAATTTCGACCGGGGCCCGCACCGCATCCGCCTCACCTTGCGCTTCGCCGCCGACTTCGCCGATCTGTTCGAAGTGCGCGGCATCCAGCGCGAGCGGCGCGGCACGACCCGCACCGAGCTGCCGAAGCTCGGCGACGCCGGCGCCGACACGGTCGTCCTGCGTTATCGGGGGCTCGACGGCTACGAATCGACCACCCACCTGGTGTTCAATCCGCAGCCCACGTCGCTGACCGACGAGGAAGCGAACTGGGACATCGAGCTCGGCCCCGACGAGTCCAAGTCGCTTTTCTTCACCATCGGCTTCGACCACGACCCGCGCGCCCTGCCGATCGATTTCTTCAAGGCGCTGCGCGATGCCCGGCGCGCGCTCAACCGGTCGACGAGCCGCGCCGTGGTCATCCAGACCTCGAACGTGCTGCTGAACCGCACCCTCTGCCGCTCGGTCGCCGACCTCTACATGCTGCTGACGGACACCAAGTACGGCCCATACCCATATGCCGGCATCCCGTGGTTCAGCACGGCCTTCGGCCGCGACGGGATCATCACGGCGCTGATGATGCTGTGGTTCGACCCGCAGATCGCCAAAGGCGTGCTGCGGTTCCTCGCCGCGACGCAGGCGAAGACGGAGAATCCCGAGGCGGACGCCGAGCCCGGCAAGATCCTCCACGAGACGCGGCGGGGTGAGATGGCGCGCCTCGGCGAGGTGCCGTTCGCGATGTACTACGGCAGCGTCGATACGACGCCGCTTTTCGTCCTGCTCGCCGGCAAGTATTTCGAGCGCACCGGCGACTGGGAGACCATCGACGAGCTGTGGCCGAACATCGAGGCGGCGCTGCACTGGATCGACACCTATGGCGATCATGACGGCGACGGCTTCGTCGAATATCGCGCCCGCGCCGGCAAGGGTCTGACCAACCAGGGCTGGAAGGACTCCGGCGATTCGATTTCGCACGAGGACGGCACGCTCGCCGGGGACAACATCGCGCTCTGTGAAGTGCAGGGATACGTCTACGCCGCACGGCACCAGGCCGCCTTGATGGCGCATGCGCTGGGCGATACCGCGCTGGCCACCCGGCTCGAACATCAGGCAGCGCAGATGCGCCGCCACTTCGAGGACAAATTCTGGGTCGAGGAGCTCGGCACCTATGCGATCGCGCTGGACGGACAGAAGCGCCAGTGCCGGGTTCGCAGCTCGAACGCCGGCCAGGTCCTGTTCTCCGGCATGGCATCGCCCGAGCGCGCGGCGCGCGTCGCCGAAACCCTGATGGCGCGCCATTCGTGGTCGGGATGGGGCATCCGCACGCTCGCCTCCACCGAGAAGCGCTACAACCCGATGTCGTACCACAACGGCTCGGTGTGGCCGCACGACAACGCGCTGATCGCGCTGGGCCTCGCCCGGTACGGGCACAAGCGCGAGGCGATGCGTATCTTCAGCGGCATGTTCGACACGCTGCAATACATGGACCTGTCGCGGCTGCCGGAACTCTTCTGCGGCTTCAGCCGCCGCCTCGGACGCGGCCCCACCTTCTACCCTGTCGCCTGCGCGCCGCAGGCCTGGGCCAGCGCATCGCCGCTCGCGTTCCTCGAAGCCTGTCTCGGGCTGCGCTGCGACCACGCGCGCCGCGAGATCCGGTTCGACCGGCCGACTCTGCCGGAGTTCATCGACGAGGTGTATCTGCGCCGCCTGCGTCTCGGCGACGGCGAAGTCGACATCCTGCTGCGCCGGCACACAACCGATGTGGGCCTCAACGTGCTGGAGCGCACGGGCGACGTCCGGGTTGTGGTGGTCAGCTAACGCCAGCCCCGCGTGACGAAATCCATGTGCGGTACGCCGGCCCGCCTGGGAACCGGTGGGCCGGGTGACGCGTTTTGAGATGATTGGACGCTTCGGTCCAAAGCGTCTCGACGGCTAGAGGACATCGCCGCCCCGCCGAGGGAGAAAACGCCGCCATGACGAGCCAGGCGCGACTGCGCGTCGTCGCCAGCCGGGACGACAGCGGCCCGCAAACCGAACGCGAACGCCACCGGCTCTATGGCCGCCTGCCGGGAGGGCGCGCCATCGCGTTCCTGGAGAGTCTCCCGGACGCGCTCTATCTGCTCGATTCCGATTGGCGGTTCACCTTCATCAACCGCGCCGCCGGCGAGTATTGGAAGCGCGACCGCGCCGGCTTGATCGGCAAGCAGATCTGGCAGGCGTTCCCGCAGGCCGCAGGGAGCGAAGACAGAAAAATGCACGAGACCGCAGCGGCGCGGCGGCGGCCGGTCCGCTTCGAAACCGTATCGCCCGTTCTCCATACATGGATTCACGTGTCGATCCGCCCGATCGACAGCGGGCTCGGCGTCTGCTTTCGCCCGATCGACGGCCCCGGCAAGCGCGGCCGGGTTCTCGTCGTCGAGGACCAGGACGAGGTCCGCGACCTCCTGCGCATGACCCTGGAGCAGGAGAGCTACCTTGTGATCCTGGCCGAGGACCTGGACGCCGCCGAAGCGGCGGTCGGCCTGCTGCCGATCGATGCCGTCCTGCTCGACGACCGGCTTCCGGGCGGCCGTGGGGCCAGCCTCTTCGGCCCGGCGGCCCGGGCCGGCGTGAATCTGCTGATGATGAGCGGCCACCCGGCCACGATCGCGGAGTTCAACGACGACGGAAACTTCATCGCCAAGCCATTCCGCCTCCCGGCCCTGCTCGACAGGCTGGAGCGGCTCCTGAAAAACTCGCAGTAGGATCGCGGCCCCGTATCGTCTAGATTCGGCCCGCCGGCGCTCGCCGGTGTTAAAGCCTATTCGCAAGACTGCAGGAGGCAGCATGGCCGAGATTCCACGCCTGAACGGGGTTATCCGCGCGCTCGAGCAGGGCCAGCCGACGTTTACGGCATTCTCACCGGCGGAGATCGATTCCGCGCTCGCGATGAGCCAGTCGAAATACGACGGCGTCGTATTCGAGATGGAGCATAATTTTTGGGAGGGCCGCGCGCTGCGGGACTGCTTCCAGTACATGCTCAACCGGCGGCAGATCGTCGACAACGGCTCTCTTGCACCGGCCGTGGCGCCGATGGTGCGCATCCCGCCCAACGGCGAAGAGAAAAACCAGTGGCTCGCGAAGCAGGCGCTCGACCTCGGCGCCTACGGCATCGTGTGGCCGCATATCAGCACGGTCGAGCAGGCGTACAACGCGGTCGCGGCCTGCCGCTACCCGCGCCTCAAATCGGCACCGCTCTACGAGCCCGCCGGCATCCGCGGCGACGGCCCGACGACCGCGGCCCGGTATTGGGGCCTCACCCAGCAGGAATATTACAGCCGCGCCGACGTCTGGCCGCTCCATCCCAAAGGCGAGATCCTGGTTGTCCTGCAGATGGAAGACACGGTCGGCATCAACAATCTGCCCGAGATCCTGAAGAAGGTACCGGGCATCGGTGCCATCCTGATCGGTGAGGGCGATCTCAGCCAGGAGCTCGGCTTCCCGCGCCAATACGAGCACCCGACGGTCCTCGAGTGGATCGGCAAGGTGGTGAAGGCCTGCAAGGACGCCAATGTCGTCTGCGGCCATCCCCATGTCGAGGTGAAGAACGCCGAGCGCATCGTGAAGGAAGGCTTCCGCTTCCTGATGGCGGCTCCCAGCCGCAGCTACGCCGGCCTCGATGCGGCGAAGAAGGCCGCCGGGAAGAGCTAGTCCGCCACCTTCAGCAGGATCTTGCCGAAATGGGCGTTGGCGCGCATATGCGCCTGCGCCTTTTCGGCGTCGGCCAACGGGAAGCTGCGATCGATCGGCAGCGCGAATTTGCCGGCTTCGATCGCCGGCCATAGATCGGCGCGCATGCGGCGCGAGATCTCCCGCACCTCTTCGACCGAGCGCGTGCGGAACGTGACACCGACATAGTCGATGCGCCTGAGCGCGTGCAGGTTGAAATCGAACTCCGCCTTGGCGCCGCCAAGCCGGCCGACATTGACGATGCGGCCGAGGATCGCGGTCGCCTGCATGGTCTGGTTGGCGAGCTTGCCGGAGACCTGATCGACCACCAGGTCGACCCCCTTGCCACCGGTCGCCTGCAGCACCTGCTCGACCCATTGCGGCTGGCCGGTATCGATCGCGAGATCGGCGCCAAAGTCTTTCAGCCGCTCGCGGCGCGCGGGGTTGGTGGACGAGCCGATCACCAGCCGCGCCCCCATGTGCTTTGCGATCTGCAAAGCCATGAGCCCGACCCCCGAGCTGGCGCCCTGGATGAGCACCGCTTCGCCGCGCTTCAACCGCCCGTTGCTCATCAGCGCGTCGTGCATGGTGAGGAGCGCCACCGGCAGGGTCGCGGCCTGCTCGTAACTCATGGCCTTCGGAACCGGCAGGACGCGGCCCCAGTCGCTGACCGCATATTCGGCGTACCCGCCCGTACCGGAGCACATGACGCGGTCGCCGATCTTGATGCCCTTCACGTCGGGGCCGATCTCGGCCACGTCGCCCGCCCAGTCGAGGCCGGGGATGAAAATCGGGCTGGCCGTCCCGTGATGCGCCGCCCCCGCCAGATCGGCGCGGTTGAGATCGGCGACCCGGACGCGCACCAGCACGTCGTGCGGCTTCGGACGCGGCCGCGGGACGTCGCGGATCTCGAGGCCGGCTTGGCCAGTCACAGCCGCCTTCATCGTGTCGGCATTCTGGGTCATGTGAGACTCTCCACCCTCAATTCCATTTGGCGAAGCCGAGGCCGATGCCGGTCAGTGCCGGCGTGCGATAGACCGGGATATACGAGATCCAGTCGAGGTTGAGATCGGCGGCGGCCGCGGCCACCGCGATCCAGTTCCGGATCTCGGAGCTCCCGGCTTTCAGGCGGCGCGGATCAAGACCGCCGAGGGCCTCCAGATCCCTGCGGTGTATCGCGTCGATGATGGCGCGATCCATGTCCTCGTCGACGACGAAATGGCTGAGGCCGCCCGACGCGATCAATCCGACGCGGATGTCGTCCGGATAGGCGGAGATCACCTCGTGGATCGCACGCCCGAGGCGGACGCAACGCCGCGGGGTCGGTGCGTTCGGCGGATTGTAGGTGTTGAGGAACACCGGGATGATCGGGACCACCGGCGACGCGGCCTTGAGGTACCGGTAGTGAATGAAGGAATACGCATGGCCCTCGTGCTGGCCAGGGGCGAGGGCCGCGATGGCGGAGATGTCGAACTCGCGTTCGACCAGGCCCTCGATCAGGTGCAGGGCCAGCCGGCGGTGGGCCGGATAGGTCGCCGGCGTCTCGGGCTCGCGCCGGCGCATCTGCGCCCGCTTGTACCAGTCGTCCGCCGGCACCGGCTGGCGTGCCGCATTGCTGATCATCTCGCCGTAATAGATGCCGATCGCCGGCATGTGCTGGTCGTGGAACAGCTCGTACTGGTCGTCGCCCAACACGATGAGCACGTCGAGCTTCGCCGCCGCGATCTCGCGTTGCAGCCGCTCCATCGCGTCTTGTGTCGCCTTGAAGGCGCGGGTGATGGCGTCCGCCGTCACCAGCTCGGCGGCATCCGGCCGCGCCCGCGCCAGCACGTCGGCGTAGCTGCAGCTCCTGCCCTCGCGATCGTAAAACGGCATGCGCAGATCGCTCTCCCGGAACCGGGTGAGCCAATCCTCGAGCTCGCAGGTGAGCATGACGCTGTGGGAGGACCCGAATGCTGCGACAAGCCGTGCCATGATCCGGACTATCCCCGTCCATTGCGATTTGTCAACGCGAGCGATGGGCGGGCGCCCACCGGCCGGAGCCTCTTGCAGCGGCAGCACGCCTCGCGCCATATTCGCCGCTCAACGGACGGCAGTTGCGGACTGCGCCGTACATCAACGTTCCGAGGAGCGCCCGCGATGCCTGAACGCCAGACACCCCCGTTTCGCGCCGACCAGGTCGGCAGCCTGCTGCGGCCCAAGGTGCTGCTGGACGCTCGCGCCCGGCGCGAGCGCAACGCGATCGGGCCCGAGGAGTTCCAGCGGATCGAGGACCAGGCGGTGCGCGACATCGTGCGGCTGCAGGAGGAGCTCGGCTTCAAGGCGGTCACCGACGGCGAATACCGGCGCGGCTCCTGGCACCGGGATTTCCTGGTCAGCTTCGAGAACGTGAAGATCGTCCAGCCGACGGTCAAAATGCGCTTCCATACCGAAGCCGGCGACATCGAGCGCACGCCGCCCGGGCTGAAGGTCGCCGGCAAGCTCAAGCGCTCGCGACCGATCTTCGTCGACCATTTCAAGTTCCTGAAATCCGTGGCGCGCGCGGTGCCGAAGCTCACCATTCCGTCGCCGAGCAACATGCATTTCCGCGGTGGGCGCGACGCGATCGACCGGGACGCCTATCCCGACATGGACGAGTTCTACGCCGATCTCGCACGCGTGTTCAGCGAAGAAGTGCGCGACTTGGCCGCCGCCGGATGCCGCTACCTGCAGATCGACGAGGTCAACTTCGCCTATCTGTGCGATCCCACGCTGCGCGACGAGGTCAAGGCGCTGGGCGAGGATCCGGCGACCTTGCCCAAGACCTATGCCCGGCTGATCAACCAGACCATCGCGACCAAGCCGCCCGACATGGCCGTGTGCATGCATCTCTGCCGCGGCAACGCGCGCAGCGCCTGGATCGCCGAAGGCGGCTACGAGCCGGTGGCCGAGGTGCTGTTCAACGAGATCAACGTCACCGGCTACTTCCTGGAATACGACAGCCCGCGGGCGGGCGGCTTCGAGCCGTTGCGCTTCGTGCCCAAGGGCAAGACGATCGTCCTCGGCCTGGTCACCACGAAAAAGGGCAAGCTCGAGAGCAAGGATGAGCTCAAGCGGCGCATCGAGGAGGCCGCGCGGTACGTTCCGCTCGACCAGCTGGCGTTGAGCCCGCAATGCGGCTTCTCGAGCACGGTCGAAGGAAACCTGATTACCCTGGACGAGGAGATCCAAAAATTGCGGTTGGTCGTGGATACCGCCCGCGACGTCTGGGGCGGCTGAACTACCGCGCGGTAGCGCCGCTTTTCGGAACTTTCGGCCTTCAATGCGGTTGTCTCATCGTCGAGTCCAGAACAAGGAGCACGACTATGGACAAGGATCGGATCGCTGGCGCCGGCCACCAGGCGAAGGGCGAAATGAAGAAGGACGCCGGCAAGGTCATGGGCGATAAGAAGCTGGAAGCCGAGGGTGCCGCCGAGAAAGCAGCCGGTAAGGTTCAAAACACCGTCGGCGGGCTGAGGGACAAGGCACGCGAATCAACCAAGCACTAAAGATATCCTCAGCGGCGCGAAAGAGGCGGGTCGAAAGGCCCGCCTCTTTTCATTTGGCGAGTCTCGTCCGCGTCATATAAAAGCGGTAAGCAGGAGTCTGGGAGGAACAATGTTCGCCTGGTGCGTCAGAGTCGCCGCGGTCGCGGTCGTGGTGGCCGCGTCCGCGCATATCCGCGAGGGGAACGCACAGTCGTATCCTCAAAAACCGGTGAAGGTGCTGGTTCCAGCCCCACCCGGCAGCCCGACGGATCTTCCCGCGCGCATCGTATCGGACGGTTTGAGCGAGCTCGTGGGTCAGCGTTTCATCGTCGAGAACCGCCCGGGTGCGGGCGGGGTCGTCGCCGGGGAAGCGGCGGCGCGCGCCGCTCCCGACGGCTATACGCTGCTGTTTGCCAATTCGAGCGTACTCGCGGTCAATCCGGCGCTTTATCCGCAGATGCCGTACGACACCACGGCGGCATTCATCCCGATCGGGTTCGCCTCGAACTCGCCGCAGACGTTCCTGGTGCGACCGGCTCTGCCGGTGAAGTACATCTCCGATCTGCTGGCCTACGCCGCTGCAAACCCCGGCAAGCTCAATTACGCCTCCTCCGGGACCGGCACCTTGCCCCATCTGACATTCGAGCTGTTCAAGATGAAATCCGGCTTGAATGCCGAGCTGATCCCGTTCAACGGCGGCGCGCCCGCCCTCACGGCGGTGATCGCCGGCGAGGCCGACCTGGTGATCGACCTGGTGACACCGCGCATCAAGAACGGCGAAGTGCGGGCGATCGCCGTGACCGGCGCGACCCGCCATCCCGACCTGCCCGGCGTCCTGACCATCGCCGAAAGCGGCTTCCCCTCCGTGACGTCGACGTCATGGACGGGTCTGGTGGCGCCCGCCGGCACGCCCAAGGAGATCGTGACGTTATTGAACGGGAAGCTGAACGAGGTCGTCGCGAGTCCGACCTTCCGCGCCAAGATGACAGCGGTCGGCCTTGTACCCCAAGGCGGCACCCCGGAGGAGTTCGCCGCCTGGGCGGCCCAGGAACGTGAGCGCTGGGCCGGCGTGGTGAGAGCGGCGGGCGTGAAGCCGAACTAGCGCCTATCGGAGATTCTCGAGCAGCAGCAACAGCCCGCCGAGAATGGCGATGTTGTTGAGGAGTCCGAGGCGCATGCCGTTGCGCCGGCCGGGATCATCCATCTGCCAGAAGCGGTGAAAGATCGCGGTCGCGACCAGCGTGAACACGATCAGACCGACGACGCCGAGATCGGCGTGCCAGCCGGCCAGGATCAATCCGCAGCTCGCGAACTGCAGGATGATGCCGAGCCAAAACAGGGCCGTCGGCGCCGGGGTGCCAAAGGCGATCATCCGGTCGACGTGATCCTTGATCCGCGCCCGGGTCAGGTTGCACAGCCCGGCGATCACGAAGAACGCCACGATCAATAAGCGGCCGGCGATCTCCAGCGACGAAAAATCCTCCATTCAGCCCCCTAGAGTGGAATCGCGTTTCCCTCCTTCGTCATTCCCGCGCTGGTGTCGCGTTTCGCGAGCACCTGGCGGGAATCCATGGATCAGCGGCGCGATGGATGCCCGCTTTCCGGGGGCATGACGATTCCCGTTAGCCCCACACCTGGCGGGCGGTTTCGACGACGCGCTCGAGCTTGCGCTTCTGATCGTCTTCGCTGATCCGGTTGCCGGCCACGTCCGATCCGAAGCCGCATTGCGGGCTGATCGCCAGCTGCTCGAGCGGCGCGTATTTCGCGGCCTCGTCGATCCGCCGCTTCAGCGCGTCGACGGTTTCGAGCTCCGGCACCTTGGTGCTGATCAGGCCGAGGACCGCGATCCGCCCCTTCGGCATGAAGCGCAGGGGCGCGAAGCCGCCGGCGCGCGGGCTGTCGTATTCGAGAAGGAAGCGCTGATGCGGCAGCTCATTGAACATGCGTTCCGCGATCGCATCGTAGGTGCCTTCGCGATGCCACATGCTGTGCTGGTTGCCCCGGCAAAGATGGAATCCGAAGGTTACCCCCGGAAAGCCGCTGGCCACATCCGCTTCGGCCTTCAGCGAGCGCGAGAGATTGACCGCCGGATCCTCGCCGCGAGCCCGCATTGCCTGCAGCGACGGCTCGTCGACATAGGCGGTCATGCCCGGTGCGTCCATATGGACGTAGCGGCAGCCGGCATCGACCAGCTGCTGGATCATGCGGCGCTGGATCGCGACGACGTCGGCGACGAAATCATCGAGACCGGCGTAGACGCCCTTCGACGCCTGGTGGTCGAAGCGCTGCGAGATGCGGTCCGGGCCGATCAGCGACACCTTGACCGGCCGGCTCGCCATGGGGCGAACACGCTGAAATTCCTCGAGCGGGACGTTGCGCACCAGTTCGAGACGCTTGACGGCCGGCCGGCGGTGCGACACCGGCGTGCCCTTCGCGTGCAGGTCCTTGAAGTCGAAACGCTGCAGCGCCGCTCCGCCGGCGGCCCGGGCGACGTGCTGCGTCACGCTTTCGGTCGCCGCGTCGTAGCCGCTCACCGCCAGGCCGAAGCTGTCCTGGAAATTGAGGCGGCTGATTTCGCCGTCGGTGACCACGTCGAGGCCGATGCTTTCCTGGAGCCGCAGGAAGTCGCGAATGCAGCGGTCTTCGACGCCGCGGAGCGCGGCCAGGTCGATCTTGCCGCCGTCGTATTGCTCGCGCGCCTGTCGCCACGACGCCGGGCGCAACAGGCTTCCCACCACGTCCGTCCTAATCGAATTCAAATCAGTCATGTCGTCCTCAATCGATCTTGATGCCGGTCGCCTGCACCGCGGCGGTGTAGTGCTCGATATCCGCCCGCATGAAGCGGGCATAGTCCGCCGTCCCGTGCTCGCCCATGATCATGCCGAGCGTGGTCATGCGCTGCACGACGTCGGGTGCGCGCAGCGCCTTCGCCACCGCCCGCTGAAGGCGGGTGACGATCTCGGGCGGCAATCCCGCCGGGCCCTGCAGGCCGATCATGGTCGCGATATCGAAGCCTTTGATGCCGAGCTCCTGGGCGGTCGGCACGTCGGGGAGCGACGGCGAGCGCTCGAGGGTGCTGATGCACAGCACTTTCAGGGTTCCCGCCCGGATCGGCTCCAGCACGTTGGGGATGCCGGACCAGCCGGCCTCGACCTCATGGCTCAGCACCGCGGTGACCAGGGCCGTGCCGCCGCGATAGGGTACGTGCAGCACATCGATGCCGACCTGCTTGGCGAACACTGCCATGGTCAGATGATGGACCGAGCCGGTGCCCGCCGAGCCGTAGCTGATCTGCCCCGGCCTGGCCTTGGCGAGGCGGATGAACTCGTCGAGGGTCGCGACGGGGACCGACGGATGGAGAATCAGGACCGTCGGCACCGTGGCCAGGCCGGTGATCGGCGTGAAGTCGCGCAACGGGTTGTAGGAGATGCCGGTGTTGAGCGCCACGTTGATGGCGAGCGACCCCGAATCACCGAGCATCAGCACGTAGCCGTCGGGCGAGAGCTTCGCCACCATTTCCGCCGCCGCCACGCCGCCGGCGCCGGGCACGTTCTCGATGATGAACGGCCGCCCCAGGTCTTCCGTCAGCTTCTGAGCCAGCACGCGACCGAGCACGTCGGGATTGCCGCCGGGTGCCGCCGCGACGATCATCCGCACCGTCCGCGACGGATAGTCACGGACCTGGGCCGCCGCCGGCCCGGCGAGGACGAGAGCGGCGGCGAGCGCCATGGCGACGCTGCGCAACATGGTTGGTGTGCCGCGGGTCATCAGAGCCGCGAGCCCGGCGGCGCGACCGGACCGCTGATGCCGTTGTGGTCCAGCGCCTGGCGCACCAGTCCGGAGGCCTTGGCCTCCTCGATGAACTCGCTGACATACGCCAGCGCGGCCGGCCGGCCCTTCGGCACGGCGATGGCGGTGCCAGTCGCGTGGAAATAGCCGTCCAGCACGCGCGACCCCGGGAGCTGCTCGGCCAGGCTCGATAGCGATTCGCGGCCGAGCGCGATCGCATCGACTTCGCCGGCGCGCAGGCGCGTCAGTACTTCGTCGACCGATGCGGCGCCGGTGAGGGTCGCGGTCTTGAGCGACCGCTCGGCACTGCGGATGGTGGTGGTGTTCGCGACGCCGAAGACCCTGACACCCGGACGATCGACATCGGCGAGGGTCTGGATCTTCGAGCCGGCGGGAACGAGATAGGTGCTGGTGGTGAGAAAGTAAGTCGGGCCGAACTCGACTTTCTTGGCCCGCTCGGCGTCCACCGGCATGAACGAGACGTCCCAGGCGCCGGTCGCACCAGCCTCGGTGACCTCGCCGGAGCTGTTATAGACGACGATCGCGACCGGCACGCCGAGCTTCTGAGCCAGCGCCGTGCCGAGCTCGACCGTGACGCCCCGCGGCGCACCCGTGGCCGGATCCTTGGTCGCCCAGAAAGCCGAGCCGACCGGAGCCACGCCGACGCCGACGCGCAGCGTTCCGGTGGGGGCCAGTTCATGGAGGGTGGCAGCGCTGATATCGGCGGCGCGCGCGCCGGGCGCCAATGCGGCGAGCACCGCCGCCGACAGGGCGATCATGACCAGCTTCGGCATTCCCGGCGTCTCCCCCTGTTGTCCGCCCGGCTTCTTGATCGGCCGGGCCGTGAGGCGTCAGGCTGGCGCCGCCTCCAGCAATCCTCTCGGCCGCCGGTCGCCGGCCAGCATCTGCGCGATCCCGGCCATAATGCCGATGACGACGCCGATCTGCCAAGCGCGATCGTAGGAGCCGAGCGTGTCGTAGATCAGCCCGCCACCCCAGGCGCCGAGGAACGAGCCGACCTGATGGCTGAAGAAGGCGATGCCAGTCAAGGTCGCCATGAACCGCAGGCCGAACATCTGCGCCACCAGCCCGTTCACCAGCGGCGCGACGCCGAGCCACAGCAGCCCCATGATGGCGGCGAAGACCAGGGTCGAGGCCGGGGTTGCCGGCAGCATGAAATAGGCGGCCAGCGTCAGCGAGCGCAGCACGTAGACCAAGCCAAGCAGCACGTGCTTCGGATAGCGGCCGCCGAGCCAGCCGAGAACGTAGCATCCGAGGACATTGAACCCGCCGATGGTGGCCAGCGCCTTGGCGCTCAACATCGGGTCCATGCCGCAGATCGCGAGATAGGTCGGCAGGTGCGTGGTGAGAAACACCAGCTGCAGCCCGCACACGAAGAACGCGAGCGCCATGGTGACGTAGCCGCGGTGACGGGACGCCGCCTGCAGCACCCCGCGCATGGTCATGTTCGAATCGTCGGCGTCACCGGCCCCGCGCTGCGCCGCACCGCGCGGCACCTTATCGGCCTGGCCGGCGAAGAACGCGGCCGGCAGCATCGCCGCGGTGAGCGCGAGGAAGCCGACCAGCGCCACCTGCCAGCCATTGCTGACGATCAGGTTCTGCGCCAGCGGAGCGGCGAAGAAGGTGCCGAGTGAGCCGGCGGCGGAGATGATGCCGAGCACCATGCTCCGCGAGGTGGCCGAGACGGCACGGGCACTGGCCGTCATGGCGAGATTGGAGGCCGTACACGACAGGGCGAATCCGATCAGGACGCCGGCGCCGAGGATGAGGCTCACGGGCCCGGTCGCGTAGATGGTCGCCAGGATGCCCAGCGCGTAGAGCACGGCACCCGCAATCGTCACCGGACGGCAGCCGAAGCGGTCGGCATACGCGCCGACCAGCGGCTGGGTCAGCCCCCAGGCGATGTTCTGGATAGCCAGCGCAAAGGTGTAATCGGACACGGTGATGCCGAGGTCGTGCGTGATCGGCGTCATGAACAGGCCGAGGCTCTGCCGCATGCCCATGCTGATGCTCAGCATGATCGACGCCCCGACGAGCACCGAAATCGACTGCGCCCGGGTGGGGCCGGCACTCGCCGCCGCAACTGTGGTCACGCATCCTCCCTAAACCGCTACTGGGCGCAACTATAGCGGGCCGGCTCTTCCGGCGCGCCCTGCGAATTCCGCAGTGCCGCTATGCCGGTGCCCCGGTTACCCGCGCAGACGGGGCGATTTGCCCCTCCTCTTGCCGACCGATACTCTGGTTGCGATATCCGGCAAGACGCTGATGTGGAGGAACCGCATGTTCAGTTTGGCACGGCGGCTGGCACCGCTTGTTCTGGTTGTGATGCTCGGCGCCATGCCGCACGAGGGCGCAGCACAGCAGCCCCAGAAATGGGTGGCGAGCTGGGCCGGCTCCGTCCAGGGCCCCTATCCGATCGGCAATGCGAGTGCCCAGCCCGAGCTGCGGTTCGCGTTCCCCGTGCCCGGGACCGGCGCCAAGGACCAAACCTTCCGGCTGATCGTGCGGCCCGACATCTGGGGACATCAGACCCGTCTGCGGCTGTCTAACGTGTTCGGCACCAAGCCAGTTACATTCGACGGCGTGTTCGTGGGCGAGCAGCTGAGCGGAGCGGCGGTCATGAAGGGCACCAACCGCCCCGTGACGTTCGCCGGCAAGCCCACGGTGACGATCCTCCCGGGCGAGTGGGCGTGGAGCGATGCCGTGGCATTGGATTTCGTGCGCAACGGCACTGCCGAGGGCCGCAAGCTCGCGGTCAGCTTCCACGTGGTCGGCGACAGCGGCCCGATGACGTGGCACGCGAAATCCCTGACCACGTCGTATGTCACGCCGCCGGGGGCCGGCAGCAAGGGCCAGATCGAGGACGAGTCCGCGTTTCCGTTCAGCACCGTGTCCTGGTACTTCCTCGACGCGGTCGACATGATGGCGCCGGCCGACACACGCGTCGTCGTCGCGTTCGGCGATTCGATCACCGACGGGACGGCATCGACCATCAACGGCGACGACCGCTGGCCCGACGTGCTGTCGCGCCGTCTCCATGCGAGATACGGAAGCCGGTTCTCGGTGGTCAACGCCGGCATCGGCGGCAATCAGATCGCCGGGCCGGCCGAATATTCGCCGCACAACGCATACGCCGGCGGGCCGTCGGCGGGAGCCCGCCTGGAGCGCGACGTGCTGGGACTGTCCGGCGTGTCGTATGTGATCTGGCTGGAGGGTATCAACGATTTCAGCCGCAACGGCAACGCCAGCCTCGAGACCGTTCAGACGCGGATGACCGAGATCGTCGGCCGGCTGCGGGCGAAGCTGCCCGGCGTGCACGTCATCGGCGCCACCGTGACGACGGCGCTGGGCAGCTCCAGCTCCGCGCATGGCTTTGCCGAGCAGGATGCGAAGCGCAAGGCGCTCAACCAATTCATCCGCAGCTCGGGCGTGTTCGACGGGGTGGCCGATTTCGACCGGGTGACCGTCGATCCGGAGACCGGAGGCCTGCGCGCCGAGTTCGTCCCGGAGAGCTCGACCGGCGGCCACGGCGACAAGCTGCACCCAAACCGCGCCGGCTATCTGGCCATGGGCCAGGCGATCGACCTCGACCTGTTCATGCCGAAAGCCGCGGCGCCAAGATCCGTCAGCCGATAGGCGCGCCGGAGGACTCTCAGTCAGCAGCGATCATCGAGAGCGCCGCCCCGCGGTCGTTGGACGACAGCTTGAGAAACAACGTGCGGGCTTTTTTCACGTCCCGTTCGGCGCCGCTCTCGGCGGCCGTCTTCAGCGCCGCCGTGCAGGGGTGATCCGCCCCGCAGATGAAGGCCAGCGCCTTGGCCAGCTTGGCCATCGCCGCCTGGTCGAATTTGAGGTCGCTCATCGACACGCCGCCTTTGGTTGAAGCTTGCGGGAATTCGTCGTGGGTCCCCGCGTTCGCGGGGCCGACAGTCGCGCAAAATGATTTAGCCCCGGCCGAAACGGCCAGGGCTAAATCATGCTGAGTTGGTTGCGGGGACAGGATTTGAACCTGTGACCTTCAGGTTATGAGCCTGACGAGCTACCGGGCTGCTCCACCCCGCGATAATTCTGTCCCGCGAGAAATGTCCGCTCCGTGATCGCAGTCACGAGCGGACGCGGTCGTTCTTCGTTCGTCAACGGACATGATCGAAGAGGGTATGGGCGGGAGACATCCGCTTGGAAGACCTGGCGACGACCTACTCTCCCGTGCCTTAGGACACAGTACCATGGGCGCTGAGGGATTTCACGGCCGAGTTCGGAATGGGATCGGGTGTTGGGCCCCTCGCTAAAATCACCAGGTCGTCCAAACGGACGTCTTTCGGGTTTTTGCGTATCTGATCGGAGAATTCGCGGCCTCTTGGGATCTCACCGCCCGTTTTTTTCAGGAGAGTGAGAGCAAGAGAATTGGCACTGCGCGCGGAGGTAGAGTCGAGATCAAGCCGATCGAGCTATTAGGACCAGTCAGCTCAACGCATTGCTGCGCTTTCACACCTGGCCTATCAACGTGGTGGTCTTCCACGGCTCTTCAGGGAGACCTGGTTTCGAGGTGGGTTTCCCGCTTAGATGCATTCAGCGGTTATCCCGTCCGCACATAGCTACCCGGCGATGCGGCTGGCGCCACAACCGGTCCACCAGAGGTGCGTCCATCCCGGTCCTCTCGTACTAGGGACAGATCCTCTCAAGTCTCCAACACCCACGGCAGATAGGGACCGAACTGTCTCACGACGTTCTGAACCCAGCTCACGTACCACTTTAATCGGCGAACAGCCGAACCCTTGGGACCTGCTC
>WNFI01400220.1_pt1 | contig 47514 bp, 39 predicted proteins | sample 5400471 | NCBI WGS metagenome assembly WNFI01 (sample SAMN13153348, study PRJNA577476) | soil metagenome | isolation source: 100 cm saprolite on Douglas fir-dominated hillslope | place: USA:California | collected 2013-09-17
GCACTAATATTGGGTCCAGCACGTCGACGACATCACGCTTCGTGACATCCTTGGCCTTCATCGCGAGAAACTTCGGTGTCAGGTTCTTGGTTAAGAGGGCAATGGCTTCTGCTGGCCGCTTGCGGTGTCTTTGCGCATACAGCGTTTGCCATTCCTCTACGATTTTTGCGACGGTCACGGCGGCACTCTCCGCGACCCTGAGGGCTTGCTTGACGTGTACCGGGTCGCGGCCTTCCTGAACGTCTTCTCGCGCCGCGTCATAACGCCTGTGCGCTTCCGCTAGGCTCACGGCAGGATTAAGTGCCTAATGTCAGCGAGCGCCGCTTGCCGGCCATCTGGTACCGATAGAGGAAGGATTTTTCGCCTGTCGGGAAGACGCGCAACATGAACCCCGGATGGCCATCTTCGGTGTACCAGCGGCGAGTAGTCGGGGGCTTGAGTTTATCGAGCCAAGTTACCGTGATTTTCAAAGTGGTAGCCTAATAGGGAAGTGGTAGCCTTTGCCGGCTGGGGCTACCATATTAGCTGTGCAGGGCGTTTCCGGCAATGTAAGGAAGCGCCAGGTAGCAAACCGCTAACATATTGAAGATCAATGGATTTTGTTCTGATTATTGCCGGAAATCCCCGGAAGCGAAAAGCACAGTTTTTGACATGGGGTGCAAGGGGTCGCAAGTTCGATTCTTGTCGCCCCGACCAATTCTTACGAACGCTGAGATCGTCGGCCGAACACGGCCAGTCCGCCTAGTCCGCTCAGCATCAGCCACGCGGATGGGGGATCCTCATGCCAAGAGCGCTCCGTAAGTCGCCAAAGCCTGATTCCCATAGTCGCGCCAGCCGCCCAGCTGTTTGACTCGGGCGACGGCCGCCTCACTCATGCGAGCGCGAAGAGTGGGATCGTCGGCCAGCTGCTGCAGGCGCTGCGCGATTGCGTCGCTGTCCCGTATTGGAACGACAAACCCTTCGCGCCCGTCCTCGCTCAATAGGTCTTCGGTCCCTGTGTTGCAGCTGCCAATTACCGGACAGCCGCAAGCCATGGCTTGCGCCAGCACCATGCCGAAGCCGTCCTCCACACTGGGTAACACCATGACATGGCTCTTGCTCATGATGTGTTTGAGCGCGCTCTGCGGCACCGGCCCAACGACACGAACATCGTTGTCCCATGCCCCGCACTCCTTCAACTGGACGATCATCTCCGGAGGCGCGCTACCGACAAAGGTCAGTGACTTGGATGAATGCACGAGTTTGCGATATGCCTGAATCAGGTAGGGGACGCCCTTGCGAAAACTCATGCTGCCCACAAACAATATATCGAAGCGGGCGGGATCGGGTGGCTCCAGGGGTTCGAAGCGCGAGAGATCTACTCCGTATGGCAAACGGCGCAGCTTGCGCTGCGGTACACCGGCCGCAATGAAGGTGCGAACCGCGAATTTGGACGGCACGGTAATGCAGTCGGCTTGCGCATATTCGTTCTCCTCTAAATCTATCACTCGCGAATCGATGCCATCAAATGGAAGGCCCCAGCGATCGTGCTCTTCGCGAATTAATTGATCCTGTGCACCTATGTGGGATGAGCCGCGGTCACAGACATACTTTGCTCCACGTGCCTGGGCAGTGCGCCCGCTGCGCAGCGCAGAACCAGACAGGCCGACGAAAACATCACAATCCGGCAAGCGCCTGCTGACGTACCTATCAAGAGTAACCCTGTCCAGATATTCCCACTGCCGGGTGATCCGATCGCCGAGGGAACGCCGATAGGCAAATCCCATATAAGGTGCGTGCACCCAGGGGAACGTGTGTATGAGCTCAGCGGGGAGGCGTTCGGCGCGGAGCTTAAATCGCGGATAACCCGTAAATACGGCACGCAATACACCATGGGCACAGAGCTCTCGTGCAAGATCGAAGGTGTGAAATTTTCCGATGGTCGACAGCGCAACCTTCATGCGGCGCCAATCCTGCGAGCGGAACGCGGCGGCACCGGATAGGAATGATCAGCGGCTGAAAAAATGTACGATGGACAATGCAAGTTTCTGCAAACTCTCGAACATGGTTGAGAACTCGAAGCACAGCAAGAACAGTGCCACATAGAAGGCGCCCGGCGATGTGTGCTCCCAGCGCAGCACGGGGCGGGCGATGAGCCTGCGCACGACCGCCAGATTCAGGCAACTACTCAGGGCGGCGCCCAGGATTACGCCGACGAGGACGTCCGTAGGGTAATGGGCGCCCAAATATACTCGCGGGAAGCTGATGATGAAAATGGTGTAGAGCATCGCCAGTACACCCATCGGCCGCGAAATAAACCACAGTCCGCCCGCGAGTGCGGCAAACATCGTCGAGTGATCGCTGGGAAACCCACTCCAATTCATCATGTCGTTGGGCGTCGCCCCGACCGGCAGGATGAAATGCAGCGCGGGTTCGAAGCGCGGTCGCACGCGAAATGGCAGCGAAAGAGCCAGGATCCTCGCCACGACTATGGCGATTATGGCGGCGCCGAGCGTGCTCAGTACATGTTCGCGAGTCTGCTGCGTAGTCGCGGCATCGGTCTTACGAAACCAGTACCACCAGAAGATCGAGACAAAAATTGCACCCTTGATGAAGTTCACATAGTAAAGCCACAGGATTCCTTGGTCGAAAGAGACGGACTTTCCGACCAGCGAGTTCAGCCAGTGCATGATGGCAATATCGACGTGATTCATCGAAGGGGACCACATGACGGCAGCAGCTTAAATTGAGCGCAGCGCCTGATTGGCGTGCAAATCCTTGATCGGAGCGCCGATGTTCGCCGTCCGTGCGAATGTACGCATAGTCGCAACTCCCGCGTCGGAAACTAATTTTTTGTACTTGATGTGATGCGTCTTTATCAGCCGGTGGATTATGACTGCGCATTCTACGCAAAAAGAACACGCATTTCACTCGACGACGAAAGGTCTCGAGACGTCTGCAGCTGACACCGCGGATTCCTACGGTTTGAAAAAAGTGCATCGTCGACGACGTCGCAGCCTGCACGGACACAACGAGTCTGTGCGGACCAGTTCAATAGCCGCCGGCGCACCGCATCGATGAATCGCGTCCGTCGTGTGTGGCAAGAGTGTTGACGATTCTCAAACCACGCTGTGGGCACAAATGATTTCGATTGGCTGCTTGGTCGGACAAAGTAGGCCACGATCGCCTCGCGTGTGCTCATCGGAGGAGCCGGGTATACCGACTGTTCACCGAATCTCGCCTCCGACACGCGGTCTGTGTGTGCGAAAAAAAATGTAAATATTGCAAGGTTGCCGTCGCAACTTTGCCGGTGAAACGAAGACCGCGCCTGCGAGCGACGCTGTCGCCATAGACCGACAAAAATTGCATTTGTTCACCATAATCGTTGGTATATCGTGTGTCGATGAGATGGGAAGTACATCGGCACACATGCGACATAATGCCGTGATGTGGCGCCTGTATCGCGAGTTGCCAACACATGTTCAGAAATTCAGATTTTCGAAACCCGGCAGTCGCAATTCGACCTGCGAGCTCACTTAGGAAGTAGATCAGCCTCGCTGCGCATGACCGGGCATGGTGTTCGCATCCACCAGAGTGGTACTGTCTGATTTGGACCCGAGATGATTTCCCATAGGGCGTGAAGTCCAGAAGCATGAAAATCCTCATCTATACGGCGAATTTTGCTCCCGAGCCCACGGGAATAGGCAAATATTCCGGCGAAATGGCTGCGTGGCTGGCGGCCCGTGGACACAAGGTGCGGGCAATCGCGGCGCCGCCGTACTATCCGACGTGGAAGGTCGATCCCAATTATCGTTGGCCGCCGTACCGGCGTGAGCAATGGAGCGGCGTTGATGTGTGGCGGGTGCCGCTTTGGGTGCCCACATCCCCGGGCGGTTTTGCGCGCGTACTTCACCTGATGTCATTCGCCTTCACGTCGTTCCCGGTCATGATGTGGCAGGTCTTCTGGCGACCGAAACTCGTCGTCACGATTGCGCCCGCCTTTTTGTGCGCTCCCGCGGGTTGGCTTACCGCTCAGTTATGCGGCGCACAATCTTGGTTGCACCTTCAGGATTTCGAGGTCGACTTGGCTTTCGGAATGGGTTTGCTGAAGGGCAAACTATTGCAACGTGTCGTTTTGCGAATGGAACGCTGGATGCTTCGCCGCTTCGATACGGTTTCCTCCATCTCGGGCCGCATGGTCGAATTGCTGCTCAAGAAAGGTGTAGAGCCGAAGCGAACGCGCTACTTCCCAAATTGGGTGGATATCGCGCACGTTAAACCGCCATTGGTGGGCGGAAACTACCGAAGGCAACTTGGCATTGCAGCTGATGCAATCGTCGTCTTATTTTCGGGATCCTTGGGTGGCAAACAGGGACTCATGGTGATCCCCGGGGTGGCGAGCCTACTGTCCAGTCGCAACGATATCGTGTTCGTGGTCTGCGGCGAGGGTGTGATGAAGCCCAAGCTCGAGGCTGCCGCCTCAAATCTGCCGAACATACGTTTTCTTCCGTTGCAGCCTTTTGAGAAATTGGGCGAGTTGCTGTGCACCGCGGACATTCATTTGCTGCCGCAGAGCCAGGGCGCGGCGGATCTTGTCCTTCCTTCCAAGCTCTCGGGAATGCTCGCCAGCGGTCGTCCGGTGATTGCGACTTGTCTCTCGGGAACTGAACTCGACTCTGTGGTTTCCAAATGCGGATTAATCGTTCCTCCTCAGGATAGCACGGCTTTAGCTGCAGCGATCTGCGAACTGGCGGACGACTCTGCGTTGAGGCTGGAGCTTGGCCGTCGCGCCCGAGTTGTTGCCGAGAACTACTTCGAGCGCGATGCAATTCTCGGCAGGATATTCGGTCAAATCGAAAGCGATGTGCCCAGCGTTGCCAATGACGCTATCGCTTGAGTAGCTCTCACCATGTCGGCGCAAAATCGCCGGGGCCGTTACGACGTGCCCCGATCCACCGATATCGCAGTCCGACCGCGGCTCGGTTCGAGCCGGCGGGCGTCGACCGTTCCGCCTTGCCCGCAATAGGCGCGAGTGCGTTCAGAAAGTGGCCCAAGATTAGGGCAGGGACGTACCCCCTCCCAGGCCAGGTATGCGTGGTTCAAAATTTGTGTAAAACTGGGTTTTTAAGGCAGGGAAAATTTAGGTATGTTATTCATGAGCTTAGGACGGGTGCGGCTGTGAGCGCGCGTCTCGGGATGGGAGGCCGAGGCACTCGGGTCTTCAGGTACCTCGTCATGTACGCCCTTTTGACACTGACAATAGCGGTCAAGCCTGCATTTGCTGTGGAGGAATACCTCCTGACTCCCGGCGACATCATCAGGATAACCGTGTTCAAAAATCCCGATTTGAGCGTCGAAGCGCGCGTTTCCGAGTCGGGCGCCATAGGTTATCCGCTGATTGGCTCAGTGCAGGTCAGCGGCCTCACTCTTCCGGGCGCTGAGCGAAAAATCGCACAAATGCTCAGGGACGGCGGTTTCGTCTTGAACCCGCAAGTCAACATTCTGCTGACGCAGGCGGTCGGGAATCAGATTGCGGTACTGGGTGAGGTCAATAAGCCGGGACGCTATCCCATAGAAGGGTCGGGTGGTCATCTGTCGGGAATGCTTGCCATGGCCGGCGGAATCGCATCCAGCGGGAGCGATGTGGTCATCGTGACAGGACTCCGTGGAGGCAAGCCTTTCCGTCGTGAAATCGACGTGATTAAACTATCGCAGAGCGGAAATGCCGCGGAGGACATTGAGCTTGCGGGGGGCGACACGCTATTCGTCAATCGTGCACCGCAGTTCTATATCTATGGCCAAGTACAACGACCCGGCGGGTACCGTTTGGAAAAAGGCATGACCGTGATGCAGGCGCTGGCCACGGGCGGGGGCGTTACCGGAAAGGGCACGAGTCGCGGTATTGTGGTTCGTAGACGCGATGCCAGCGGTAAGGTGAAGGAATCGAGCGCCAACCTGGATGAGGACGTGCACGATCAAGACGTTATTTACGTCAAGGAGAGTGTGTTCTGATTTGCTCAGCCGAAGGTAACCCTTTCGATAGTCGTCGGGGAGCGAAAGGACGCACATGAGTTTTAAACACTTCCTACTGGTGCTTCGCGCACGATGGCTCGTGGCAGCGGGCATTTTCTGTGCCGTCGTCATCGCCGTGATGGGGTTCACTCTTCTGCAACCGTCACAGTACACGGCTTCTGCCTCCGTGGTGGTTGACGCTAAAACCGATCCGATTGCCGGCGTCGTCTATTCGGCGGAAGTTACGACGGGATATATAGCGACGCAAGTCGACATCATCAGCAGCGAACGCGTCGCTCAACGAGTAGTCAAGATCCTCAAGCTCGACCAGGTGCCGGAATTCATCACGCAGTGGCGAGAAGCCACCGATGGTCGAGGCGACATGATCGTTTGGCTCGGCAAAAAGCTGCAGAAACGTCTGGTGGTCACGCCATCTCGCGACAGCAGCGTGATCGACATCGCTGTCGAGTGGACCGATCGTAAGTCCGCGGCGACGCTGGCGAATGCCTTCGCGCAGGCATACTTCGACACCAGCGTCGAGCTGAAAGTGGATCCCGCGAAGCAGTACGCCGCATGGTTCGATGAGCGCTCCCGCGCCTTGCGCGCCGACCTCGAAGCCAAACAAAAGAGACTGACCGATTTCCAGCGCGAGAAAGGTATTGTCGCTACGGACGGACGGCTCGACATCGAGAACGCTCGCTTGACCGAGCTTTCGTCTCAATTGGTCGCGATGCAAGCCCTGCGGCAAGACAGCCAGTCGCGGCAACGACAAGCAAGCGGCGGCGGCTATGACTCATTGCCCGAAGTCCTGCAGAGTTCCGTTATCGGCGCCCTCAAGGCGGATCTGTCACGGGAAGAGGCGAAATTGCAAGACATCGCCTCGAGCCTTGGCAAGAACCATCCGGATTATCAAACAACCGCGGCGGAAGTTGCCGGTCTACGCCAGAGAATTGAGCGAGAAAGTGTGAAGATCGCGGCCGCGCTCGGCAGCACGACGCAGATCAATTTACGACGGGAAAGCGAGATTCGTGCTGCACTTGAAGCGCAGAAACAGCGGATGCTGGAGCTCACGCACATCCATGATGAAGCGGCTGTTCTGCAGAATGATGTGCTCACCGCGCAGCGCAACCTGGATGCAGTGACCCAACGGCTTGCGCAAAGCAGCCTCGAAAGCCAGACGCAGCAGACGAATATCTCCCTTTTGACTCCGGCGGTGGAACCGATGTATCGCTCGAGCCCGAAGCTTACTATCAATTTATTGGTCAGCTTCCTCCTCGGCACTGTGCTGGGTGTCGGGGCGGTGCTGGTTCTAGAATCCACGGATAGACGGGTGCGGGAAGGTGCCGAACTCATTCAAATGTTGGGCGTTCCGCTTCTAGGAAAAATCCCGAGGATCGGACCCAATACCCGAGATCCGCCTCCCGCGTTGGGGCGGTTGGAAGGATCCGTAATATGAAAACGACGGTTAGCAAGTCCCCGGACAAACCAATGCCTGTTCGCGATCGTAGCCGGGCGTTCGGTGCGATTCTGGTGGAACAGGGACGGCTCACGCCCAGCGATGCCGAAGAGATCCAGCGCTTCGCCCGGGCACATGGGCTGCGATTCGGCGCCGCCGCCGTTCAACTCAAACTGCTTACGCAGGCCGACATTGATTTCGCGCTGGCGCAGCAGTTCAACTATCCAATACTTTCGCGCAGGGGCGAAAACAGTGTCGGGGCCGACGTCGTAGCTGCCTACAAACCCCAGTGCGACGAGGTGGAGACCTTGCGTGCTCTGCGCAGTCAGCTCACTCTTCGATGGTTCAACGACTCCAGCCACAAGGCATTGTCGATTACCAGCCCGGAACGGGGTGAGGGGCGCAGTTGGCTCGCCGCGAATCTTGCCACTGTGTTTGCGCAAATGGGCGAACGCACGTTGCTCATCGACGCCGACATGCGTCATCCACGCCAGCACGAACTGTTCAACCTTAGCAACGTGGTGGGCTTGTCGGCCTTGCTCACCGGTCGTGCTGGAAGGGAAATTGTCTGCCGTATTCACCCGCAGCTGCGACTTTTCGTGCTTCCTGCCGGGTTGCTTCCGCCGAATCCGCAAGAGCTGCTTGGGCGCCCGATATTTGAGGTGGTGCTGGAGCTATTTTCCGATCAGTTCGACGTGGTCGTGATCGATACGCCGGCCGCGACGGAAACCGCGGATGCGCAAATCGTAGCCCGACTTGCCGGCGCCACCCTGATGGTTGCGCGGCGCAATCGCACCCGGCAGACGCAATTGACGGCTACGATGGAGACCCTCACCCAGACGGGCGTCAACGTGATCGGCAGCGTTTTCAACGAATACTGAGTGTCGCTTCACCGCGGCGCATCGAACGGCGAATGCAAGAGGCATTGACGTGGTGAGTCGTGAACATCTGTCAATCCTCTATCTCGGATCGGAACGCGGCACGTCCCTTGATCGTGCGAATGCGCTGCGCCGATTGGGTCATCGCGTCGAACATGTCGACTTGCGAAACCTGCTGCCTCGAACGAAATGGAGTAACCGAGTCACCTGGAAAATAGGCGGGAATCTGTTCAGTCCATGGATTCTGCGTGCTCTACCTACCACGTTAAAAGGCAAACGGAACGATTTGTGCTACGTGGACAGCGGCGAGTGGGTCACGCCTAGGGTGATTGAATTACTGCGTCGGTATGCGGACAAAATCGTCAATTACAACATCGATGACCCTCTGGGCATGCGCGATGTGGCGCGTTTCAAAGCGTACCGTCAGAGCATTTCTTCCTATGATCTATGTGTGGTGGTGCGCTCGGAAAACGTCGCTGAAGCGCTTGGTTTGGGAGCCAAGGACGTTCTGCGTGTATATCGATCGTCCGATGAAGTCACTCATGCGCCACGGGTAATCAGCGAGCAGGACAGGGCGCGGTGGGGCGCAGAGGTTTTGTTTCTCGGCACCTGGTTTCCTGAGCGCGGGCCATTTTTGCTGGAATTGGTGAAACTCGGAGTTCCATTGACGATTCGCGGCGCCAACTGGGAAAAGGCGCCGGAATGGCCCGCTCTGCGGTCGCACTGGGCAGGCGGCCATATCGAAGCCGATGACTATGTCAAAGCGATTCAATGCGCGAAAGTCAACCTGGGGCTGCTGTCGAAGGGTAACCGAGACTTGCACACCACGCGCTCGCTGGAAATTCCGGCCGTCGGGGGTTTGTTGTGCGCCGAGCGTACGACGGAACATCTTGAAATGTATGTGGAGGGGGAGGAAGCCCTGTTTTGGAGAGACGCCGAAGAGTGTGCGGCCGTGTGTCGAAGCATTTTGAGTGAAGAAGACCGCCGTCAGCGGATCGCTGAGGCAGGGCATGCCCGGAGTATCGCCAACGCGAATTTCAATGAAAATGTGATGAAGACCATCATCCAAAGAGTGTTCGCCGGTGAGCGTTAGGCGCGCCATCTTCACGTTGTTGATCGCTCTGACCGTATTGGCATTGCCCTTACAGTTCGTGATCGATCCGACCTCCGAGAACATCGCGGCCGCCTGTATCGTGCTGGGATCGTCGCTGACTGTGCTGCTCTATGTTGCAGGGTCGGAGGCTTTGGAAACGCAGCCGCTCTCGACATTCGCCATTCTCGGATTTTGTGTGACCAGTCAGCTCGGAGCGCTACTGGTGCAGACGGCCACATGGACCGCTCTGAGAAGCTCACTGTACGATCCTATTTACACGTTCGGCACCTTGGCACTGTACCAAGGGGTTGCGGTGCTGGCGCACATCACCTACCGCTTCTTTTCGGTTGCGAGACCTGCTCGAGTCGGATTTTTACGCGGGTTGCTCGACTGGGCGGGTGTGTACAGAGTTCCAACGAGCGAAACGCTGTGGATCATGGGTTGCATCGGCCTAGCCAGCTATTTTTTCTCGCGTAACTTGGGGGTCATTGGCAAAGTCGCCCTCGCTTTCAATTTTCTCACATGGGGTCCTTTCTTAATTCCCTTCTACTTGAGCCAGGTTGGCGACGCATATTGCAATGCGAGGCGCAATAAAATGCTTCTCGGCGTATTCGCCATGGCCATGGTTGTTTTGGGAATCGGGTTGAATGCGCGTGGAATCATGTTCGCCGGGGTGGTCACTGTGGGCCTTCTCTATTTGCTTGCCGGAATGCGCAGCCATGCGCCGCTGACGCGGCGTTCCGTCATCAGAATCGGCGCATTGGCTGTGGTATTGGCGGCAGTCTCCGTGCCGCTTTCCGATCTCGCCACCTCGATGGTCATTGCAAGGGAATGGCGCGGCAAGGTGTCCGCGCCTGAAATGATGCGCACCACGCTACGTGTCTGGAGAAACCCCAAGCTCATCGCTGCGTACAGAGCCGGAGGGGAGGCAGCTTCGCGATACAAGTCTTATGACGAGCACTACATCGATAACGCCTTATTGGCCAGATTTGTCGGCACTAAGTATGTCGACAATTCGCTGCACTTCGCGCGCGCGATCTCGACCGACGATAGCAAGGCAAGACTGCGCGACGTGTCGGTAAGATTCTTGTGGGCCGCGCTGCCGGGACCGGTGCTTCACAGGTTGGGGATCAATATCAACAAAGACGAGCTCAGGTTTTCAATGGGCGATTACCTGGCCTATTTGAGCCGCGGTCTCCCCTTGGGTGCGCATAAAGTGGGATCGATGCTTGCACAGGGGACTGCATTATTTGGACCACTGTTTCCGTTTGTATTTGCGGCGATCTGTCTCGTTCTTTTCGGTGTGATGGATCTTTTGACCATAAGACCCTTGGACGGTGCGGCGTCGCTTTCGGCATTGGGCATGCTGCAAATCTGGAGCTTCTTCAATGCGGGCCTCGTGTACGAGGGATTGCATACCGTGTTCACTTTCCTGGTCCGTAGCGTCGAGCAAATGGTATTGATATATGTTTTTGTATTCGGACTGGCACAGCTATTATTGCGCTCCAAACAGGCGATAATCGGCATACCCACCGTGCCCGTTTGGCATCGGGCGGAATGATTCCCTTCTCGAGGATGGGCGAGCCCGCAATCGATTTTGGGCCACGGTGACCTGATGAAGTTGGTCATGTTCTGCCATCCGGACTTCGCATCCTCGCAAAGCATGCCGCGTTTCGCAAAGATGCTCAAAGCGTCGTATGAGTCTCGAGGCCACCAGGTCGAAGTATGGTCGCCGCAGGCGAAGTTCCATCAATGGTTTCTCGGCAGTCGTCTCGCAAAATGGGGTGGCTACGTGGATCAGTATTTGTCATTCCCCTATCGTGTGCGTAGGACATTGAAGACCACGTCGGCCGACACTCTCTTTGTGTTTTGCGATCAGGCGCTGGGTCCCTGGATGCCGCTGGTCAAAGATCGACCTCACGTGGTCCATGTACATGATTTGCTCGCTCTGCGTTCCGCGCTCGGTGAGGTGCCTGAAAATCCTACCTCGATCACGGGGCGCATCTACCAAAGGTACATTCGCCGCGGTTTTCGGCAGGCACGCCATTTCATTTCTATTTCCAGGAAATCTCGGGACGATTTGCATCGATTCGGCGGTGTCAAAGCAGTCACTTCTGAAGTCGTCTATAACGGACTGAATTTCCCATATGCCCCAATGCCGCAAGATGAAGCGCAAGAGGTCTTGCGCGCTGCCGGCTTGCCGGTGCCGGCCGATCGCATGCTGCTTCATGTCGGCGGCGGCCAGTGGTACAAAAATCAGGTCGGTATGATTGGGCTATATTCGCAGTATGCGGCCCGAGAGGACGATCCGCTGCCATTGTGGTGCATTAGTCCGGAGCCGAATGCCAGACTCAAGCTGGCACTGAGTAAAGTTCCGGCGAACGGCCGGGTGCTTTTCTTTCAAAAGCTGGATAACCGAACGTTGCAGGCAGCGTATTCGTATGCTCGAGCATTTCTCTTTCCCAGCTTGGCGGAGGGCTTCGGTTGGCCGCTGGTGGAAGCACAGGCATGCGGTTGTCCGGTGATTACGACCGACGAACCTCCGATGAATGAAGTGGCGAGCGATGCGGCGCTTTACCTTCCGCGTCTGAGGGCGGACGGAGATGTCGCGGCATGGGCGTCCAGCGGCGCGTCGGCATTGCAAGAACTACTGTCGCTCAGCGCCGCCGAGAGGGAACGGCGTGTTCAGCGCGGGCGCGAGTGGGCGAAACGGTTTGATGCGGACAGGGCGATTGAAGGATACCTTGCAATCTATGCAAGAGTTCTCGAACTTGGCGCAAACCGGACGGATTTCCAAGCAGGTCTCAGCGAGGAGCGGCGACTTTGAAATTGCTGCATGTCATGCCGAGCGTGAATCCGCACGGAGGTGGTCCGATGGAGGGAGTCCGTCAGCGAGGTCTGCGATTGCAGCAGTTGGGCCACGTCGTCGAGGCCGTAACGCTGGATGATCCGACGAAGGAATATTTGAGCGGGTTTCCGTTGACCGTCCATGCGTTGGGGCCGTCGGGTGGCAGCTATGGCTACAATGCCAAGCTCGTTCCGTGGCTCAGGACGCACGCCCGCGACTACGACGCAGTGATAGTCAACGGATTATGGCAATATCACAGTTTTGCCGCGTGGCGTGCGCTACGGAGCATTGGTGTTCCCTACTATGTGTTCGCGCATGGAATGCTCGATCCGTGGTTCAAGCGAACTTACCCCCTCAAGCACGTCAAGAAGTGGCTGTACTGGCCCTGGGCGGAATATCGCGTGTTGCGTGATGCTCGAGCAGTACTGTTCACCAGTGAAGAGGAGCGCTTACAGGCTCGGCAATCATTTTGGCTGTATCGCGCGGCGGAGCGAGTGGTCGCCTACGGCACGAGCGCGCCGCCGGAAAATGCCGTGGATCTTAGAGAGCGTTTTCTGAGCGCTCATTCCGAACTGCGTGGCCGACGCATAGTGCTATTCTTGAGCCGCATTCATGAAAAGAAGGGATGCGATCTGCTCATTCACGCGTTCGCTCGGGTGGCTGCTGCGGAACCCGCCTTGCACTTGGTGATGGCGGGCCCGGATCAGACGGGATGGAGCGGCCGACTGAAGAAAATTGCGCAGGATCTTGGCGTGTCGGATCGCATTAGCTGGCCGGGCATGTTACGCGATGAGCTCAAGTGGGGAGCGTTTTACAGTGCGGAAGCTTTTGCGCTTCCATCGCATCAGGAGAATTTCGGCATCGCGGTCGCTGAGGCAATGAGTTGCGGTTTGCCGGTGTTGATTTCGGACAAAGTGAACATCTGGCGCGAGATTGAAAGCGATAACGCAGGTCTCGTAGAAAGCGATACGCAGTCGGGTACGGAAAACTTGCTGAGACGCTGGCTGGCCATGCGTCCCGAATCAAGGCTGGAAATGAGTCGATGCGCGCGCGAGTCTTTCTTTCGGCGATTTACGGTTGACGCCATGGCCGGTAGTTTGCTGGAAGTTCTGGCCTCTAACGATCAGCCTCCAATTCGCGAACCTTCAAGACAATGAAGTATTCGTATATCGCCTGCAGCAGGGCGTATGTCAATCCCGCGCGTCCGTCGAGAAAGCCCAGCTTACCGAAATAAAGAATCAGAAACTTTATTCCCGGGCGCAGGGGTAACCGGTAGAAGAGCTCTTTTTGATGGTAGCGTCGCTCGTGAAAATCAGACGCGGTAAAAGCCTTGCGTAGGGAAAACGACGCACGCTTCTGCCGGTCCGTGACGATCTGCACGGCCTCGAAGCTGCTGTAGGAATTATGTCTTTCCAGCCAATGACCCATTCCCTTGCCGAAGGGAAAATGGTCCAGGTATCCGGATACAACCCCTACCGGTCCGTCAGCAATGGAGACGGGATTCACCAGACGTTCGTATCGCATCTTTCCGGGGCGAAATAAGCGCAGGTAGAACGGCGAAGTCTGTACGTGCTTCAACCAAGTGCCCATGAGGAAATCACGCCTACGCACCCGAAATGCCACGTGCTCGCCCGGATTTTGCGCCGCAGCCTGAAGGGCCCCGGCCAGTTCCGGCGTGACTCGCTCGTCGGCATCGATATAGAATACCCACGGATATTTGAAGGGGATATTGAGCAGCCCCCAATTCTGATGTGCGGACCAATTGTCGAACGGCCTTTTCGTGACATGGGCTCCACGCGCTGTCGCGATAGCCACCGTATCGTCCGTGCTGAGCGAGTCATAGACATGAACATCGTCGCTCCAAGCGACCGATTCAAGGCAACCCGGAAGGTCCTTCTGTTCGTTCTTCGTGAGGATAAGTATTGAAATCATTATTGTGTCACTGCAGCGCCTAACCGGGGATTGAGGCCACGGGATACGAGCGATTGCACGATCTTGCCGATTCGGTCATCACGACCGACCGATTCCATCAACCGAACGTTCTCGCGGATGTGCGCGGGAGAGTACATGGAGCAAAGTACCGTACCGAGGGGACCCGCAAAATATTTCGCCAACGATATGGAAATCGCCAAGCCGTCGCTTGGTTCCAACATCGCGGCGTCGGCGCCTTCACCGTCCCTAAGCAGCTCGCGTATCCACGCGGTGTGAATCTGGCTCCCGCCCATGAACGGACGCGTAATGATTCGCTGTCGGGAGTCATGGAGGATGGGAACAACCTGGTCAATGGTAGCCATATTGCCTTCCATTTGTACGATCTGCGGGTTCAACTGATGTGCCCAGGCGTGATCTGCGGGAGTTCGATAGGCGATTCCCCAGCGCCGCAGCTTGCCGGCGGTTACGTGGTCCTGGAGGGTACTCACAATTTCATGCGCGTCCGTACTCGAAAGTGACGGCGGCTCGTGAAGTAAGTAGATATCAATATAGTCCGTACCGAGCTCCCGCAACGACTCCTCAAGGCAGCTATTCAAGTAGGCCTTGTCGAAGCGAATCCCGCTCGACAATTCGCCCGATTTGCGGCGCAGACTTCGTCTCAAGGCTGGTAGCCTGCGTGAAATCTGGCGTACGACCGGGATCATCAGTCTCGATCTGAGGCTCAGATTGGGCGGCACCACGCCGAACTTTGTAGTAAGGGTGACTTTGTCGCGTCTTCCACGCAGAAACTCGCCTACTACCCGCTCCGCGTGGCCAAATCCGTATGATCGCGCCACATCGAAATGGGTAATCTCCATACTATGAGCGACGGCCATAGCGCGCAGTGATTCTGCTTTCCCCACCTTACCCATCACAGAAGCACACCCAAATCCGAGCGGCGAGAGTTTCAACGGTTCGACCATGTATCAGCTCCTAAGTAGTGCGTCGATGTGTTTCGACTGCCTGTAGGCAAACGCCACGAGCGTCAGCGTCGGGTTGGCCTGTCCGGAGGTGGGGAACACCGCACTGCTCGCCACGAAAACATTGTTCGTGCCGTGGAGCCGGCCGAAACCGTCCGTCACGCCGGACTCCGGACTTTTCCCTGCACGCAGAGTACCAAGTTGGTGATAACCATCGACGGATTGTTCACGGATGGAATTCTCGAGCGACGTTCTCGCGGTCCTCCAAATGAGTTTTCCGATGCGCTGTTCACGGAGTCTTCGGTCCAGTTGATCGTGTGCGCGGATGACCGAATCGATATCTTGCCAAGACCATTCGAGCGTAATCCGTGCTCGCCGCATTCCGAGCCGGTCGACGGCATCAGCGAGTTCTATCCGGCTGTTCCAGTTTGGGACCTGCTCCGAATGAAAGTGGAGTGCGTAGCGATTCGCGCGATTGTATGTGAAGAAGCCGGGAATTCTCGGCACCGCCATGTAGCGTTGATACGCGTATCGCGAGGAAAACGCGATGGCCCTCACCGGGTCGCGCACGCAGTTAATGAGATGGCTGCGGGCATCCGAGGTTGTTGCCTGTAGAATCTTATTGCGAATCGCCGCCGGCGCGAGCCATTTGCCAAGCACCGGGGACGCAAGCGCAAGATACGCTGCAGACAGCACACCACTACCGTGCTGGGGATCGGCGAGAACGGGATTGTCGAGCCAGAATGCAATGTTGAGTAGACGTTCATCTCGCAGCACCGAGGGTTCAAAGGTAATTCGGCGGCGAACATACACACCGTGGTCCTTTTCGAAGCCGTATATCGTCTTCATGGCATCGCCGTCCAATGCGATATCGGCTATTTTTCCCGAAGGATGGCCCATGTAAAATCGGCCCACCAGATTCGGAGCGCTCAATTTCAACCCTTGTGGATCCGCAATCGAATTCAGAATCAATCGCGTGCTTTCAACTCCGCCACACGCCAACACGAATACTTTGGCCCTGACCGTGCGTAGTCCCGCTACTGAAGGCGAAGTTGACGCAAGAAATCCCTCTTTGACGGAACCACCAAGAGCCTCGTGCGAGAACCCGACACATGTGAACCCAGCAATGAGCTCGATCGATCGACTCTTGATTATTTCCTTGCGATGTCTTCTCCAGGCGTGTGGGTAACCGCTCCACCGTTCCAGTTGAGTTGCGCGAATGCCATTTGCATCGACGAAGCCGTCGCTCAGCGGAACATTGTTTGTTCTTAAACCCGTACACGATGCAACGTCGAAAGCTGGCGGCCCGACGCCAAGGAATTCGCACGCCGCCGGATAGAACGGTTCCAGATCCGCCGGGGGAATTGGCCAACCCGAATGTGTTATGAAGTCGCGCTTCTCAAAATCGATGGCGTCCAGCGGCACGCATCGACCTCCCCACACTGCGGACGTGCCGCCCAGCCGCCGACAAACGGCATCCTGCATGGCACTGTGTGAATGCGGAGTATTCACTTCCGCGTCGGACAGTTCTTGCGCGTTTTCGCTAAAACCGTCGAAGCCACTCTCCACCAAGGCGACCCGCCGACCTGACTCCGCGAGCTGAATCGAGGCCGCCAAACCGGCGGGTCCGGCTCCAACGACGCATACATCATAAACATCTGTCACCGATCGATCTTATCGCCAAGCTCGACGCGCTTACGCTTCGGTACGGCGGGGTTTCCTACGTAAATGGTCCACGGGTCCAAGTTCTCAAACGTCGTGCCCGTAGCGGCTAGAATCGCGCCCACGCCAATTGTCACTCCCGGACCAACGAACGCGTTAGCACAAACCCAGGCGTTATCGGAAATCGATATTTGTTTGGCGACGAGCGGAAACTCGGGAGAGCGGTGGTCGTGAGTGCCGGTGCACAGATAAGCACCCTGCGACACGATTGCCTTGTGCCCGATGGATACCGGCGCGATGTTGTAGCACCGCACTCTCGGGCCCAAGGTACCCAACGCGGACATCTGAAGATTCCACGGCGCCCATATGTCTGCACTTGCATACACATAGGCCTTGCTCGAAACACGGGCCCCGAATATCTTCAAGAGCACAATTCTCCACGCGTGGAGCTGCGGCGGCGTCCAACGCGCAAGCAGAACCCAGGTAAGTCTCCACAGGACGCGCAAAAGGCGATTCCTGAGGTTGAAACTTGGCCCCACAAAAGCAAGCTTGTTTTCACGAAGATCAAACGACATGGCTTTGAACCGGTTCAGATCACCGACGAGCCCACCAGGTCCTTTTCCGCGAACCGCGGGCGCGTGCTTAAGTTAAATCGGCAGTTCAGATTCGCTGACCAACGGCTCGATGCCCGTACCGTTGCCGGGCCGTCCGCCCAGCGCCGTGCTGCATGCACGGCCAAAATCTCACCGCCCAGTGAATTTCGCCACTCTGTGAGTGTAGACGACTCTCCAGGAATCCCCAAGCGAGCGGGTGATTTCCCCCGCTTTGGCTGTTACTATTACAATATGCAGGCTGAGGTCCTTCCTGAACGCTGTGCATCACCGTCCATGAGCGACTGTCTTGATCCACAGTGTAGCTTCTCGCCGACATGAAGAGACTCCCGGCCGGCTATACTGGTGGATTCGCTTTTATGCGACAGGTCGTCGCCCAGTCTCGAGAACGGCCGGGTTCTAGCTGCCAAGCCATGCTCGCCTTATCGCATCGTGCGTAAGTACGTGATTGTGCCGCCAGCACGGGAGCCAACTCGCCGGAGTTGAGTAATTTTTCAAATATGAGATTTCGCGCCCGCGTAGGCCGGGCCTTTTTCCTATACTCGGTCACGGCGCTGACACGACCGGCGCAAGAGATCAATCTACAACTTTGATATGTTTCACGATTCGACCACCGATTTCAGCAACCTGTTGGCCGATAAAATCCGGCTTCCAGGGCGTATCGAAGATATACAGGCTGCCTACGGCGGCGCCAAACCGTTTTCGCACGTCGTCATCGACAACATGTTTCCCGAACAGACCCTGGATTCATTGTTGACAGAAATGCAAAACATGAGGCGCGATCAATGGCGGAATATAGAGCAAGACTCGCGGGAGAGCACGGTCAGAATGCGGTCTGCTGTGGAGATGGGAGTTGCCGGTGGACAGCTTTTGAGCATCGTCCACTCGGCTATTTTCCTGCATTTTCTCTCGCGGATTACTGGAATATGGCAGTTGTTGCCCGACCCGTATCTGCAGGGCGCCGGGTATGCGCGGATGCGGCGCGGCGATTATTTCAACGTGCATTCCGACCGCAACGTCGCCTATGACACCGGCTTGACTCGCCGCTTGGCAATGATCATTTTTCTGAACAAGGGGTGGAAGCCTGAATATAATGGGCAGCTGGAACTCTGGAATTCTGATGCCACGCGCTGCGATGTCTCGATAGACCCTTTGTTCAATAGGACCGTGATCTTCGAAGTTGCCTATCCGAACTATCATGGTGTCCCGCTTCCATTGGCATGTCCGGCGGACCGCACGCGACAGTCGTTCATACTGTACTACCATACGGCGGGAAGTCGCGGAATGCCGGAAGTGACGCCGCACACATCAGTGTTCGCTCCGCGATTTTACGGTACCAATCGCTTTACTCTGCGGTCACTGATACGAGACGTGATGCCTCCCGTCCTCACCAGAATAATTCGCAAACTCACGGAATCGGATCTGTGAGCTGTCGAAGTGACCACCATACGGCGACTGACATCCGCTAGGCTTGCTTGCTCTTGCGAACAAGGTCCTGCATTTACCCGGTGGCGCGCTCGGCCACCTCGGTCGTCGACCGCTTCGCTCTGAGAAACTGTTCTTCGAAATATTTCCGCGAGATGTACGCGATCCCGACGGACACTGCGGCGCAGATCACGCAACGCAATGAGACGATCTGGATTTCAGACGTCTCCAGCCGCGTATTGGCGAACATCCGCTCGTAAGCCATGAAAATGAGCTCATGAACGAGGTAAAGACCGTAACTAATATAGCCTAAAAAAGCCAAAACCCGTGTCGGGAGGCGCTGCGGCGCGTCACCACGATTTCGCAGGATGACGATAAGCAGAAGCACTACGAACACCAGCACGAACGGCAGCCGATAGAGAGGCGCAAGGAAGGTGACGCGACCAAAATCGACATACGGAATGATCGGCGAGGTTACCAGCGCTCCGACGGCAAATCCGGCGATGATCCTTTTGATGTTGTCTCGATGAATGAACCCGCTGCGAAGGGCCACGGCGATGCCGGCACCCGCGAGTAACCAGGGGGCATTTCCTGACAACTTGTATTTGGAATTCAGGTTCGGGAAGTGCAGCTCGATCACGACAAGTGCGATGAGAGAGAGCAGTGGAAACACTGCGATGAACGCCAGCAAACCTTTAGGCGAGAAGTGCCGCACGATCCACGGCCAGAGCAGGTAGAATTGCTCCTCCACGGCGAGCGACCACAGCGGGCCATATTCACTGGTTCTTGCGCCGACCAATCCCGCCATGTTGGCGATGAAGAGGAGCGATGCGAGAACGAAGTTCCAGGTGACGACATTGGTGATTTTAAGAACTATGAGCAGCAGAAAATATGCCGGCAGGATTCGCAGCGCCCGTCGCCTGTAGAAACTCGCATAGAAGTCGCGCTTCGATGCGCCATCCAGGATGATGCCGGTGATCAGGAAGCCGGATAGGACGTAAAAGAGGTACACACCCCCGGAACCCCAGGAAGTTAAATACACGAGTCCTCGAGTCAGGCCGCTAAAATTCTGGAACGGCGCGCGACCATCTATCCCGTGGTAAATCACCACCATGGCGATCGCCAGACCCCGCAGAACATCCAATCCGGGAACGTGGCCTTTGAAGCGTAAAGTCCTCGCGCGTGCTTCGTTGACTTGAAGGGTCATGGCCTCATCAACACTCACCGCTTGTCAAATACGTAGCTGACCTCATGGCAGAAAAGGCTCGGCGCCAAGTCTTTCAATTTAAGACCTGCCCCAATACTGCAAATTGTTCTCAAGCGGAGTCCAAAAAGTGCGGCGAGTCTGATGGTGTCCTTGATCGTGAAATAGTGCAGATGGTTACCATCCCACTCGCGCGTTTCGAACCAGTCCTTTGAACTCGTCACCGGCATGTGTCCGAACAGCAAGGACAGGCGGCATTTGAGCGCGGCGATGTTCGGTAGATTGACGAGAACCACGCCTCCACTTTGGCAGATTCGAGCTAGCTCACGAAAAGCATGAAATGGGTCAAATAGATGTTCCACGATCATCATCGCGACGATTACCTCGAACGTTGCATTTTCGAAGGGAAAATCGTCATTCAAGTCCGAATTCACAAAACTTGTGTTCTCTGGAAGTGACAATCCCAACGATCTGTCAACCACATCGACGATCGTATAGGTCTTTGACAATGCGGAAATGGCGGGCAGCAATTCTGGGCCGCCGTAACCCAATTCGCAAACCCGGCGAGTTCTATCTCTTACCAACTCCTGGTATACGCAATTGTAGCGATGGCCGGGAGCCATCATTCGTTGGAGCCCAAGCTCGGCCGTGACCAAGTCCATGCGGGATCGTTCGGCATTTAATCGATGACTGCGCTCATAGAATCGCTTGACCGCGGTATCACCACTCATGGCTGGGTTCCCTCAATTGTCGCCCGATCCGCACGTTGGCCCATGTGCTGCAGATCGAAGTATAACGGCAACTACTCTGATGCTCGCAAACTACATGCAGCTTGTTGCGCTGCGGACTCTCGGCGTGGAGAGCGTGGAATTCGCCCGTGTATTTTTTACAAGGCGACCGTGCGATCGAATGGTGCGATGTCAACTGATATGGCTGTTACGCGCCCGTTCCAAAGCCACGCTAATTCCTTGTTCAGCTTTGCGAATAGGCGGTGAAAGGGTTCGATAACGGAGCGCAATGAGCGCTTTTGCAAAATCTTTAAGCTTTACCTTGAACGCGCGGGCAGCCACTTTTTTAGTTTCGCCTTCACGCCGCTTCTCCAAATGGCTGCGGATTCTCTGCAGGGGCAGTACCAGTTCGTTGCCCAATTCGGGTGTCAAATAGTCTTTTAGAAAGGCCAGCATTTCCGCGGCAGCTCTTTGCCATGCATCCTCGTTGTCGTGTCCGGCATTGGCTGAATGTATGCGATAGTAGCCGAGTGGCTCGCGGACAAACTTGAGTTTGCCGCTGGCGCCCAGCAGCATTGCCCAACACCAATCCGTAGCCAAATCTCCCTGCGGCGGGATGGGCGGAGTGTTGGCCAGAATTTTGCGGGAAAGCAGGGAAACGCTGATCGTATAGCCGTTGCCGCGCTTGAAATGATGAAACCCATCTGGAGGCTCGAAGGCTTCTTTGGGTAATCGTCCGCCGCGGAGACGCATTGGAACCAGCTTGCTATTGCATTCCAGGCATGCTCCGGCAACCATCCCGATATTGTCTTCATTCTCGACTTCGCGCAGCATCCTCTCGACAAAATGCGGCATGAGCGCGTCATCGGAAGAGAGGAAGCAGGCGTAGTCACTTGTCGCCTGCTCGAGCAGAAAACGGTAATGCCCTCCCAGAGTAGTGCGCTGCGGCGGACACATGATCCGAGTGCGGGGAAGCCCCTGATATTCTTTCACAATCTCGAAGCTGCGGTCGGGCGACCTATCGTCAGAAATCAGGATCTCGGTTGCAGGAACCGTTTGCGCCAAGGCCGACTCGATCGTCGTCCTGATGTATTGCTCGGATTTGTAACACGGTATGCAGATGGAGATCGTCGCCGTCATTGCGCGCAGCCCTCTATTGCCATCGTAATATGCACATTAGGAATGGGCCGCAACCGCGGCGGTTTCGCGCGGACGCAGGACAAAGAGCACTCTGTTTGAGAGCAGTTCAGTTTCGTCGTACTCCTCGAGTTCACGGCGAACCTCCGGTGTCAGGAAATTCCGCCCTTGATTCGGACTCTCGACACGCTCCTCGCAAATCTCAAAGTCTTTCGAGAAAATGGAACGATAGTCAATCGGTCTGAGTTTGTTGAGAAAACAGTTCGCCTGAATCCGCTGTTTTCGCAGGTGTTCCCAGGGTTCGGTACGGCGCTCCATTGGCATATTGAGGGTGTGCGGATACCATTCCGTCAAGTGCCCGCCCGTGATGCCGGTAAATATACAAGGGCGGATCAGTGCGATACCGCCTCTCTTGAGCCACACCCTCATTTTTTTGAGCAACGCCTTTACTTCATCTATCTGTATATGCTCAAACACGTCTTCGGAATAAACCAGATCGAGTGACGCAGCCGGCAAATCGATTGTCGATGCATTCCCGACCAAAAATCGTTCTTTCTCCAAACGCAGGGAATGGCCTTTCTGCGCCAACGCGGTCTTCAAACTGCGCCGCTCTCCTGCGTCAAATATCAGAGATCTGACCGCGGACTTCAACGCGCGTTCAAAGCCATTCCTCTTGTAAATTTCCGCAATCGTGGCGAAATCGAATTCCAGCATTGGCCGGTCAAGATCGATTCCTTTGACGTCAATGCCCATGCTGGCAAGTGCAAGTAGTCTGTTTGGTCTGGCGCCATATCCGACTTCGAGTACCCGGGCATTCGCCAGCGATAAGTTGCAGTGAGCCTGCAATTCCCTGTCGTATTCCGCAACTTCTTGGAAAAGCCGGTCAAACTGTGCCGGACTCGAACCGCGGAGGGAGCCGCGGACGCGTATGCGGAAAAAGGCAAGGTTTTCCCGTACCTTCTCCAAGATGCCTACTCCGGCCATCGAAGAATGTGATTTGGAAAGCGCCTTGTCGAATTTTTCGCTCATGAAGTAGCCGTAGCTCAACTCAAATGACGCAATTCGCAGCGGTTCGATTGGAGATTTGCAAGTCGCCCAAAGATCAGGGGCTCACAATCCTAACTCCGCGGACCGTGTTTCGATTCCGCTGAAGGAGGGCACGTTTCGCCCAAGCAATCTAACTGATAGCGGCTTGAGCGTGCAAGCCCATTGGGCAAATTGCGCCGATGTCGGCAGGTGTTCATCACGTGCAGAACATACCCGCCCACCTGGTCGATTGCCTACCGCATTGCGCTGGGTTCCGCGCAAGGGCCGTCAGGCCTTCGGCGAACCGTGTTAAGAACATCGCGCGCGTTTTGAATTGCAATTATTACAAGATATTTTGATGCCGCCGGTGTGCTATCGCCTTTCGCTATCGGCCTTTGTAATGCCGCTCATTGGCCATGTTGCCTTCACCGCGCGTTGTGCGCGGTGAATCAGAGCAATTGTCGGCCTATCCACGAGCACGGTGAAGGCGTAAGCGACGATCAGGCTACAGGCCAGGAACGCGACGAATAGCGTCACCATCCCAAAAGTCTCTCCGCGCATGCGGATAAACGCTGGAACAAAGACAGTGTAGAGAAGCGGGACATGAACAAGATATAGGCTAAAGGAAACGTCACCTAGGAAACGTCCGGGTCTGGAGCCAAAAGACCTTTTGAGGGAAGGAAGCAACAAGGTCGCGTAAACGGCCGCCGCCGCCGCAGCGACGTGCCAAAGCTGATGAGGCTCGCCAAGCGACAGCATTCTAGGCCACTGAGGCAGGCCGTTCCTGGCTGCATAGCCCTGCATCATCGCCCCGAAAATGATGGTAAACGCCAACGAGGGCCACACGAGCACTGGCGGAAATGGATAATGAATCCGGGCCTCGCGCATGAGCGCGCCAACGGCAAAGGCCGCATATTCGGGGCGCTTCAGGAAGATGACGTAAAAGCAGAGCGCCGCGATCAGCAGCGGTGTGCGTAGTCTTTCATGCACGGTGCCGTATAGCAGATAGATGCCAATGGATCCGAGCAGCTCGATCCTCATGGTCCATAGAACATTGTCGAAAAACGAACGGCCGGTCTTGAACACACCAAACAGCGCGTCTCTGACCGCCCAAGGGAAGTTGGGTATCTGGCCGTCGTAAACCCATTGAAGCCAAGGATGATCTCCCGCCGCTTTGAGTTCCGACACTGTGTGAGGGTAGAGGGACAGGAGCGTAAAGCTCAGCAGGGTTCCACCAAGAACGGGAATCGCCAAGCGAAAGTACCGCTGCGCAAGATTGAACCACAGGGGCGACTGCCGCCTTGCGGCGGAATTCGATAAGACGAATCCGCTTAGAACGAAAAATACCGAGACAGCAAAGCCCCCGTTGTAGAGCACCGCGAGCGGTGTATCGGAGCCCCACCATGGGGTCGGGGTTTGCTCGGAAAGCAGCCCCGGCACGTAGGCAGAAAAAAAGTGAAATGCGACGACCGTGAGCGCGGCGATGCCTCTCAGGCCGTCGAGGTTGTAGTAGCGCTCTTTGCTGACGATGGATTTCAAGATGGATGGCGTCCGTACGATCGTAAACACGGGTGTGGAGCGGGCTGCTGGACATCAGTGTTTAACTTAGGTGTTCACGATGGGTCAAGCGCGCCGGAGACTGTATTTGATGCGCTTGAGAATATCCTTTAATCTCAATTCCCCTTTAATCCACAGGCGCGCAGTGGCCTTGACCCTGTACATGACTCGCAACAGCGGCGCGTCCGCCAACGCCAATTGGCCTTCCCGCCAATGATTCGCTGAGAGCTTGAATCGTCCGTCGAACAGGCATCTGTATTGCTGCATCCATGAGAGTGTATGAATCAATCGCTCCCTCTGGAGGTTGGTTTGATCCGCAGAAAATTCCGCTTCAGAGAACGCCAGCGCGTGATCCGCGCTGGGAGCTCTGAACATGATGGCGATGGCGTTACGGCATAGAGCGCGAATTTCGGGCTCGGCACGGATCATTTCGTCTTGACCACATCGAATGTCCGCGCTGATATCGAGAATAGAGTCCTGAAAGGCGATGAGCTCCGACCATACGGCTGTCTTTACATCCTGCGCCGCCAGCGTCGGCATCACTTCGCCCTCGCCATTGCGTCTATAGCCATAGGTTGTTTCGTGCGGCGCCGCAAACAATGTCTCGAAGAGTTGAAAGTGTGAGGCGCAATAGGGCCGCGCCTCAGTACGTAGGTCAAACAGCCATGCCTTGTAACTGCCAAAATTGCCGTCGGGCGCCCGCAGAAGGCCCAGATACAGGCCGTGTAGTTTTCCGAGATTCGGCTCTGATGGAGAAAGAATCCTCGCCATCGAGCTTTGCATACGCCCGTTCCAGCCGATATCGACGATGGCGACGTCGTCATTGTCGGGCGATATTCGCGGCCGCAAATAGTCGCGCGCCAATTCACGCGCTGCGCGAGCCTTCTGTGCGACCAAAGCCATGAATTCCCGGGACTGCAATAGCTGCAAGCACTGGTCCTTGCAGTGGGCAAAGGCATCATCCTCCCTGGGTATTTCAGTCTCACCTCCTTGTAGGCCCTGCAACTCCGCTCTCTCCAACCCCAACCGGAACAGCCATTCCTTGAAGGTCAGCGATTGCGTCGCGAGCATGATCCAAAGAAGGTCCTCCGCCGTGGGCGGCGGCGTTAGGCTTGCCAGATGGAGCGACTGCCTGGAGGCATAGGTATACGTCGCGGCCGATAGGGTTTTGGTGAGCTTTGACCTGAGCACTTCGAATATTTTTGCAGGAAGGTAACCATCTCGCGCGAGAAAGGACACTTTTGTGGCGCCGAGTTCGGCGATTTGATGCACGAGCCATAGGACAAACCCAATATGGACCAGCGCTCCCTCCTGGGTGCCAAGTCGCGTCAAGTAACCCTTCGGGTGGAACTCCGGGGTTAGCTTCAGGCGCGCAGCGCGCATTGCCCCGCTTAAAGTCGTCGCAAGCAGCGGCGACCCGTCGACGAGCCGCTGATAGATCTGCGTCTCGAGTAGTGTCGGTCGTGAGCCTTTGAACAACGTCGTCGCCACGCCCAGTCGACCAGGTACCTTGTAGTCGGCGTCGGCGTGATCGCCCGTATGCTTGATGGTGCTGAGTGGCGTCCGGAAGTGCTCTGCCACGTATTTGAATAGATTGCCAGAGTACTTGGTCGTTCCAATTTCGGATGACAGAAACAACGGAGCCGCCGGAGCACCCACTTTATCGAGCATCGAGAGAATGAGCCTCCTGGGCAGATACATGTCTGACACGTAGATAACTCGTCGGCCTTCTCCAACCAGCTCATTAAGCCGCGCCAACGTCGAACTAATTCCGACCGTCTCCGCCAGTTCGCGCTGCAACTCCAACTCAATCGCTCGAGACGCCAGTGCTGCGCCGTATGCCGCTTCTAATTCAACTTTAATGTCATCTATCGAAATCTCTTCGGCCAGCGCCGCGCGACGCGCCGCCCGCTCTGCCGCTTCCCGTGAATTGCGCCACTCGACAACAGAGTCCGCCCACAACTTCTCAGCGATCAGATCTTGAGCAACCAGAAGATGGATATCTCCCGGCCGAAATGTTTTGCGCGTGAGAACCGTATCGAAGATATCGAAAGAATAAATCATTTCGGCCGACGCACCACGGCCATGATGTCGTGGCGGTATTGATACAACGTCATCGGCAATATCAGCGCCTTGCTCGCGTATGCAAATTGGTAACGCTGCTCCGAAAATATAAGCATGCTCAGATACGCAGAACATACATGAGAAGTAAGCGTCGCGACGGCGGAGCCGGTTCCTCCCCAATAGGGTATGAGCACATAGTTGAGAGACGCGTTCAAGCCCAAGCCAATCGTTGCTTTGACCAGTGTTTGCGTGGTCTGCCCTTCGGCGATGACTGCGTTCGCATTCACGGCGCCCATGGTCATTGGGACGATGACCCACGCCAAAATTGCCAAGGGCGCCGCAGCGCTGCCATATTGCACGCCAAACAGCAGTCGCACGAGTAGCCCGGAAGCGACAGAAACGATCAAGGCAATCAGGATCGCGATCAAGACGCTCAGGTCGAACTGGCGGCGCAGGCAGGCTCGGAACTCTTCATCTGACTTCGCCTTCGCTTGCAGAAGTTGCGGATTGAGCGCCCTGACGACGATGGAAGGCCCCATCATGAGGCCCTCTGCAAGTTTTGACGCCACCGAAAAATTGCCGACGGCGGCAGCGGTTCCCAGCGTCCCCAGGAGCATCTGGTCGATGCGTATTTGCAGCAGCACGACCAAGTTAGTGGCGAACAGCGGGGCCGCCGCCGCCGTCAACCTGGTGGCGATGTCAAAGCTGATGTGCCGGGGATGAAACCGGGTTTCATGGCCGTATCTCAATTTCAGCAGCAGGAGCAGCCACACCGTGGCGTCAGCGGTGAACGCAAACATGAACCACGCGAGGCTGACGTCAAGCCAGACTAACAGGACGCGCAGCGCAACCGATATGCCGATCTGAATCAGCTGATATCGCACCAATAAGGAAAATTTTTCTTGCGCTTGAAGGGGGACGGAGATAATGGCCGCGGTTTGAATGGGTAAGCTTGAAAATGCTATGAAAAATAGCGGGCGCAAGCTCTGGTCGTCGACAAACAGATACGCATAAAGCAGCCCGATCACGGTCGCGATAATACTGGAGAATGCCGCGATGCCGAGAGCGGTGGAGTAGGTGGTATGAGGTGGGTGCTTGCCGGCAACCAGCTCCTTCATCAATATGGGCTCAAGTCCCATCCCCGCGACGATGGCCAGGACGGCGACGATCGCTTGAACGTATGAGATCTTGCCATAATCGGCGGGCCCCAGATGCCGCGCCACCACCACCCCTACGGCCAAACCGGCGGCGATGCGGGCAAAGCGTTCCGCGATCAGCCACGCTATGTTGAGCAGGACGCGCAGTCGTTGGCTCTTCATTCAGATACTTCGTCCGGCCCCGGCTGGCATCAGAACCCGGTCCGCTTTTTGTATTGAAGCAGCTCGTCTGCGGATCCGTGTTGGAAATAAAAAACGTCATCGTCGAAATTAATCGGGCGGTCGCGGCCATAGCCGAAGGGCAATACCTCATAGTTCTTGGAGAGCGAACAGGCCCGGGCGAACAGCGTCAGGCCGGCGACTCTCAATTTGTCTATGGGCGTATGCTCCGCAAGGCCGATCAGCGTTGAGGGCAGGAAGCGCGAGGCTGCGAACATGAATTTGTGTTCAGGCGCTACGCGCTTATCGGAATAGTCAATGGCGTGCAGTGCGCTCAGGAATTGCCGAATGCCTTTTTTTGTCGCAGCAAAAAAGCTCTGCTGGATATCGAGACCGCTACCGGCGCCGAATACCAGATCCTTACGGCGCAACGCATTCTTCGTTTTTTCGACGATCCCGGCGCCGAACAACAGCGCATCCTGCTCGACGTAGAGAAACATATCGACGTCGTTGAGCAGCGCAAATTCCAAACCGAGGATGACGGCGGCCATGTAGCCCGCATAATGCATTGTGCTGGTTTGAGAATGCCCTGGATTGGTAAGCAATTCGAGATATTGAAATTTCGTCGCCGTGTAAGCCGCATCATTGGGTTTGACGGGCGAAGCGGAATCGACGATGAATACATGTTCCGGCCGGACGAACGTATCCAGCGATCGCCACCATAGTGGGCGAAACTCAACCCCGCGTATAAGATCGTCGCCGTGCGTGACGTAATTTCTGCTCTCATTCGCCGCATACCAACCGCTCGTGACCAATTCACATGACATGACGACCCTATGGTTCAAGGTAACAATCCACGAACAGGACTGAATGTATCGTATATAAAGTCCGAACACACGCGCGCTGCCCGGCTGCCGGTAATGGGCATGCTGAAAGAGTTACGGGGCCCGCGACGAATACGCCCCGCGCGTGCGCTTCGAAGTCGGGGGCGCAGAATGGACGGATCTTGAAGCTTATCGCCCCAGATTCGCTTCGATTAAATTCCCAGCGACTGCCGTGCCACCAATCCGGCCTGCCGCTGAAATAGCGTAGACCAGCATAGCAAATTCTCGGTTGCAACTCCGCACCAGATCGGTTTTGTCGCCGGACGGGAGAATGAAGGATGACATTCGGCTCCATTTTTGCCATAAATGGCGTGTTGCGCCTATTTGACCGATGGTGCAACGTCGCGAGCGGCGCACGATTGTTGGTCTTGTCCCAGCGTCTCGCGCGTTCTTTCAACGGTTCCATCGCACAATCGATGTTGTTTCGACTAATTGCCCACGGGAGCTCGTAGTCATGGAATCCGATGCGCTTGTGGATCGCAATGAATGTCCCACAAGACTTGGGCGCAATTCACTCTCGCCGACAAGATGGACGGTGATCTGATGTATTTTTTGTTGACGAAAACCGTAGCCAATTAGCTTCTGAGATATAAGGAGGCCCATGTGAATCGATCGCTATTTGCAATTGCGACATGGATTGTGTTGCCGGTATTCCTGGCGGGAGGTGCTTCGCTCGGCGCGGATCTCACGCGTCCGGATCGGACGAGCGCGTCGTCGACGGCCGGTACGGACGGCGGCAGCGAGAATACATCCGGGACGCAGGCAGCTGCGACGGCAAGGAAATCCATCAGAAGTTGGGTGAGTTGCAATGGAACATCGGACGACTCCGCGGGCGTTGCGCGTGCGTTCGAAGCGGCCAAAAATTCGGCATTCACGCTTGTCGTGGATTGTCCCGTGCTCATTCGAATCGGCATGGATATTTCGCGCACCATATTTATTGACAATGCCACGGCGGTTGAATTCGCGGGATCGGGCAAGTTCACGATCGACAATGTGTTGATTCCGGCCTTCGTCATGGCGAACTCCAGGGACATCAGACTGACCAACTGGAACGTGGAATACATCGCCGGTCTACCCGTGAACCCGAAGGTGGGGGGTTACGGAAACAATGGGAAATTCGTGGCGGGCGGACAGCCCGGCAACGCATTCAACGATTTGCGAATTACGCCGTGGCTAACCGCCAATCGCGCGATCAAGTTCGATCGGAGCCAGGGAAATGTAAATTCGAGGTGGCCCTCTCCGACGAATACTTGCGCGGTATTTTTCATCATTGGAGACACCTCCGATGTGCGCGTGACGGGAATGCAAGTTTACGTGCCTGCGACTGCCGGCGTCGATCGCTTCATTCCGGTTGTATTTTCGTTCTCCTCGAACTACAAGAGCAACCAGACGGTTACGGCGAATACGCCGATGACGGGTCAATATGCCGCCATTCCCCATGACCTCACTTTCTCGAATATTACCCTCGACGGAACCTATATGGGTTGGGTGGGCGCTGTACGCAATGCTGTATTTGAGAATATCAAATCTCATCGGTACGGCGATCTCGAAGACGCCAACGGCGAAAACGGCGGCGGGATGGGAAAGTGGTTTGCGCCGCCACATCTTTTCTATTTGAATTACGCTGCAAACTCAGATCCAGCTCTCGTCAATTCGAACGTTCAGATCAATAACGTCGTGGACGACGGGCCGCGGGTCGGCACGGCGCGTGACAAGGGCGGGACGGACACCATCAGCGGTTACGCGCTCTCTCTTAAGATCGGATGCGTACACTGCAGCGTGGACAATTACCGCTCCTCCCGTCCCGACGGCTTCTTGGATGTGTTGCCATCCGACGGATTGACGATCTCGAACGTCACGGCGACCTACGATTCCGGATTCCTCAACAATCTGTTTCCGGGATGGCGCTTTCCGAGCAGTTCCTACAAAAATATAGCTTTCAACAATGTCACGCTGACGGATTCGGCACCTTCCACGTCTCAGGTGCCAATCGGCTCGTCTGGCGATCCGTCAAACGAAAATATTTCATTTAACAACGTCCGGGTCGTCATCAATCGATGGTCCGGCCAAGGCTTGCCGGTTTCCAATATTGTCGGCCATAAGAACGAGGTGGCAGTGGACTATGTGGTCGTCGCCGATGCATCGCGGATCAAGCATTCGAAGAAAGGAACTGTGGCCGTGACACTTAAGGCAATTCCGTCCACATTGAATGTTGGGGGCGAGGTATCGCTGACGTGGACTTCGAAGGGGGCCGGCAACTGCTCCGCAAACGGAGCATGGTCGGGCGCTATTGGCACCGAAGGGTCGCGCACGGTGAAGCTGCCCTCCGCAGGCAATTATGATTTCACGATCGAATGCCGAAATGCCGACGATTCCTCCACCGCGACGCTGCGCGTCGTAGTCTCGCCGTGAAAGAGCGCCGGTGACGCAGGTCGATAAACCCCTGCCGCCATCTCCATAACAATTCGGCTCGACTACGCTGAGTTCACTTCGGCGTCGTGGTCGACTGTCGCCGATTTGAAACATCATAAATTCAGCTCGACTACGGCGAGGTCAATTCGGCGGCGCGGTCAACTGTCGCCGTTTCGGTACATTGGAAATTCAGTTCGATTACGGTGAATTCACTTCGGCGGCGCCGTCGCTGTCTCCGATTCGGAACAGGTGGTTCGCGCCGATCTCGTGCCGTACGCTGCGACGCCAATCAATCGCAACGTAGAGTTATCAGATGGTCGTTTTCTCTCATGCAAATTATCCGCATTCTTTGGCAAGTCACACGCTGATGTTTTTCTCTCGGTGTTGTGAACGCCGTCAGGGAATTCTCCAATCAATGAACCTAGTCTTCACAGCGAACGAGCGCAGGGCGCGCTTGCGTAAATGAAGTCGGTCACTCTCACGATCGCTGCCTACCGGAGACCGAATTGCCAAAGCTCAAAGCCGATGAATAAATCCCTTTGCTCATTTGTGGCATGGTCGATTCTGGTCCTCCCAATCGTAGGGTGCGGCACATCCAGCAATACATCGAGCAGTGCGGCGGCGGCGGTTCCCGCAAGCACCGGCGCGACTAAGTCCAATACAACCAGTCCCGGCACGACGTCACCCGGGACGACGACCTCCGGCACGACTACTATTCCAACCGACTCCGGCACCACGCCATCCGGGACCACGACCTCGGGCACGGCTACTACACCGACGAGCTCCGGCGCCACACCATCCGGGACCACCACGATCCCCGGCACAATCAGCACCGCAACGTCGAGTACACCGGTTTCCGCAACCGTGAAGAAGTCGATCAGCGGATGGGTGAGTTGCGATGGAACATCGGACCAGGCGGCAGGGGTTGCCCGTGCGTTCGCGGAAGCCAAAAATGCCGCATTTACGGTTGTCGTGGATTGTCCCGTGCTTATTCAAACCGGCTCGGACATTGCGCAGTCCATCTTTATTGATAACGGCACAACAGTGGAATTCACCGGATCGGGGAAATTTACCGTCGACAATGTGTTTATTCCGGCCTTCGTTATCGCCAACTCCAGTAATGTCACGTTGACCAACTGGAAGGTCGAGTACAACGCCAGCGTGCCCGTGAACCCGCGCGTGGGCGGTTATGTCAACAGAGCGCAATTCATACCCGGTGTGGAGCCTGGCAGCGCATTCAACGACTTGCGCATCACGCCGTGGCTTACCGCCAATCGTGGGATCAAGTTTGACCGGAGTCTGGGCAGCGTGAACTCGATATGGTCCGATCCGACGAACACCTGCGCCGTATTTTTCGTCATCGGAGACACATCCAATTTAAACGTGACGGGAATGCAAGTTTACGTGCCGGCGACTGCCGGCGGGGAGCGCTTCGTTCCGGTGGTATTTGCGCTGTCCCCGAACTTCAAGAGCAACCAAACCGTTACGGCGAGAACGCCGATGACGGGCCAGTATGTCGCGGTTCCCCACGACCTGACATTTTCTAACATTAGCTTCGACGGAACCTACATGGGCTGGGTGGGCAGTGCACGCAATGCTGTCTTTGAGAATATTCGCTCCCATCGGTACGGCGATTTGCAAGACGCCAAAGGGGAGAATGTCGGCGGTGTGGGCAAGTGGTTTGCGCCTCCGCATCTCTTTTACTTGGGCCACGTGGCCGGTGCAGATCCCTCTTTAACCAACACCAACATTCAGATTGTGAACGTCGTGGACGGCGGACCGCGAGTCGGGACGGCGCGCGACAAGGGTGGGACGGATAGCATCAGCGGTTACGCGGTCTCCCTGAAGATCGGATGTGTGGATTGCATGGTGGATAGCTACAGCTCCTCTCGTCCGGATGGATTTATGGATGTGCTGCCGTCGAATGGATTGACCGTCTCCAACGTCGTCGCAACCTACAATTCCGCATTCCTGAATAATTTGTACAACGGTTGGCGATTTCCGAGCGCCGGCTATGCGAATATGACCTTCGAAAATATTTCCCTCAAGGATTCCGCGGCCTCCTCGGTGGCGCAGCCGGTTGGGAACGCCGGCGCGTCATCCAACGAAAATCTGGTGTTTACCAATGTGCAGGTCGAGATCAACCGATGGTCGGGAAACAATGAATTTCCGCTTCCCGTCATCGCCGGTTCGACGAACAACGTGTCGCTGAATTACACGATCGCAGCCAGTAAAGCTCGCGTCTTGGCCTCACAAAGGGGAACGGGGTCCGTTCAGTTTCTGGCAACTCCCGCGACACTGAGTGCCGGTGGGTCTACGGTGTTGGCCTGGATTTCCAGGCAAAACACCAGCTGCTCCGGCGACGGCGGGTGGACTGGTGCGCTCGCATCCGCAGGATCGCGTGTATTCAAATTGACCGCTGCGGGAATTGTTAATTTTACAATGAATTGCCGAAATACGAGTAGTTCTTCCACTACCACCATGCCGATCGTCGTCAACTAGCAACGGGAGTTTGTTCAGAGACTAAAAACGAGTATCGTGAATACCTCACAACTCAGTGCGTCAGCGGACGCCAGAACGGTTCTTGGGTACGGGGGGGTATTTTGCGTCGTGTTGATGGTGTGGCAGGGATCCTGAAGACGGTTAGGTTTTGGGCAGTGGTGGGTTCGTTCACCGCTGCATTCGCGGCATCGCGCGTGGATGCAGCGGTCCGGCCGCCGCCTCCTTCGACCGAAGACGGCGACACTTTCGGTGTCTATGTCGCCGATCAAGAGACCTACGATAGCAACCTGTACCGTTTGCCATCCAACATCGGTTCTGTCTCAACGGTGGTCTCCCCGAATGCAACGAGGGACGATGCCTACAATACCGTTTCTTTGGGCGGCAGCGGTCAATGGGTCGCGGGCCGGCAGGTTCTCGACCTCGATTTGCTCGCCAACGAAAATCGCTTTTCGCATAACGATATGCTCAACAATACCGGGGTTGACGGGAAATTCGCATGGTACTGGAGCGTGGCACCCTATTTTTCAGGTCAGGTGGGAGCGGACTTCAATCGGGCACTGGCCTCCTTCGCCGAAACGCGCTATCTAGGGCGGGATTTGGTCGACACGAAAAACTATTTCGGGACTGCGCGCTATCAGGTGGGGCCGAGATGGGCTGTTTTCGGCGGCGTCCGCGACGTGCAGTTCTCGCACGGCGTTGCCGTGCAGCAGTACAACAACTTTACCAACAAATCAGGTAACGCAGGAATTGAATACGCAACCAATGTAAATGACACGTTTCAGCTGGAGTACAACTATTCCGACGGGTACTACCCGCAGGACTATGTGCTGAATGGCACGTTGTTCAATCGCAATTACCACGAAAATACGACGCGTTTTTTGGTTCAACACGCGTTCACTGACAAGACTGCGCTCAACGCCAACGCGGGTTACCTCAAGCGCGATTACCTGGCCGCGGGAGCCGGACATTTCTCGGGGAATATATGGCGCGTCTCGTTGGACTGGAAGCCAACGGACAAGACGGATTTGGTGGCGGCGGCTTGGCATGAGCTGCACGCTTACTCGGTCAATGAGTCGAATTACTTCATCTCCAAGGGAGGCAGCCTGGCGCCGGTCTGGGCGGCCACCGAGAAACTCAGGTTCTCTTTGGTATTTTCCCTCGAAGACCAAAACTACATCAACTCGAGTACCAGCGTGGTCACTTCAGGACCTCTCTCCGCCAAGATAATAGCTCAGCAGCTGAATATTCTTTATACCCCGAGGGATAGGTGGTTTTTCAACGCGTTCTTTCGCCACGAGCGGCGCAATTCCAATCAGGCTTCGTTCGCGTTCGACGACCAGCTGGCCAACGTCAGCGTCACTTATAAGATTCACTAGGGTATTTCAGGGCAGGCGAAGAGGCTCGCCATATCCCGTCAGTTCGAGGTATCCGCGCCCGACGAGCCGGCGCTGCTCATAAGCTCGAACGGCACCCTCCCAGTAGATGGCCCCGGTCGATAGCCGAGTATCATTCTCTTGATCGTCGAGTAGTGGTTCCAGCGCGAACTCTCGGGTACCTGCACGGACAAGCCATTGAACTGGGTAGCTGATTCGAGTTCGCGGCGATACCCATCGTCGGCCGGCACGAAACACAACATCCGCCGGCTGCAGAATCTGCACCTTGCCATCGCCGTCGCGAAGCGAGCCGCCGGCCCAACGCGGCTCGCCCTGCGCGCCGCGGATACGGAAGGCCATCAAAGCGCTACCGTCATCCAAATTGACGCCAATCCAGTCCCAACCTGCGGCCTGGCTGTCCAGGTACTCGCTGGACCATTCGTGATCGAGCCAAGCCTCGCCGGTCACTTGGTCCGCGCGGCCCTGGCGCATGATGGCGCCCGTCACCCGCAGGTGCGGCAGGCTGTAGTAATAGCTCGCGGCGTCCGCCGCGGGTCCTTTGCGGCTGACACCGGAATCTCCGTTGAGCAGAACGGCTTGTGTTTCGAAGAGCGTCAGATCGAATGAAAAGTCCTCTGCATCGATCTTCGCGGTGTAGGCGGTGGCATTGCGTTTGAGCGACCAGCGATCGATCCACACATGGGTGTCGCCCATCGTCGCCTCAGCGAGTCCCAGTCCTGCGCGCCGGATGCGTTGGTCTTGCCAGAGCCGTCCGCGCTTCGGGTCGCTGATGGCGCTGTGCGCGATCAGTAGCTGATGCGGCGTGAAGGCGCTGGGATTGTTCTCGTCGATATCGGGCTTGGTGCGAAAAAACGTGACTTGAAAGCCGAGCGTCTCGCCGTGCTCGGTGGTCAGCCAACCGGTGACATACCACCACTCCGTGCGAAACTGCGGGTGGCTGCCATAATCCGCGGGAAATGCCAGCGGTTGACCGGCAATTACCGGTGCATAGGAGGGCGCCGTCACGGTAGCCATACTTCCCGCGCCAACGCCGCCAACGCCGCCAACGCCACCACCGCCACTAATGCCAACGGCCCCGCCAACACCGACTCCTGCTCCAACGAGCAGGAATGCCGCCCAGCGCGTGAGTGATGTTCTCATGGGCCCTACCAGTCCTCGCGCACGGCCTGCACGGCATCCTGACTCATCGCGGCGCGTCCGCTCCAAACGGCCGTGACGGCCGCTGCGGCGATCAGCGTGACGCTGAGAATTGCGAGTTGCCAGGCCGGGATGGCGAGATCGATGCTCCAATTGAAGGACTGGCGATTGATGACGTACACCAGAACCAAGCTCAATGCCGTGCCGAGAGCAAGGCCGTACGCCACGCCGAACGCGCTCGTGAGGATGCCTTCGCTCGCGAGCATGCCGACGATCTGCCTGCGCAGCATACCGATGTGCCGCAGCATGCCGAACTCGGCGCGGTGCTCGTCAAAATTTCGATGGAATCGCCGCGCGCGAAGCGGGCGCGCAGCGCGGCTTCGGTGAGCGCGGCGCTGGCGCCGGTATTCAGCCAAACAGAACCCTCGTTGGCGCTGTCGTCGCCGGTTGCGGCAAGGTATGCCTGCCGCGAGATCACGACGGAACCAGAAATACGCGCGTAGTCGCGCCAGATTCCGGCGACCGTGAACCGTCGGGTACGGCCCGCGAGCGGCAAGTCGATCCGATCGCCCAGTTTGTATCCGTAGAGGTCTTGCAGCGCCTCGGATATCCATGCCGGCTCGGCGTTCGACGGCAGCGGCAACTTGTCACTTCGCACCAGCGGCAACGCTTCCGCCGCTTGCGCGGCGGTCGCCCCGCGCGCGATCAGGGTCACCGGCGCGCGCGCCGGATCGAGCAGCAGTTGCCGGGTGCGGCGAAACTCGATGCGCGATATGCCGGCGACCGCCGAGAGTCCTGCCTGATCGGCGGCAGACCAGAATGCCGTGTCGCTGCCGAAGGGCTCACGCAGCTGCATGTCGGCGGGCAGGAGCTTGCCCAGCCAGTGATCGAAGGACACCCGGAACGAGTAAACCATGATGGCCATGGCGACCATCAGACTGAAACTCACGATGATGGATGCCAAACTCAAGGTCGAGAGTCCGACGTTTTCGCGCAGCTGAGCCACCGCGGTGTCGAGCACGATGCGGCGCGTGTGCGGCGCCAGGCTCAAGGCTTTTACGGTGAGCGTGGGTACCAGCAATACCGCGCCGAACAAGAGAGCGGCAATCGCGGCATAACCGAAAACCGGCAATCCTCCCAGGGACGGCAGCCGCGACAGCGCGGCGCCCACACCCAACAAAGCGACGCCTGCGTAGGTACTCTGTCGAGCCACGACAGTGAAGTCGCCGTCTCCGCCCTTCAGGGTACGGGCCGGCGGTTGGTGCGCCGCCCCCCGGGCCGGGAACCAGGCGCCGATGCCCGCGACCACCGTGCCCATCACGAAAAAGGCCAACATCGGCAGCGGCGCCGCGCGTATCGATGCGCCCACGGCTCGCAATTGGCCGTTGCCGAGATCTCCGGTCAGGAATCGCAAGACGGCGGCGGCAAACAGCACACCGAGAATGACACCGAGCAAAGACCCGGCGATTCCGAGGGCGGCGCCCTCACCGATGAGCGCCCGCTGCAACTCGCCCCGCGTCACGCCCAGCGCGCGGAGCAGCGCGAGCGAGCGACGCCGGCGCAGCACCGACAGGGATTGCGTGGAAAAAACCAAGAACGCTCCGGTCCAGAGCGCGACGAGCGCCAGCATATTCAGATTGACCCGATAAGCGCGCGTCACGGTAATCGCGCGGTCGCGCTCCACTTGCGGGGCAACGGCGACAACGCCGACCGGCAAGCGCTGTCCGAGAGCGCGGCGAAAGGCGTCGACGTCGTTGCCCGGGCTCAGGCGCAAGTCGATGCGATTCAACCGGCCTATTTGATTGAAAGTCCATTGCGCCGAGGCAATGTCCATCAATCCCAATTCCTGGGAATATGTCCCTTCCGACAGAATGCCCCGCACGCGGAGCGCCTTGGGCGAGCTGCCGACGGTGACCTGAAGCAGATCGCCGCGCCGCAACTTGAGATTCTGCGCGGCACTACTGCTCAAATAAATGCTGTCCGGTTGAAAGAGCGCGAACAGGCCGCCGCCAATATCGCCGATGAGCGCGGGTTGCAGCGTGGCGGCACGAAACGGGTCTACCCCCAATACCTTCAGCGCCTCGCGTCGTCCGGGCAGAGCCACGTCCAGTTCGAGCACGGGACTCGCCGCACTCACGGCGGCATCGCGCGCCAACCGGGTAAACAGATCCTCGGAAAAGCCCTCGCGCGGACCTCGCACCACCACATCCGCTTCACCCACCAATCGTTTCGTGGCCAGGCCAAATTCATTGAGCGCGGCGCTGTTGACGAGATACACCGCTGCGCCGAGCGCGACACCCAGGGCGATTGCCAGCACGGTGACGCTTAAGCGCGCGGGGGACTCCCGCAGTTGCGCCAGAAGCAGCACACGCCAAATCGTGAATGCGCCGCGTGAGACGCGCGGAATGCTCACCCGTCAGGCCTCAAGGGCTTAAGCCCGCTGACGTCGAGTACCAGGATGCGGTCGGCCGTGTCGGCCGCGGCGCGCGAGTGCGTGATCAGTATGCCCGCGCCGGCATTGGCTTTGACCTGCGCGCGCAATAAGGCCAGAGTCTGCGCAGCGCTGCGTGGGTCGAGATTTCCCGTCGGCTCGTCGGCCAGGAGCAAGCGCGGCCGATGCACCAGCGCGCGCGCGATGGCGATGCGCTGCACCTCGCCTCCCGACAGTTCCCGCGCGTAGCGCTTCGCGAGCGGGGCAATACCCACCCCCGCCAGCATCTCCACGGTGCGCCGGCTGCGTTCAGGCTCGGTCACTCCCAGCAGGTCGAGGGGCAGGGCGACGTTCTGCTCGACGCTGAGATAGGGCAGCACGTGAAACGCTTGAAACACGAATCCGACAGCCCGGCGGCGCAGCAAGGTGATGGCGTCATCATCCAAGGTCGAAAGATCGGCTCCTTCGAGCAGCACTCGCCCCGAATCCGGCTGATCGAGACCGGCAAGTAAATTGAGCAGAGTCGACTTGCCGACGCCGGATTCACCCATGACGGCGAGGTACTCGCCCTGCCGAAGCTCGAGCTCCAGGCGCTCGAAGATCGCGGGCCGATCCGGCGAATAGCGTTTGCTGAGGTTCTCGAGCCGAAGAACGGCGGGATCAGTCACCAGACCCCGCACACCCCTTAAGTCCCTCCCGCATCAAGCGGCGTCGACTCCAATCAGGGCCTTGACCTCCAGGAAATCGCGCAGGCCGAATTCGCCGTATTCGCGCCCGTTGCCGGACATCTTGAAACCGCCGAACGGCGTTTGCATGTCGCCCGACGCACCGTTCAAGGCAACTTGACCGGCTCGAATGCGGTTCCCTACGCGCCGCGCGCGGACATTATCCTCCGACCAGACGTAGGCGGCCAAGCCGTACGGCGTGTCGTTGGCAATCTGCACCGCCTCTTCCTCGTTCTGGTAGGGAAGGATGCATAGCACCGGTCCGAATATCTCCTCGCGCGCAATGGTCATGTCGTTGCGTACGTTCGAGAACTTATCGGAACTGGGATCACCCACGACCACGCCCTCGGCGACGCGCTTGGCAATGGCTTCCACCGTCGCCATTTTGCCCGCGGGAACCAGCATGCGCGTCGGCGCATTGCAGGACTGGCCGGAATTCTGGAATACGTGCAGCACGCTTTGTTTCACGGCGCGCTCGAAATCGGCGTCATCCAACAATACATTCGGCGATTTACCGCCGAGTTCCTGGTGCACCCGCTTGACCGACGCGGCCGCATTGCGCGCGACCTCCGTGCCGGCCCGAGTCGATCCGGTAAATGACACCATGTCGATATCACGGTGAGCAGACAGCGGCGCGCCGACGTTCTGACCATCGCCATTGACCAGATTGAATACGCCCGCCGGAACTCCGGCCTCGTGCATGACCTTCGCCCACAGGATGGCGCTGAATGGTGAATACTCCGAGGGTTTGAGAACCATGGTGCACCCGGCGGCCAACGCCGGCACCACTTTCGCCGCCACTTGGTTCATGGGCCAATTCCACGGCGTGATCAAGGCGCAGACGCCGACCGGCTCCTGCACCAATCGCGTGGTGCCGCGCATTTCCTCGAACTTGAAGGTTTGCAGCACATCGATCATGGCCTTGATGTGGCCGACGCCGATCCGGGTCTGCGACCCCTTCGCGAGCGTGATGGGCGCGCCCATTTCCGTTGAGATCGCCTGCGCAATTTCATCGTAGTGCGCCTTGTAGGCGGCGAGAATGCGCTCCATGAGCGCGAGGCGCTCCGCCGGCGCGGTGCGGGAATAGCCGTCGAACGCGCGGCGCGCGGCCGCGACGGCACGGTCCACATCCTTTGCGCTGCCCATCGAAATCACCCCGGCGACCGTCTCGGTGGCGGGGTTGATGACCTTGAATTCCTTCGGTTCGACCGGGTCGACCCAAGCGCCGTCAATGTAGAACTGCCGATTACCGGTTTGCGGTCGTGGTTCTCATTCTGGCATCTGCATTATTGCTAGGCTGCGTGCGCGGAATCGCAGTGGGATGGCGATTCCGCCTCGTTACGTAGGTTTTGGAGTGTTTATGCCAGGAATTGCAAGGCTGCTGCTCGCGCTCGTTTGCGGCGGCTCTATTTGCCTGATGTCCGATCCGGCCCGCGCGGCCGTCCCGGAATGGAATCCGGTGCGCTCGCATGCCGTCCAGCTGGGACCGGAAGCCAGCCGATTGGTGGTGGGCTTTCGCGCGACCGAGAGCAATTCCGTGGTCAAGGCGATAAAGCCCCGAATGCGGGCGCAAAGCATCAAAATCGTGCAAGCCAACACGTCGGACGCCGACGTCGCCGGTCTCGCCCAGCGGACCGGATTGGCGATGGCCAGGTCACGACAGATGACGCCGAGCATGCACGTGGTGTTCTTGCAAAAGACGCTCTATGGCGCCGACGTCGCCGCGGCTCTCAAGAAGTTGCGGACAGACCCAGCCGTTGAGTTCGCCGAGGTCGATCGTCGCCGGTACGCGCATGCGGTGCCCGATGATCCGCTCTTCATGCCTACAGCGGGAGCCAGCGGTCAGTGGTTCATGCAGACGCCCAGCGCAGCGACCATCATGGTGAACGGTACCGCGACCCAGGATCTGTCGGCGACGGATGCGGTGTCTGCATGGGCAATTACCACAGGCAGCACGGGAACGGTAATCGCAGACGTCGACACCGGCGTACGGTTTGACCATCCCGATTTGTTGCGGGCAGGGTTCGGCGGTCGGCTGCTGCCGGGCTACGATTTTGTAGGCCAAGATTATAGTCGGACTACGAATCTAGGTCTGGGAACCTTTCTCATTGCGAACGACGGGGATGGTTGGGATCCCGACCCCTCTGATCCCGGTGATTGGATCAGTAAAAGCGATCTCACGAACCCACTGTTCCCTCCGACTGACTGCGGGGACCCTAATAATAATAATGGTCCGGTTGACAGCTCGTGGCATGGGACGCGCGTCGTCGGCGTTCTTGGGGCGCTCACCAACAACGGCATCGGTGTCGCCGGAATGACCTGGAATCCCTATATATTGCCAGTGCGCGCGTTAGGTAAATGCGGTGGTTATGACTCGGATATCCTCGCTGGGATGCAGTGGGCTGCCGGTTTGTCGGTGACCGGTGTCCCCGATAATCCATATCCTGCGGACATCATCAATCTCAGCCTGGGTGGCGTGGGGACGTGTGATTCGACATCACTCTATCCTAGCGTGATTAAGAGCCTGACCAGTATGGGTGTGTTGATCGTCGCTTCCGCCGGCAACGGTGGCTCGACCGTGGACGAACCAGCGAATTGTCCCGGTGTCCTCGCCGTTGCCGGATTGCGCAATGTCGGGACCAAAGTGGGCTACAGCAGCTTCGGTCCCGAAGTGGGGATCGCGGCTCCGGCCGGAAACTGCGTGAACTCCTCCGGCGCGTGCCTGCGCTCCATCGACACCACCGTCAATTTCGGCCTGACAAAGCCAGGCGCCAACGGCTATACGGATCAAACGAACCCCAATCTCGGTACCAGCTTTTCGGCGCCCATCGTCTCGGGTATCGCCGCGTTGATGCGCGCGGTCAATGGGAATTTGACGCCGGCTCAGCTGATTACGCGTATCAAGGCGGGCGCGACGCCGTTTCCAGCAAACACCGGAAACTTACCAGTGTGCCCCAATGTCGTCCCGAGTACCGGTCCGACTCCTGGTGAGTGCTCGTGCGTTCCCGGTCAATGCGGCGCGGGGATGGTCAACGCGCTGAGCGCCGTCAAGGCGGCACTCAATCCGATCCCGGCCATATCCGCCACCGGCAACACGGTGTTTGATGCAAGCGGCAGTGTGGCGGCCTGCAATCTGACCATTGCGTCCTACCTGTGGACGGTCAACGGTGGGGTGACCATTCAGTCAGGCGCCACCTCTGCGCAGGTGACCGCGGCTTCTACCGGCAGCGCCGGCACCCTGATGCTGACGGTAACTGATTCGGCCGGCCACATGGATAGCACCGCCAGCGTTTCATTCACTGCCGCGGGCGTGGCGACCGTAAACGCACTGTCGTCACCCGGGACGGCGGCCACCGCGTGTCCAACACCACTGACCGTCACGCCGACGCCACCGACTGTTACCGAAGCATTTTCTCCGGCGAGCGTTGGTGAGAATGTTGCCTCCACGCTCACCATAACTTTCAGCAATGCCAATGGTTTCGACTTGACTCAGTCGGGTTTCACCGAGACCGTGCCCGCCAATCTGAGTGTCCAGACCTCGCCGGCGCCGACCACGACCTGTAGTGGCGCGTCGGGGACATTGACCAGCTCCGCGAGCACCGTGACCCTGGCCGGCGCCAATATTCCGGCCAAGGGCAGCTGTTCCATGACCATGACCGTCAAGAGCGCGACGGCGGGCAGCTATGCCAACACGATCTCCGCAAACGCTCTCTCGACGGCTTCGGCCGGCGGCAACTCCGCGAGCGCGTCGGCGTCGCTGACGGTGACGGCGCCTAGCGGTGGCGGCGGCGGCTTGGATTGGCTGGACATGATGCTCGTCGTCGGCGTGCTGCTTGCGGGTCGCCGGCACGCCGGGCGGCGGTCTGCACGATAGCGGTACCGCTCGGCTATAATCTTCGGGATGAATACGCTGAATACGCCGCGGGTCGTCGTGCAATCCGTGAAGACGCATCGCGATGCGCGCGGCAGTCTGTTCGAACCGTTGACCGATGCGGAACTTACGAGCCAGAAGAACGTGCATGTCGTGCTCACTCAGCCCAATGAGGTGCGCGGCAACCATGTGCACCGAACGGCGGTGGAGACCACCAGCGTGGTGGGGCCCTGCCTGATCCGCCTCAAGGAGGCCGGCGCGATCCGCGATCTCGAAGTGCCGGCGGGGGAGACCTGGCGGCTGACCATACCGCCCGGTGTGGTGCATGCGTTTCGCAATACGGGCGAGTCGATTATGGTGCTGGTGTCGTTCAGCACCAATCTGCATGACCCGACGGGTTCCGACACGCAGCGAGAACAAATCCTCTAGACGGCGTCAACGCTCGCCTGAGCATGACCTGGACGTCGAGTGACTGCTAGCCTGAGCGCGAATCTTGGCACGAGTGACGTGCTTTTTCGGCATACCGGAGGCGGGGTATAGTAGCGCCGTAAGCCGAATGGGCAGTATGGAATCTCGAACCATGAACGCCGAATTCACCCCGACGCGAACGAGAATTACCACGAACCGCTATCAAATGATGGTCGCTACGGGCGTGTTGACCAAATACGATCGCATCGAATTGATTGAAGGCGATATGCTCGACATGGCGCCGATGGGGACCAAGCATTCGGCCATCACGAGTCGGCTCAACGAGGTGTTCGTACTGGCGGTGTCGCGTTCGGCCACCGTGGTAAGCGGTGGGCCGGTCAATCTAGGGGAGTTCTCGCAACCGCAACCGGACCTGATGCTGTTGAAGCGCCGCGCGGATTTCTACAGCGGCAAGACCCCTGAAGCGGCGGATGTGCTGCTCCTCATCGAGGTCTCTGACAGCTCGTTGGCCTTTGATCAAGGCGTCAAGCTGAATCTCTATGCTCGGTACGGCGTCGCCGAGTACTGGGTCGTCGACGTGGAAGGCAGGCGGGTAGTGACCTATCGCGAGCCCACCGCCAAGGGCTACATTCGCAAAGCCGAGTTCGAGGCGCCCGATGCTGTGACGCCCCACGCGTTCTTTGACGTCAAGATCGCGGTCGGGGAAATATTCGGCTAAGCCGCTTAAACGATCTTGCAGGCCTCCTCGAAGGCCAAGCGGGGATTGCGCGGAAACAACAGCTCGGTCGTCCCCGTGCCCAGTGCGCAAATGAAATTCGATTTGAGCGGTGTGCCGGCAAAAAACGCGGCATCGACCTTGGCGTTGTCGAAACCCGACATGGGTCCGCAATCCAATCCGAGCGCGCGCGCCGCGAGGATGAGGTAAGCGCCTTGCAGGCTCGAGTTGCGCATCATGGTCACCTGGGCCAGGGCCGCATCCTTGAACGTGTCCGCCATCCCGGGCTTCTGCGGGAACAGCTTCGGCAGCTTCTCGTAGAATTTCTCGTCCATGGCGATGATCACCGTGACCGGCGCCTGTTCGACCTTGACGACATTGCCCGGCGAGACGCAGGCGACGAGCTTGGATTTGGCCTCGGCGCTCTTGACGAACACGAACCGCGCCGGAGTGGAGTTGGCCGACGTCGGTCCGAATTTCAACAATTCGTACAGCTGGTGCAGGGTCTCCTCCGATACGGACTCGGCGGCCCAGCGATTGTAGGAACGGGCGTCGCGGAACAGGATATTCAGTGCCGCACCGTCGAGTGTTTTTTTCATCAGTCCTCCGACACGATGTCAACGGTCGCCTTCGGCGTGAATTGATTCGAGCTCGTGGCCCCGCCTGAAATCGTGAATGTGCTTCTCCATCCAGGCGCGCGCCTGCTCGCTGCGCCGGAGCTTGATTGCATCGGCGATCTTGCCTTGCGCCGTCTGGATGCGCGCACGCGCCTGCGGGACGCGATCGATCATACGGGTGAGCGCCGGGGCGAGCAACAGATTGAGCGGCGCTTGCGAGAGCTCGAGTACCTGATTGCCGCTGGCCGCGGCGACGGCGGTGAAGAAATCCACCACCGCGGATACGGCCTGCGTGGTGTCCGCGACCTCGCGCTTGAAGCGCGCCCCGGCGCGCATCAGGGTTTGCAGCTGCGCCGGCGTGCGGCGTGCCGCCGCGTATTGCGCGGCAACCGGTTCGATCGCCATCATCGCCTCCCACAATTCGAGGAAGGTCACATCGTGCAGCGCCAGGGCGCGGCTCACGCCGGAGCTTACGCGCCGCGGCTCAGGGCGCGTGACTCGGAGCCGCTTCTCGCCGCGAACCCGGCCCAACAAGCCGTGGGTCTCGAGCTCGCGGATCGCTTCCCGAATGGTCGAGCGATTGACGCCGAATTGCCGCGCCAGATCCATTTCCGAGGGCAGGGGATCGCCGGTGCGCAGCGAGCGGGCGACGATGCGCTGCTCGATGACATTCGCGATCTGGCGGTACGCCGGATGATCGTCGAGGGGTGCGAATAGATCGGTCACTAGCCCTCTCCGAACAGCTCGCGGCCGATCAGCATGCGGCGAATCTCCGAGGTCCCTGCGCCGATTTCGTAGAGCTTGGCGTCGCAGAACAAAATGCAGGCGGCGGCATCCTTGCGCGTGGCATCGGCGCGATCGCAGGCCGAGGCCACCATGTACGCGTAGCTGCGGCAGGCATTGAGCGAGGCGTACATGTCGGCGAGCTTGCCCTGAACGAGCTCGAAGGTGCCGATGGCCTGGCCGAACTGACGCCGTTCGCGCACATACGGCACGGCCACGTCCAGGGCGGCGGCCATGATGCCGAGCGGACCTCCGGACAACACGACGCGCTCGTAATCCAGGCCGCGCATCAGCACGCTGACACCCTGATTCTCCTCTCCGACGAGGTTGTCGGCGGGCACTTCGCAGCCGTCGAACACGAGCTCACTGGTGCTCGAACCGCGCATGCCGAGCTTGTCGAGCTTTTGCGCCGGCGTGAATCCTTTGAAATCCTTTTCGATGATGAAGGCGCTGATGCCGCGTGCGCCGGCTTCCGGGTTGGTTTTGGCGTACACCACCAAGACGTCGGCTTCCGGGCCGTTGGTGATCCACATCTTGCGGCCGTCGAGCACGTAGCGGTCGCCGTGCCTGGTCGCCTTGAGCTGCATGGAGACGACGTCGGATCCGGCGCCGGGCTCGGACATGGCGAGCGAGCCCACATGTTCGCCGCTAATGAGCTTCGGCAGATACTTGCGCTTCTGCGCATCGGTCGCATTGAGCGCCAGCTGGTTCACGCACAGATTCGAGTGCGCTCCATAACTCAAGCCCACGGCGGCCGACGCGCGCGAGATTTCCTCCATCGCGACGGTGTGGGCCAGGTAGCCGAGGCCTGCGCCGCCGTAATCCGGGCTCACCGTCATGCCCAAAAAACCCAGCTCGCCGAATTCCCGCCACAAATCTCGCGGGAACACATTGCTGCGGTCGATCTCGTTGGCGCGCGGCGCGATGCGCTCCTCGGCGAAACGCTGTACCTGGTCGCGCACGGCATCGATGACTTCGCCGAGCCCGAAATTGAACTCGCGGTATGCGGAATTGGCCATGGTCACTGGACCCCCATTGTCATCGGACCCAGAATCGTTGGATAATCGGACTGTCGGACAATTTTGCCACTCTCAAGGCAACAAAGCCAATGGCCCAGATCGTCTCGAAAATCGACATCCGCTCGAAGGACTCGAGAGCGGATCACGGCGTTGCTCGATTCCGGCTCGCCGTTCCTGGAACTGTCCGCGCTGGCGGCGCACGGGGTGTATGGCGAGGATTTGCCGGGCGCCGGGCTCATTACCGGCATCGGCCGCGTCTCGGGCCGCGAGTGCATGGTGGTGGCGAATGATCCCACGGTGAAGGGAGGCACCTACTATCCGCTCACCGTGAAGAAGCACCTGCGGGCGCAGGAGATCGCGGGCGACAACGAGCTGACGTGCGTGTACCTGGTGGAAAGCGGAGGCGCCTTCCTGCCGAAGCAGGATGAAGTATTTCCCGACCGCGATCACTTCGGCCGAATATTTTTCAATCAGGCACGGCTTTCCGCACAGGGCATCGCGCAAATCGCAGTGGTGCATGGGTCGTGTACTGCGGGCGGCGCCTACGTGCCCGCCATGTCCGACCACGCCGTCATCGTGCGCAATCAAGGTCGCGTGTTTCTGGGCGGGCCGCCGCTGGTGAGGGCGGCAACCGGCGAAGAGATCGATGCGGAGTCCTTGGGCGGCGCGGACGTGCATTGCCGGCGTTCCGGCGTGACCGACTACTAC
>WNFI01043953.1_pt1 | contig 47505 bp, 44 predicted proteins | sample 5400471 | NCBI WGS metagenome assembly WNFI01 (sample SAMN13153348, study PRJNA577476) | soil metagenome | isolation source: 100 cm saprolite on Douglas fir-dominated hillslope | place: USA:California | collected 2013-09-17
GTCCCACAACGCCGTGTCGACCGGAGCCGGCGAGACGAGCGTTGCACGTACGCCACTGCCCTTGAGCTCCGCGCGCAGAACCTCGTGCATGGCGCGAGCGCCGAACTTGCTCGCCGCGTACGCGGAGTTCTCAGGGAAAATCGAGCGATCGGCGATCGAGCCGACGGTGATGATATGTCCGGAACGGTTGGCTTTCATTTCTCCGAGAAAGCCCCGCACGAAGAGAAAGGGCGCGAGCAGGTTGATCTGAAGCGCGGCCTCAAAGTCGTCGGTGCTCGTCTGGTCGATCGTCGCGATGCGAAAGACGCCGGCGTTGTTGACCAGTATTTGCGGCGTTCCGTGCTTGGCTCGAATCGTCTCGATGGCGCGATCGACGTCGGCGCGGTCGGCGACGTCGCAGGGAACGACGGACGCGCGGGGACCGATCGCCTTCGCCGCGGCTTCGAGCGCCGGCAGCCCGCGGGCGATGAGCACCACGGTTGCCCCGCGATGTGCCAGCATCGACGCCGTGGCGAGCCCGATGCCGCGCGACGCGCCCGTCACGACCGCGACTTGTCTCTGGAAGGTCGTCACTCGCCGCGGTACTCGGCCGAGTTGTTCTCGGTCTCGGCGAGCACCAGCTTCTCCAGCTTCGCCGGCGCGACCGCCGGGGCAAGGACCCGCCACATGGCCACAACGATGTTCTCCGTGGTCGGGATCATACCGCGCATGAAGTCGACCTCGAGATTCATGTTGCGGTGGTCGACCTTGTCGATGACCTCGCGGTTGACGACCTGCTTCACCTTCGCCAAGTCGACGACATATCCGGTCTTCGCGTCGACCTCGCCCGTTACCGAGACATGAAGGACGTAGTTGTGGCCGTGCCAGTTCGGATTGTTGCACTTGCCGAACAGGACCGTATTCTCGCTGTCGCTCAGCGCGGGGTTATGGACGCGATGGGCGGCGTTGAAGTGGAAGCGGCGCGTGACGGTGACAATCGGCATGAGCGGTTCCTGTGGGCCGGAAACGAACGAGCCCCGCAGGTTGCCCTGCGGGGCCCTTAAGATCGGGAGCGAAGAGGGTTTTGCGAAGCCCGGTCGAATTCTGAGGTACTCACCACACCTTCCGCCTTCCCCCGCACTGGGGGCATGACGTCAGCATAGATTTCGCACCCGATCGATAGGACTTATCGGCTCGAAAACGGCTTCTCCGTCCCGAAATCTCGGTTACGTTCTCGGTATCGAAGGTAAGGGCAATCTCTCACTCGGTCAATTCGCGGCGACCCCGCGGCCAATCCATGGACCTCGGCATCGCGGCGGGAATCGTGCTCATCCTCATCTGGGCGATCAGCACATTCATCTTCAGTGGGCCGGGGTGGGTGAACCTGCTCCTCACCGCCGGCGTGACGATACTCATCTGGCGCGTCGTGGCAAGAGGCACACGACGCGCGAATCCGCCGCCAAATCCCTGACCGGCGCGGTGCTCTCGTCGGTTAGCGATTGCGGAGAGAGACCAGAACCAATCCGCTCTTCGCGCGCGGCCCATACAGGCGGGTCGAGAGTGTATCGGTGACGAGATCGATCCGGGACAGGTTCGCCGATGCGATCGTGACGCCATAGTCCGCGGCCAGCGGAACGCCGTCGATCACGAACAGAGGACGATCGCGTCGATCGTCGTTGACGCGGGCGTCGATATGCAGTTGCGAGTGGCCGTTGACTCGCTCGATCGCGATACCCGGCACGCGGCTCGCCACGATCGTCCGCACCGAGCTCTCGAGTTGGGTGTCATCGTGCGCGTTCACGGTCGCGCTGGTCCGCTCCGACGTCACGCTGACGACCTGCCGATCCGCCCCGGTGGGAGCGGCGGTCTCCATCGCGCCCTGGACCGGGAGCGCTTCCAAGCTGAACGACCGACTCGCGCGCGGCGCGTAGCATCCCGCCGTCGCCGCGACCAGCATCAACACTACCGCACGAGAACTGCGACTCCATTCTTCGACTGTCATATGAATCTCCATGATCGGGTTGCGTTGACCCTAATCGCGATCCGAGACTCGCGTCAAGAGACTCTTTAACGTTTTCTAAATATACAATATCAACAGCTCGGGGACCGCGAGCAGCGACTTTGGCCGTCGCCACGACGAAACCGCCGCGGTTCGGCGGCCGCCATGACTAGGCGATCGCAGCGAGACTACGATCCTTCAGAAAGGGATATGCGGCGCGCACGTCGGCCACGCGCTGCGCGTCGAGCGCGGCGATTCGCGTCCCGTTCGCGTGGCTCGCCGTGACCCACTCGCCCCACGGGTCGAACGCCGCCGAGCCGCCGCTGTACGCGAGCCCGTTGGCCACGCCGGTCCGGTTGACCCCGATGACGTAACACTGGTTTTCGATCGCTCGCGCGCGGAGCAGCACATCCCAGTGGTGCTGGCGCGACCGGGGCCAGTTGGCGATCACGATCATCGCGTCGACGTCGGGGGCAACGGGCGCGAACAGCTCCGGAAAGCGCAGTTCGTAACAAATGAACATTCCGAGGCGGACCCCGCCGATGGCGAACGTCGTCGCGTCGGTGCCGGGCTGATAGTACTGATCCTCGTCTCCGTAAGCGAACAGCCGCTGCTTGCGATGGATAGCGACGACCTCACCCTGTGGATCGACGGCCAGCGATCCGTTGACCGCGTGTGTCGGATCGTGTTCATCCCGTAAAGCGACACCCGCGATCAACCAGATCGAACTCTCGCGGGCAATCCGCCGCAGCGCGTCAACTTCCGGGGAGTCGATCGCCACCGCCTGGGCGGTGTCCATCGTAAAACCGGTTGTCGCCATCTCCGGCAACACCACGACGTCGACTCCGACCGCCGCCACGGAGCGCGCAAGCGTCGCGGCCGCCGCCAAGGACGCGCGCGGATCGTGCCACCCAGTGTCGTATTCGCCAAGGGCGATCGTCAGTCGTGCGTCGGTCATAAGGGCAGGTCTCCTATGAGGGCCGAACGCAGCACGGCGGCACCGGTCCGGACCATGTCCGTGTCGCAGCTGAAGGCGAAGCGAATCGCGTCGTGGCAATGGTCACCAAAGGCGTCGCCCGGCGCGCTGCCGATGCCGTTTTGCGCGAGGCGCGACGACAGCTCGTCGGCGCTCGTCACGCCCGTGCGCTCGTAGAGCCGCCGATCGACTTCGGCCCAGACGTAGAAGGCCCCCCGCGGAGCGAACGGGCGAAGGCCGGGGATGCCCGCAAGCGCGTCGAGGAGAATCTGGCGGCGAACCGCGTACTCACTTCGCATCCGAGCCTGGTAGTCCTGCGGTCCGACGACGGCGGCCAGAGCGCCCCACTGTGCCAGGCTGTTCACGCCGTTGATGGTGCATCGCAGCCACTTCTGGATGCGTTGCTTGAGCAGCGGCGACCGGGTGACGATGTATCCCGTGCGCAGGCCGCTCATCGCATGGCTCTTCGAGAAGGAGAATACGCTCACGACACGGTCGGCCCAGTCTCCTGCGAGTGCCGCGACCGAGTGGTGCTCGTACGGCTCGTACAGCACGTCCTCATAGGCTTCGTCGGAAACGATCCAGAGGTCCTTCTCGCGGGCGATGGCGATGATCGCCTCGATTGTTTCGCGCGTCGCGACGGCACCGGTGGGATTGTGCGGCGAGTTGACGAAGATCGCGCGCGTCGCCGGCGTGATTGCCGCTCGGATCACCTCAGGGTCGTAGGCGTAGTCACTCGCCGCTCCCACGGACACCCGCACCGGTACGCCCCCGGCGAGCCGGATGTTCTCGGCGACTTCCGTCCACATCGGATCGGGGATCACCACCTCGTCGCCATCGGTCAGGAGCGCACCGAACGCGACGTACAGTGCGTGCATCGCGCCGTTGGTCAGAAACACATCGTGCGGCATGATGTCCGCGATGCGGTTCTTCATGCGCAACTTCTCGGCAAGCGCAGAGCGTAGCTCTGGAATGCCGTCGTTCGGGACGTAGTGCGTCTTGCCTGCCGCCGCCGCCGCGGTGACCGCGTCGAGCACATGGGGCGCGATGGCGAAGCTTGGGTCGCCGGACTCGAATCGAATCACGCGGGCGCCTTTCGCCTGCGCGCGAAGCAGGACCTCGCGGATCTGGACGATCTTGCCGAAGGAGATTTCGTCGATGCGGTGCGCGGCGAGGCTTTCCGTGACAGCGGCCATTATAAACCCGTGGGTTGAGTTTGTCCGATCAAGACCTGCGGAGTGGTCAGGCCAGCACCATCGAGCCGAGATGCGAGAACGAGTCGATCGAGCGCTCGGCCTGGTCGTGACCGACCACGAGGACCGGACCTTCGAGGCGGAGATCGGCGAGTACGGCGCGCTTTCCCGCGACGGTCAGCAGGTCAGACGTCCGATCGAATCCGGCGTAAGCACCAAGCGCATCGAACCTGAGGTCAACGGCGTGGACATCGCCGGCGTCGAGCCCCAGGCGATAGACGACGCCGTACATCGCGGGGCGGAGCCCTCGACTCACGATCAGCACTCGCACGCCAGCTCGCCGGAAACGGTTGATCACTTCGACGCAGCCGGGGGCGATCGCATCGTAGTAGGCACGCGACAGTGCACTGACCTCGTCCCGCCGCGGCCGAACGAGGGCCAGCCGGTCGGCGTACGCGCGCTCGGCCTCGAGCGCGCCCTCCTGCACTCGGGCAGTCAGGGCCGCGACCTTGCGCGCGACGAGGTCACCGCGCCGCGCGGCAAGCCATTCGATGCCGTCAATCGTCGAGATGCCTCGATCGACATCGAGGACGACGGTGGCAAACCGGTGCGCGCTCTCGGATTCGCAACGGGCAGGGCCGACGCCACGACGGGATTCGACCGTCAGCTGCATGGAGCAGACCTCTTGGAGTGTTGAAACTGCTAGCTGTGTTCGTTGACAAATGCACTATACGATGTGCCGCACATGCAAGACAAGATGAACGAATTTGCATTTTGTCGTTGCAATATGGCCGGCCCGCTTTTGTTTCTTTGCATTTCAAACACAGACGCGTTGACGGCTTGCAGAACCAACCATATCGTCTGTCGTAGCTGTCAGACGCTCGCTACACAACCTCGAGCCGCAGATCACATGACTCCCGGGTCAATTTCCGCAGGCGATACAGCGTGGGTGCTGGTATCGAGCGCTCTCGTCCTCTTGATGGTTCCGGCCTTGGCGCTCTTTTACGCGGGACTCGTTCGCCAGCGCGGGGCGCTCAATACGGTGATGATGAGCGTCGTCGCGCTCGCCGTGGTCAGCGTTCAATGGATCCTCGTCGGCTACTCACTCGCGTTCGGAGCAGGATCGGTGATCGGTGGCGCCGGCTGGTTCGGCCTTTCGGGTGTCGGCGCCGCTCCTGGCCCGTATGGCGCGACGATTCCACACCTCGCGTTCGCTGTTTTCCAGGCCATGTTCGCCGGGATCACGGTCGCGCTGATCTCCGGCGCGGTGGTCGAACGGATGAAGTTTTCGATGTTCGTCGTGTTTGCGCTCGCCTGGACCACCTACGTCTACGATCCGTTGGCTCATTGGGTATGGGCCAATGACGGCTGGCTACACAAGCTGGGCGCCCTCGACTTTGCCGGCGGCACGGTCGTCCACATCAGCGCCGGCACCGCCGCGGTAGTGGTGGCGGCGTTCGTCGGACCGCGTAGCGAAGCCGACCGATCGCACGGACGTCCGCACAACGTGGTGTTCACGATGATCGGAGCTGCCTTGCTGTGGGTCGGTTGGTTCGGCTTCAACGCCGGATCGGCCCTTGCCGCCGATGGCGTCGCCGCGAACGCGTTTGTCACCACGCACGGCGCTGCGGCAGCGGCAATGGTCGTTTGGCTCATTCTCGAATTCAAGACTGCTGGTAAGGCAAGCGCGGTCGGCGCAGCCACCGGTGCTGTGGTTGGTCTCGTCGCGGTGACTCCAGCGGCCGGATACGTCACACCGGTCGCGGCGCTGGTGATCGGAGGGGCCGCCGCAATCGCAAGTCACACGGCGCTCCGATTCCGGAATCGGTTCCGCGTCGACGACGCACTCGACGTGTTCGCGTGTCATGGCGTCGCCGGCGTCGTGGGCGCTATGCTCACCGGCGTGTTTGCCACGACCGTCGTGAATGCCGGCGGCGGCAATGGACTGCTCGCCGGCAATCCGCGGCTCCTCTGGGTCCAAGCCCTGGCGGTCGGCGTCACGATTGCCTTCACGGCACCGATGACGGCGCTGGTCATGGTGTGCGTCAGAACGCTCGGATCGCTGCGCGTGCCGCAGAGCGCCGCCCTCGACGGAGTCGATGTCGCCGAACATGGTGAACTGGCGTACTCGGATGACTTCGTGCCGGTGAGCGGGATGGTTCTCACGTCGAGCTCCCCTGCTCAGGCCGACGCCGCCTGATCAGGACGAGCCGTTCCGCGCGTCAGCCGACGCGTGGCGCGGCGAAGCTCGGCGCGGCAACGAGAGCGACGGCTCCGAGCAGCCGGTATTCCGCGGGATTCGGGTCGGCGAACACCGGCGTCTCACGAGTCGCATCGGTGAGCGTCTGGCTCTGCAGCTCCTCCCGGATCGGCTTCTCGAGCAGATCCCAGGCCGCCGTCAGTTCGCCGCCGATGTATATCCGCTTCGGGTTGAAGACGCTGACGACCGCGGCGAGTCCGCGACCGATGTGTCGGCCCGCCTCGACGATCGCGTCGATCGCCGCTCGCTCATCGAGTTTCGCACGGCGAACGATCTCCTCAACGGTGGGCGCTTTCCCGTTCGTCCGGCTGATGCTCATGTAGCGCGCCACCGTCGCCGAATTGGAGGCGAACGCCTCCCAACATCCGCGCTTGCCGCAGGCGCACACCGGCCCATTGGGATCGATCGACACATGCCCGAGCTCGCCCGCGGTGTGGTTCTCGCCGCGGAGGACTTCGCCGCGGTTGACAATGCCGACCCCGACCCCGTCAGAGATGCTGACGTACGCAAAGTTGTTCACCGAGCGCGTCTTGCCGTCGAACGACCACAGCCGAGCGAGGGCGCAGGCTATCGGTGCGCTCTCCACGTAGACGGGAAGTCCGGTGCGCTCGGCGATGACGTCCCGCAATGGCACGTTGCGCCACCCCAGTCGGGGGGCGTAGAGGACCTTCCCCGACCGGCGATCGACCATGCCGGGTACGACGATCCCGATGCCGCGGCAGCTTTCGGCAGTTGCGTCATCCGCCGTCCGCGCTCCGAGGATCTGCTCGATGGTGAGGGCGAGGCGCTCGGCCATCTCGCGGGGCTCAGTGGGCGTATCGAATGACTCACGCGCGAGGACGTCTCCGCCAAAATCGACCAACGCCACCGACGTTCGCGCCGAGCGCACATCGACGGCGAGGGCGAATCGGCCGTGGGTGCGGACGCGAAGGAGGGTCGGGCGTCGGCCGCGGGCGGCCACGGCGGTCCCGGTCTCAACGATGTCGCCAGACAGCAGTAGATCGCGGACGATGCCAGTGAGGGAAGCCCTGCGCACATTCATCTGCCGGGCCAGCTCGGCCCGCGAGATGGGCTGGTGCTCCCGAATGAGATTGTGGACGATCTGGCGGTTCACTTCGCGCGGCGTGGACCGCGTGGCAAGACGGTAACTTCGGGTGTTGATCTTCCTCATACAGCCTTCTCCTCTCCCACAAACCGAATTTGTAACTCTGAAAAACGAAGCGCGACCGCTCTGCTCTGAGGGGTCGCGCCGGTAGCTGATCGGGCACCTCGCCGTTCGGTCATGCCGATGATCGGACGCCGCCTCCACGGGGAGTCGCGCGATTCAACAGCCCGAGACGACGTGTCGCGTGGCGATTCATGATAACTGATGGTGCGCTATGCACCCGGTTTCGTCAAGGTGTCCAACGGTGCCGGGTGCGGCTGTTACTCGGGCGTCATATCTCCCAATTCGACAATACCATACCCGACGCTGGCCGGCGCTCCCGGTGGCCCTCGAGCGACATACGCAGGTCGCTCCACCGCACCTGGGCGCCGAGTCCCACCAGCTGGCGATAAGCATCGCTGTACTCCCCCTGCATCCGAAAAGCGACGCGCCGGGTTCCGGCGTGGCGAGCGAAGTCGGCGATCGAACGGGCCACCAGGCCAAACCGATGTTCGTCGTCGACCACGAGCTTGAGCACGCGCAACTCGTCTCGGGTCCGCCCTTCGACTAACGGGGCGGTATGCGCCAACGCAAACGCCACGAGGGTGTCTCGGTCATATACCAGCAGGGTCTCGCCAAGCTCCAGATCGCTCGTAAGCGACATCTCGCGTGAGAAGTCGAGTCCGGGAAGAACTCGCTGGAGCAAGGCGTGACAGTCGACGAGCGCGCCGGCACGGGCGTGCGAGCCGAGACGGCTCAGCGCATCGGCCGGCATTGCGTGGCGGGCAGCCTCCAGGGTGAGTGTCAGGGTCAGATGACCAGGTGCGAAGCCAAGGCGCGAATAGAATCCGATGTTATCGACCGTGCGCGGCATCGTCTCGAGCCCGATTACGGCGGCGCCGCGCTCGCGCAGCCATTGGACGCCCTTGAGCACGATCTCCTTACCGAGCCCGTGGCCCTGCTGATCAGCGCGAACAGCGAGCGGGCCCATCCAGCCTTCGGAGCCAGAAACGTGCACCATGTTGAATGCGGCGATGGATCCCCGCTCATCGCGCCAGAGCATGGCGCCGTCGGCCGCATCCTCGATGGCGTAGCGCCAGACCGCCGGGTTCAGGAAGGGCACGCGAACGCCGACCAATCCGTCGCGACGGTAGCGATCGGTGAACGCCGCGCTGAACACGTCATTGAGCTCGCCGATGTTCTGGGCGGTCGCGCGCTGCGGTCCATCGACGGTGCCCTGCGGGCGCCAGGAGCGGGAGATGGCCACTACGCCGCTCCCACTTCGAGCTCGTCTTGCTGCGACCTGTCCGACGGCGTTTCCTGCTCGACGCGCGACGAACGCGATTCCTCGTCATACGTTACTGTGATCGTCCGATCGAGACCGTTGAGGACCGAGGGCAATTCGATGTGCGTTATGACGATGACCTGCTCGAAACGGTCGTGGAGTCGCCTCAAGAGACCGACGACATTGTGACGCCGCGAGTCGTCCAACGAGCCGAAGACTTCGTCGAGGACAAGCAACGACAACGGTTGGCCGGCGCGCTCGGCGATCATTTGTGAGATCGCCAGACGAAGAACGAGGTTGGCGACATCCTCCTCGCCCCCCGAGATGACCGACCTCGGGACACCGTCCTCGAGCACGATGATGTCATAACTCGGATCCAACTCGAGCTCGTCGTAGCGTCCGTCGGTCAGTTCAGCGAGCAGTACGCTAGCCCGGTTCGAAATGTCGGGACGAATCTGGATGTTCAGTTCAGTGCGCAGATCGGAATACGCGCGGTCCAGCTCCTCGTGATGGCGCCGCTCCTGGGTCAACTCCTCGAGGCGAGCGATCGCGCGATCGAGGTCGGCACATGCGCGCTCCGCGACTTCGGCGGCTACGACGGCGCTGCCGTGCCGGGCCTGCGCAGTCGCGGTCTCGACTTCGGTCGCGCGCAGCGCGGCCGTCGCGGCCTCATAGTCAGCCCGGATCGCCTCGAAGCGTCCTTCGACCCCTTGCACCGCTTCGCGCTCGGCGCGTAACTCGGTGAGGCGAATTCGCATGACACCCAACGCGGCTGCGACCCGGTCGCGATCCATTCGAAGTTGTGCTTCGCGCTCGAGCGCGCCGCCGAGCTTCGTCGCGCGGGACTCGAGCGCTTGAAGATCGTCATATTGACGGCGCATCGCGACATGGCGGTCGGCCGAGTACCCAGCCGGCACCTCGGCCAACTCGGCGAGAAGCGCGACGTGCTTCGCCGCGCGGTCGGCGAGATCCGCGGTGACGGTCGCCAGCTCCTGCACCCCGAGATGGATCCGCGTCATCTTCTTCTCGAGCTTGGCGATTGCTTCGGCGATTTCCTTCTTCGTATTCTCCAATACTGCGACGTCGGCAGGCATAGTCGCCAGCTGCTCGACGCGCGCGCGAAAGTAGCGCCCGTTCTCCGCGATCGATGCGAGTTGCTCATCGATCGAGTCGAGCACGATGCGATAATGGTCGCCGAGCGGTCTGGCGCAGATTGGGCAAGTGCCAGTCTCACCTTCGTTGACCAGCAGTTCGCGCTGTTTCTTGTAGTCGGTCATGGTCTGCTTCAGCTGCTCGATCTTGGTGTCCGCCTCCTGCTTGTCGCGGATCCATTCCGTCTTGGCGATTTCGAGGGCGCCGAGGGTTTCGTCGAGCTCGGCGCGACGACGCTTGAGATCGAGCGTGCTCTCCTCCTCGAGTCGCGGCGCGGTCTCGAGCTGGGTTCGACGCTCGCGAAGTCTGGTTAGCTCGGCCGCCAACTCCTGTTCGCGCAACGCCAGCGTCTGGCGTCGGCCCTCCTCTCGGGCGAGGCGATCCATCGCGTCGAGCTCGACTCGAACTGCGGCCAGCGGCTGAATGGCGGCACGGAGCGTCGAAAGCTCGGCATGAGCGGTCGCAAGCTCGGCGAGCTCGCGATCGTGGCGTTCAATTTCGCGCTGCCGCGCCGTTTGCTCGCTTTCCGCGACCCGCAGATCGGACTCGATCCGCTGTACTCGCTCGCGCTCCGCTTGCACGGCTTGCCATTGGGGCGTGAGGGTCGCCACGACGGCGGTCGCCGCCGCCTGACGGGTCTGGACAGCTTTGGCGTTCGCGTCGGCGGTCGCGAGTTGCTCGACCGCGTCCTTCGCCGCTTGCCGGACGGCGTCCGCGTCAGGCATTCCGGTCTTCACTCCGGTCGCCTCGGCCACGATCGAGCGGCGTCGCTCGCGGGCCAGTTCCTGCGCGACTCGCAATCTTTCGTAGCCGAGCAGCTTGGATAAAAACTGGCCCCGTTCGGTCGGCCCCATGGCCGCCATCATGCTCAGTTCCTTCTGGCCAGTGAAGTAGGTGTTAAAGAATTCGTCGAGGCTCATTCCAAGCCGGCGGCGAAGGACTTCGCTCACGGCGCTACTCGAGTTCGCGATCGGAGCCGACGATCGGTCGAGGTAGAGCTCGGCGCTGGTGACCTTGCGGACAACGCGATACGTGTGGCCTCCGAGCTCGAAGTCGAGTTCCACGCGCACGGTCGCACCGGCTGGCGCACGAAGCCAGCGAATCGAGTCACGCTTTCCGCGGGCGGCCGGGTTGCCGTATAGCGCCCAGGCGATCGCCTCGAGAATCGTCGACTTTCCTGTGCCGTTGGCGCCCACGATTCCCGTCAGCCCGCTTTCGAACTCGATCCGAGTGTCGGCATGCTGGCGGAAGTTCTGGAGGCGAATCGATTTGATACGCATCCGCTACGGTTCCGGCTGAGCAACCGTCGTCGCAATCGCGTCAGCCGAGCTGAGGTAGTGAGCCCCAAGCGCGATGAGCCGGGCGCGATCGATGTCACCGGGCAGCAGACGTGTGCCCAGCGACTCCTGAAGAACCTCGTCCAGTGTCAGCCGCCGGCCCGCGGCGCCCGAGGCAGATCGCCGATTCGGATCAGGCCGCCGAATGTCAAGGAAGAAGTTCAACGCCCGGCGTTTGTAGTCACGGATCGCCTTGTGGTTGAGTTCGCGCACCAGATGGCCGGGCATGTCGTGCAGCCGAAGCCGCACTACGCAATCATCAATGCCATCTGGAAACGACTCGACGTGTTGGCGGATCTGTCCATCGATCTCGGCGACAGATAGCCCTTCGGCGGAGATCGGCGGCAGATCGACGAACCGCCGTGAAGGCGGCAACGGACGAAAAAGCGCCGTCTGTGTCTCAATGTGCCAATCGACGAATCCCTTGCCGTCGATTCGCCCGATGCGCTGCTCGTTCAGCTCCCCCCACGTGTTCGTGCTGGTGTAATCGGTCGAACCAGAGTAGTACATATTCGGCTCGATCTCGCGACAGACGTGATAGTGCCCGAGAGCTACGTAATTCCAGTCGGCGGCACGCAGCTCCTTGACGGGAATGACCATCGCCGCCCGCTCAGGCGTCGCGCCGGTCATCGGCAGGACGCCCTCGATCTCACCGTGCAGAGCGAGGACGTTGTATGTGAACTCGGGATCAATGTTGAACACAGGCCGGGGGCCGGGGACATCTGGAACAGCGAGCACCGATACGCCGAACTCCGGCATGCCGATGCGCTGCGGCTCGCGGTCGACGACGTCGATGCGCAGTTCCGAGAAGTCTTTTCCAATGCGCGCGAAGAGCTTGAGGATGCTGCCGGTTTCCGCAGAGCGTGGGACGTCATGATTGCCGGCGACTATCACAACGCGAGTCCTGGGTAGCGCCTGCACCAAGCGCGAGAAATGGATGAACGCGTGGAGAATCGCGGGGTTGCTCGGCCGCACGGAGTGGAATACGTCGCCGGCGACGACGACGATCTCGGGCCCGAGCTCGATCACCCGATCGATCGCCAACTCGAACGTTCGCGCGACATCTGCTTCCCGCTGGTTGATCCCACCGGGGGTCAGTCGCTGATACTGTCGGTAGCCGAGGTGGAGGTCGGCGAGGTGGACAAGGCGCAAGCTCAAGAAAGCTCGGCCCTGCGCCGTCGTTTGTCGATGGTTACCGCTTATCGACGGTGCGTAACTTCTGGGTGAGGCGAATTTCGAAATACATCGGCTGGGACACGATACCGAATGAGGGGCGCAGCGCCGAGTGAGCGACGATCGCGAACTGCGACTCGGTCAGCCACCCGCGGATGTGGTCGACCACCATGTAGCCATCGACCGTTCCGTCCTCGACGATGGGAACGCCGTCCGTGCCCTTCGCCTTGGCATCGGGCAGGAGATCACCGTGCATCGAGACGTAGGCGAGGTCGCCGTTGTGCGCGAGGGAATCAAGTCGGAAGGTTGCCTTCACCTTTCCGACGATTCCCGTTCCGAGCTGCGACGTTCCCGCGGGAAGCGGCGCCTCACGGCTCCACCTGTCGCCTACCTTGACCGGTTTGGTCGGAAATGTGGCGGGAATCAGAGACGCCGTGCGCGACATACCCTGGGTCGGTGCCGACCCGTCGTTCGGCATCCCGATCGATCCATCCGGGGCGACGGTCAGCCGAACACGCTGGCCCTGCAGCTGGCGTTGCGCCGCGGGGACCGATGCCTTGCCATGCTGATCGGTGCTGGAAACGAAGACCGAGTCGGTGATCACGACGATGGTCGTGAACGCCGTGACGGCCGACTCGACCACCGCCCGCGAGTACGTCACCGACGTGTTAGTCATCGACGTTGTTGGCGCGGCTGGCGAGGCTGACGGGATTTTGGACCCCTCGCGTTTGCCGGACACTTCAGCTTCTTGCTCGAGTCTCATGCTGATCGTGTCGCTGACCCGGGGCCGAAGGACCAGTTGAATACGCTGCGCACTCGCCGACATCGTCACCGCCGTCGACAGGAGAATGGCTCGTAACCCGAGCCCGCTCGACGATGCCACGATCAGAATCCGTACGGGTCGTTCGCCGGTCCCGAGCGCACTGGAGTGCCCGTGCCGCGCGGCGTGCTCGACGGCGCGACCAGCGGCCGAAGGTGCGCCTGAAAGAACTTGCGTACGTCCGCCGGACGTTCGCGGATCGTCGCGTTCCGCGCGCGCACGATCTCCTCCTCGTCGCGGATACCGATCGCATCCTGGAGCCAACCAAGCGTGAGCGACGGATCGAGTGTGCGCAACGTCCGCAGGACGGCCGCCTCGAACGAGACTTCGGCCGCCTGCGGGTACCGCTCGGCGCCATCTCGGCCGCGCATGACGGCGGGACGCGGAAAGCGGACGAAGATCGGTTGTGTAAAATGCGGATGGCGTACCATCAATTGTCCCTTATCCAACGATGCCAATTTCGTCTTGACCGCCGGCGCCAGGATGCTGTAGCCCGGCGTGGCCAGCTCGTCGGCATCCATTCGGCCGTACAACGCCGTCCCCGAGTTTCCAGCCACGCGCCGGTGCACCTGCGACCGGAACTGCTGTGCGCCAAACAGCACGAGCCCGAGGTAGCGGCCGCGTTCGGCGACGTCGAGGAGCATCTTTCGCACGTACGTGTCGGGCCCATCGCCGGGCGCATACTTGTTTAGCTCGTCCACGAAGAGCACTACGTGGTTCACACCGAGGTCGCGCTTTTCCAGGTGCTCGCGGAGCTTCGTCACCACGCGGGCGAATATCAGATCCTGCGCGTCTTCCTCGAGCGACGCGACGTCGATCACATACACCGTGCGGTCATCGAAGTTGCCGAACGGCAAATCGCTGACATCGCCCTCGTCAGTCACCAGTCCGGCGCACCGGGTCGATATGTTCGTGAGGCGGTTTCGCACCTTGCGAATTGTCGCAACGTGATGCGTGCGCCAGCTCTCCTTGTTCGTCCGCTCGACGGCCTGCAACACGTCCTTGAACCAGGCCTCGAGATCGGCGAACGACCGAACGATGTGCGTCTTGCTCCCGAGCAGTTCGTCGCGGAACTCGCGGTCGACGACTCGCTCGCGGATGAAGTCGATCAAGGCATCGGCCTTCGCGTCCACGTCGTCCTTATTCAACAACACCTCGGCGTACTGAAGAACCTCCCGCAGTCCCCACGTCAGCGGCGCGACATTGGCCTGAAGGGCTTCGTTCGACCGCAGCGTGTTGAGCGACACCCCATCGGACTTGTAGGGCGCGAAGTACCGGACCTTCTCGAACGGCCTCGCCGGAACACCGCACCGTGTATGCAAGGCGCGGTCAACCTCGTCAATCTCTCCAGGCTGATCGAGGAAGCAGAGATCCGGACCCTTCACGTTGAAGCAGACCGCCGCGACAGACCCCTTGCTCGCCGGAAAGTGCGTGAAGATCGAGGCGAGCATCCACTCGACGGCGCTGGTCTTGGTCGCCAGTCCCGACACGCCAGTGATGTTGAGATGGGCCGCCTCAGGTCCGAGAAGAAAGTCCGCGTCGAGATAGATCGGCGCCTCGGTGCCCCCACTGCGATAGACGCCGATTGGAATTCCCGTCCGCGCGCCTTCGCGAAGATAGCCATCCATTCGTAGCGCGATGGCGACGTCATCCTCGTCGGCGAGATGCACGTCACCCATCGGGACCGGCTGGAGCGGATCTTCCGGAATGTGACGCAACACGGCCGCCGTATAGAGGCGGATTTCAGCCCTGTCTGTCGGAGCGAGCCTCGCCTTTCCGGGCTGGCTGTCGGAGCCCAGCACATCGTGGAGCGGCGACTGGAGGTCGGTGTAGCTGAACCCCTCGATCACCGTTCCGTAGATGCGCGGAATGAGCCCGTTGACGGGCAGCGGGCCATCGACGCGCACGATTGTGCCGATTCCAACCGGCGAGTCGAGCCCGGTCCAGAAGTGGAACTCGTGCGGGGTGTTTGGCTTTCGCTCCGTGGCGACGACACGTCCCAGCGGTCCGGTGTCACTGCTCTGCATCAGGTAATCGACCTCAGAAACTGCTCGCAGTCGCGAATGCCGTAGGCCATCGTGTCCCAGCGGCTGTCTGGTAATGATAGCGGCGCGGCCTCGGCGAGGACCCACCGCGATACCTGGTCCGCGCGAGCCCCGATTGCGTGCGTGTCGTCAGCATCCGGTGGCGCAACCTCGACTCGCACCAGACCCCACAGCGGATCGCGGCCGGCGGCGGCACGTACTCGCAGATACCAACTCGCGACTGTCGACCGCCAACGATTGGGTGGCGTGATGGCGAATACGCTCGATCGCTCGCCTTCCCCGAGTGAAAGGATGGTGCGGACGGCCGCGGGGTCGCCATACAGAATCCGCTGGCTTTTCACAACGCCCACTGCACACAGCTCCGATGCGAGTCGGGCGCTGGCGCTGATTCCGCCATCGACATAGAGCACCGAACCCCGCGCGCGATCGCACCACAGCTCGGCGAGCCCTTGCTCGAGCGTTTCGCGGTGGGCCTGTACCGCGTGAACGGCGACATCCGCAAGGGCAAGCGGATGCCGAGCATCCTCGTCGACTGTGCCGTCCGACCGGCGCGGCGTTGAGTCGAAAACGTCGATGGCGAACGTGTTCAAGAGCTCGTTGGTCGGCGGGGAGAGATAGGCACGCGGAGCATAGACACGCGCCGCAACGGTGTGCTCCCACGTCGTCAGCCTCCGATCATCACGTATGCGAACCACGGCGCTCACCGAGCCGTGGACGATCGGCACCGCCGTGTCATAGAACAGGACCCGAGTTGCCTGGATACCGTCGAGAAACGCCGAGAATCCCACTGAGGGCGCCCCAGACACCGCTCGACGCTCTATGTCTTCTCCCTCGAGAACACGGGCGCGAGCGAGACGGGGCGGCTCGCCCGTAGCTATCCGCTGCGTTTCGAGGGTCGGGCCGTTAGGATCAGCCGGCGTCGCTCCAATAAGCCCCGCGGCAAGTTGGCGTTGAACGGCCCGAAAGCTCGTCACCTCCGATCTACGAGTTGTTCCGACGGTGGCGGTGCCCATCGCAAACATCCTAGCGCTCACAACACAGGGCGAACAGTATGAGAAGTGCCAGGAACGACTGGCACCTGAACGTCGCGACGGCGCGACTCTATTATCCGCACTTTACGCGAGGAGTCCCTCGATAGCACGCAGCCGTTTCGGCCTTTCCTTCGTCATTGTTCTTGGCGTCGTCGCCGAGCGATAAGAAAAGATGGCGCCGCGCTCGTCGACCGACTCTGCCCCCGCCGGCTTCCGGATTCTGTCCCCGCGCGACGGCGATCGGTATTCGATTCCGTCCGGAATCGAGAGTAAGTACGCGACCGTCTCGTTGTGGGCGGCCGGGGCCGACGGAACCGCTGGTCGATCGACGGCCGGTCATACTCCGCGGACTGGTGGAGGCTCGCCGCCGCGAGCATTTCATCGAAGCCTGGGCACTGGGCGGCGGGACCGCGAGGGCGCGAATCGTCGTTGATCCGTAGACGGTCGACGGAGCAGGAGGCGCCTACGCGTGCAGACGTACTCCTCAGCGCCACCCAATCACTCAACTCCGATATCCCACGCCTGTTGAAGATCTTTCTTGGAATAGGCCCGGAACGCGGTCAGCGTCTGCGTTCGCTGAATTCCGGGAACTGTGGGGAATACCTCAGTCACGACGCGAGCGATGTCGTTGAACTCGGGGACGCGGACGATTGCCACCAGGTCCCAGTCGCCTGACACGGAATACACCTCGGCGACACCGTCCACTCCCGCCAACATGTTGGCCGCGGCCGGGATCAGGCTCGGCTCCACATGAATGAGAACGATCGTCGTGATCACGCGGGGCTGGGACAGGGGGGAACGTTGAGCAGCCAGAGCCCGGTCACCCGGTTCTGCGTGTCGACGTCGAGGAGAATATCACTCGCCAAACGCACCGCGCGCGTCTCGCGCGGCGAACCGAGGCGAAAATGAAACGTCTTGCCGTTGAGGTCCGACTCGGCGGACATCCGCGTCGCGACTTCGACTGAACGCACCTCGCGCGACGATCGGGCCGCCGGAATCAGGATCGAAAGATCCTCGACCATCTGCGGGGCGGCGAGGCTCGCGCGCTGACGCACTTCGGGCCAGACCGCGACCTCGACCGCGTTGATCCGGCCGCCACTCACGTCGAGGATGAGCCACGATCCGTCGCTTCCCTCCAGGCCGACCGAGCCCGACATCCCCGAGCTCTCCGCACCGGGCTTGAGGTGCGCGGAAAGAATCTCGGTGTCTGAATCCCACGTGTACTCGACCGACGGCGGCCGATCGGCACGGGGCTCCAACTGCACGGCAATGTTCACGGCAAAGCTCCTGTTCGCGAAAGCCCAAACCTGCGGTCGACTGGCTGGGGTGCTCTCACCAAAAGAGCGCCGCCCGTGTTCGAACGCCTCGAAAAACGGCTGCGTCGCGAGCTAAGATATTGACCAAAGGGCGGCCCGGAAGACGTCCCGTCAAACGCGCAGCGCCGCGACGACCTGCCGAACTCCTTCAAGAACCTCGTCTTCGGAGGCGGCATACGATAGGCGAACCCACTCCGGCGCGTGGAACGCCGCTCCTGGAACGACCGCCACGCCATTGGTCTCCAGCAATCTGGCGGCAAAACGGCTGCCGGGCGCCGGATCATTGGGCGTAGCAGGCCCGACGCGGATGAACAGATAAAACGCGCCCGCGGGCTCGACGACGTCCGCCCGCGCCTCTCGCAATAGTGCTAGCCCCGCGGCTCTGCGTCGCCGAAATGCCGCCATCATCTCCGCCTGGAACGCCTTTTCCGCCACCGGATCGGATAGCGCAGCCAGCACCGCGTGCTGCGAAGGGGTCGCGGCATTCGAGGTGGTGTGCGACTGGAGCGCCGTCATCGACCGCGCCGTGGACACGGACGAAATCGACCAGCCGATGCGCCATCCCGGCATCGCGAACGCCTTGGCCACCCCATCCACCACAACCACCCGGTCCAGACTCGATGCGATCTCCAGCACCGAGGTCGCGGGGCCCTCGTAACTGATCGCCCGATAGATCTCGTCGCTGATGACCCACCATCCCTTGTCGTGCGCGAGCGCGATCAAGTCCGTGAGCTCGTCGCGCGAGTAGACGGCGCCGGTGGGGTTACTCGGCGAATTGAGGATCAGCCCGCGCGTGCGGGGCGTCGCCGCCTCGCGGAGATCCTTGACCATCACGCGGAACGACCGATTCCTTGCGCCCCGAACGATCACCGCGTTCGCCCGCGCCAGCGCGAGAATCTCGTAGTAGCTGGTCCACGCCGGGGTCGGGACGAGGACCTCGTCGCCCTGTCCAAAGATGGAGAAACAGGCGTTGAACAGCGCCTGCTTCGTGCCTGTTGACACAACGACCTGGTTCGCGGCGATGGATGACGCGTGGCTTCGAGACGCGCGCTCGGCGATCCGCTCGCGGAGTGGGGCGATGCCCTCGACCATGGTGTAGCGCGTCGCTCCGTGATCGATGGCCCGATGCGCGGCAGCAATGATATATGCCGGCGTTGGCATGTCGGGCTCGCCGGCACCGAGATCGATGATCGTCCGACCCGCCGCGCGCATTGCCTTGGCGCGCACCGACACGGCGATGGTCGCGGACTCCCGAAGCTCGGCGATGTTCGTCGACGGTGCGAACGACGGCATGACGGTCGGCTCCGGTTACGTGTGCCTTTTCACGGCGATCTGCGAAGCGAGACTATACTTTCAGAGACCGCGTGCGGGCCAGCCCACGCGGAGAATCGACGAGCGGCAACTTGGGGAGGGAGGATCACGGTGGAACAGGACGCGAAGGATCTGGGTGGGGTGAGCCGGAGCCAGAACGTGGTCTATGTCGTGCCGCACGATTGGGCCTCGATCTCGTTTTTCCTGGCCCCGTTGCTCGAGCGCGTCGATGAGACGGCGGCGCAGCTTCAGCTTCTTGTCCTCACCGCCGATGCCGAGTCCGCCGCCGCGGTGGCCGGGGCCGCCGTCCGACTAGCCACGACCAAGAAGATCGGCATCGTCGCCGCCACAGCGCTCGCCCGGGCGACGCGTCTCATTCGCCTGCTTCCCTCGCAAGTGATCATCGGGACACCGGTGACTGTCGCCGAGCTCGTTCGCGGTTCGACGCTCAAATTGGAGACGGTCAAGGCGATCGCGTTCGCGTGGGCGGACGCCATACTCGTCGATCCGACGGCCGACGAGATGATCGGGTCGCTCATGGCGGACATTCCCAAGGACGCGGCACGCAGCATCGCGGCCGCCGAGATGACGCCAGCCGTGGAGAGCCTGATCGGGCGCTACGCGCGGCGGGCGCGACGCGTGAGCGCGGCGTCATCGACCGATACGACGCCGATGTCGCTCGAGTATTTCACGGCGTCGGAGTCGGGGAGGCTCATCGCGTTGAGGCGCATTCTCGACGCAATCGACCCCGAGAATGCCGTCATCTTCGTTCGAGACGAGGGCGCTACAAAGGCCGTGTCCGATCTGCTGCGATCGCTTGGTTACTCCGGACTAGACGCTCCGGTACGCGTCTCACGAGGCGGTGGGACGCCGGACACGGTCATTCTCTACGACTTGCCGGCGTCGCGCGAGGAGCTAGCGGAAGCGATGGGGGCGACAGCGAAACGCACCATAGCCTTGATTCAGCCGCGGCAGCTCAGCAGCCTCCGAGCCCTGGCGGCCGGCGGGCGCGTCCGCCCCATCACCTTGCCAGACGCCGGGCTTCGCACGCGGAGCCGCGACGAACTGATACGGGCTGAACTCCGGACCACGCTGGAACGGGGCGCCATTGGCCGGACGCTGCTCGCGATCGAGCCACTGCTCGAGGAGTACGACGGCGTCGAGATCGCCGCGGCGGCGATGGAGTTGCTGGAACAGGAGCGCGCCAAGGCGCGCGCCGCCCCCGACACTCCGGCCACCGCGCCGCGCGACGGAATGGTGCGACTCTTTCTCAACGTGGGCGCGCGTGACGGGCTGCGGACCGGCGATGTGCTCGCCAGCATCGGCAACGACGCCGGCGTTCCGGGGAGCGAGGTCGGGAAGATCGAGATCCGGGATTCGCACACCATCATCGAGGTCGCGGGCGGCTCGGCTGCAGTCATCGTGGAAAGGCTCACCGGAAAGACCGTCAGCGGCCGGCGGGCGATCGTGCGTCCCGATCAGGATGCGGGCGATCGCCCGTCAACCGTCGCTCGCGAAGTGAAACGTGACGGGGGTGTCCGTCCCGCGACACGAAGCGGATTCGGAGGCGATCGCCGGCCGCCTCGCGATGGTCCTCCGCGCGGGCGCCCGGCAGGCCCCGGTCGCGATCTCCCTCGACCGACTCGTCCTCGAACCGGCGGCGAAGGGTCGTGACTCCGGACGGATTCTTCGCCAGCCCGGACAACGGCTGGATCGAGGTGATCTGTGGCGTGATGTTCAGCGGCAAAAGCGAGGAGCTGATTCGCCGCGTCCGTCGTGCGATGATCGCACGAAAGACTGTGCAAGTCTTCAAATCACACCTCGACGAGCGGTACGCCGGTATCTACCAGGTGTCGAGTCACGACGGTCGCACCACGGAGGCGATCCCGATCGACACGCCGGAGCAAATCGCCCGCGAGTTGTTGGCGACGACTCATGTAATCGCGATCGACGAGGCACAGTTTCTTGACGTGTCAATCGTAGAGCTCGTGACGACGCTCGCCGCACACGGCAAGCGCGTGATCCTTGCGGGTACCGACACCGATTTCCGCGGCGAGCCGTTTGGACCGATGCCGCAGCTGCTCGCTGTGGCCGAAGTCGTCGACAAGCTGCACGCGATCTGCGTGTGTTGTGGTAACCCGGCGAGCCGCAATCAGCGGCTGATTGGCGGCCAGCCGGCGCGTTACGACTCGCCGACGATCATGGTGGGTAGCGCGGAGAGCTACGAGGCGCGCTGCCGGCACTGTCACCAGGTGCCACGAAAGGATGAGGACCAGGTGGAATTGGGTGGATTGGTGGTTTAGTGGATTGGTGGATGGCAACGACGGTTTTCCCAATCCACCAACCCATCAATCAGCTTTTTAGTCCGACAGGGCCATCGAGCGGCCTCGCGCCAGCGACAGGAATTCTTCGCGCGTTCGCGGATCGCTACGAAAGATTCCGCGTAACGCGGATGTGATCGTCTTCGAGCTCTGCTTCTCGACTCCGCGCATCATCATGCAGAGGTGTGCGGCTTCGATGACGACGCCGACGCCTCTCGGCTGAAGGACATCCTCGATGGCCGCGGCGATCTCCTCGGTCAGACGCTCCTGTACCTGAAGGCGCCGCGCAAAGACATCCACGATTCGCGGCAGCTTCGACAGCCCGACGATCCGGCCGGCCGGGACATACGCGATATGGGCGCGGCCGAAGAAGGGCAGCAAATGGTGCTCGCACAAGCTGTAGAGCTCGATATCGCGCACCATCACCATGTTCTCGTGGGGCTCCTCGAAGATCGCTTTCCCGACCATCATGCGAACGTCTTCCCGGTAGCCGCGCGTCAGCCAGGTCATCGCCGTCGCGACGCGCTGCGGGGTGCGCCGCAAGCCCTCACGATCTGGATTCTCACCGATCAGCGCCAGCTGTTCGCGGACGAGCGTGGCGTAGCGCTCCGGCTCCGCCGCGTCCTTGGCCTTTCGTTCGGTCACCGTGCCTCCAATCGTGTCGTTGACGCTCCGTCCGGCGCGTCCTACTTTCGCGTCGAGCAAGTTATCGCCGCGCCCTCAAAGTTCCCACGCATGCTACTCGTCGGACTCACCGGCAATATCGCTGCGGGCAAATCCACCGTCGCCCAGCTCCTCTCGGAGCGAGGGGCGACGATCATCGACGCCGACATTCTCGCTCGGCGAGCCGTCGAACGCGGAACGCCGGCGTACGACAAGATCGTACAGCACTGGGGGTCGGCGGTACTGGCGCCCGACGGCCTGCTCGATCGCGCCAAACTGCGCCAACTCGTGTTCACCGATCAGGCCCAGCTCGAAGCCCTGAATGCGATCGTCCATCCTGAGGTCGAGCGACAGCGTGTCGCTCTGGTTGCTGAAGCTCGAAAGCGCGGCGACCGGATCGTCGTCTGCGACATTCCGCTGCTCTTCGAGCGCCATCTGGTGGGCAAGTTCGATCGAGTGGTGCTGGTCGACGCTCCGCGACCCCTCCGCCTCGAGCGCCTGGTGCTGGAGCGCCAGCTCCCCGAGGCGGACGCCATGGCGATGATCGCCGCGCAAATGCCGGCGGCGCTCAAACGGGCCCGCGCCGACCACGTCATCGACAACGAAGGCACGCTGGGCGACCTCGAGGCGAGGGTGCGCGCCGTTTGGTCCGCGCTCGAGGAGGACGAGCGCACTCGCCAGACCGCAGCCGTTTCTTGACTCCCATTTTCGGGCTGGATAGACTCCGGCCCGCGCGTTCGCCGCGACGCGGTCGTCAATCTGCGCGTAGCGAAGGAAGCGCGCCCCTTCATTTTGCAGCGCGACCTTCACGCTGGGAGTCAGCTGTGCCAGATATTCCGAAGGACCTGCTCTATACCGAAGACCACGAGTACGTGAGGCCTGCCGGCGCTGCGGACATTGTCTATATCGGGATCACCGACTATGCGCAGGGCGAGCTGGGCGATATCGTATTTGTCGAGCTTCCCAAAGTCGGCGCCACGTTCAAGAAGCACGACGTCTTCGGCACCGTCGAGGCGGTGAAGGCGGTGTCGGAGCTTTATTCGCCCGTCTCAGGGACGGTAACGGCGATCAACGACAAGCTGGAGAAGGAGCCGGCTTTGGTGAACACCTCACCCTATGACGCCGGGTGGATGATTCAGGTAAGGTTGACGAATCCGGCGGAGCGCGACGGGTTATTGAAGGCTGACGCATACGGGAAGCATCTCGGGAAGTAGTGCGCGAGTCGTTCCGTTTCGGCGACGACGATCTCGCCGGAGTCTAGTCCGCAACCACCTCGGCATACGCATCCGTCGGCGGACACGAGCAGACCAGGTTTCGATCGCCATATGCCGACTCGACGCGGCCCACTGACGGCCAGAACTTGTGCTCCCGCGTCCACGGCGCCGGGAACGCCGCCTTCTCCCGGCTGTACGCATGCGACCACTCATCGCTGACCACGCGGGACACCGGGTGCGGCGCGTGCTTGAGTGGATTGTCCGACCGGTCGGCGACGCCGATCTCCACCTCTCGGATCTCCTCGCGAATCGAGACGAGCGCGTCGCAGAACCGATCGAGCTCGGCCTTTGACTCGCTCTCCGTCGGCTCGATCATCAAGGTGCCCGCCACCGGGAATGAGACCGTCGGCGCGTGAAATCCGTAATCCATCAGTCGCTTGGCGATATCCTCGACCTCGACGCCGCTCGCCGACTTGAGCCCGCGCGGATCGACAATACACTCGTGCGCGACCCAGCCCATGGCTCCCTTATACAGGACGGGGTAGTGGGGATCGAGCCGCTTGGCGATGTAGTTGGCGTTGAGGATCGCGATCTTTGTCGCCAGCGTGAGCCCGTCGCCTCCCATCATGTCGATATACATCATGGAGATCGGCAAAATGCTCGCGCTGCCCCACGGCGCGGCCGACACGGCGCCCGTGCCCTGCCCACCGCTCACGGGAACGAGCACGTGATTGGGGAGGAATGGGACGAGGTGCTTCGCCACTCCAATCGGGCCCATGCCCGGACCGCCGCCCCCGTGCGGGATGCAGAACGTCTTGTGCAGGTTCAGGTGGCACACATCGGCGCCGATGTCGCCCGGCCGGGCGAGGCCGACGAGCGCGTTCATGTTCGCGCCGTCGAGATACACCTGGCCGCCATGCTCGTGCACGACTGCGCATACCTCTTTGATCGTCTCCTCGAACACCCCATGGGTCGACGGATAGGTCACCATCAGCGCCGCAAGGTTGTCCTGGTGCTCGGCGGTCTTCGTCCGAAGGTCGCTCATGTCGATTTCGCCCTTGGCGTTGGTCTTCACGACGACGACCCTCATCCCCGCCATCACCGCGCTCGCCGGATTCGTTCCGTGCGCCGACTGGGGAATCAGACAGACCGTACGGCGCTTATCGCCACGCGATTCATGATACTGCCGGATCACCAGCAGGCCTGCGTACTCGCCCTGCGATCCGGCGTTCGGTTGCAATGACACACCGGAGAATCCCGTGATCTCCGCCAACGCCTTCTCAAGACGATCGAACATCTCGCGATAGCCCTTGGTCTGATCCGCGGGAGCAAAAGGATGAATCTGGCCGAACTCCGCCCACGTTACCGGATACATCTCCGCCGTGGCGTTCAGCTTCATCGTGCACGACCCGAGCGGAATCATTGACGTCGTCAGCGACAGGTCCTTCGACTGGAGACGGTGCATGTACCGCAGCATCTCCGTCTCGGAGTGGTAGCTGTTGAACGTCGGATGCGTCAGAAAGGGCGTTGTCCGCGCGAATCGCTCGTCGTACCGATCGTCCACCGACCTCTCGAGGTCGGCCACCGCCGGCGCGGTCTGTTTCCGTCCGGCGAGAATAGTGAGCAGATCGGCCACGTCGGTCAGGGTCACGGTCTCGTCGAGCGCGATGATCACCGTCGACGGGGCGGCCTGCCGCAGATTGATCCTCTTCTCGCGGGCCGGCCCGAGGAGGTCGGTCGCCGGCCGATCGCCAAGATCGATCCGCAGCGTGTCGAAGAATGTCTCGTGCGTGACGTTGAAGCCGAGCCGTTCCGCACCATCGGCCAAAAGCGCCGCGTGTCGGTGAATTCGCCCGGCGATGTCGCGGAGCCCATCGGGGCCGTGATACACCGCATACATGCTCGCGATCACGGCAAGCAGCACCTGCGCCGTGCACACGTTGCTCGTCGCCTTCTCGCGCCGGATGTGTTGTTCGCGAGTCTGGAGAGCCATGCGCAACGCCGGTTTGCCGTCGGCGTCGCGCGAAACGCCGATGATTCGGCCCGGCAGCGACCGCTTGTACTCGTCCTTCGTCGCGAAGAACGCAGCATGGGGTCCCCCGAAGCCGAGCGGAACACCGAACCGTTGCGAGTTGCCCACGCAGACGTCGGCTCCGAATTCGCCCGGCGGCGTAAGGAGCACGAGGCTCATCAGGTCGGCGACGACGGTCACCGCGGCACCGGCGGCGTGCGCCGTCTCGCAGAAGTCGCGGTAGTCGTACACCGCGCCGTCCGTCGTCGGGTATGAAATCAGGGCGCCGAATACACTGTCGGTGAACGCGAACGACTTCCAGTCACCGACGACTACATCGAAGCCGCGGGCGTGAGCCCGGGTCTTGACCACGTCGATCGTCTGTGGATGACAGTCGGCATCGACGAAGAACGTCTCCCGCCCGTTGCCGCCTTTTACCGAGTGGCACATCAACATCGCCTCGGCCGCCGCCGTACCCTCGTCAAGCAGCGACGCGTTGGCGATTCCGAGTCCCGTCAGATCGATGATCACGGTCTGGAAATTCAGCAGCGCCTCGAGCCGTCCCTGCGCGATCTCAGCCTGATAGGGTGTATACGCCGTGTACCAGCCCGGATTCTCGAGCACGTTCCGCTGAATCACAGCCGGTGTGAGGCACCCGGCGTACCCGAGCCCTAGGTAGGATCGGAACATCTGATTCTTTTGGGCCGAAAGGCGAAGGCGGTTGAGCGCCTCGTTCTCGCTCAAGCCCGCCGGAATGGCTAGCGGACGGCGGAGTCTGATACTCTCCGGCACAGTGGCGTCGATCAGAGCGTCGAGCGACGTGACGCCGAGCACGTCGAGCATCTGTTGGACATCGCTGGGGCTCGGACCGATGTGTCGCGGAACAAAGCTGCGCGCATCCCGTTGGGACGGCGCGATCTGACGAGTGGTCATTGGAGGGCTTCGGGGAGTCGCGGTTCGGGTGGTTCCGTTGGTCGGTGGTGAGGTAGCCTCGAGCCGTTGTTCCCGACCTACCGGCCCCCAACCCCCCGACCCACTCTTTATCTTAGCCACCAACATGCCCACGCGACGATGGAGAACGCTCCTGACGCCGCCACTCCGCGGTGTCGACAACATGGCGCTGGACGAGGCGTTGATGGACCGAGCCGCGGCTTCGGGCGAGTGGATCTGCCGCATCTACGCCTGGAACGAGCCGACGGTCTCGTTTGGGCGCAACCAGGCCGCCGCGCGACACTACGACCGCGCCACTCTGGAGGCGCAACGGTTGGCCGTCGTCCGTCGTCCGACAGGGGGCCGGGCCATCCTCCATCACCGCGAAATCACCTATTCGGTGGCCGCGCCCGTTGCAGACGCTGGCGGACTGCACGAATCGTATCTCGCCATCAATCGTCTGCTGGTCAATGGGCTGGGCTCGCTGGGCATTCCCGTGAGCATCGCCGGAACGCCTTCACGGGCAATGCTCCCTGGGTCAGTTCCCTGCTTCGCCCACCCGTCGGCGGGAGAGCTCGTGGCCGGCGATCGTAAACTGGTGGGAAGCGCGCAGTGGCGGACTGAGAGGTCTCTACTTCAACATGGCTCGATTCTGGTCGACGATGATCAACCTCGGCTCACCCAACTCTTGAAGGAGCCGCACGCTGGACCGCCCCCGGCCGCCACTCTTCGGGATTTGCTTGGCGCGCCGCCGTCATTGACCGAAGTCGCCCGTGCGATATTCTCAGCCGTCGAAAGCGAAGACCCCAATGCATCACCACTGTCGTTCGATGGCTCGCTGACCGAGTCCTGTTCCCGCTTCTCAGAACGCTACGCCGATCCAGGCTGGACCTGGCGTCGATGATCCATCGCTTCCCTCCGACCGATCCAATGCGCATTCGAGTCTCCACCTCCCTCCTCGCCGCAACGCTGCTGCTGGTATCGTGTTCTTCCGACAAGTCGGCGGGCACCGGTGGCGGCACCGTCCTCGTCTCCATGTTGGGAGACCCAGGGTCGCTGTTCCCTCTCTCGATCACGGACGAGACCGGGAGAGCCGTCACCGACGTCCTGTTCGACCACCTCGCGGAGATTGGCGACGGCATGTCGACCCTCGGCGACGGCGGCTTTCAGCCGCGCCTCGCCAAAAGCTGGGACTGGGCGCCGGACTCGATGTCGATCGTGTTCCATATCGATCCGGCGGCGCGTTTCCACGATGGCGTGCCGGTACGCGCGAGCGACGTTCGCTATTCGCTCAAGCTGATCAACGACCCGGCGCTGGCGACACCGGCCGCCCCGCTGGTCACCAACATCGATTCCATCAGCACGCCAGATTCAGTGACCGCGAAGGTCTGGTTCAAGCGTCATCTCCCCGAGGAGTTCTACGACGTCGCCTACCAGATTCCGATCGTCCCCCAACACGTTTACGGAAAGGTCGCCCCGGCCGACATGAAGACGTCCGATGTCCTTCGCCACCCGGTCGGAACGGGCCGCTTTCGTTTTGTGAGGTGGGACGCCGGCAGCCGAATTGAGGTCATCGCCGATACCGCCAACTACCGCGGCCGCGCCAAACTGGATCGCGTCATCTTCGTCACCGACCAGACGCCGCCTGCCGCGACAACGGCGGTGCTCACCGGCGAATCTGATTACTTCGCGGCGTTTCCGATCGATCAGGTGTCGCGGCTGGACAGCAGCTCGAACGTCCGCGGCCTTCCCTATGTCCAGCTGGCGTACGGCTACCTGGGATTCCGGATGCGCGATCGGAAGTCGAAGACCCGGCCCCATCCGATTCTTTCCGAGATGGCCGTGAGGCGCGCCATCTCGATGTCACTCGATCGAGCTGGCATGCTCGCGAACATCTTCAATGGCAAAGGCTTCCCTGCCCACGGTCCGTTTCCGGCCGGCGCCGCCACGGCCGACTCGACGATTCGGCTGCCGCCCTACGATACCGCCGCCGCCACGGCGCTGCTCGACTCGGCGGCGTGGAAGCTCGGGTCGGGCGGGATTCGGCAGAAGAACGGCCGGCCGCTCAAGTTTGAAATCATGGTACCGGCGACCAGCCCGATTCGGCAGCGGTTCGCCGATCTCATTCAGGAACAACTCAAGCGCGTCGGCATCGAGGCGGAGCTCGGGAGAGTCCCCACACCAACCTTCCTCGCCCGGGTGGATGCCGGTGACTTTGACGCCCTGCTCGATCTGCGCCAGACAGACCCGAGCGTCAACGGCACCAAGCAGTATTGGTCGACAGAAGGCGAGATGGCGGGAACGGACTTCCTCGCGTATGCCAATCCGAGAGTGGACGCCCTGCTCGACAGCGCCGGCCGCGCTCCCGACCTTGCGTCGGTAAGACGGTTCGCGACCCGTGCCTATCAAGCCATCGCCGATGACGCGCCCGCCGTCTGGCTGTACAACTCATCGACCGTGGCGGCCGTCAATCGCCGCATCGTGACCCAACCGTTCCGCGCCGACGGGTGGTGGGCGCACCTCGCCGACTGGTCGGTGCCCGCCGACAAGCGGATCGACCGCGATCGGATCGGGCTCCAGCCGAAGACTCCGTAAGCCGTGCGGCGATTCATCGCCGCCCGGCTCGCCCAGTCGGCGATCGTCATCCTCATCGTGACGGTGGTGGCGTTTCTCCTGCTCCATCTCGCGCCGGGCGACGCCTTCACCTACGACGCGCCAAGCATCACGCCGGCAGTTCGGGCGCAGTGGCGGGAGCAGTTCGGCTACGACAAACCGATTGCCGTTCAGCTCGCGCGGTACTTGGCGAACGTTGCCCGCGGGGACTTCGGCTATTCGGTCCTGCAGCATCGGCCGGCGCGCGACGCCATCGCCGATGCGCTGCCACAGACCCTGATTCTCGCCGCCCTTGGCATCGCCGCCGCGTTGCTTGTCGGGGTGGCGATGGGCGCGGTCGCGGCGGCGAAGCGGCGGAGCTGGTGGGACCGAATCATCTCATTTTGCTGCGTCGTCCTTTTTTCCGTCCCGGACTTCTGGCTTGCGCTCATCATTCAGATCGGTCTCGCCTATTTCCTGCGGCTCTTTCCGGTCAGCGGAACATCCGATCCGCTGATCGCTGAATACGGCGGACGATGGCAGGTATTCACCGACCATCTCCGGCACCTTGCGCTGCCGATGGTGACCCTCACGCTCCTCATCGGGGCGATCGTCGCGCGCTTTCAGAGGGCCGCGCTGCTCGACGTGCTCCCCAGCGACTATCTGCGCACCGCGCGCGCCAAGGGCGTCCCTGAGCGTCGCGTCATCACGCGCCACGCCTTGCGCAACGCCCTCACCCCCACGATCACCGTGGTCGGGCTGCTCTTTCCGACGGTCCTAGGCGGCGCGTACTTCGTTGAATACGTGTTCGGCTGGCATGGGCTCGGATTGCTCACCGTCAACGCCGTGCAGTCGCTCGACTACGACGTCGCCACTGGCAGCGTTATCATTTCCGGGGCGCTCGTCGTCGTCGGCAGCCTGATCGCCGACGTCCTCACCGCGCTCGCCGACCCTCGGCTCCGCGATGCCTGAAGCGTCGACCGCACACATCGGCTCCGTGTTCGTCCGCGGAATTCTCGGCCACCGAGGGACGCTGATCGCGCTCGCGTTCGTCGGATTTCTCAGTGTCGTCGCGGTTGCCGCCCCTCTCATCAGTCCCTACTCGCCGACGCAACAACTCGACCTCGTTCGGATGAAGGCGCAGCCGCCGTCTCTTGCCCACCCGTTTGGCACCGACATTGCCAGCCGCGACTTGCTCTCACGCGTGATCTATGGCGGCCGGACGTCACTCTCCGTCGCGCTCCTCGCCGTGATTCTCGCAACGACCGTCGGCGTCCCCTTCGGCATGATCGCCGGCTACGCCGGTGGCGTCACCGACACGATCATGATGCGAGCGCTCGATGGCTTGATCGCGATCCCGCGCGTGTTGCTCCTGATCGTCGCGTTGTCGTTTTGGGCAAATGGCAGCGAGACGGCGATGATCCTGGGGATCGGCATGACGGGCTGGTTCGGCATGTCGCGATTGGTGCGCGCCGAAGTCATGGTGGCAAAGCCACGCGAATACGTCGCCGCGGCGATCGCGTTGGGCGCGTCACGAGCCCGCATCGTCGTCCGCCACATTCTCCCCGGCGTGGTTGGGCCGGCCATCGTTTCCGCGACGGTCGCCATCGCCCAAGTCATCGCGCTCGAGGCGGGCCTCTCGTTCATCGGCCTCGGCGCGCGTACCGCGCACGCCAGCTGGGGCTCGATCATCCTCGACGGTCACGGAGCGTTCGCCGAATTCTGGTGGATTCCGGTCTTTCCGGGATTGGCGGTGGTGGCGACGGCGCTGGCCTTCAACGTGCTCGGAGACGGGCTGGCCGACGTGATTTCGGGTCGGAACACCTCCTCCCAGCCTCTTCACCCCGGCGCCCTCACCCCAGGGAAGCCGATCAGCTGAGCGAATCTGCGTGATGATCTTCATGTCGGCGTAATAGACCAAATCCTTGCACCGGCCGGGTCGGTAGCTGTTCATTTGGCCACCGATCCGGTGAACCAGCGACTCATGGCCGAACCTCTTCTCTCGATTCAGGACCTGCGAACGTACTTCTACACCGAAGCCGGTGTCGCGCGGGCGGTGGACGGCGTCTCGCTGCGAATCGATTCCGGCGAAACCGTGGGCCTCGTCGGCGAGTCGGGCTGCGGCAAGTCCGTGACGGCAATGTCGGTGCTCCGACTTATCCAACCGCCGGGCCGAATCGAGGCCGGAGGCCGTCTCATGTTCGAGGGTCGCGATCTGATGACGATCACGGATCGCGAGCTGCGCGCGATTCGCGGCGCGCGCATCGCCATGGTCTTTCAGGAACCGATGACGGCGCTCAATCCGGTCTTCACCATCGGCGATCAAATCGCCGAAGTCGTTCGCATTCACGGCGGGTCACGGAGGGAGGCATGGGACAAAGCCGTCGAGATGCTCAGCATCGTCGGCATCCCGTCGCCCGCAGATCGCGCCCACGACTATCCGCATCAGCTCTCCGGCGGGATGCGACAACGCGTGGTGATCGCGATGGCGCTCGTGATGAATCCGGCGCTAGTGATCGCCGATGAGCCGACGACGGCACTCGACGTCACGATCCAGGCCCAGATCCTCGAGCTCCTCCGCGACCTCCAGCACAAGTTCGGCACGTCGATCCTGCTCATCACCCACGATCTCGGCGTCGTCGCGGAAACGGCGGCGCGCGTCATCGTGATGTATGCCGGCGAGGTGGTCGAAGAAGCACTGGTCGACACGTTGTTCGATGCCCCCCATCATCCCTACACAGAAGGACTCCTCAAGGCCATGCCTCGGGTCGGCGAGACGCGTGACCGTTTATCGACGATCCCGGGCACCGTTCCGCCGCCGACGGCCTGGCCGAACGGCTGCCGGTTCCGCGACCGGTGCGCGTACGCCTGGGAGCGCTGCGAGTCCGAGCATCCGCCACTCTACCAAATCGGCACTGGACACGTCTCGCGCTGCCACCTTGCGGAAGAGGCGGATCGTCGTGCACACCCTCACCCGGCGCTCGTCGAGCGACGCCTGGCCGCCACGGTGTCATGAACCTGAGACCAACGATCGCCAGCATCGCCGTCCAGGCTCCGCTGCTCAGTGTTCACGGACTGGTCAAACATTTTCCGATCAAGGCTGGAGTGTTCGGCCGACGGAAGGGCGCCGTCAGAGCCGTGAACGACGTGTCGTTCGACGTCATGCCCGGTGAAACCGTTGGCCTCGTCGGCGAGTCAGGGTGTGGTAAGTCCACGACCGGACGCCTCGTGCTCCGCCTCATCGAGCCGACGAGCGGCGACGTGTCGTTCGATGGTCAGAGCCTGATGACCATGAGCTCGGGCGATCTCCGCCGTCTCCGTCGGCGGATGCAGATCGTCTTTCAGGATCCGTTCTCGTCACTGAATCCACGCATGACGGTCAACGCCATCGTTCGCGAGGGATTGACAATTCACAAGCTCGCCGAAGGGGCAGAAGCGGATCGCCGCGTGAAGCAGCTCCTCGACGAAGTCGGCTTGCGGGCCGAGTACGCGTCGCGCTTTCCGCACGAGTTCTCCGGTGGGCAGCGGCAGCGGATCGGGATCGCGCGCGCCCTCGCCGTGGAGCCGGCGTTCATCGTCTGCGACGAGCCGGTGTCCGCGCTCGACGTCTCCGTGCAGGCCCAGGTGATCAACCTCTTGCAGGATCTCCAGCGCGACCGCGGGCTTGCCTATCTGTTCATCGCCCACGACCTCTCTGTCGTCGAGCACATCGCCGACCGAGTCGCCGTGATGTACCTCGGCCGAATCGTTGAGCTGGCGAAGGCCGAGGACCTGTATCGCGAACCGCTGATGCCGTACACGCAGGCGTTGCTCTCCGCGGTGCCGGTTCCCGATCCACGTTCCAAGAAAACGCGCGTCGTCCTGAGCGGCGATGTCCCCTCTCCGGCGAACTTGCCCGCCGGCTGCGTCTTCCATCCGCGGTGCCAGCATCCGGCCAAGGACGCGGCGTGCACCGCGATCATCCCGCCGCTCGAGCTCAAGGCTCCAGGACACCTCGTGGCCTGTATCAAACAGACGCCGACCGCGGTGAGTTGGGACCGGCAGAAGGAGCTCGGCGGAACCAAGGAGCCGATGCGGTATTTGCCCCTATTGCAGCCCACATAGCGCCGAACACGCTCGATTCCGAGCTCAGGAGTTCCCTTCTCTCGCCCCGTTAAGCCATGGCCAACGAAGCCCAAGTCGGCAGCGTGACGACCGACGCTCCGCCACCGAATCTCGAGCCATGGACTGGGGACAAGAAGTTCTTCGGCCATCCCCGCGGATTGTCGACGCTGTTCTTCACCGAGATGTGGGAGCGGTTCTCGTTCTACGGGATCCGTCCCATGCTCCTCGCGTTCATGATCGTCGCGATGATGGACGGCGGCTTCGGCTTCGATCGACCGACGGCCGGGTCGATCCTTGGCATCTACGCGGCAAGCGTCTACCTCGCGTCGTTGCCGGGCGGCTGGATCGCCGATCGGTGGCTCGGGTTACGTCGCGCGATCTGGTACGGCGGCATCTTCATCGCGTCCGGCCATTTGCTCGTCGCCTTTTCCGGAATCATCGGCAAGCCGGTGTTTTTCATCGGACTGATCTTCATCGTGATGGGCACCGGACTTCTCAAGCCCAACATCTCGGCCATCGTCGGTGATCTCTACCCCGAGGGCGGCGCGCGGCGCGACGCGGGATTCTCGATTTTCTACATGGGAATCAATCTCGGTGCCACGCTAGGCCCCCTAGTGACTGGCGCGCTGCGCTCACAGGCCGGCTACCACTACGGATTCGGCGCCGCCGGCGTCGGGATGCTTGCCGGTGTGATCACGTACCGGCTGCGGGGCGGCAAGACCCTCGGGCCGATCGGATTGGGGACGACCGCGACGGCGGCGCAGCAGCGGACGGTGAAGGCCGTCGTCGCCGCGGCACTCGGCCTGCTGGTCGTCGTCGTCGGCCTCGCGTCAGCCAGCGTGATCACGATCGATGCCGTGTCAGTGGCTCACCGAATGGTGTACTTCGAAGTGTCGATGGCGGCGCTTTACTTCGCCTACTTGTTCTTCTTCGCGCGGCTGACGACCGACGAGAAGAAGCGCGCCGGAGTCATCGTGGTCCTCTTCATCTTCGCGGCGATCTTTTGGTCGGGATTCGAGCAGGCGCCGTCGTCGCTCAACCTCTTCGCGAAGGACTTCACCGACCGCGTGGTGTTTGGACACGAAGTGCCCTTCGAGTGGCTCCAGGTCGTAAATTCATTCTTCGTGGTTGCACTCGCGCCGGTGTTTGCGTGGCTGTGGGTCGCGCTGGATAAGCGCGGCATGGCGCCGTCCAGTCCGGCCAAGTTCGCCGCGGCGCTCTTCTTTGCCGGCCTCGGTTTCCTCATCATGGTGCCGCCGGTGAAAGCGGTCGTCGCGAGCGGAGGCGTATTGAAAGTGTCGATGATCTGGCTGATCCTGAGCTATATCCTCCAGACCATCGGCGAACTGTCACTCAGCCCAGTCGGCCTCAGCTCGATGACGAAGCTGGCACCGAAGAAGTTCGCTGGTCAGATGATGGGCGTCTGGTTTCTTGCGACGTCGCTCGGCAATCTCATTGCCGGCATCGTCGGCGGCGATGTCGATCCGGAAAAGCTCGATGCAATGACTCCGCTGTTCGTCCGGACAACCGCCTCCCTGTTCATCTCGACGGTGGTGCTCCTGCTCATGGTAAAGCCAATCAGCAGGATGATGAGTGAGAGCTCGATGTCAGGCGGACACTAGTGGTGGGTTGGGTGGGTTGGGTGAGTTGGGTGAGTTGGTGGAGTGGTGGATGACAGCTCCAACCCACCAACCCGCTCATCCACCTCTCTTACGGCCATTTGAACACACTCGAGGGCACGGTCAGCTCTCTCGTCCGCTGGACGTCACTCGGCTCGCGGAAGAAGAACTTCGTGTTGTCCGCGCCCGTAAATCGAATCTCGAGATGTCGGCGCGCGGTGTTCCCATGGACCGCCAGCGCGACGTCCATGCGCCACAGCCGCGCCGAATGCCGAGGGGCCGCGGCGAGAACACTCAACCCAATCGAGGTCGCGAGCGGACTGCGCGATCCAAACGGCACATCGCCAGGCAGTAGTTTGCCGGCATCCGCGAAGGCGGCGAGGCCCATGTCACCGAGCGTCGTCAGCGGCCCGACGACCCAGCGATTCTCAACGCGAGCGACGATCCGCTGACCACCGACCCACCGTGAATTCGCGAATCCCCGAACGCCCGCGATGGGATCGGCGAACGAAAGGTTGAATGGGATGCGTTGCTTCCAGCCGCTGCTCCATTCGAGGGAGCCGCTGAGCGTGTTCCGATCGCTCGCCCTGATGTACTGGGCTGCCCGCCCACTGGTGAGTATGCCATCCCAGGCACCACGGTCGTTGCTGCGGCGTCCCTCGCCCTGGATCTGGAGACGAAACGTCGAACGGTCGCTCGCCGCGCCGACATACAGATCGCCCGCCAGAAAGATGTCATTATCACGCGAGCCGAGCACAGACAGGCTCCGCCCGAACATCGTGCCGAGCTGAAAACCGGTCGGGACGTCCTGGGTACCGGTCAGCGCGTCGAGTCCGGCTTGCCGTTCGAAGGCGATGTCGCGAACGCCCCACAACATGTTGGCGCGCGCGATTCGATGGCCTGCGTACCGATTCCGCAGCGTCGAGTCCGAGTCGTTCGAGAGGCCGGTCGGACCGATGATGACGGAAGCCGTCGCGGGAGTATCTTCATCACCCGACAGCGACGCGCCAAGCAACGTGAGACGGCCCGGCGGACCGATCCGAACCAGTCCGCCGAGATCGACAAAGCGACGGTCGAGGCGAACGCCGCGATCCAGCCCGGAGTCAGTGGGAAACGCGACGTAGTCGATGCTCGATCCGGACCGAAGCCGCCACGCGAGTCGCTGGAGATCCGTGTAGAACGGATGCGACGCCTCCGCGAACCATCGGTCGCCGAGAGGCCGGCGCTCGGCTTCGAGATCCATCGCGTACGGGTGGCCAAACAGCTGCTGATGTTGAACGCGTCCGCCGAATCCGTCGCGATACCCCTCTCCGTCTCGCCACGATGCGGCGATATAGGTCGTCGTGCCGTCAAAGTTCGAGTTGCCGAGAGTGAGCGCTCGCAGGGGCGGGAATTTGCCAACGATCGAACCGGTAACGAGGATCGCCGCTTCATCGGTCGTTCGTACGTCGAGCACCACCCCACCCTTCGGCGATGGACGAACCGTGATCGATGCCTCGGCGAGAACGCTTTGCGCGCGGAGGATGCGCTCCGATTCGGCGCGTCGGACTTCGGTGCAGATGTCTCCTTCCGTCAGGAGCAGGAATCGCCGGATCACCTCGTCACGGGTCGTCACGTGAAACCCGTTGACGACCGTGCTGATGACGGAAATGCGCCGAAGGCCGCTCACCGTCGGAGCGGTCGCGACGACGGCGATGGAGTCCACGCGTTTGCCGTCGCAGGCCACGTTCGGTCCCTGGGCGCCGAGCCGGTCGATCGAAACGATGACGAGCGCGACGACGATCGGGACGACCCGCGTGGCGAGCCTCAGCGAGCCGGCGCCGAATGGACCAGCGGTCCGCGAATTTGCACTACTTCCCCATTCGGCGTTTCAGCTCTTCCAGCTTGAGCTCAGCGTCCTTGTGCCGTTCGGCTCGCACCCGCTCACGTCCGAGCCGGTCGATCTCCGACGCCAGTGGGGCACCGTCATCGTCGTCGTCCGGCATGACCGTAGTCGGTACGTGCGGCGCAAACTCCCCGGTTCCGGAGGCGGCCGCGCGCAAGTCGGCCGTCATGGTTTCCACCTCAACCTCCGCCAGCCGGACCTCGTCCTCCTGAATGGCGACTTTTCGACGGAGCAGATCCACGCGTTCGGCATGGGTCGCTTCGTATTTATTAGCCACGTTCACCGTCTCGGCGTCGCTGATATCCTGCGCGAGCTGACGCCGCCGGCGGACTGTCTCGAGTTCGCGCTCCTCGTTCGTCAGACGGGCGCGCGCCTTCTCGAGGGACTCCCGCATCTCGGCGAGCCCCACTTTCGCCTGGACGAGAGTCTCGCGCATGTGCCTGGCGATCTCGCGGCGGTCGTCAGGCGGCGTCGCACGGCTCATCAGATCCTCGAGAGATTTGCGAAAATTGTCGAAGGGCATCCGGTGGCCACTCGTAGCGGAAACCGCCGGCTGCAAACCCGGCGCCCCGTGGTTTACGATAGTGTACGAACATGTCATCATCCAGCAGCGCCGCACAATCCGGCATCGTCGCGATCACGGCGACTTCGGAGCACGTCAAGGGCGCGACACGGGTTCGCGTCAATCGCGCGTACACCGACGCGATCGTCGCCGCCGGCCTGGTTCCACTCGTCGTGCCGCCGGTGCCGTCGGAGCTGGCGTCCGCCATCCTCGACGCAGTGGCGGGTCTCGTCCTCACCGGCGGCGAGGACCTCGACCCCTCCTATTTCGGCGCCGCGCGTCATCCGGCCACTGGTGCCGCGAACGACGATCGCGATCGCTGCGAGCTTGCCCTTGCGCGCGAAGCCGCCGCACGACGACTTCCGACCCTGGCGATCTGTCGCGGCGTCCAGGTGCTGAACGTCGCCCTCGGCGGTTCTCTCATTCAGGATCTGCCGACCGAGCGCGGGGGATCAGTCGATCACGATGCCGACAGCTCGCGCGGAACACGCGTCCACGACGTTGGCGTCACGGCCGGTAGTCGGCTTGCCGGGATCGTGGGCGCGCGCTCGATCTCGACGAATTCCTTTCACCACCAGGCCGTTGACCGCCTCGGTGCCGGTCTCTGCACGGTCGCTACGTCGCCCGATGGCGTCATCGAGGCCGTCGAATGCACCGACTACGCGTGGTGGATGGTCGGCGTGCAGTGGCACCCCGAGGAGCTGACGGCAACTCCAGAAGAGTGGGATCGCCGGCTCTTCAAGGCATTCGCTGAAGCAGTGCGACGCGCCGACTAGCTACCGCATCAGCTTACCCGTCTCCATCTCGCCTCATCCCGCACGACTCTCATCAGTCTTTCCGGCGTGTTCAGGTTCGGAAAGAAGAGCGCATCACTGACCGAGTTGAGAGCGCTGCGCAGGAGGCCGAAGCGGTCCGCGGCCGCCGAGTAGAGCGTCGCCATGCCGTACCGTTCGGCGAGTCTATGTTCGGCCGCGAGGTGAAAGCCGTGGCGTCCAAGCTCCTCGAAGTAGTCCAGGTCCGGGCCCCCGCGCCGCCAGCGCCGCTGCTCGATGTGGTCGGGGAACAACCCGCTCAACCAAAGTGCGTAGTTGCCGAGGTGCGTGCGGACGAGAAAACTCCGATTCGCATCAGGGTCGTCGACGTCGTGCGCGAGGTCGACCAGCGCCTGGTAGGTCTGATCGTCGGCCATCCCGATCCGGTTCGCACGCCCTGAGAGGCTGAAGTGGACGACGAGTGACGTGACGTAATCCGCGATGCCTCGATCGTCTTCACCCACGTCCCGCAATGCATGGCGGATGATCGCATAGGCGAACAACGGGAGCGAGGCGTGGGCGCCGGCGGGCAGTTTCAACAGGGCGGCAGCGAGGCGCGGATCATCGAGCACGGCGTCGATTCCCTCGTCCGCGACGCGTCGCTCGAGCGTCTCGACCGAGTCGCCCGCCGCTCTGGCGAGTAGTCGAACCGCGAGTTGCGCGTCATCGCGCGTCATCTGGAGCCGTGTGTTCGCGAGAATCATCGTCAATCCCCCGTCTTCACGCGTATACACCGCAAACGCAAGGAAGTCGCAAGGCAAGAACGTGCTCTGTAGAGACAACGCGCGGACACATCAAACGCAACAACATTGGCACTCGTCGGCGGCGAGTGCCGAGGACACCTTGTCGCTCGGCGAGACGAACTACTGTGGGCGTGTCGGCGAGTTCCCGACGGCTCGCGTCACATCGAACATCAGCCGGGCCACGCGCGCCAGCTTATCGTAATCGATTCCCTTCGGCTCGTCGCTCACTTCGTGATAATCCGCGTGCAGCCCGGTCGTGAAGAACGCGATGGGAATTCCGTGACGAGCATAGTTGTAGTGGTCGCTCCGCTGATAGATCTGCAGGGGGTGATTCGCGTCGTCCCACGATCGGTCGATCGCGAACGGCGTGATTGCTACGCTGTTGACCGAATCGATGATCTCGCCGAGGCGTCGCGACTGCCCGTTGGGAGCGGCTCGTGGTCCGACGACAAACAGACTATCCGGCTGGTTCCGGCCAATCATGTCGGCGTTGAGCTGGGCGACGATCGAGTCCAGCGGCACTGTCGGGTTCGCGGTGAAGTACGCCGACCCCAGAAGCCCCTTCTCCTCGCCGACATGCCAGACGAAGAGCGCGGACCGTCGTGTGGGCTGGCGCATCACCGCCTTGGCGATCGCCAGCAGGGCCATGCTGCCGCTCCCGTCATCGTCGGCGCCATTCGCGATCGAGTCGCCATTCAGCGGCGGGAGAATCCCGATATGGTCGTAGTGTGCTCCAAGCGCCACGTACGTCCCGCGCAGAGCAGGGTCGGTCCCCGCGACCCGGGCGACCACATTAAAGCCGATGAACGGCTCGCGCCGGAGCTCGATATCGGCGCTGAGATGACTGCCGTCGAGAACCTGGGCGCGATCGTCCTCCGGCCATCGAGGCGGAAGCAACGGCGATCCGCGCTTCGCCAATCCGAAGAGCAGCATTGGAATCTGGACTCCCGCGAGCGTCGGAGTCGCGACCAGCCGTCCCCGGACGTCGATCGTCAGGTTCGGATAGAGCTGCCGGTAGAGTTTGGTCGCGTCGCCCGTCATCAGGACCACGATTGCCGCCGGTCTCTGGATCGCGACCCGAGCGAGCTGGCGCGTCATCTCCGCGTCCGAATCGAGAGAGTCCTTGAGTGCTCCGGTTACGCTTGTTGGCGCCCCATGCAGAAACACCACAACCTGGTCTTGAAGACCAATCGATTGAAAGTCATTGCGCCCAGGCGCCTTCGACGCGATAGCGTATCCAGCGAACACCACGTCCGCGTCGACCAGACGTCGTGGATCCGGCTGGCCGTCGCCAAGACTCATCATCGGCAGGATGTCGCCTCCGAGGTGTAACTCCCGAGCGACGCCGCGTCTCGTTACGGTGATTCGTGTCGATGGTGCCACGACTTGCCGTACCATCGGGACGCGCTGATAGAACAGGCTGTCCCCAACTGGCTCGAGACCGAGCAACGACACCCTGTCGGCGATGAATTGGGCGGCGCGCATGGCATCCGGAGTTCCGGTTTCACGGCCGCGCATGGAATCGTCGGCAAAGGCCATGAGATCGCGCGAGAGCTGGTCGGGGTCGATCGGCGATGCAGCACCGACCGGTCGAGCCGATGGTGAGCCCACGCCACGGCCAGCGCATCCAGCGGCCGCGACTATCGCCGCGACCGCCGCGACAGTAATCGGACCGCCGGGGCTACGGCCGTGTAATAACCCGTGGCTCCAGCGAGTTGCGGCCGATAGCTTTCGCCCGCGGCCCGGCTCGGCCACCCAATGAGGTTTCGCTTTGCTGTATATCTGCATTCCTGTATTCAACGAGGCTCCCACGGTTGGCCTGGTGCTCTGGAAGCTCCGCAAGGTGCTTCAGGAATACTCCCGGGAGTACGAAGTAGTCATCTATGACGACGGAAGCACTGACGGGACACGCGAGACCCTCGCCCCGTATGCCGATGTCATCCCGCTCACCATCATCGGCTCCTCCGCGCGCCAGGGTTACGGCCACGCCCTCGATGCGCTGGTTCGGCACGTCACCACCAAGACTCGCTACCCGCGGCGCGATGCGATGATCGTCATGCAAGGCGATCTGACGGATCAGCCCGACGACATCACTGAACTCGCCAAGCGGTTCGAAGGCGGTGCCGACATCATCGTCGCCGAGCGCGCGACGGAGGCGCCGATGCCCGTCCCGGTGCAGCGGCTTCGCCGCCTCTCGGCATGGTTGTCCCGATCCGGAACCCTTCGCATTCGTCAGCGCACCCTCGTGTATCGCCGCGCGATGGTGTCCCTTCCAGGCGTCACGGATCCGTTCGGATCGCTCCGTCTCTATCGCATTTCATTGTTGCGGGATCTGGTGAAGGGGCGCGGCAGAGCGACCGTCGTCGAGAATGACGGATGGGCGGCGAACGCGGAGCTCCTGTTGCGGGCCAGTGCCTATGCCCGCCGCATCGAGACCGTCACTTCCACGCAGCGATTCGACCTTCGTCCGCGCGATTCGCGCGTTCGCCCCTGGGCCGACGCTCGAGCTCTGTTTCACTTCAGCCGAACTGCTCGTTCGCTTGCCACGCGCGCGACGCCGGTCGCGCCGACGCGGCGCGCGTGATAGGCCGCATCGCCGCTCTGGCGATGGCGCTTCTGGCGCTCGCGCCGCGAGCCGAACCGCAGAGCGGAAGCCTCACCGTCCCAGGCCCAGCACCCTACGGAGTTGGTGAGCGACTCGAATACGAGATTCGGTACGGCCCGTTCCGTGGCGGGGCCGACATGGAGATCACCGCACTGGACACCGTCCGCGGCCGGCAAGCGTGGCACGCTGCATTCAGCGTGCGCGGCGGCATTCCCTTCTTTCGCGTCAACGACCGCTACGAGACCTGGATCGACACCCATACCATGGCGTCGCTCCGCTACAAGCAGGACATTCACGACGGGTCGTACGAGCGCCACCGCATCTATGAGTTTCTCCCCGATAAGCGGATGGTGATCGAGGGCAACGCCGACACGACCCCGACCGTCGATCGGCCCGTCGACGACGCGTCGATTCTCTATTTTCTGCGTACGATCGACCTGCCCGTCGGACTCGACACCGGGTTCGACAACTATTTTCTCCCTGATCGCAATCCGATTCGGATTCGCGTCGTCGGTCATGAGAAGATCCGCGTGCCGGCCGGCGATTTCGACGCGATCGTCATCCAGCCGCAGATCAAAGCCAAAGGCATTTTCTCCGAGGGCGGCCAAGCTCAGGTCTGGCTCTCCAATGACGAAAAGCACATCATCCTGCAGATGAAGTCCAAGGTGCCGCATCTTCCGATCGGCTCGCTCAATCTGTATCTGAAGTCCTACCGCCCTCCGACGTCCGGCCCTCCGACCGACAAACCCTGACCCCCTCCAAGATTCCCGAGGCGGATCTCTCCGCCGTTCGCACGGTGCCCGTCGCGCGCCGGCCGAACAAAGTCAGTGCAGCGGAGTTTGCCGCGCCCCCTGTCCCGGGCGCGTCGTTCGACGACTTTCTTCGCGCGCTGCCCGACGTCCTCGTCGCCCGAGATTTCTTGCGCGTCGTCGACGCGATCGTCGCGGCCGCGCGCGCGAACAAAGGCGTGATCGTGATGCTGGGCGGCCACATCGTGAAAACCGGGCTGGCGTCGCTCTTTGTCGACCTGATGAAGCGGCAGGTCATTACGCACGTCGCGATGAACGGCTCGGCCGCCATTCACGACTACGAGGTCGCCCGGTTCGGCGCGACGTCCGAAGACGTCGCCGCCGGTCTACGCGACGGAACTTTCGGAATGGCCGACGAAACGGGCCGTGAAATGAATGCCGCCTTCACGGACGGAATGAAAGTGGGGCTCGGCATGGGCGAGACGCTTGGCCGCGCCCTCGACAGGTGCGGCGAGTTGGCGGACGCGGATCTCTCCGTGATGCTCCAGGCCTACCGTCTCGGACTCCCGGTGACCGTTCACGCGGCGATCGGCGCCGAAATCATCCACCAGCATCCCACAGCAAGCGGAGCGGCCATCGGCGACACCAGCCACCGCGATTTTCGCCGGCTCGCGCACGCGGTGAGCACGCTCCACGACGGCGGCGTCCGTGCAGCGGCCGACACAAGACAGCGGAAAAGGCTACGAGATCACGGGCCATCACGAGATCATGGTGCCGTTGCTGGCGTGGGCCGTCGTTTCCCGGCTCGACGCAAAGTAGATCCGTCTTCCGCACAGTGACCGTCAAGACTCGTCATCAACAGTTCCAAACTCTGTTTCCGCAGGCGGGCCGCGGGGCGGATCGGCCTCACAATACAAACGCCCGCCGGATTCGCGGGCGTTTCTGTCTCTGACTCTCTATCGACCTATATGTCGTTGCCGCCCCAGCCGCGGAGCTTCCGCGCCGTATCAGGGCTGACGATGCGGATCACGATATAGACGATCAAACCGATGATCGCGATCTTGATCGCGAAGAACAGCAAGCCGGCAAACAAACCGAAGACGACGCCGAAAATTCCAAAAACCAGCCTCAGCGCGAACAGACCGAGAACGGCGAAAAGACCGATGGCGAAAACGGTGCGAAGCATGGGGGTGGTTTCCCGAGAAGTAGCTGACTTTGACTATCCAAACATACGCGGCCGGTCACGGGTCAGTTTCACGGTCCTTCGCTGTTCGACGCCGCCCGCGACCCGCGGAAAGTAATGGCGACTGGCCTGCCTCCGGGTAAGCCCTCCGCCGACGTACTTGTCATCGGCGGCGGGGTGATTGGCCTGTCCGTGGCCGTCGCTGCCCTCCGAGCCGGCCGGACGGTCCGCGTCGTTGACGCTGGCCTCGCGGGCGCGGCCTCCCGGGTGGCCGCCGGCCTCCTCGCCCCATCGCTTGGACGGCTACCCAACACCGCCGGGAAGCTCTTTCACCGGGCGGCCGCCGGGTATGACCAGTTCCTCTCCTCCTTTCCCGGAATACACGGCACCGCGTTGGCAGCTCAGCCCGGTCTCCTCGAGATCGCGATCCATCCATCCGGCGCCGAATCCCTGAATCGGGCTGGCGACCGATCGGCGATTTCACTCTCGGCCGAAGACGTCCGGAACAGCGTGAGTGATCTGGCGCCCGTCTCAGCGGCCGTGTTTCACCCGAATGATGGGTGGATCGAGCCGGCGCAGCTGCTCGACGCATTGCTGGCCGCGTTGCCACGCGACGCCGTCACGCGGGGCCGCGCAACCAGGATCGATTCGACTGCGGACTGCGTCGCGGTCGCTTTGGACTCCGGTGAATCCATTCGCGCGAACCACGTCGTAGTCGCGGCCGGATGCTGGAGTCCGTTGCTTGATGGCCTATCCGTTCGGATCCCCGTCGTTCCGGCCCGAGGCGAGGTTCTCGTCCTCGAGACCTCGCATGTGTTGGGGTGCGCCGTCGCCTGCGAGGACTTCTACGTCGTACCCCGGAGCGGCGAGATCGTGGTGGGAGCAACGTTCGAGCTAGTCGGTTATGACCCGACAACCACCGCCGGCGCACGATCGACCCTCGAAGACTTTGCCAGACGGGTGATTCCGCACCCCTTGGCACGTGCCACGGCGCGGCAGACCTGGGCTGGCCTTCGGCCAATGACGCCGGATAGGCTTCCGATCGTCGATCTCGAGCCAACTGACGACCGGATCGTCCTCTGCTGCGGTCACGGGAAGAATGGCCTTCTCCTCGCTGGGTTGACCGGCGAAATCGTGGTCGGCTTGCTGGCCGGAAACCGCCAAGACTGGGCATTTCCGTTCCGACTCCGTCGCTTCGCGACTGACTAACTTTCTTTCGTTGTATAACGGGTTACTTGAGGTTCCGACCCCGGAATCAGCAGGGTAGATTACGGCCCGTAAGTTGGCTTCAGTCAACGAGACACGGGCGGTCAGTCAGGCTTTGGCCAGATCGGTCGCCCCCGGCAACCATACATGGGCGAAACGCTTTACCAGATCAGCGGTCGGCACCGCGTCGAGCTTCTTCCCGACCGGAAGCCGCCATGGCTCAAGGTCAGGGCACCGGGTGGTCAGAACTACCTCCGGCTCAAGAATCTGATGCGGGACCTGGAGCTGCATACAGTCTGCGAAGAGGCCCATTGTCCGAACGTCGGTGAGTGCTGGGAGCATGGCACGGCGACGTTCATGATTCTCGGCGACGTTTGCACGAGAAACTGCGCGTATTGCGCGGTCGCGCACGGACGTCCGGTCAAGTTCGACCCAGCCGAGCCGTCGCGCGTCGCGCAGGCTGCGGCCCAGATGAATCTCCAGCACGTCGTGCTGACCTCGGTCGATCGCGACGATCTTCCCGACTTCGGCGCCTGGGCGTTCGCCGAGACCGTTCGCGAGATCAAGGCCACCGTGCCGGGATGCTCGGTTGAAGTCCTGGTTCCCGACTTCCAGGGGCGTGAGGCATCGATCGCGACCGTGCTCGAGGCGAGCCCGGACATCTACAACCACAATACTGAGACGGTCCCGCGGCTCTACAAGAGGTGCCGGCCCGGCGGACGATACGAGCGGGTGATGGAGATCTTCCGCACGTCAAAGCGCCTCGCGCCGAGCATCCCGACGAAGACGGGAATGATTCTCGGCATGGGGGAGACAATCGAGGAAGTCGAGGCGGTCATGCGCGAGCTGCGCGACGTCGACGTCGACATTCTCACCCTCGGGCAGTACCTGCGGCCATCCGCCGATCACATCCCGATCGACCGCTATGTGACTCCGGCTGAGTTCGCGCACCTGCGCGATGCCGGTATGGCGATCGGGTTCCGACACGTGGAGTCCGGCCCGCTCGTCCGGTCGAGCTATCACGCCTGGGAGCAAGTCCAGGCCGCCGGAGTCTGACGGCGAACCACATTCATGGCAAAAAAGAAAACTGATTCTGCGGGGACGTCGCCCCCTTCGGACGGCGACCTCAATCTCGAGCTGCTGCGGTCGATGCTTCTTCAGCGGCGATTCGAGGAACGCACAGCGGAGGCCTACGCGCTCGGCAAGATCGGGGGCTTCTGTCACCTCTACATCGGCCAGGAGGCGGTCAGTACCGGCACGCTCTCCGTGCTCCGGCCAGACGACTACGTCATCACGACGTATCGCGACCATGGTCCAGCGCTTGCTCGGGGCATGACGCCGCGGTCGGTGATGGCCGAGCTGTTCGGGCGCGCGACCGGATGCTCACATGGTAAAGGCGGATCAATGCACCTGTTCGACCGCAACCTGAACTTTCTCGGCGGACATGGCATCGTCGGCGCCCACGTTCCGCTGGGAACCGGCGTTGCTTTCGCGATCAAGTATCGGGGCGGCGATCAGGTCTGCATCTGTTTCATGGGCGAGTCGGTCGTGAACACGGGCGCCTTTCACGAGGCGCTGAACATGGCCGGGTTGTGGAAGCTGCCGGTCGTTTACGTCATCGAGAACAACCGCTACGGCATGGGGACCTCGCTCGAGCGGGCGTCGGCTATTCACGACATCTACGAGCGCGGCGCGGCGTACAACATGGAGCGCGGCAGCTGCGACGGGCAGGACGTGTTCGCCGTGCGCGCCGCGATGCAGGAGGCGGTCGCCCGCGCGCGGACCGAATCCGCGCCGACGCTGCTCGAGGTTCGCACGTATCGGTTCATGGGACACTCCATGTCCGACGCGGTGAGCGGCACGTATCGCCCCAAGTCGGAGCTCGAAGAGTGGCAGAAGCGCGATCCGATCGTGCTGCTCCGCGAGCACATGCAGCAGCACAAGGAGCTGACGGACGATCAGCTGCACGAGCTCGACGAAGAGATGAAGGCCAAGGTGCAGGACGCTTGGGACTTCGCCGACCAGAGTCCGGAGCCGCCGCTCGAGGCGCTGTACGAGGATGTGTTGGTGGATACGACGAGCGACTCAGACGCCGAACCCATTGCCGGGGATTGACAGCCCTTCGCCATTCCGAGCGAAGGCTCGTGATGACATACAAAAGATGCCAGTAATCACCTACCGAGACGCACTGAACGCCGCCCTCCGCGAAGAGATGGCCCGCGACGATCGCGTCTTTCTCATGGGCGAGGAAGTCGCCGTCTACCAGGGCGCCTACAAGGTGTCCAAAGGCCTGCTCCAGGAATTCGGAGAGATGCGCGTGGTCGACACGCCGATCACCGAGCTGGGATTCGCCGGCGTCGGCGTCGGCGCCGCGATGGTGGGCCTGCGGCCGATCATCGAGTTCATGACCTGGAATTTCGGGGTCCTCGCTCTGGACCAGGTGCTGAACTCGGCGTCGAAGATGCTGTACATGTCGGGCGGACAGTACAACTGTCCCATCGTATTCCGCGGGCCAAACGGCGCGGCGCTGCAGCTGAGCGCCCAGCATTCTCAAGCGTTCGAGTCCTGGCTGGCCCATATGCCAGGCGTGAAGGTCGTGACGCCGGGGACGCCGTACGACGCCAAGGGGCTGCTCAAGAGCGCCATCCGCGACGACAACCCGGTGCTCGTCCTCGAGGGCGAGATGCTCTACAACACCAAAGGCGAGGTCCCGGATGAGGAATACCTCATTCCGATCGGCAAGGCGGAGCTCAAGCGCGAAGGCAGCGACTGCTCGATCATCACCAACGGCAAAATGGCCCTGCTGGGGATGACGGTGGCGGACCAGCTGGCGAAGGACGGGATTCATGTCGACGTTCTGGACTTACGGACCGTGAGACCAATGGACGTCGAAGCGATAAAGACGTCGGTCAACAAAACCAACCGCGCCGTCGTGCTCGAGGAAGGCTGGGAGCTCTGCGGCATCGGGTCGCAGGTCGTGGATTACGTCCAGCGCGAGTGTTTCGACTCGTTGGATGCGCCGGTGATCCGCGTGCATCAGGCCGACGTCCCGATGCCTTACGCAAAGAATCTGGAGCGGGCGGCAAAGCCGGACGCGGCGAAAACCATCGCCGCCGTTCGCAAAGTCATGTACCTGGACTGACCGATGGCCACCAAGATCTTCATGGAAGCGCTCTCGCCCACGATGGAAGAAGGGCGACTCGTCAAATGGAACAAGAACGAAGGCGACGCTGTGAAGTCGGGCGATTCGCTCGCCGAGGTCGAAACCGACAAGGCGATCATGGA
>WNFI01653994.1_pt1 | contig 47487 bp, 37 predicted proteins | sample 5400471 | NCBI WGS metagenome assembly WNFI01 (sample SAMN13153348, study PRJNA577476) | soil metagenome | isolation source: 100 cm saprolite on Douglas fir-dominated hillslope | place: USA:California | collected 2013-09-17
GTTAAACGGCCAGAGATTCTTAGCGTCTTCTGAAAACATACGGTCGGCAAGAAAAGCCTAGAGTTAACGGCTCTCCGACACATTTTCAAGTGGGTGGCCAAGCTTTGGCAGGGCGAGGCTCAACCCACGCGCAAACCGACCAGCTCGTTAGCGTCCAATGAAGCCACTTGGCTGATTCGCTTCCTCTGCACCGGTATTTGCCGGCACTTCCTCAGCTGACGTCGGCGTACCGACCAGCTCCGGTTCTTCTCGTTTCGTCAAGCGAACGCCGACCAATTTACTAATACCATGCTCTTCCATAGTCACCCCATAGAGCACATCGGCTTTGGCGATCGTGCGCTTGTTGTGAGTGATGACCACGAACTGACTTTGATGAACGAAACGATCCAGAATCTTGATGAACCGGTTAATGTTGGATTCGTCCAACGGTGCATCCATCTCATCGAGCACACAAAACGGGCTCGGTTTGACCATATAGATCGAGAACAGCAGAGCCACGGCGGTCATGGTTTTCTCGCCACCGGACAATAGACTAATGGATTGCAGCTGTTTACCGGGCGGTTTTGCGATAATCTCAATTCCGGTTTCCAGAGGATCGGCGTCATCAACCAACAACAAGTTGGCTTTACCGCCGCCAAAGAGCTCACTGAACATCTCTTGGAAGTTCGTACGGACTTGTTCAAACGTTTCCGCGAACAAATGTTCGGTCGTCGCGTTGATCTGGTTGATAATGTCCAGCAGCTCTGCTTTGGCCTTGATCAGATCGTTATGTTGTCCGTCAAGAAAGCGCTGTCGCTCTTCCAGTTCGTCGTATTCCTGGATGGACTCCAAATTGACCGGCCCCATTCCATCCAAGCGTTCGCTCATCTCGTTTACGATAACCTTGGCTAACTCCCAATCTTCCTCACGCAGATCGGCGACATTGGCCGCACCGTCCCCGGCCTCCGTTTCTAGCGTCGCCTTCAATCGACTGCGTTGCTCCTTTAACGACGTAAGAAACGGCTCCCACTCGGCCTGAAAAGTATTAAGGTCGGTTTGATATCGGCGCTGGACCTGTTCTAAAAGACTATCCAGCCGCAAGCGGAACTGGGTCGATTTAACTTCTTGTTCACCCCTCTGTTCTTGATGTTCCGTTAATTGTTTCCGCAACTGCCGTAAATTCGATTCGACCGCTTCAATAGATCCGATGCGGGTCGTTTTCTCTTCCGTTAACCGTTCAACTTGAAGATCCGATGCCTCTCGTTCCTGGCGCAGCGATTCATTCTTCTGGCGCAGGTTAGCGTTTTCCTCCTCGAGTTGATCGATTCGGGCCACGTAGTTGCGCACATCGGTTTGCCGGCTGGAAATCAATTCTTGCAGTTCGACAATTCGATTCGCTAACGGTTGTCTCTGACGGTTCAGATCTTCTCTTCGCTGCCGTTCAGTGGCGACCCGCACCTTTAATTCATTGAGCGATTCAACCAGCGATTCTTCCGTGTCTTTCAACGCCTCGACTTGAGCTAGGGTGGCGGCAAACCTTTCTTGAAAACTCGCGGTTTCCTCGCCCAGCTTGGTTAACTCGCTCTCAAGATGACCACTTTTCGCAGTAGTGCTTCTCAACCGCTCTTCGGTATTTTGCTTTTCCCAGCCTAGACTCTTTACTTTTCCTTCGACATCACGCAATTCGCGGTCCAGCAACGCAATCTTGCCCTGAATGGTTGATTCGAGCACCTGCGCTTGCTGAAGCGCCTCGCGGTTTTCCGTGATCTTATGTTGGGTATCCGCCCAGCGAGTTTCGACTTCGGCTTGGTTCTGCAGAGCGGCTGCTAGTTCGGCGTGAAGCTGGTTGCAGGCTTCCTCCAGTTCGCGCATCTGGACTTTGCGTTTCAGAACCGAACTACCCTCATTTCCCTGGGCGCCGCCAAAAACGATACCGCGGTCCGAAATAAACTCACCGTTTAAAGTGACGGCCGCCACATCCGCATTCTGTCGGGTGATTCGCAGGGCGGTCTCGAAGTCTGGTGCTAACGCGACGTTGGCGAGCAGCTGATTCACCAAAGGAGCGACTTCAGGCCGGGCTTGAACACGATCCAGAGCCCAACCGGTCGCTTCCGTCGGCAGTGTCTGGATTTGTACCGGGGCAAGCCGCGAGACCGCATCGATCGAGATTAATCCCGCCCTGCCTTCCTTAGCCTCCATGAGTTGGCGGCTAATGGCTTCAGCGACATCACGATCCGCCACCAAAACAACTTGGAGATAATGCTCAAGCGCGGCCTCAATCGCCGGAACAAACTCGGTATTGACCTCAAGGAAGTTCGCTAACACCCCAAGAACACTGGCCCGGAGCAACTGCGGGTCATTCAGCCCCCTTAGCACCGCCTGGGTTCCAGAACTGAGGCCCTCGCCTTCCCGGTTCAACTGAGAGAGCACTTCGAGCTTGGATTCGCGCTCCGCTAAAGTCCGCTGTTTACGTGAGATCTCGGCCACGATCTCTTGGAGCGTCCGCCGTTGATTGGCCCCATCATGTTCGCTATCGCGCAGTTCGTCGCGGCAGCTCTGAACTTGAGCGCTCGCCTGTCCCATCTCCGCTCGGCTCTGTTCCAATTGCGATAGCAGTTGGTCGCGCCCGTTCTCGGCCTGGCGAAGTTCTTGTTCCAGCAAGGTCAGACGGGTCTGACTCGCTTCTCGCCGCTCTCAGGCTTTCAAACAACTCAGCCAGCTGGTGATCCGTTTCTTCGAGCTGACCCTCTTGGATAAGAAGTTTCTCTTGCGCCGCGGCCACATCGGATTCGTACCTACCGATCAGCCCGGTCGTCTCCCGCGCCCGTTCCTCATTGAAAGAGATCCGATTGGTCGCAACATCGATCCGGTTCTTGATGTCTTGCCCGTTTTGACGCGTGATAAGAATCTGCTCTTCCAAACTCTCCAGCTCGTGTCGTTGGTCGGCCAAACCGAACTCCTGAGACTCGATCTGTTCTTCCAGAGAAACCTGAACCGACCGCAGTTTCTCAACCCGTTCATCTGCCTGAGCGATGTCAGTCTTTAGCTGCTCCGAATTCCGATACGACAGATGCAGCTCAAGTACCCGCAACTCTTCGAAGAGCGCTCGGTAGCGGCGCGCTTTGCCGGCCTGCCGTTGCAGAGACCCGATCTGGCGCTTCACTTCCTTCATGATGTCGGTCAAGCGAAGGAGATTGGCGTCGGTGTACTCCAGTTTCCGGAGGGCTTCTTTCTTCTGAGCTTTATACTTGGTAACGCCGGCCGCTTCCTCGAAAACTGCGCGCCGGTCTTCCGGACGAGAGCTCAAGATCTGGTCGATCCTGCCCTGCTCCATGATCGAATAGGCAGCCCGGCCGATTCCGGTGTCCATGAAGAGCATGTGTATGTCTTTGAGCCGGCAAGGAACCCGATTCAGGAGATAGTCAGACCGGCCATCCCGATAGACCCGCCGGGTGATGTTGACCTCGTTGTATTCGACACCCAGATCTTTTTCGCATTCCGCGAAGGTCAACGAGACTTCGGCCATACCGACCGCCTGCTTCGTATCGGTACCGCCAAAAATAACGTCCGCCATTTCTCCGCCCCGGAGCGCCTTGGCCGACTGCTCTCCGAGAGCCCAGCGGATCGCATCCAACACGTTCGATTTACCGCACCCATTCGGCCCGACAATCGCGGATACCCCGCGATGAAGATTCAGCGTCGTGCGGTGGGCGAAGGATTTGAAGCCAGCTAATTCGATCGACTTTAAATACATGAGCCTGAACGACCAAACGCTAGACAACTAAGGGCACCCTGACAAGGCCAAAAAATACAATCTTTAGGATTAAGAGGACCGCGGACCACAAGATGTTGGGGTTATGTAACGAGCGGGAGCGAGCGAGAACGAGCGGGAACGCCGGGAACGGAACCCATCGACCAGAACGGGATCCGTCGGAGCCGAGCCTCCAAGGTCATTGAGCCCTTTAGGGCAATTCGTTCTCGGCGTTCCCTCTCGTTCCCGCTCGCTCTCGCTCGTTGCTAATCTCCGTTACTTAACATCTTGGGAGATGTCGGCGTAGGCTGCGGTGGTGGGGCGTTCCTAAGAAAAGGCTTCGGAGCCAGCGTCGGCCCGGGTGTAGCTGCTTGCACTGTGTAGACCCCGTCCCGCAGACCCGGAATTGACGAATATCCTTCAAAACGAGCAATGAGATCCGGGTCGCTCCTATTGGGGGTCCCGTTCGGGAGCTTGAAATCAAAAACGCTCACTCCAAATCTTCTCTCACCGTTGTAAGAACGGCCATCGCTCGCGCCTACCATGATCGGTTTGTTGGTCCCTTTCTGTTTGCCGAGATAGATCATTACGTGGGTAATGGGGACGTCGCGGTCGACCTTGTAGGTTCCAGACCAAAACATGAGATCACCGGGGCGGAGTTGTTCGAGCTCGAAGGTGTTAGCGTTCCGGCTGAGAACCGAGTGAAAGTTTCCGTTTTTGCGGACCCATAAGTACTGGTCGCTTGACTGGCGGGGAACGTCTTTAATCCCGGCGTCGCCTAACACAAAATAGATAAAACCGGAGCAATCCATTCCGCCGCTAGCTGGATCAGCGGATCCGTAGGTGTAAGCCAGGTTCCGTTGGGTCAGCGCAAGAGCCGATCGGATCAAGTCTTGAACGCGCTGAGGCTGCTTATCGAAATCTTTTAATTGGCTCGGATCGAGCGAGGCAACGGCAGCTGGCTGGTTCTGAGGGGCCGGGGTAGCAGCTTCCTTCGGCGTCGGTGCAGGATTACTGTCGTCGGATTCCCGGTGTTTCGCGTGTTTGGAGGAAGATTCCTCCGTATCATCCGTTTTCTTCGTCTTTTTGGGCTTCTGATCCGAGTCTTCGTCTGCCGGCTTGGACTTTGGCGACGGAGACGGGGAAGGATGATGATGAAGCGTGGAGGTGGACGAATGATGAAGCCGTTTTTTTGCCGGGGTCGGAGTGGCTTCTTCTTGTAACTCTTGTTTTACACTCCGGCCCCACTTATCCAACGAACGATAAACCGCATTGAAGGGGTTCTCGTCTCCCCTTCCATCAGAGGCTACAAAGGCCAGCAACGAAAATGCTGGCGCTAGTACCAAATATCTCATGTGCCCTTGGCAATCTCTTCTAGGAGATGCCTGTTTAGACGGATACCTGCAGAGAAGTTATCAATCGGAAAGTTTTCATTTGGTGAATGAGCCTTCGCATCCGGTAACGCTAAGCCCAGTAAGAGTGAATCTAGTCCTAGAACATCTTTGAAGCTCTGGATTATGGGCAGGGTGCCACCCTCTCTAACGAAAGCGATCGGTCGATCGAATGTTTGTTTCAACGCCCGTTGGGCCATCTTCCCATAGTCCGAGTCAGGATTTACCAAATATGGTTTTCCCTGGTGTTGATAGAGGACCTCTATCTCGACGGATTGAGGACAAATTTTGGTCAGGAATTTTGTGATCGCCGTCCGCAACTCGGTTGGATCTTGGTCTGCCACTAAACGGAACGAGAGCTTGGCAAACGCTCTACTGGGAATGATGGTCTTCGGCCCTTCTCCTTGGTATCCCCCTCCGATACCGTTGACCTCAGCCGTAGGCCGCGCCCAAACCCTTTCCAAGGTATTGAACCCGGCTTCACCTGCTAGCACCGGTGCGCCCGTGTTAGCTAGCCATTGATGGTCGTCGTAAGGAAGCTTGGCCCATAGTTCACGTTCCCAATCGGCCATAGGCCGTACCCGGTCATAGAATCCGGGCACAGCAACTCTGCCCTCCGAGTCGTGCAATTGAGCGATCATTTCGCTCAAAACCGTAGCCGGGTTGGCAACGGACCCGCCAAAAATGCCGGAATGTAGATCGACCGCCGGCCCACGCAGGCGAACCTCAAGACAGAGAATCCCTCGAGTCGCATAAGTGAAAGTCGGAGTCCCCGGAGCCACCATCCCGGTGTCTGAGATAGCAATGATGTCCGCTGCTAGTTCCTTGGCGTATGTTTTAAGGAATTCCTCTAATGTCGGACTGCCGGTCTCTTCTTCTCCCTCAATGATAAAAGTGACATTAACGGGCAGTTCCCCTTTTTCCTTTAACGCCTGCTCAACCCCAAGTATGTGGGCCAGAATTTGTCCCTTATTGTCAGTGGCGCCTCTGGCGTAAATTCTTCCGTCGCGCACCGTCGGTTCAAAAGGCGGCGTTTCCCAGAGATCCAATGGATCAGCCGGCTGGACATCGTAATGACCGTAGATCAACACCGTTTTCTTCCCGGGAGAATGAGGTGTCTTAGCCAGGACCACGGGCAGTCCCGGCGTCGCGATCTTGCTCGCTTCCAGCCCCGCCTTGCGCAGACGGTTCGTTAACCAATCCGCACACGCCTCCACATCGGGTTTGTACTTGCTATCCGCCGAAACGGAAGGGAATCGGAGAAACTCAAGAAGGTCATCGATCATTCGTTACTGATACACGGACAAGGAAACGCCGACAACGAGCGAGAACGCCGACAACGAGCGAGAACGGTGATGGGGCGAGGCTCCCGAAAGACCCAAGGCACTATCGGGGCTAAAGGCGATCTCCATACGCTTGGCAATATTAGGCCGGAAAACGCGCCGAGCCGCTCCCCTGATTTGCCACCCTTCACGGTCCGGTCACACCATAGAACGCGGCTCGGCAGCTTTTTGGTGTTGCACCCGTGGGGTTAGACAGATCAACACTCTCTGCGAAAACCTATTCCTTGTTCGGGAGCCTCGCCCCACCACTGTTTCGCCGTTACACACTCCGTTCCCGCTCGTTCTCGCTCGTTCTCGCTCGTTCCCGGCGTTGACGGCGTTACCAGGGCCTATACCGTCAGGTCATGCTCGACATTCGTCTCCTACGCGAAAAATCGGACTTTGTTCGTGAACGCCTGGCTTCTCTGGGAGGAGACCTGTCTTCTCAAGTTGATGCGATTTTGGCCCAAGATACCGAGCGTCGCCGGGCAGAGACCGAATTGCAAAAAAACAACGCCGAACGAAACCGCTTGAGCAAAGAGATCGGTCAACTCCGAGCCAAGAAACTTCCTAGCGCCGAGTTGGAAGCTCAAGTGCGTCAGATCGGCGAACAGATCGCCGCGTTGAACGCTCAGGTCGCCGAGGCCGACGAACGTCAAAAGCAGTTACTTTTGTATCTTCCGAATCTGCCACATGCAAGCGTACCGATCGGACCAAATGATCAGGCCAATCCGGTAGTTCGGGTCTGGGGTAAGCCACCAACCTTTTCGTTCCCGGTTCGCGATCATATCGACCTCGCGACAAGTCTGCGCCTGGTCGATTTTGAACGGGGAGCGAAAGTTAGCGGCAGCGGCTTTGTCTACTTCACCAATTTGGGTGCTCGCTTGGAAAGGGCCCTTATTCAATTTCTGCTCAACCTGCACACCGAAGAGCACGGTTACATTGAAACCGCTCCTCCGTTTTTAGTCCGGCGCGAAGCAATGATAGGCACTGGACAACTCCCCAAATTCGAACAGGAGATGTGCTACGGGCTGGAGAACGATAGTCTCTACCTGATTCCAACGGCGGAAGTGCCGGTAACTAACCTCTACCGGGAAGAAGTCGTGCCGCTAGCTGAGCTGCCAAAACGATTTGTGGCCCATACTCCCTGTTTTCGAAGAGAGGCCGGAGCAGCGGGAAAAGAGACACGTGGTCTGATCCGCGTACATCAGTTCGACAAAGTGGAGCTGGTAAAAATCACGACGCCGGAGACTTCGTACCAAGAGCTCGAATCTTTGACGGCGGACGCTGAAAAGGTCCTGCAGCTATTAGGACTACACTACCGGGTAATTGAGCATTGCACCGGTGACCTCGGCTTCACCGCGGCCAAGAGCTACGATATCGATGTGTGGGCGCCGGGACAGAGACAGTTTCTCGAGGTCTCGAGTTGTTCCAACTGCGAGGATTTCCAAGCCCGCCGGATGAACCTTAAGTTCAAAGACAGCGAAGGGAAGAACCGGTTCTGCCACACGCTTAACGGCTCCGGAGTCGCATTACCGCGCTTATTCGTCGCGTTAATCGAAACCTACCAACAAGCTGACGGTACGATTCAGGTTCCAGAGCCGCTTTGGGATTATCTGAAGGTGAAAGTGATCAAGTAAGAGTTCACTGTTCTCAGTTCGCGGTTCACAGTTCGCCGTTCACGGTCCGGTTGCGGTTTGCCGTTAGGCCTAACCGCCTCCTACATCGGTCCTTTAAGTCGCATAGGTCCCATTCGGGTGGGATCCGAAAACCGCTCTAACGTTCCCGAACCGCGAACGGTGAACTGGGAACCGCGAACCCCTCCCGGAACGCGACCTGCTGCTTGCACCCACCATGCACGCCCCGGCAGCGATTCTCCCGCGCGATTGTACCTTTTCTCCTGAAGACTGGCAGGTGTTAGCGGATTGCTGGCATCCCGTGGCATACGCGGATGCCATCACCGACAAGCCTCATGGCACGAAGTTGTTAGACCAGGATCTGGTCGTATACCGCACTTCCAAAGGGGTGGTGGTGGCTAAGGATATCTGCCTCCATCGCGGAGCCCAGCTGTCACTCGGCTGGATGGAAGGCGATGAAATCGTCTGTGCTTATCACGGGTTTCGTTACAGTTTTGACGGCCAGTGTACGCAGGTGCCGGCGCACCCGACGCTTCCGATCTCCGAAAAACTCTGTCTGATGACCTACCCGGCCATCGAACAATATGGCTTGATCTGGACCTGTCTTTCCAAAAAGCCAGCCCGTGACCTGCCGGATTGGCCTGAGCTAACCGATCCCACGTTTACTAAGGTGCATTTAGCGCCGTTCGACTGGAAAACTTCCGCCGCGCGACAGGCTGAAAATTTCCTGGATATTGCACATTTCTCGTGGCTACACGTCGGCACGTTCGGCAACCGCGAAAAACCCGAGATCGCCAAATACGAAGTCGTTCACACATCGAGCGGACTGCACATGGACTATCTCTATCCCATGATCACTCCAGCCGGCGAATCCATCCAGACATTCTCCTACGACGTCGCTATTCCTTTTTCCTCCCGGATTCGATTCCCAAATATGTTCCCGGGAAGTGGATATGCGATCTTCGTCTCCGCATCTCCAGTTTCCGCCCGGTACACCCGCGTATTCTTCTTTATGGCGAAGGATGGACCTATTGAAGATGTCCCCGGCCTCTTCGCCTTCGAAGAAGCGGTGTTTGCCGAAGACAAGCGCCTGGTTGAATCCCAACATCCTGAAGAACTGCCACTCGACCTCAGCGAAGAATTCCATATCCGAGCCGACCAAATGTCGACCGCCTACCGGAAGGCCTTAGTCGCGCTGGGTCTGGGACGGGAGTATTCGTCGTGAGAGGTTGGTAGGGCGAAAAACTCGGCGCGCCCAGGACAGGGTTCCTTCTAAAATCTGATCCGCGCCGGTTTTGAGCCGTTCCGTGCGTAGGCCATTCATAACAACGCGGTATAAACTTACAAACGTTTAGCCAGCATAAAGGCTTGGACATCACAGACACGCCACATCCACGGCGCGGCTCAAAACCGGCGCGACACGATTAGATGGTTAGCGAAACAATGGGCGCGCCGAGTTTTTCGCCCTACCAAGTTTCAGGCACATTCCCTGCTCGTTGGCTCGAAGCGATGAAACCCGACGCACCGAGCCTCCCGCCTCGATCACTGCGAGCAAACTATCTTTCGCGGCTTGAGAATATTGCGCAGTCGCTCGGGGTAATGACGCCCACCGGAACGCTGGGCGTCATCATTCCATTGCTCATTGGTAAGTCGGGAAATGCAACTTGGCTGGTTATCCTCGTTATTCTGCTGGCCTATGCGGTGATTCTTTTCTGTATCACTCAGTTTTCCCAGAGATGTGTTTCGGCCGGATCATTGGCTGAGTACGGCCGGCTCGGCCTTGGGACTTGGGGCGGTGTCCTAACTGGTTGGGCATATGTGATTGCCATGACGTTCGGACTGGCTAGTTCTGCTCCTTCTTCCGCCTATTACGCGGACATCGTGATTCGCCAAGTGTTCCATCTGCCGCCAGATCAATGGCGAGGAGCCATCATCACATCCGTGGTGGTGATCCTATCTTGGTGGACCGCTCACCGAGACATCAAGCTTTCCACCAAACTCATGCTGCTGATCGAGACCGTTTCTGTCTGCATCATGATCGCAATTGTCGGGCTGGCGATGATAGGATCGAACTGCTGGATCGATCAGCATCAGGCGAAACTAACTGGCACCACCCCAAACGGCTTACAGTTAGGATTGGTGTTCGGATTCATGGCGTTTGCCGGAGCTGAAAGCGTCACCACGTTGGGTGAAGAATCCCGGAACCCGAAGCGGATGCTACCAACGGTTTTATTGGCCTGTCTTTTACCGGTCGGGATTCTCCAACTAGTAATGAGCTATTGTCTAGTCGCTTATGCGCATGGCCACTCATTGGCTCTCGACCAATTGGATGCGCCTTTCGATACCATTGCTACCTCACTTCATCTGCCGTTCCTCGGCGTTCTGAGCTCAATCGGGGTTGCCACCAGCTATTTCGCGTGCTGTCTCGGTTCGGCTAACGCCGCCGCGCGAGTGCTCTACGCCATGGCGAATCGCGGCATGTCATGGTCAACTCTAGGGACCGTGCATCCAAAGAACCGGACTCCAGCCCCAGCCATCGCCGTTGTGTCCATTGTCGGCTTAATCAGTCCACTAGTCTTACTAGCCGGAAACTTCTCCCTGATCGACTGCATCAACTATTTGACTCAGCTCGCCTCTTTCGGCTGTATTGCCGGCTATTTTCTCGTCTGCCTGGCAGTCCCTTTCTTCCTCCACCGGGTAGGCGGAATTAGTCTACCGGTTGTGGCCGCCGTTACAGTCTCGCTGCTGGTGTTAGGTTTTATTTTGGTGTTTAGCCTGATTCCGATTCCGGCGCCACCTTGGTCGTATCTGCCTTACATCTTTATCGGCATGGTGATAGTCACGTCTCTATCATCCGCCTTCTTCATACGCACCCATCAGCATAAACCGGCTTCGATAGTAGAACCGAATATCTCGGCCGAGGCCGACGCTTAGGGTAAACCACCACGAAGCGGAAAAGGGAGATCCTAAACCGCGCAGAACGGCTCCTCTTCGTCCACTCCGTCCACTTTCGTCCACTCGGTCCACTACGATGCCACCTCCTCCAATGCCTCCACCGACCTCGCGCTCCTGTCCTGCGATCGCCGCGTAAACACATGGCAAAGCACCAAAAAGATCGCGCCCAGAGCGTAACTCACCGCGAACTCAGGCGCTGTGCACCAACCAATCTTCGTGTCGATCCCTTGCGGCGTAAGTTGGAAGGCATGGATCAGTCCAAAGAAAGAAAGAATGGCGCCGGCAAAGATCCAGATCGCCGCGTTAAGAAAACGTCGGTCAGTAGTGCAAGCCAGCGCAGCAGCCCAAACCATCGACGTGAGGACCGCTCCCTGGCTAATCGCGATCAGCCCATAAATTGGCAGTTCCTCTCCAAAAGAAGTGGCTACTTGAAACAGACTAGACCCGCCTTTCCTAACTCCTAGATCTACCAATTCGAGGGCCCAGGAAGCCAACATTGGGATCAAACCAAAGGTAACCGCAATCGCATGCGACTTGGGCACCTCCGTGAAGGCTTGCCCCATCATCGATAAGCCAAACCAGATGACGATGATCGCCACCACCGCCAACGGCACAAAGTGCAGAACCAGAGGGACCACCCCAGTTAGACAGATTAACATCGTGGTGGCGCCGTTTAACACGGAGTAACCGACTCGTCTCGAGAACCTGGAGCGAAACGATTGTATCCAACAAGCTCATCGAAAACACGATCGGTAAGTATTTCCAACCTTCACCTTGGGCCAGAAACTGGAGTGCATTCACCGGATGCGGCAGATAAAAACCAGGGTTAGCCACCGGCGGCGGGTCCGGCAAATTATACAAATGCAATCCCTTCAAAACCAACGCCGCCACGAGCCCGACCACAATACATAAAAGGCCGGCTGGCAACCGCCCCGGTAATCGCAGCCGGCCGGAATAGAAGGTTAGAATAATGATGGCCGGCAAGAGCGCGAGAGTGGGATACTGAAAGATCTGAAAAACGAATCCCAGACAAAGAAAAGCGATGGCAATGCCGGCTAACGGACAAAGCAAAGCGGCTCGAGGCGTTCGCCGCCGTAACCAATCGGTGCAGAACGCTCCCAAGGTTTGCACAATCCCGCTTAAGAAACAGCATAGCATTCCCACTTGCCAGGTCAGCTCCGGATCCTTGGTGCGGTTGAATACCGGCACCATGACGAGGAAAATATAGGCAAAGATCGTTGGCGTATTAACGCCAAAAGGGATGGCCGTCACATCGTCGCGACCGGTTCGTTTAGCCAGTTGTCTGGCCTGCCAGGCAAAGAAGATGTTGCCGACAAAAATTGAGAGCGCCACCGCCGGTAGGATGCGCTGCGTCACGAACTGAGAGCTAAACCCACACAGCGAACCCAGGCCCACAATCAACAAGAGGTCAGGAAAACCGCTGAAAAAGAGAGCGAAATAGCCATCGAGATCGCCGGGCACAAACCAGCGCCCGACCGCAGACTGGTTGTGGGTTTCTGTCATCTCACTGGCTCGCTCGTTCATTCCCAAAATCCGATTTAAAGCCCAACCGCAGATTAACGCAGATAGGCCTCCGACAAGCCCCTTCTAATTTGATTAGACCGTATCTGCGTGAATCCGTGTTCATCTTCACTTCGCTTTTTTTCCGAGACTGTTCGCGTGCATTCGCGTCCATTCGCGGTTGATTTTCAGGTTTTGCTCATGCCGTACCAAACCGAAGTCCCAGCTTTCGCAGCCATTGTCGGTAAGCGATCGCGGTACGATCGCTGCGCAGGTGCAGTTCTGCCTGCAAATCCAACGGAAGTAACTCAGGCCTCTGAGATTCTACGACCGGAACATCTTGCGCCGTGATAACATCCTGAAATTTTATGAACTCCTGGTCGGAACTGCCCGCGTCGTAGTTAGTCGATAACATCGGCCAAGCCACGCTCTCTGTCTCCGTTACCGGCGTTACAATGTCGATCATCGAGAAAACATGATCGCCCTGGAACTTGCTGAACCGCGCGGTTAACGGCCGCAACACTTCATACGTATAGCTGACTCGCGCGGGTTTACCGCTGCCGTCCGGATCCGGTTGCCAAACTCCAATGTCTCGGGCAATGACGCTGTCCGGACCGGTCTCGACTTCATAGTCCTCGATCTCCGTGTGGGCAGGGTCCCCGAGGTAACCGGCATGAACGAAAGGAAAATGAGCAACATCCAGAAAGTTCTCGATGATTCGCGGCCCGCTGGCTCGCATCCTGTAAGGACCAGCTGTGAATGTCTTGAATGCCGGATCATTCCATTCCCGATAAAGAGGCACGTCTTGAACCGGGTTCCCTAAACAAACCCAAACCAAGCCGTACCGCTCCTTGACTTGATAAACGATGGTCCGCGCGCGAGCCGGCGGTCGCTGACCCGGATGAGCTGGAATGGAGCAACAAACGCCATCCGAATCGTAGGTCCAACCGTGGTAAGGGCAGACCAGACATTCATTCGCGACTTTACCGGAAGACAACTTAGCACCCCGATGAATGCAAAGATCTTTCCAGACATGGATCCCATTCCGGTTCCGCCATAGAACCAAATCCTCGCCTAACAACCGGATCGATTGGGGTTGCCCAAAAGCAATCTCAGAAACTCGGCCCACTACATGCCAATCATTCAGTAAGACCGGGTCATCGATCATAGCTAACGTCCCTTGAGTTAACCCCAACCTGTGTCGGTACGAATACGCTCATGCTACCAACGGTTCTTTGCGGTGCGCGGATACGGGAAGGACGGTTCACCTTCGTCCACCGGAACTACGCCACGGCTCTGCAGTTCACCGACGCTATGATCATAGTACTCTTTCCAGAGAACGATCTTCCCATTCTTAACCTGCCCGATAGCAGCAGTGCCTTCCGCTTCACGTTTTCCGGTCTGCCGGTTAGTCGAACAGAACTGGTACTCGGCCAAAATCCGGTCACCTTCGACAATGAAAGTGGTCGGATAGATCCGCGTGTTCAGCCATTCCTTTTGCCACTTCTGAAAAAAAGCAATTGCCCCGCGCTTATCCAATGTCCCGCCCGGATGCGCCCACAAGAGCCGATCGCCCAGAGTCGAGGCAAAAGCCGCCAGATCCCCCGTTTCCCAAGAGTGGGCAAATGTCTTGATTGTATCGATGATGTGCTTTCGGGAAGAGTCCTCGCCACGGGAAATGGAACAGGCGAACAGGCTGATACAAAGAAAAAGCGAAAGCGCTGTTCTAGGCGATTTTGCGGGAGAAAACATTCGCGGTGCTAACTAGCAAGAATGAGGCCAGGAGGTGGGTGGGTGAAATGCTGATCGGTGGTTTTGAATTTGCTGACAGGGACACCGCTCCGTTACGAGCCCAATCTTTATAGCTATCCAGTCTAAGTTAAGCGCAAGCTCCGTAGGAGCGGCATATGGTGTGACAATCACGCTCACGACCGATTAGATGTCGCTCCTACGGAGCTGCGCGCACTTTTCCAATCGCGGAGCTATAAAGATTTCGCTCCTACGGAGCGCGGTCCCTGGTCCGACCCCAACGGGACGGATGAACCGGCGCTCATCCCTACCGCCGCTTCTTCCGCGGTACGCCATTCTTGCCGGTTGGTGTAGTACCGGCAACAAATCGGGCAAAGCCGACCAGAAACTCCGTTCTCTCCTGTAAAAATTTCGGATCGGTCGGTTCTCGATCGAAGATGAGCCGAACTAGTTGGGGGAATGCTAGAGGTGCGATCTCCATGGCAACCAAAGACAGAAGATATTGCCGAGAATCAAAAAAAGGCGGCCATCCACTTGGACCGCTCCGGCGCTCCAGCTGTCGCAAAGAGGTTAACCAGAAACTTTTTCGCTCAATTTCACCTAGTGTCTTTTTCGCTTTGGATTCTAGTCCCTCCCACAACAACAAACGCGCCCATTCCGGATATTTGAAGTAGAACTCGCTCCAATAGCGAACGGCATCACCGGCTTCAGTGGGAGCCTGCCTAATTGCCTCCGATGTCTCCCAAACCGACTCGATGACCACGCGGAACAGGTTCTCCTTACTTTCGAAATAATAGTAGATCAGCTGTTTGTTAACCCGGGCTCGCTTAGCGATTCGATCAACCCGCGCTCCGGCAAATCCATTCTTAGAAAACTCTTTCAAGGCTTGCTGAAATATCCTATCTCGCAGACTGGCCTTTTTGGTTTGGCTACTCATAGTCAAAACATGTTCGGAATCGAACGTTGACCGTACGCAATAGGCGCGATAACCGATGGATTCAACCGTTTAGTTGAATTTAGGATTGCCGGGATTTGTCCAGCTCCTGCAAAAAAACCGCCAATGTTCAGTATCCTGGACAGAGCCGGCTATTAAGCCCTAGCGTCGCTCCACTCATTCACTTTTCAACCGTTTGGTTGATTGTTACAGCATTGGCACACCTGCTGCTTCCGTCGATGCACCCGAATAGGGACGCGATCATCGGGCAAAGTGTAATACCTCTACGGATTCACCCGCTGCGGCGCTCCTGCAAGTGGAACCAGATCATGCTCAGTGCCTTCGCTAACCTTAGCGCACGAATTACGATTTTGTGCTTGTTGTGTGGCCCGTACTTCGGTGCCGCCGCACAGACCGTGTCACCTTCACCCTCGCCTTCGCCTGCGGGCAGCAAGGCTCAGACGACGATTGCCGAAGCCGGCGGCCAATCGCTTCAGACCATCGTGGTTTCGGGCGCAAACGAAAACAGCGTTAACCCCATCGACCGCCCAATCTCTTCCGTGTATGGAAACGACATGGACGTAACCGATATCCCGCGGGCGGTTACTAGCGTCACCCATGAGGCTCTCGTTCAGCAAAATGTGATGTCTGTTTCCGATCTCAGCCAGCTCACCCCGAGTTCCTCCAATCCCAGCCGCTGGGGTATCACCGGAACACCAACTATTCGCGGAGATCTCGCCGAGGTCTATGTCAACGGGCAACGTAAGTTGACCAACCAAAACGCTTTCTCTCCCAGCTTCACCGGCGTGGAGTCGGTCGACATTTTGAATGGACCAGCCTCCGTTGTCGATGGCCCCGGTTCGCAGACCGGCGGTTACGTCAACTTTGTGACCAAGGCGCCCTACTTCGACTCGTTTCACGGCCAAATGTACATGGACCTAGGGACTTACGTTCCCGGGGGACAATCCTATTTCAACCCGGGCTGGGGAATCGACTTCGGTGGGCCCATTATCCCGAATCAATTAGCTTACCGTTTCTCTTATGAGGGTACGGGAGGACAAAGTTACTATCATCGTAATGGAATTAAGAACGACCGGAACGATTTTTACGCGTCTGTCACTTGGACACCCAGCTCTAACTTCTCTGTCAACATCAATGGCGGCTGGCTCAATACCGATATTGGTGAGATCGACGGCATTAACCGGCCAACCCAACAATTGATCGATAACGGGACTTACTACACCGGCGTCGCCATCAGCCCGTTCCTGACGCCGCCCGCACACATTCCTGGTTCAATCTTCTATCAACCTAATACCAGCGGCCCCGGCGGCTTCGGCGCCGTGCTCTATCCCACAGGTACGTCTCACATCTATCCCTTCGATACGGTCGCCAGCCCTCTAGCGAAAGAAAACGTCAACGATGCCTATGCCCAAATGATCATCGCGATCAATCTGACCGATGATCTAACTTTGGTGAATAGAACCTACGGCGAAAGCGTCGACCGCTTTGATACCACGGCCTATCAATACACTGAGTATGTCCCGCACAATGTCGTGTTCGAAAACCGGACCGAGATTACGCTGCGATCCACGACCAATATTTTCGGCGTCGAAACGAAGAACGAGCTCTTGACCGGATTCTCGGTCCGTTACCACGACAGCGTCTCCTACGGTGAATTTCAGAACGAGTATTTCAATAATTACGACGTGACCCAGAATCCACGGACTTTTGTTTCGCCCGTCTATAACAATCCCCAGCCGTTTAGCTCCATGATCCCATTAGGAAACGGTTTCTTTGCCAACCCAGGTACCTCGCGGATTGGTCCGAATGGGAATGGCTTTCCCACCGGGATTTACTTGACCAACGGAAATACGAACCGGACTCATCTGTTCGACGGTGGGCTTTTCTTACAGGACCGGATCGAATTCGGCAAACAATGGGCGCTGCTGCTTGGCCTGCGGATGGACTATCTCGATGCCGTGGCCAGCGATCCCGCACCTTACACTGATAATGTCCAAGCTCCTGGAACGAAGAATGGGGATGCCATCAAAGTAGTAAACCCGACCTTTACGACCAGTTTGAACTACAAGCCCACTGAATGGTTAACTTCCTATTTTACGTTCGATGAGACGTACGGGCTAGATGAAGCATCGGTCTATGAAACGGGCGGCGTGGCCCTGAATCCGAACGGTAACGGCAGCATCCCGATTCAGGCGATGAAGAACAAGAGCACACTGTACGAGGGAGGTTTGAAGTTCAATCTTCTGGGCAGCAAACTTTATATTGGTATCGATGGCTTCTATCAGGAACGCGCCAGCACCGACCAATTTGGTAACATCAGTAATATCGAGGTCCATGGAGTGGAAGTAGCCGGAACCTACCAACCTACCAAGAACTTCAGCATTACAGCTAACTTCACTTGGTCAGAAGGGAACTATCTTAGTTACACGCCGAACCAAAGCACCCAGCACCTAGGCGACGCGTACGCCCTAGGATTTCCAGTCCAGAGCGGTGTAGTCGGCACCGGAGTGGGCAGCCCGAATTTCACGGCACATGCGTTGCCGACCGGCGCCTATCCGTTGATGGGATTCCCTCATTTCTTGTTTAACACGTACGCCACCTATGTACTTCCCTGCGGTCTGGGCGCCAGTCTGGGTATTCAAGCTCAGAGTTCTCAGCACGACGATTTTGACAACAAAATTACCATTCCAGCTCAGTACCAGTTAAATGCCTCGATTTTCTTCCGACAACCACGATGGGAAATTCGGCTCAACATCGATAACTTAACCGATCAACGAAACTGGACCATTACCGACGGAATCCTCGAGGGGAACGATCTGGTGGTGTTGAATCGACCGTTTTCTGTTTCGGGGCGGATAACCATACGCTTCTGAGACAGCAGTTTTAGTAGATCGCTCCAACCAATGGCAACGTCATCCTGCCCCCCGGGATGGCGTTGCCGCGTTGGGAACGAGCGAGAACGAGCGAGAACGAGCGTGAGCGCCGTGAGCGCCGTGAGCGCCGTGAGCGAGCGTGAACGTGAAGGCCCGGCAGACTAGCACTGTCATCCGTTCTCGGCGTTTTCGCTCGCTACCGCTCGTTCTCGCTCGTTCCTCACCGCCCAAAGCGCAAAATGCTCAGCCTGACGTCGCCGCTGCCATTCGATTTGCGCCGTAAGATCGGCAATAGGAAGACCGGTGTACGGAAATGTCGCCTGATACGGCGGAGGACCTAGTTCGGGACAAAGAGAAGTGACCGCCAACCCTCGAGCAGCCTGTTCTTCCCAGACGATCTCCCACCACCGCTCGAATCGGCGAAGATAGGGCTCGACCTCCGGTGCTCGAATATCAGCGACTTGAGGCGTCTGCTCAGTACCGACTCGGACATGAATGTGAGTGGCATGCCGGCCACACACTCTGATCCCCTCTTTGTCTTCGTCCAGTAAACGTTCGCAGGTCACTACCCAATGACTGAAATCGCAAACCAGTTTTAGTTCTGGAAATTTCTTAAGCAGTCGAAGCGTAATGCCCGGATGAAACAAAATTGAGCTACGATGGGTTTCGTGGGAAAAGGCCAAACCCGTTTGGTATTCGAGTTTCAGCACCTCTTCAAAATAGCGAGCCGCTTCATCATCGGTCCAACTGTCGTACCCGCCGATTACGGAAATAGATGCCGGTTCTAGCGAAAGTGCTCGAGTTAACTGGGCTCGCAACGAGCCGAGCTGTTCCTCAACTGAGCGACCCGTGGGCCAAAGCACAGCCTTAAACAGAAGACGTCTTTCGGGAAGTATCTGTTCGAGCTCACGAGCCTCGTCGTCGCTAAAAAGGACAGCCTCGATCCCATCGTAACCCGCCTCTTCCAGCTTCCCGATTAACTCCCGTCGAGGACCACACATCCCCCACAGGTTGCGATAGATTTTGAGTTTCATACGGTGGGGAGGAGTACGAGCAACGCTTGTGCCAGCAGAAGCTAACTGGCACGTGGTCTGCTAAAGAGCCGGTGCGTGATTGCCTCCGGTTCTCATTCCTTACGTATTCCGGAAGACTGCAGCTTCAGTCCCTCAGACTGGCTCGTCCTCGCCAACTATTGGCACCCGGTTTGTCTTTCTACTGATCTAACTAGTACCAAGCCGCTCTCTGTCGTTTTATTGGATGAAGAGCTTGTACTTTACCGGGTCGGCAAGACGGTGGTAGCGGCCCGTGATCTTTGCATTCATCGCGGCGTTCCTATTAGCCTGGGTTGGATGGATGGTGACGAAATCGTTTGTCCTTACCATGGGTTTCGCTACGGACCGGACGGTCGCTGTACAAGAGTTCCGGCTCAACCGGACTCTGCTATCCCGAAAAAACTCTGCTTAGAGGTGTATCAAGTTGAGGAACGCTTCGGAATTATCTGGGTCTGTTTATCGGGCGAGCCAAAAGCGCCGTTGCCCGATTGGCCCGAGCTGGACGATCCCCAACTAAAACAACTGCAACTCCAAGGTGAAATCTGGAAGTGTTCTGCTGCCCGGCATACCGAGAATTTTAATGATTTAGCCCATCTATCTTGGGTCCATACCGGAACGTTCGGGAATCGAGAAAAGCCCGAAGTCGCTCCGTATGAAGTCAAGGCCACCTCGTCTGGCCTGCATTTCGAATTCGACTATGAGCGTTATTCAATCGACCAACGTCAAGGGGCGCTACCTCTGGAGAGCATTCACTACACCTACGATCTCACGCTGCCGTTTTATACCCGATTAAGGATTGCTTTTCCTGACGGCCACAATTTTGTCATTTGCAATCTGCCGTCCCCGCGATCGGCGCGACAGACCAAAGTTATGTTTCGAATGACCCGTGACTTCGATCTGGATGGGCCAGCCGAAACCACGTTGGAAGTACAGCGACGCGTTCTCGCTGAAGACCGCCCGATCGTTGAAGCCCAGCGTCCCGAACGCCTCCCGCTCGACCTCAGCGAAGAATTTCATATCCGCTGCGACAAGTTTTCCACACTCTATCGCAAAGCCCTCGTACAAGCCGGACTCGGCCGGCAATTTTCTGCTTAAAGCAGAACCGGTGGGGCGAAGATCTCGGCGCGCCGAGGGTACGGCTAACACTTGGGCAGGATCGCGCCGGATTTGAGCCGTGCGTGGAGGTGGAAACGTCGATGATTCTGCGGAACCGAGCGTGTACAAATCGCAGCCGAGGGGTTCCCACCTGCACGCATGGCTCAAATCCGGAGCGGACTAACATTAGGGAGAAACGCTAACCCTCGCCGCGCCGAGATTTTCGCCCCACCGATCCTGGGTAAGGCTCACCCCGTATCCGAAATCGGCTTTCCTGGGCTTTATTTCCCCCTTTTTCACCCAGTTTTTAGGTTCGATTTACAAATCGAAATACGCTATGAGGATGCTTGCGTCCCCACGGAACATTTCGATAAAAGGAAACCTCATGAACTTCAAGTGGCTTGCCTCGGCGGCAGTCCTACTAGCCGCTTCGCCGGTTTTGGCGACAGATGTTCTAACTTTTCACAATGACCCGGCCAGGACCGGGCTTAATGCTCACGAAACCACTTTAACCCCGAGCAATGTCAATCAGAACAGCTTCGGTTTACTCTTCAACCTGTCTGTGGACGGGAAAGTTGACGCCCAGCCGCTTTTTGTGATGAGCGCTGCGATCGGCGTAGCGCGTAAGAACGTGGTGGTGATCGCCACCGAACACGATTCGGTCTACGTCTTCGATGCCGATTCCGGTGCTCAGTACTGGAAGGTTAGTCTGCTGGTAGGAAGTGAAACTCCCTCTGACAATCGCGGATGCGACCAGGTAACCCCGGAAATCGGCGTCACCGCTACTCCGGTAATTATGCGTGAAGCAGGCAATCCTGGGACGATTTATGTCGTGGCGATGAGTAAGAGCACCGGCAAGAAAGGCACCTTCTACCATCAGCGAATACACGCGTTGTCTCTAGCAGACGGATCGGAAATGGCCGGCAGCCCGGTTGAGGTCCAAGCGTCGTTTCCGGGAAAAGGCCCAGGAAACGATGGGGCCGGACACGTCATATTTAAGCCGGCCGATTACAAGGAGAGATCCGCTCTCCTATTGCACAATAACGTCGTTTATACTGCCTGGTCGTCGCATTGCGATATTGCGCCATATACCGGGTGGATAATCGGCTATCATGTTCATTCTTTGGCGCAGGTCAGGGTCCTCAACGTTGACCCTAATGGTCTTCCCAAGAGCACGTTTCTTCCGGATGGGTCTGGCAATTCGTTCTGGGGCTCCGGCGCCGGTTTATCTGTAGATAACAATGGCTTCTTGTATGGCCTCTCCGCCAACGGCCCATTCGGAGAGCAGCTGGTCAATGGCTTCCCTAAAAACGGCGACTATGGAGATACCTTCCTAAAGCTCTCCTCTCAAAATCTGAAGGTGGTCGACTATTTTACGCCTTATAAACAGGCTCAGGAAGCGGCTAACGATGGCGATCTAGGTTCCGGAGGCACCTTAATACTTCCCAATATGACCACAGCTTCCGGTACAGTTGTGCACTTGGCGGTCGGCGCCGGGAAAGATGGGAATATCTATGTTGTGAATCGGGATCAAATGGGAAAGATCAATCTCAAGACCCCGGACAACAGTAACATCTATCAAGAGGTCCGGAACGCGCTAGGCGGCAGTATCTTTGGGAGTCCGGCCTATTTTAACGGCTACCTGTTTTACGGAGCCGTAGACGCCACCCTTAAGCAGTTCACCTTTCATGATGGACTGCTGAGCACCGGCGCCACCTCGGCCACCGCCAACAGTTTTGGCTACCCCGGAACTACACCCAGTGTATCGTGCGCCCCCGGCAACCAATCCGCCATTGTTTGGGCTTATGAGAATGCATCATCTGGTGATGCGGTGCTCCATGCCTACGATGCAGCTAACTTGACCCAAGAGTTGTATAACAGCACGCAGGCGCCAAACAAGCGGGACGCTTTCGGCGCCGCGAACAAATTCATCGGGCCAACCATCTGCAACGGAAAGGTCTATGTCGCGACCCAAAACTCAGTTGGGGTTTTTGGTTTGCTCGCCGTCAAAGCGGCTCAAAACGTCACTCAATGGGTAAAGGTTGACCGTGAAGACGACCCCGCCGACAGAGAAGATGACAATATCGCTATCAGGATTTCTGTGACTAACACGGGGACGGACACAATAACCGGCCCCATCTCGCTCGTGTTCGATGATCTCAGTCCAGAGTCCTTTGTGCTGGACCCGGATGGGTCGACCACCGCGGTGGCGCCGGCTGGAAGTTTCTACGTCGACTTTACGCCTTCTGACGGCGACCTAGTAAAGGGTCACACTGAGACCCGGATTATCAGGTTCCGTTCGTCAACAGAATCGATCCAGTACCATCCCCGCGTTCTGGCAGGAGCGGGAATTCGATAAGAAAGATTATTCCGCCGCTGGTTTTTCTGGCGGCAGAGCGCTGTCTCTTTATTTAATAAGAGACCACGCGGGGGAGTTTCTTTGCTTCTGAGATCCAGTTTGTAACGCTGGTCAAATTGGGGACAATATGAACCTGGTTCTTCGCTTCGTTGGACTCCTTTAGTTTCTCATGCAGATGATCCGGTTTGCGTTGCGCCAATTCCTTAACGGAATCAACCCCGGACGCTTGCAGCAGTTCATTTCAACAAATGTTCGACTGTGATGACTCCGACTTCGGCGAATTTCTTCGTATGCGATGGGCCAATGCCTTCGATTTCGTTGATATGACTCATGTTCTAGGCGTTGGAAAATCATCTTGCCATATTTCAATCGCTGACTTCCAGCCCAATTTTTTAGAACGTTGGGACTTGGGCAATCCAGGCAACGCCGGGAGCGAGCGTGAGCGCCGATAACGCCGTGAACACGGGAACGCCGTGAACACGGGAACGGCGACTGCGTAATCGTCCCCCAATTGAGCATGCGGCCTGACAGATCTAGCGGCGTTGACCGCACATCTTGACCTCAGGGATGCGGTGCATGTCGGCCACTCGACCGGCGGCGGCGAAGTGGCGCACTACCTCGCGCGCCACGGCGAAAGCCGAGTGTCAAAAGCGGTGCTCATCAGTTCGGTGCCACCACTGCTGCTAAAGACTGCGGCTAATCCTGGCGGGCAGCCCAAAAAGGTTTTTGATGGGCTTCAAGCCCAACTCCCGGCCAACCGAGCCCAGTTCTATTACGATTTGCCTGCCGGACCGTTCTATGGTTATAACCGGCCTGGCGCGAAACCATCTCAGGGGGTGATCTGGAATTGGCGGCGCCAGGGTATGATGGGAGGCGCCAAGCCGCATTACGACGGCATCGTCGCATTCTCCCAGACGGACTTCACCGAAGACCTACAAGGGCCTTCCGCACGGCATGCCCACTACCGAGGCCGATACCATTAACGCAGACTTGCTGGCCTTCCTGAGAAAGTAACGCCGCGGCCAGGAAACTCCCCGTGTACGCCGATAATGCTAAATCGCAGCCGAATTATGAGCCTGACGGAAGCGTTAAGCCCGTTATTCGGTAGAAACTGTTTGTCGGGGATTCGGCTAGGGACGCGTCTTAAACATTCATGTTGAGATGCGCCCCCCTTGGATGGCTTACCTAGCACCGGATTGCCGCCTGCAGCCTACCTCCCCAAATGTCGCACCAGGCGTGAGTAATGGCCAGAATCCATCGGAAAAACCATTGGCAAAGTCGTTCTTGCTGGATTTTAAGCCGATGAAAGGAGTAGGTGGAGTGGGGTGAGCGGACCAAGCTCGATGAAATCAAACTCCATGAGCTTCGCCTCGCCCAAGGGCAGCTTATCCAACAGGGCGCGCGCCTCTTCGGCGGATGTAACATTCATGAGGAACACAGGGCCTTTCTGATCCTGACGAATCCACCATTGGTCGATATTGCCAGCCAAATAAAGCCGAACTGTGTCTGGCACTTCTCTTGGAAAGATCGTCTTTACTTGCTCGGGTGTCGGAGGGGCCAAGAATCGTCCAATGGCCAGAACTTTTGTTGTTGGTACTGCCGGGAAAGGGCCCTTTCGCTTTTCCTGTGTTTCCACCGTCTTGCCTTGAGATTTATCCATATTTAAATCCTGTTTTGAAGGGGTGTTATTTACTGTGACTCATTTCGCTAAACTGAACGCTGCTTTGTGCTTTGTGATGTAGTCCACCAGCTGGAGCGGCTTTTGACCCGTCAGCTTTTCCACTAAGTCATTTCCTCCTGAAAAAACTCCGTCTCGACAATCCTGGGCTACGGCGGAAACGTGTTGGATAAAGTGAGGCGTGTAGCCAATGCTTTTCATGACTCCCTTAAACGCTTCGATTTCCATCGGCACATAAGTAATTTTGCGTTGGAGAACTTCGGAGAGGATTCCAGCGGTCTCGTACTGGCTCAGTTCTTTAGCGCCGAACAACGGGTAGACTTGTCCTGCATGACCCAGAGGATCTGTTAGAATTGCTGCGACTACCCGACCCAGGTCTTCTGCAGCGATCGGAGCATAACGAGCCTCGCCGAACGGTAAGATCAGCTGGTTTTGTTCTTTAATAAACTTGGCTGTGTATAGCAGCCATTCCGCGAAGAATGTTGGGCGCAAATGGGCGACGGGTATTCCTGTACGGTCCAACAGTCGCTCCGCGATCCAATGATCTTGAGAGGCGTGGCTCTTAGCAACCTTCCTGGCAGCAATTTGGGACATGTTCACGATGAAGCCGACGCCCTCTTCTATCGCCGCCTGCGCGAAGATCGCTGTGCCTTCTAGAATCCCCGGAACCTGAATCGGATACATGTAGTAGGCCCCGGTAACTCCCTTGAGGGTTGTGCTGACCGATTCAAAGTCCGACAAATCTCCCTCAACGATTTCCACACCCTGTGCGCTTAGCTGCTCGGACCGAGCATCCGCCTGATGAACCAAAGCTCTTACTGGTACGCTTCGCTCCAGGAGCCTCTTGATAGCATTTTTCCCGACTGCGCCGGTTGCGCCTGTGATTAAATTCTTGTTCATCATATTCCTTTGGTCGTGATTGGAAACAAAGGTAGAAGCTTTGCGTGGCCTAACGCCCTATACTTATAAGGTCCAGTTACAGTTGTTTTCCGGTATGGCCGCCAAAAGCGACAAGTTGGTGCGCCAGCCCCGGTTGTTGGTTCAAATGTTTCCTTTTTATTACTTCTGGCTGAAGTGCGAGGCGATTGCACCCAGACCGGTAAATGAACAACGGCGTACTCGTTGATCCGGACATGGTGAGGCTCGATCGAACCTAAATGTCGAACCGCTAGCGTTTAAGGATGAACAACACGCCGGCAGGTCCTACGTTCTCGTAACGTACTGCCATGAAATGGCGCGTTTCCGCGCTACACTCGTTCTCGCTCGTTCACGGCGTTACCGCTCGTTGCCGGCGTTCCCGCTCGTTCCCAACATTGTAGGCGTTCAATTTCGAGCTAGCTTAGCGTCGGTTCATGAAAATTAAGCGCGCCCTCCTATCAGTTTCAGACAAAACCGGGATCGCAGAGTTCGCCCGGCGCCTAGACGAAATGGGCGTGGAAATCGTTTCGACGGGCGGCACCGCCGCCCTCCTGAAAAGCGAATCGATTCCCGTCGTGGAGATCGAGAAGTTTACAGGGTTCCCGGAGATCCTCGGCGGCCGAGTCAAAACCTTGCATCCAAAGGTCCACGGCGGTCTGCTCCACATTCGCACAGATCCGCTTCATCAAGAACAGCTGGCCAAGAATGGTATTCAGTCGATCGACTTGGTGGCGGTGAATCTTTATCCTTTCGAGCAGACGATCCGAAAACCAGACATCAAGCTTGAAGATGCTATCGAACAAATCGATATCGGTGGGCCTTCGATGCTGCGAAGCGCGGCCAAGAATTACCGGTTTGTTACCACGATCAGCGATCCGAAAGACTACGAAACCGTCTTGCAAGAGCTGCAAACCCATGGAGGCGAAACGACTCTAGCGTTGCGCGAGCAACTCGCCATCAAAGTGTTTTTGCTGACGGCGCGTTACGACAGCTCCATCGCGGCTTACCTAAACCGTGAGCAAGCCACGTCCGGCTCATACGCCGTCTCACTTCCCCTAGAAACCCGTCTGCGTTACGGAGAAAACCCGCACCAGAGCGCTTCGTTGTACGGTCGATTCGGTGATTTCTTCCAAAAACTTCATGGGAAGGAGCTCTCGTTTAACAATATCCTCGACATCAATGCCGCGGCGAATCTCATCCGCGAGTTTTCCGAGCCCACGGTTGCGATCCTGAAACACACGAATCCCTGCGGGGTGGGAAGCGATCCTGATCTCCGAGAGGCATGGATCAAAGCATTTGCGACCGATAAACAGGCGCCATTTGGTGGGATCATCATTTGCAACCGGCCGATGACCGAAGCCTTAGCCAGAGCCATCGCGGAGATCTTTAGCGAAGTCATCATTGCTCCTGATTTCGAGCCCGAGGCTAGAGCGCTTTTGCAGAAGAAAAAGAACCTCCGTCTGATGAAATCGTTGGAGTGGTTCAACTCGACCCATCAGGAACCCGATGTCCGGTCGGTTATTGGGGGGGTGCTCGTCCAACAGAAGGATTTCGCAGCCCTGCCGCGCCCGGAAGATCATGTGGTAACGAAACGGCCCCCAACAGCTGATGAGACGGCCGCGATGCTGTTCGGCTGGAAAATCGTCAAACACGTCAAATCGAACGCGATCGTTTATGCCCGCAAAGATCGGACGCTCGGGATCGGAGCGGGGCAGATGGCACGCGTCGACGCGTCTCGTATCGCGATTTGGAAAGCCGGCGAAGCGGGTCTCTCCCTCAAGGGCAGCGCTGTCGCCAGCGACGCTTTCTTTCCCTTTCCAGATGGTTTAATCGCGGCTGCCGATGCCGGAGCTACCGCGGCCATTCAACCGGGTGGCTCTGTGCGCGACGAAGCCGTCATTCAGGCGGCTAACGAACGAAACGTAGCCATGGTCTTTACCGGTATCCGAAACTTCCGCCACTGATGTTATGCCGAAACTTGGTGTTAATATTGATCACTTGCGGGCTGATCGGCGTCATATCCAAGATCAGGATGTGTTTCGCCTTAGAAACAGCATCATCACCAAGCTGAACCTCGAGCTGGGGAACACATCCGAGATTCTCGAGACCGCACTTCAAGTCCTACCGGATGAAGTCTGCCTCGTGCCGGAGAACCGGGAGGAAATCACGACGGAGGGTGGTCTGGATGTCGTCAAAAATGCCAAGCCGTTACGCAAGACGGTTGACCGTCTACAGTCCGCCGGTATTCGCGTGAGCATGTTCATCGAGCCCATGGGTGAACAGATTCATGCGGCGGCTGATTTGGGAGCTGAAATCGTCGAGTTACATACCGGAGCCTATGCCAACGCCGTAGCTGAGTTTCGCGAAGACGAACTCGAGAGGCTCCGAGCTGCACACAAACTCGCAACCGAAAGAGGACTGATTGTCAATGCCGGCCACGGCATTAATTACAACAACGTCCGCGCTCTGCTGGACATCAAAGGGTGGAACGAGTTTAACATCGGTCACTCCATCGTTTCGCGGGCACTTTTCGTTGGCTTGGAAAACGCCGTCAGCGAAATGGTCCGCCTGATCAAACGAGACCCGGCAGAAACCCAATAGCCAATAGCCGATAGCCAATAGCCAATAGCCAATGCGTAAGAGCGATGGGGCGAATAGGCGAGACGGCGAATGGGCGATCCTGATTCTGCCGCTTTGCCGCGTTTGGACCGCTCCTGGCCTAACAGTCCAAACTAAAATCTTTTAGCTTTTCGCGTCTGCAATCGCCCTTTCGCCGTTTCGCCCATTCGCCCGTTCGCTTTGGATTGGCTATTGATCATCCTGAATATCTCACACTCCATGCCCCTGACATGAACACGCACTGCGCCTGCCCATACCGAGCATGAGATATTACCCAAGAGTGTGAGATATTCAGGCATGGTGTTTGGTATCGGTATCGATGTCGTAGAAAATGAACGGATCTCGGATTCGATCCACCGCCACGGCCAGCGCTTTGTTGATCGGGTGTTTCACACCAGCGAAATCGACTACTGCCGTTCGATGAAAAACCCTGCACCCCATTTCGCCGCCAGATTTGCCGCCAAAGAGGCAGTCTCGAAGGCGTTTGGCACCGGTTTTGCCCAGAACGTCAGCTGGCGAGACATCGAGATTAGTCGTAAACCAACGGGGGAACCGTTTGTAATTCTACACGGCGGCGCCGCAGCGTTGGCTGACCAGCTTCGGATCAGCTCCATTCTTGTCAGTTTGAGCCATACCGACAATTACGCGGTAGCGAATGCCCTCCTTATGAGAGAAGAGTAGAGCCTGGCGCATCACTTTAGTAATCAGTAATCAGTAAATCAGTAACCAGTTGTGATCAGCCGCTTCGGAGCGACCATGCAATCAAATCCCTCGCTAAACTCTCCTCGTACACGATGGCGTCACTGAATACTGAATCACTGATTACTGATTACTGATTACTGACCCGATGGATGCCGATTACAAAGTTAAAATCGAAGTCTTTGAAGGACCGCTCGATCTCCTCCTTTACCTCATTAAAAAGGAAGAGGTTGATATTTACTCGGTATCGATCGAGCGGATCACGAACCAATATCTGGAATACATGCATACCTTCCGGATGCTGGATCTCGATATCGCGGGTGAATTCGTCGTGATGGCGGCAAACCTTATCTATATCAAGAGCCGGAGCTTGTTACCGGCAGATCAGCAGGCGGCAGACGAAGAAGCCGACGAGGAAGATCCGAGATGGGATCTTATCCGGCAACTCATCGAGTATAAAAAATTCAAGGATGTGGCCCTTCATTTGCACCGATGCGAAATCCTGCAAGAGGGCATAATTCCGCGCATCGCGGGAAAGCCTACGGTGGATGACGCCGAAACGCTCCTGAAAGACGAAGTGGGGATTTTCGACCTGATCACGGCATTCCAGAAGGTCTTAAAGAAGCTGGAAAACCGGCGAGAGGATCTGCGTGAGATATTCGAAGAGAATTTCACGGTTTCCGACAAGATCGATTACATCCTGCAGACCGTCAGTTCAGGCGCAAAGGTATCCTTTTCCAGCCTTTTCCTGAGGGCAGCCACCCGCACCGAGATAGTGGTGACCTTCCTCGCGCTGTTGGAATTGATCCGGCTAAAGCAGCTTCGGGTCACCCAACAAGCGACTTTCTCCGACATCGAGATTGAGCGGGTCAGCGCTTAGGTTTTACGTTTTAGGTTTTAGGTTTTAGGTTTTAAGTTGTGCGTCCGGTCGACCAACCTCTAAATTAAAACTTGTAACTTAAAACCTGTAACCCGTGGGGATCATGCTCACTCTCAAGGCCGTTGTCGAAGCGTTGTTGTTTAGTTCCCAGAGACCCCTGGCTTCGAAGGAGATTCTGCAAGTGGTCCGCCTCGGAGTAGAGTATGTTCCCGAGGAGGAACAAGCGACCTTTAAAGGGATAACGGAGGCCACGATCCAAACCACTTTAGTCGAGCTCAGCAAAGAGTATGAGCAGCTGGAGCGGGCGTTTCAGCTCGCCGAACAAGTCAACGGGTGGCAACTCGCAACTAAACCGGAGCATCAGACTTGGGTCCGGCAGTTATTCCCGGACCTGCGTCCCGCTCGGCTCAGCCCGCCGGCACTAGAGACATTGGCGATCGTAGCGTATCGCCAACCGGTCACTAAAGCCGATATCGAAGCAATCCGGGGAGTAGCGGTGGACGGCGTGATACAGCGGCTTCTTGACGTCGGCATGCTGAAGATCGCCGGCCGAGCCGAGATTCCAGGGCGACCGCTATTGTACGAGACTACCCAGCATTTCATGGAGCATTTTGGTATCAAGAACTTGGACGAACTGCCGAACGCGTCCGAACTTCGCTATGTTCCGCTGCCGAACGGAACTACCGCTCCGACGAATGAACCCGAGCCCGGGCAACTCTTTAACGAGACTAATCAAGATAAGGAGACAAATCAGGAACCGCCGGCTGAACCGCCATCAGAAAACGTAACATCGGAGAGCGTGACCGAACTAGCGGCTGAGCCCGGCTTACCCATCGAGGGAGACAAACACGAGGAATAAAGATGGAAGCAAAACATTCGCTTGAGGAGATCCGAAACGAGATCGACAAGATCGACACCGAACTCTTGCGGCTGCTCAATGAACGCGCCGACCTGGTCCATGAGATCGGGACCATTAAAAGAAATGCGGGTCTCCCAATTTATGCGCCGGAACGAGAAGAATCCCTTCTCCAAGCGCTAACCCAGAAAAACAAAGGACGCCTTCCGGCGGAAGCGGTCAGAGCAATCTACCGGGAAATCATGTCCGCCTCCCTGGCTCTAGAGAAAGACCTGACCATTGCTTTCCTGGGCCCAGAAGCTACCTGGACCCATCAAGCCGCACGGTCTAAGTTCGGCCTCTCCGTCAAATACGCGCCCGAATCGAGCATCAGCGACGTGTTTGCTCGAGTTACTCGCGGAACGGCTGATTATGGCGTTGTACCGATCGAGAACTCGGTGGAAGGCGCTGTCAACCACACGCTCGATGTGTTCATGGACTCGGAGCTCAAAATTTGTGCCCAAATTTTGCTTCGTATTCGGAATGATTTCTTATCAAAGTGGCCTCGTGACCAGATCAAAAAAATCTATTCGCATCCGCAGGTCTTTGGTCAATGCCGCCAGTGGTTGCAGGAAAACGCGCGAAACGTTGAACTAATCGAAGTCTCCAGCACCACCAGAGCCGCCCAGATCGCGGCCACGGAACCCGCAGCGGCTGCCTTGGGCAGTTCGATGGCAGCTGAAGTCTACGGGTTACAAGTACTCGAAGCATCGGTTCAGGACAGCCCAAACAACACGACTCGATTCTTGGTCATTTCACCTGCGGGCTGCCCGGTTACCGGCAATGACAAGACTTCGCTGATGTTCTCGATTCAAGACCGGGTAGGCGCGCTTTACTCGGCTCTAGAACCATTCAGCCGATTGAAGTTGAGCATGAGCAAGATCGAAAGCCGGCCTTCAAAACGTAAGAACTGGGAATATTTCTTTTTTGTCGACGTGGAAGGCCACATCGAAGACCCCGTCGTTGAAGAAGCCGTAAAAGAGCTAGGCGAATACTGCACCTTCGTAAAAGTCCTCGGCAGCTACCCGAGAACCGAGTTATAAGTTTTAAGTTGTAGGTTTTAAGTTTTAAGTTGCGGCACTGGATCGAAATTCACAGGCTGGACGCGCAACAGACCAGCGTCCAACCTAAAACTTACAACTTATAACCTAAAACTTAGAACTACTTGCCCACGTAGATCGCCTCATTCGGCCACTCGGATCGGATATAGCCCTTACACATGTTGACGATGGGGATATAGTTGCGCATCACCCGAACCGGTGACAGCAGACGGATCGTCGAAATAGACTCGATGGAGTCGCTACCGTGATTCTTAAGGAGGCCTGGAATGAGCTCTTCGTGCGTTCGCTGCACGATGTCCAAGTCGCTATTCCCATCCACAAACAACAGTAACGCGACTTTCCCGTCGATCTCGGCGATCTGGCTCTCGAAGATCGTTTCGGTGAACACCGGCTGTTGGTTGGCATCTTTCCGAATTTCCTGAATCAGCTGGTTATAAGTAATCCCTACCTTGAATTTGATGATATAAAGGTGACGCGCGTTGTACTGTTTCGCGCCGTCAGCGGAGAGATCAAGGTTGGTGTAATAAGATAGAATCCCCTCCTGTTCGAGGCGGTCCCGCTTGCGGCTGACGGTCCGTACGTTGACTCCCGTCACCTCACCAACTCCATTATCTGACTCTCTCGGGTCTCTAATTAACTGTCGAACGATTGCCTTCTCTTGCTCATCAAGAATTCTCATGCAAAGATCGATGGACGGGTTAAGTAAGCGCGCCGGCATGTTCCCTCTCCATATCGGCTGCGCCATCCAGGTCGCTCGCGTAAAGGAATAGACTACTTTTTCCACGTCGGCGACTAAAAATTGCTGTGTTCTGGTCTAATTAAGTCTTGAAACAAGCAATTTTACCCTTAGCTTCACCGGTTTTGCGTAAAATGATGGATGGGATAACTCAAGCGTTGCGGAATGCTCCAGCCTCGCTTTATGACCCGAGCGAAGAGCACGATTCATGTGGTGTCGGCTTTGTTGCTTCGGTCAAAGGGGAGCGTTCAAATCGAGTACTACACTATGGGCTGACTTCGGTCTGCAACATGGTGCACAGAGGGGCTGTCGATGCCGATGCTAAGACGGGCGACGGGTCCGGGATCTTAACTCAGATTCCGTACAAGATTTTTCGCCGCGAGATTACCCGGCTGGGGCAGACGCTTTACAACGATTCCGATCTGGCGATCGGCTCGGTCTTTTTGCCCCATGATAATGCTTATGCCCAGGCGCGGGCTAAATCGGTAGTCGAAGACGTTCTAACATCCCGGCAACTTTTCCAATTTGGTTGGCGAGAAGTGCCGCTCCATATCGGGGTACTTGGCGAGAAGGCTCAGCTCACCATGCCGCGCATCGAACAGGTCTTGATTGGCCGGCCTGCCGACATGGATGACGACCAATACGAGCGACAACTCTTTCTGGCACGCAACGAGATCGAGAAACGTGCCCAGCTCGATAACATCCGCCATTTTTACATCAACTCTTTCTCTCACCGGGTTCTGGTCTATAAAGGGCTGCTCACTGCGGTTTCATTGGAGAAGTTTTACCGCGACCTGAGCGATCCGGACTACGAGACTGCTATCTGCCTTTTTCACGAGCGCTACAGCACCAACACATTCCCAACGTGGTCTTTGAGCCAGCCGTTCCGGCTTTTAGCTCATAACGGTGAGATCAATACGATTCGCGGGAACCGGAACTGGATGCGGGCTCGGGAATCCGAATTAATGGCGGACTTCTGGAAACAAGACATTGACCTGCTTAAACCGATTATCCAGCCCGGCGGTTCAGACTCAGCCAGTTTGGATAACGCGCTCGAGGTGTTGACGATGTCGGGCCGGGATCTTCTCCATGCGATGACAATGCTCGTTCCTCCGGCTTGGCGAGCCGACGATCTGATGTCTCCGGAAGTCAAAGCGTTCTATGAGTATCAGGCATGCTTTAACGAACCATGGGACGGTCCTGCAGGGCTGGTGTTCAGCAATGGTTTGGTGGCCGCAGCTTGCCTGGACCGAAACGGGTTGCGCCCCGCGCGTTATAAGCTGACCGAGGACGGGATTTTTGTTTTGGCGTCCGAGGTGGGTTGTGTTGAGCTGGACGAAGCGGAGGTAATTGAAAAGGGAAGACTAGCTCCGGGAGAAATGGTCGCTGTCGATACGCAGGCAGGAGTGCTGCTGCGAGACGGTGAAATCAAGCAAAGGTTGGCCAGCCGCCGGCCATATCTTGAGTGGGTCAAAACTAATCTCCTGCGACTGCAAGAGATCGTGGGCCGGGCGATACCGGAACCGGCAAATGACCTGGACCTTCTCGGGTTGAGCCAGCGCCAGGTCGCTTTCGGCTACTCCAGTGAAGAGCTGGACATGGTGTTCAAACCCATGGTTAAGGACGGCCAAGAGGCGCTAGGATCCATGGGGGATGATACCCCGCTCGCCGTCCTCTCATTGCAGCCGCGATTGCTATACACCTACTTCTCCCAGTTGTTTGCCCAAGTTACCAATCCTCCAATCGATCCCATCCGGGAACGTTTGGTGATGTCACTGGCGACTGCCATGGGTTGGCGACGCAATCTCCTCGGTGAAACCGCGGAGCATGCCAAGCTGCTCTTTTCCGAGTCACCGTTGTTATTCCCGCACGAACTCGAGACGCTGAAACACCTGCCAGGCACCGACCATCAAGCGATCACTATTTCGGTTTGCTGGCCGGAGAGCGAGGGCGGTGCGGGTCTGGAAGCTGCCGTAAATCGGATTGCCGTTGAAGCCGAGCATGCTGTCGATTCGGGTTGCCGGCTGATTGTGCTTTCTGATCAATGTGTCGACCACGACAAAGTGGCGGTCCCGATGCTGCTCGCAGTTGGCGCAGTTCATCATCATTTGATCCGAGTTGGCAAAAGAATGAAGTGCAGCCTGATCGCGGAAACCGGCGAAGCCCGGGATGTTCATCAGATCGCTTGTTTGATCGGCTTCGGAGCCAGCGCCGCCTGCCCTTACCTCGCCTTCGAAACGGTCCGGGAGCTACTCTTCCGCGGAGAACTCGGTGAGGACGCTACCTTCGAAAAGGCAGCGAGAAAATATCGATCCGCGATCGAAAAAGGGCTTCTAAAAATCATGTCCAAGATGGGTATCTCGGTTATCGGGAGCTATCGCGGAGCCCAGATTTTTGAAACGATCGGTCTGAGCTCTGACTTGATTGACAAATGCTTTGCGGGAACGCCCTCGAAGATCGATGGAATCGGGCTCAACGAAATCGCGGTTGAAACTCTCACTCGTCACCAGAAAGCGTATGCCAAAGCCGTGCCCGACGAGGGCGCTGTCAGCGTGGCTCTGGATGATCCTGGATTCTATCGGTTCAGGCGTCAGGGCGAGCAACATGCGATTACTCCGCCGGTCATCAAGAGCTTCCATGCTTTCGTAAAGTCGAATAAGCCGGAGGATTACAAGGCTTACGTCGACGCCGTTAAGTCGGGACGACCCAATGCGCTCCGTGACTTGCTCGAAATAACGCCTGCGGGACGGCAGCCAATTCCGATCGAAGACGTCGAACCGATCGAGGAAATTCGGCGGCGATTCACGACGGCCGGCATGTCTCTGGGAGCCTTAAGCCCGGAAGCACATGAATGCTTAGCGATCGCCATGAATCAAATCGGAGGCAAATCCAATTCAGGTGAAGGAGGCGAAGATCCGGAGCGAGTGCACCGGCGCCCGAACGGCGATTGGCCGAATAGCGCTATCAAACAAGTCGCTGCCGGACGTTTCGGTGTGACCGCGACTTACCTGGCTGCGGCCAAAGAAATCGAGATCAAGATGGCGCAAGGGGCGAAGCCCGGCGAAGGCGGTCAATTGCCCGGACATAAGGTCAGCGAACTGATTGCCAGGCTCCGAAAGAGCACGCCAGGCGTGGCTTTGATATCGCCGCCGCCGCATCATGACATTTATTCGATTGAGGACCTAGCTCAGCTCATCTACGACCTTAAACAGGTCAATCCTCGAGCAAAAGTTTGCGTCAAGCTGGTGGCTGAAGCCGGCGTCGGTACCGTCGCTGCCGGAGTCGCCAAAGCCCACGCAGATATTATCCTAATCAGCGGGCACGAAGGTGGCACCGGAGCATCGCCGCTGAGCTCGATCAAACACGCCGGCAGCGCGTGGGAGCTCGGTGTTTCCGAAGCGCACCAGGTTTTGATGCTGAACGGTCTGCGTAACCGGATTGTTCTCCGGGCGGATGGAGGTTTACGCACGGGCGAAGATATCGTCTATGCTGCTCTCTTAGGAGCCGAGGAGTTCAACTTTGGAACCACAGCCCTCATTGCATCCGGCTGCGTTTATGTCCGCCAATGCCATCTGAATACTTGCCCGGTCGGTGTCGCTACTCAGGACGAAAGGCTACGAGCTAAGTTCAAAGGTAAACCCGAGTACGTGGTGAATTTTTTCAATGGTGTCGCGCAGGAAGTCCGCGAGATCATGGCGCGGCTCGGACTAGCCACATTTAACGAATTGGTTGGTCGCGTCGAACTATTGCGGCAACGGCGGGTCGAGGGTCACCCCAAAGCCAATAAGCTAAACCTGACCCGATTGCTGGCGAATGTGGCCAAAGATGACGACGCCTCGCCCCGGCACAATACCTGGGATCGGAATGACCCGCCTTGGGGTCGGCGTTTAGACGATGCCATCCTGCAAGACGCCCGGGAGGCTGTTAACGATCAGGTGCCGGTTTCACTCAGTTATCGAATCAAGAATACTAACCGGACGGTTGGCGCTAAGCTTTCAGGTGAGATCGCCTACTTATGGGGCGAGCAAGGCTTACCCGAAGGAACCATCGAATTAAAACTCTCTGGTAGCGCAGGCCAAAGCTTTGGAGCGTTTCTGACCCAGGGCGTTAAGTTAATCCTGACCGGTGAAGCTAATGACTACGTCGGTAAAGGTATGAGCGGCGGGGAGATTATCATAAAGCCGTTCACGGAGCGGAAATATGTGGCCCGGGAGAATTCCATCATCGGTAATACCTGTTTATATGGCGCGACGGGTGGAGAGTTTTTCGCCGCTGGACGAGCCGGAGAACGCTTTGCGGTCCGAAATTCCGGTGTATCAGCCGTGATCGAGGGTATCGGAGACCACGGTTGCGAATACATGACCCGCGGCACAGTTGTGATCCTCGGACCGACCGGAAAGAATTTCGGCGCCGGTATGACGGGAGGGGTTGCCTACGTTCTTGACCAGGATTCGGCCCTGAAGCGCAATCTCAACCCGGAACTGGTCGTGATGGAACCACTCAGCGACGAGTCGGACGCAGTTCTGGTTAAGGAACTCATCTACAAACATTTGGAGCGGACCGAGAGCGAGCTGGCCAAAGAGATCCTTGGGGACTGGGCAGCGTTTCAACAGAAGTTCTGGAAGGTTCGGCCAATTCACGTACCGTCAGTCCAGACCGTCGCTGTACCCCCTGCCCCCTTGGTCGAAAAAGCGAGCGGTGTCGGAGGCGATAAATGACAACCGAGGCCGAATTGCAATTTGTCATCTGTTCCGGCCGCTGCCGGATCATTTGTCATTTAAAATAGCCTATGGAGATCGTGACCCAGCTAGCCCTATTTCTCGAGAATCGTCCTGGGACGCTGGCTGCGGTCTGCGATGCGTTGGCAGAGGCCAAGATCAATATTTTCGCTCTGACCATTTCGGATACGGTCGATCATTCGGTCGTCCGGATGGTCGTGAGCGATTCCAGGAAGGCGCTTTCTATCTTCGAAGAGACTTCTGATTTTACGCCCGAATAACGTCAAGAAGGCATTCGAGGCACTGGGTGGGAAGTAGAGCGAAACGGCGAATGGGCGACACGGCGAATGGGCGACACGGCGCGCCGGCGATAGAGCGAACGGGCGAGTCGAGGCGCGAAAGCGTTGTAGCGGCGAAACGGGGCGGCTCATGATAGCCCGGGGCGAAGCCCAGGGCGAAGCCCGGGCGAAGCCCTAGGAATGCCCAAAAAAGGACGCCCTAGCGCTGAAGGCGCGAAAGAAATATTGGCAATCGAGGATTTGGCAGGTTCTCGAAAAGCGGCGTCGCCCCTTCGCCGTTTCGCCCACTCGCCCATTCGCCCCTTCGCCGTTTCGCTCACTCGCCGTTTCGCCAAAGCACGCCAACAGATGCAATTTTCCCGTAACAACGCTACTTTTCACCTCTCATGACTACCCCCTCTTCGCTGCGCTCCCAGAGTTGGTTCAGCGGCTTTAGCCGCGACGTCGTTATCCACCGAAGCTGGATGCGGAACCAGGGTCTCACCGATGACGCTTTCGACGGTCGCCCAATTATCGGCATTTGTAACACTTTCTCCGAGCTCACACCTTGTAACGCCCATTTCCGGGAACTGGCCCAGAAGGTAAAAGATGGCGTATGGCAAGCCGGCGGTGTTCCGTTCGAATTCCCGGTCATGTCTTTGGGAGAAACCAATCTTCGCCCGACAGCCATGCTATTTCGCAACCTCGCAAGTATGGATGTCGAGGAATCGATTCGGGGGAATCCAATCGATGGGGTTGTTTTGATGACGGGTTGCGACAAAACAACTCCGGCTCTGCTGATGGGCGCTGCCAGCTGTGACGTTCCGGCAATTGTGCTCTCCGGTGGTCCAATGTTGAACGGTCGGTTCCGCGGTCAAATCGTCGGATCGGGGACCAGTGTTTGGCAATTCTCTGAGGCCATCCGCGCCGGCAAAATGTCGTTGAGCGACCTGGCTGAGGCGGAAGCTTGCATGTCTCGTAGCGCCGGTCATTGCATGACGATGGGAACCGCGTCGACGATGGCGTCGATGGTGGAATCACTAGGTGTCGCATTGCCGACTAACGCTGCTATTCCGGCGGTTGACGCCCGGCGCGATGTCCTTGCCCAGATCGCAGGCCGCCGCATCGTCGACATGGTCAAAGAGGATGTCAGGCTCTCCAAAATCCTTACCCGAGAAGCGTTCGAAAACGCCATCCGAGTGAACGGTGCAATCGGCGGCTCAACCAATGCCGTAATTCATTTGCTAGCGATCGCTGGCCGGGTTGGTATCGATGTCAGTCTCGAGGATTGGGATCGGCTTGGTCGCGACGTGCCAACGATCGTGGATCTAATGCCGTCCGGCCGGTTTCTCATGGAGGATTTCTACTACGCGGGCGGTTTACCCGTTGTGATGAAACGATTGGCTGAGGCCGGGCTTTTAAATCAGGACTTGCTCACGGTAAGCGGCGGCAGCGTTTGGGAAAACATCCAACACGCGGAATGTTATAACGATGAAGTGATCCGGCCACTCTCCAAGCCGTTGGTCCGTTCCGGCGGTGTCGCGGTCTTACGCGGCAACCTAGCGCCAGACGGGGCTGTGTTGAAACCGTCGGCAGCTAGCCCACGTCTGCTCCAACACGCGGGGCGAGCGGTCGTGTTCGAGAACATCGAACATTATCATGAGCGCATTAACGACCCGACGTTGGAGGTCGACGAGAACTCGGTTCTGGTGCTGAAAAATTGCGGGCCGCGCGGTTATCCCGGGATGGCAGAGGTCGGCAACATGGGCTTGCCACCGAAGCTTCTGAAAGCCGGTGTCACCGATATGGTCCGGATTTCCGATGCTCGTATGAGCGGCACGGCTTATGGCACGGTAGTCTTGCATTGCTGCCCGGAAGCGGCGGTAGGAGGTCCGCTCGCCCTGGTACAAGACGGCGATCTGATCGAGCTGGATGTAGAAAGCCGTAAATTACATTTAGCGGTTGATGACGCTGAGCTAGACCGGCGACGCAAATCCTGGCAACCGGCAAAACCGCCGGCAAGCGGTTACTCCCGCCTTTATCACGATCACGTCCTGCAAGCCAACCTCGGCGCCGACCTCGATTTCTTGCAAGGCTGTCGCGGTAACGCCGTGGGCCGGCCGTCGCACTAGAGAAAACAAAACCGCGAATGGACGCGAATTAACGCGAATAAAAGAGAAGACAACCGCAGATTAACGCAGATAAAGTTTGAGAAAACCTTCTGGGCAGTTTCTCTCGAAGAAAATCATCTGCGTTCATCTGCGGTTGGTCTTTGTTTCGCGTCAATTCGCGTCCATTCGCGGTTAAGGCAACCTTCGCACGAAATCCTCAATTGGCCGCCGCTTCGGCGGCTCCGGAACCTGAGCCGGATAGCCGAGGTACAGAAACCCCACCAGTTGCTCGCCGCGTTCCGATAGGCCTAACAACGCATTTGTTTCCGGTAAGCGGGTAACTTTGCCGGTATTCCAATGGCTTCCAATTCCTTCGCTCCACGCAGCCAGTTGTAGGTTCTGCATCGCAGCACAGACCGCCCCCAGATCTTCGACCTGTTGCGCGGGATTTCCTTCCAACCGGCAAGTTACCGCCAATAACACAGGAGACGACATTACCTTCCGCCGCGCTTCCGCTTTGGCCTTCGCCAACCCAGACAGATCTTGGCCTGATGCGGCTCGATCGGCCAGGGCATCCGCTAGTGCTTCCCGGCTCTCTTTTCCAATGATGGTGAGACGCCAGGGCTCGGTCATACGATGGTTGGGAGCCCAGCGAACCGAATCCAGAATTCGCCAAAGCGTTTCCTCCGGGATCGAGTCGGAACGGAATTCCTTAATGGTCCTCCGATTTCGAATTACCTCGATAATCGCAGGGTTCGGTGTGATTGCTTCCATAGAGTCTATCAGTTATCTCGGGTGTCTCATATCGTTCTCGTCCTCGTCGTCGTCCTCGTCCTCGAACAAGTGACATTAGGAGGACCTACTGTGATAAACCCATGCGTGTTCGCGAAGATGAAATCCATCGGTAGTTCCAAATGCTGGGCGGAAGAAGCGTTTTCGAGCACGAGGACGAGCACGATTTAAGATATTCGCTCAACGCTCACTCTCGTTGTCCCACCGGATTACTCTGTTCCAAAATCGACGACGTTGCCGATTCACTGACTTTTGTTCCCGGCCCGCGGCTCACCTCGAGACCATCCGTAGGCGACAACCGCCAATACGCCGGCAAAGCCGCGAGACCGAAAACCGCGCTTACAGCAAAGGCGATGCGAAAATCCGATACCGCATACAGCCCATGATTACCTCTGAAAAACGCTGCCAGGTGTAAGGCTACGGCGCCAAACGCGATGCCCATACCGAACCCCAGCTGCTGGGAGGTGCTCTGCATCATACTGGCGGCACTCATGTCTGCAGCGGGCACCTCCGAGAATGCCAAAGTATTCAGACTGGTGAACTGCATTGAACGGACCAACCCCGCTCCCAAGAGGAACGTTAAGGTGACAACCGCCGGCGTGTTAGCGGACAGTAACCCCAGTCCGATGGCGAAAAATGCGATGAGCGGCGTATTGATCACTAATACCGACCGGAAACCGAACTTTTTTAATGCCCAGGTGGTGCGGGTCTTCATTAGAAGATTGCCGGCTGCATACGCCAAAACCAACAGTCCGGATGCAAACGGGCTCAGCCCGAAGCCGGTCTGAAACATCAAAGGAAGAAGCAGCGGGGCAGCACTGATTGAGATGCAGCTTATATTTCCAGCCAGGAGCGCGGTACCAAAGGTCCGGATCCGTAACAGTGAAAGATTGATGAGCGGATAAGGCGTTTTCCGTTCCCAGTAGAGAGTCAGGCCCCCAAAAATAACGCTTAAGGACAAGACCCAACCGGCGGTGAGCCAATCGGAGTTCTCCCGGCCCAAGAGATCAACGCCGTACATGAGGCAACTCAGCGCCGCTGCGCTCAACCCAAAGCCCGGCAAATCAAGAGGTCGTCGCGTATCCGACCTGAAATTTCTCACGAACCGATAAACCAGACAGATCGCAATGATGCCGATAGGAATATTGATCAGAAAGATCCAACGCCAGGAGGTGAAGTTGGCCACGAATCCGCCGACGGGCGGACCGATCACGGTAGCAATCAACCCCGGCCATACGATCGTCGCAATTGCCTGTACTAACGAGCTTTTGGGCGTGCTGCGAAGGACCACTAATCGACCAACTGGCACCATCATCGCTCCACCAATCCCTTGGATGACCCGCGCTGAAATGAACCCCGGCAGATTGTTGGCGAGGCCGCAACCGACAGAAGCCAGGGTAAAGATCCCAATGGCGGTACTGAACACCATCCGAGCGCCCAAGCGGTCAGCAATCCAACCGCTGATCGGGATAAAAACGGCCAACGTCACCAGATAGGCCGTCATGCCGATGCTGACGTCCGTGGGAGTGACTGCGAATGAGCGGGCGATCTGCGGCAGAGCGGTTGCTATCGCTGTGCCGTCCAGATTCTCCATGAAAAAGGTAACGGCAACAATCAGAGCGACTAATCGGAATCGATCATCCGCTTCCGGTGCACTATTTTTGTCCATCGCTTCCACGACCGAACGGAGGGAAAGCAGAAACCACGCGCCTTCGCCACCCGCTCGATTTTATTAAAATCAAGTCAAGGGTTACTTAGCGCGTTGGTTGACGTTAACGCTTACGACCGATGGGGCTCACGCCAGGATCGGTAACGACAGCCGCAAAAAAACAGCAATAGCGTGAGTTGTCAAATCGACAGTATCACGCTCCACGACACGCCGACAATTGGCTATCGGCTATTGGCTATTGGCTATTTCTTCACTGGTTCTTCGCGTGTTCCGCTTCACCAATGGCCTTATAATCGTAGGTCGGATAAAACTCAGTCCGATATCCGCCCCAGGCTGTCTTTTCGATAGCAACATTCACCTCGCGCAAACGTTCAGCCGGAACCCGCAGAGTGATAACCTGACCGATACCCATCATTACGTACCAGGAAACGACTTCGATTCCGGCCGGTGGGAATGCCTTGTAGTAGCCTTGCCGGCGCAGTTCGCTGTTAATCTCGTCTAAAGGTTTCGATTGATCATGACGAAGAAAGATCGTTAACAGGATCGATCCTTTGTCCGACTCGGCGTTGGGAATAGGTGAGGCCGATGGCTCCTGCTGTGCCCCGGCCGATCCAATTGAGACAAGCGCGGCCACAACTAATACGTTGCGTATCGATTTCCAAGCTCGATAGACAGAGTCATTTGAACGAAGAGAACCGGGAACGACGTGAAGAAGATTCATAGAGTCTATACGTAGTCGGCCCGATCCACCTTGTCATGGTAACGACGACGGTAGGGATGAGCTCCGGTAAAGGAGTCAGGAGCCCGGTGGGGCGAAGAACTCGGCGCGCCGAGGGTAAGGCTACGCGCTAAGATTCTTGCGCGCCGGTTTTGAGCCGTGTCGTGGATTTGACCAACGCCCAAGATTCATGGCGGTTCAGTGCTTCAGTAACGAGAACATCTTGGAGCAGCCACGTGCAAGGAGCGGCGATATCTCAACGGCGAGCAACACGCTCGGCGCGCCGAGTTCTTCGCCCCACCACACGCTGGCCCTGACTCCTCCCTAAGGCACACCTCTCGCGTAACCGCTTTTACGCGATCGGTCACTACCACTGAATCCTGGCAATCTTTACGACGGATACCCGCCGGAGATGTATTGCTCGAGATGCTCGATCGTCGCGGTCTGGGCCGAAATCAGCCATTTGAGCGCGTCGCCAATCGATAGGATACCGACTAGCTTCCCGTCTTCGAGGACCGGAAGATGGCGGACACGCTTGTCTGTCATCATATGCATACATCCGGTCAGGCTTTCATTCGGGTGGGTCACAACGAGATTGGTCGACATGATCTCACTCACTCGGGTTTCCTTTGACGACCTTCCTTGCAGGATGACCTTTCGCGTGTAGTCGCGTTCAGAGACGATACCAACGAGCTTGTCATTCTGCACCACCGGGAGAGCACCCACATTCTTATCCGCCATCATTTTGATGGCGTCATATACCATCGTGTCAGGACGAACTGTCCAAACCGTCGAGTTTTTCTGCGCCAGGATCCAGCTAACTGTACCGGCAACTTCCATAATGGGGGAAGGCAACCTGCCGCACATTATGGTGATATTCAAAGAGAATCTGGCGGACGGGAGCAGCGTGTGGGCGTATCGGTCCCGCCGCCGCCGGAGGGTTTCGGCGTATAGGTGGCCGACGCTACCGGACGAGACTTATGGACCCATAGCTGAGGCCGATGAGTCCCTTAATTCAAATAGGCCCATCGGTTCGCTGCGGTCAGTGCACGCCGAAACGCCGATACGCTGCTCCTGGCTCCTGGATTCTGGCTTCTGACTCCTTTACGTCTCCGCGCGCCATCCCTTATTCTGTTCCCATGGCCTTGCCAACTCCCCCCACGACCGAGCGTCCCGGCACGCGGACGCCGCTGAACAAAATTACCACGTTCTTCGTTTATCTGTTCGAGAGGATCACTCCGGATCCGTATATTTTCGCGGTTGCTTTAACTATCATCACGGCGCTGCTCGCCGCTGGCTTAGCACCGAAAGGGTCCGTCCCCGAAATTCTGAATAGTTGGTACACCGGTCTTTTTCAGATTCTGGCATTCGCCTTCCAGATGGTACTGATCTTGGTCACAGGATATGCTTTGTCGAATTCACGGCCGATTCGCTTCGCGCTCGGTTGGCTGGCTTCCCAACCGAAGACTCCGCGCACGGCGATGGTTGTCGTGATTCTGGTAGTGGTGGTCACATCCTTCATTAACTGGGGGTGCGGTCTAGTGATAGCAGGGCTTCTCGCCCGAGAAATTGCTAAACGAATTCCGATCGATTTCGGATGGTTGGTAGCAGGCGCTTACTCGGGATGGATCGTCTGGGCCAGCGGGTTCTCTAGTTCAATTGCGCTCTCCCAAGCCACGCCCGGATCTTCCCTAAACCTAGTGCAGAAACTGACCGGACAGGTGCTCCCGCTGGGCGACATGCTGTTCGCTCCGTTTAACCTCGTCCCGGTCGTCGCCGTCGCCATTCTGATCCCAGCTCTTTATTGCGCCATTATGCCAAGCCCGGAGGACACGGTAGCGGCGGATCCAGAACGGCTCCGCACCGAAGACACCGTCGCTAAAAAAGATCGGCCTCACACTGTCGCCGATCATCTCGAACACGCGTGGATATTGACCTTGATCTTGGTGGCAGCTGGTGTGGGCGCCCTGATATTGAGCTGGTCCAAGACTGGCATCTCTCTCGACCTGAACTCGATCATTTTTCTTTTTCTTTTGGCAGGGTTGTTACTGCATTGGACCCCGATCAACTATGTTCGCGCGGTCAATCAAGCAGCTCGAGTCACGGGTCCACTAATTCTGCAATACCCGTTATATGGCGGGATCATGGGGATCATGACCGGAACGGGTCTTGCCGATGTGATCGCGAAAGCGTTTGTCTCATTTTCCAACGCACACACTTTGCCATTTTGGAATTATATCGCGTCGCTCATAATTAGCCTTTTTATCCCCAGCGGCGGCGGTCATTGGGCGGTGCAAGGTCCATTCACGGTCCCGGCAGCCGCGCAACTACATGCATCCCAAGCCGCCACAGCTATGGGAGTCGCTATGGGTGAACAAGTCGCCAATATGATTCAACCATTTTGGGCGCTGCCGGTCCTGGCGATCGCCGGCATCAGCTTGCGTCGGGTGATGGGATTCACCGTGATGTCATTCTTCGTGGGCCTCGTGGTCTTCGGTCTGGCGCTCTTGTTCCTGGTTTGAGGCGATATCGCCAATCGTTCTCGTCCTCGTCGTCGTCCTCGTCCTCGAGATTGTGCATGCCACGCCAAATGACGACGGAATGGCTGCGCATCCTTTCCGCCCGGTCCGTCTTCCCTAAGCGTCAATCACTTCAACCGATCGAAGATCTGGCAAAGATGGTTCAGGGGTGAATCGGGACCGCTGTGCGAAACGACCTTTCGAGGACGAGGACGACGACGAGGACGAGGACGATTGGCACTACCACACCAAGCCGAGCCCACACGCCTCATATGCGCTCATGGCGCGGTCTCGAGAGACCAGAACTAAGTCTTCACGGATAGCCTGCCACACCAACATCCGATCAAACGGGTCACGATGTTTTCCGATCCTTGGTAGTTGATAAGTAGTGGTCAGTTTATCAGACGTGAAAGGTTAGCATCAGCAGGCCAGCGAAAATCAGGCTACAAGACCAGACCAGGTCCGCGTTAAACCAAGACTTCCGCAGAATCGCCAGCCCGACCACGTCATAGACCATCCAGGCGACAATGCCGGCTACGACAAATTGCGAAACGGAATGCAGGCAGACACCCGGAATCGAGTTGTAGAAGCTGGGCCATGGCGTGACCGAGTTAAAAGTTGCGGCTGATGAAGCGTTGCACCAAGCTCCGCCTCCCAGCATAAACACCGGTAGCAACATAAGACCGGCGCCATGAGCGCTGGTCATCAGACACGACCACCAAATCAAATCGCGAAAGCTCACCCGCATCCCAACCCAACGAGGATGACGCCCCCGGAGCAAACGCCAACTTCCTAGCCCGGCCAGGAACAAAGCGGCAGCCAGACCGAGCCAGGTCACCGGCAGGTACTGTCCTACTAGCAACGCCAATCCGATGATGGCCAATACGGACAAAGCGTGCCCAAGCGCAATGGCGCACATCGCTTGAAAGATGGCGACTCTAGAACGGTTTTGCAGCCCGAGACTCACCGCGAACAGCCAGCCCATCCCGGGGTTCAATCCGTGCCAAGCGCCCAAACCAGCCAGTGCAATCCAAGGCCAAAGGTTCACCGAGTTTCAACTCTGTTAGGATGGAAAACAGAAAGAATCCGAGGAGGTATCGCCGCCTTCTAACCTCACCTGGTGAAGACGATGGTCTCCGGGTTGGACCAGGAAGCGAGGATCAAGGCGGAGCGATCCATCCGGACCGGCCTCAGCTTTAACCATCCAGGAGCGCACGCCATCGGGATAAAACTGCTCATCCCACGATTGATATAGCGAGTTCGTCAAATAAACCCGTTTACCGTCTCGGCTCACCTCTACCATTTGGGGACCGCCATTGAGCGGTTCGGCCGGGCGCGAAGCATGAGCTGTCCGTTTGACGATGCCACCGATCGGCACCACAGCGGTAAGCTTTGGCTGATCCGGTACCGACACATCATACCGGTGGAGTTCACCAGTTCCCCAGCAGGATACATAGAGCCAGCGATCGTCCAACGACAAAGCCAGGTCCGTTAACAATGGAGGTACAGCGCCGAATCCTTGTAGCAGGGGTGGCAGATGAGCCGCATCCGCCGGTTGCGCCGGAATCTCGATCACCTTCTTTATTTCCCAATCACCGCTCCGTTCCCGCCACAGCCAAATCGAGGCAGACAAATCTTTTAACGAGACCACCACCCCGACGAAGCCAAACGTTCTGGTCGGGTCATGAGAAGGGCGCAGCTCGAGAACCATCTGATGTTCACTGCCTAAATCGAGAAACTTGGAATGCTTTCGTTTACGCAGGTTCCAGAAATGAATTTGATGTCCGTATTTAGCCCCTAACAACGTCTCAGGCTGTAACCCACCCTCAATCATCCGAGGTGTCCCCCATTCGCTGCTCACGAGTACGTCGTGGCCGAGATGCCAGAAGAAATCATACGCCAACTCTTGTGGACCTCGATCCACTTCCCATCGGCCAAGGACGTTAAAGTCATAGTGATCCAGGATAAAGATTCCGCCCGGCCCTCCTCCATCCGGGGCTCCCAGAGCGCTCATATAAATGCCGTCCGGCCCGCAATGAACCGTGTGCGGACGAGAATAACCCGCCCGCTTAAATAACTCTTCCGGCTCAATCGTTTTGACGATGCGGAGATCGGTTGGATCCGGTTTGGTATCGATTACGTGAATCCGTGACGAACGGATTCCCGGTACAATCAAGTATCGTCTTTCGACGTGAGGATGTGGCGCGTAGGGACAGAGCGCGGCGCTGCACGCATTCCAACCAAAATGATGGAGTTCATCTCCGATATCCGGGAGGTCGGTTCGGCTGAGGATCTGACCATATTTAGGAGAAGACGGATCTACGTCGACGACATAGAGCGCATCCGAGCGCGACTTCTGGTCCGGCGCCAACCCGGCGACGTAGGCGTAGCGCTCAGCCGGTGCTTCCATCGCCAGCCGCGCGGTTGGATAAAACGTAGGATCAACGGTCCAACGCAGTGGATTCGTCGAAAGACCAAAGGAAGAATTTGCCATAAACAGTTTGTCCTGTGGCGAGGGTGAAAATCTGAGGGTTTAGAACAGGGGAACTTAGTCAGT